>Ga0307375_10002769_pt1 | contig 17696 bp, 20 predicted proteins | sample TR1MG_FD_202531 | JGI IMG/M metagenome (GOLD analysis project Ga0307375, IMG submission 202531) | Soil microbial communities from Risofladan, Vaasa, Finland - TR-1 | ecosystem: Environmental > Terrestrial > Soil > Coastal area > Acid sulfate soil | place: Finland: Risofladan, Vaasa | collected... | reverse complement strand
TCCTGCTTGTTGAATGTGGTATTTGCGTTCAGATTGATCGAGGGCATCAGCAGGGAACGGCCCTGTGACAATTTTTCCTTGCCGGCTTGTTGCGTGGCGCGCGCAGCGGCAAACACCGGGTCGTTCGCCTGCGCGGCGCGAAAGGTTTCCAGCAGATCGGCGGCCTGCACCTCACTGGACATGCCCAGCACAAACAACAAAACGCACGGGATAGTTTTCATTATAAATTTAGACGCAATATTTTGTTGATGGACATTCGAAAGAAGCGCCTCTTTACGGAGTACGCGATTCACCCGCTTCCCCCTATTGAGTCGTTTCAACAAAGCGGTACGTCGCGTGACAGGCGATACAGTTATTCATTGCGATGCTTAATTTTGTAACGATACGATTGCTGTCTTTGAACTTCTCTGCGTCAGCAGCAATGTCATCAAATTTCTTGCGGGTATCAAAACCGAGCGTCTTCATTTCAACGGGGAGCTTTCTGAATAACGAACCTGGTGTTTCGGCCTCAGCACTCATTCCTGATGCTTTGGCAGATTTAATTACCGCAGAAAAATCTTTTTCTGACGCAGCCGCCAATATGCCTTGTGAGCTTTCCAGCCACACACGCATCTCAAGCAACAGCGCATTACGCTCATCTTTACTGAGCAATACGGCCATACGACCATCTTCGGATGGCTGCACATTACCCACAGTAAATTTATATCCGAACATGGCGACGATAACCAGCAATACAATGACCAAACCCCAACTCAATTTGCAGTTTCTCATGATGTTTCCTTTTTGATTGACTCGATAATTGCCGGCAACTTTTTTTTGCGGAGTCATTTGCGCAGTAATGACCGGGCTGCCACCGTCGCGATCACCACCCATACCAGCGTTCTAAGAATCATGGCGATCACCGTACGTTTCTCGTAAAGTCCGCCAAGTAACACATGCGTGCCAAACGCGGTGAATGTGATGGCTGTCGATGCTGCGATGACAACGGCGAGCCAAACCGCCCAGCGTTGCTGGAGCAACAACCCGGCACCAGCGACGACATAAGCGAAGCCTGCCAAAAAGTTGAACCACAGCACGAACGGCACATAATTACCTGCCGCTCTGACCGCCGCTTCATTGCCACTCAAAGTCATGCCGCCTTCCTTGATAGTCAGCAGCCCGAATCCCATGGCAATCAGAGAAATCACCCAGACAAGAAATCCTCGTGGTTGTTTGGTGATATTCATCGTGAACTTTTCTTTTTCATCGGTTTTGCGCATGCTTAAATTTCCCCGTATCGCCAGTATTCATGATTTACCTCCTATGGATTCAGTCACACAATTCTGTTTATTGGCAAGACACACAGGATCGTATGAAAACTGGCCTGATGTTCGACAAACTAACCTACAGTAATTTCTGCCTGCTTGAAAATCATCGCACTCCGTAGAAATGCTCAATAATGGGTTTGCGGAATTCCTGATGACAAGCCAGGCAGGATGACTGCAGTTTCTGGAATGATGAAATTACCTTCTGCCCGTCTTTTTCCTGAGCTGCTTCTGCCATCTCATTGGCTGCTTCATGTGTTTGCCCGTCGAACCCCTTGAATTTTCCCATGTTGGTTCCCATGAACCCCATGATGCGCACTTTTTCAGTCAATGGCGGCTCGGGGTGCTCAGCAATTAGGTGTGATGTGCTCTCGACCAATGCCCAATCCTCCCGGGAAATTCCATCGGTCACTATTTGCATGTTTTTGCCCAAGTCCTTCATGATAATTTTCAGCTGAAACGGCTCTCCGGCTTGCGCATTAGTCATGGTAAGGGTGAGTGCGGCAGCACTAATAGCAAGATAGTTTTTCATTTACACTCCCTTCGAAGACCAGTGTAATCATTAAATATCTTCATTACGTTTTTTGATGCCTTGCAAATAAATCGGAAAGGTTTTTTTTGCCTCATCTAGCAACGAGCGCTTGCCGCCAAAAATTGAAACCTGCATGAAAAGCCCCTGAATCATGCCGATGTAGAGTACGGCAGCGTTCTTGCTTTCAAGGTCGCGTGAAACCAATGACTGCTCCTTTGCAGCTTCGAGCAAGCCCGAAATTTTTCCTTCATAACCCGAAATAATTTCCTGAATCAGGTCGCGAAGTTTACTGTTCTTCTTGTGCAGCATCTCGGAGAACAGCAAGCGCGGTATCGCAGGATATTTGCTGACGAAAGTTATATGTGCAAAGAACATCCGTTCAATTGCATCGATTGGATCTACAGCCTCTACTGCGGCTTTTTCCAATACTCGCATTAACCTGCCACGAATCCAGTTTATGACGGCCAACCAGATGTCATCTTTGGTCGTGAAATGTTTAAAAATGGCGCCTTGGGTGACATTCATCGCATCTGCCATATCCTGGGTGGTAACGCTATCGATGCCTCTTTCCTCAGTTAATTGAATAGCGACACGAATAATCTCGCTTTGCCTTTCTTCAGTAGATAAGCGACGTTTTATGGTTTGTTGATTCATAGCATTTCCTCTAAATAATTCCTGTCAGGCATCTCTGCCTTCTCCTGCCTCTTCATAAGTGCGACCATCACGAATATGGTAAATACGCTTAAAGGTCGGGATGATTTTTTCATCATGCGTTACAACGATAATGGCAGTTTGATATTGCTGCGCCATCTGGTTCAAAATGCGCACCACGGTTAATGCCCGCTCGCTATCCAGTGGAGCTGTTGGCTCATCGGCCAGAATGATTGGAGGTTGGTTGGCCAATGCCCGCGCAATTGACACACGCTGTTGCTCGCCGCCGGAAAGTTCTGAAACTTGCGCCGTGGCGCGGTGGCCGACATCCAGTGCATCAAGCAATTCCCTAGCGCGGATTCGTGCCTGTGTATTCGGCACCCCCGCCAGCATAGGCAGTAGCGCAATGTTGTCAGTCACGTCCAAAAACGGAATCAAGTAAGGTGCCTGAAATACAAAACCGATGCGATCACGCCTCAATGTGCGCAGGTCATCTATTTTCCATGTATTATCGAAAATCGACTCTCCACCCAGTTGCATTTTTCCGGAAGTTGGTTCGATAACCGCCCCTAAACATTTCAGCAAAGTACTTTTACCCGATCCGCTCGGACCGACCAGTCCAACCACCTCACCCGGCCAGATAGTCATGTCCACACCTTTCAGCGCATCAACAGCGGTATCACCCTCACCATAACGTTTCATCAAGTTCTCAATTTTTATTGCCGGTTCGCGCATCGCGTTATCCTCCAATTGCCGTAGCGGGATCGACCTGCAATGCCGCGCGGATTGCGAAGATGCTTGCTAATGAACACATAAGCATGACCAGGATGAAGCCAAGAATTGCGTCTCCGGGAATGAGTAGAACATATTTCGGGAACAGCGGAGCCCATATTGTCGCCGCTGTTTTTCCAACCACAAAACCAATCAAACCCAGACCGAGCGCCTGTTGCAATATCATGCTGCTGATCGTTTGATTGCCTGCACCCACCAGCTTAAGTACTGCAATTTCACGAATTTTATTTAGGGTCATGGTATAGATAATAAATGCCACAATCGCTGCGCTGACGATGGCAAGGATTACGAGGAACATGAATATCTGTTTGGACGCAGTAGCGATCAGTTTGGCGACCAGAATTTCCTCCATCTGGTCTTTGGTATATGCCTGCAAATGTTTCCAGCGCCGTATCTGTTTGGCCACGGCCTCTGCATCGTACCCATTCTTGATACGCACCAGTACAGCATTGACCATGTGACTTGTAATCTGGTTTGCAAGAACACTATCAAGCAATCCTGGCACGCCCGGTCGATTAAAAGCGGGATTCACTGTTGTTCGTGCGCGGTCATTCAGCAATGCATCATTGTCTTTCAGAAATTGCACTTCCTGAGCATCCTTAAGTGGAACAAATACCATGGGATCGCCACTTGATGAGACCATGCGCCGCGTCAGGCCCACTACCGTGTATTGGTGGCGGCGAATTTGAAAACGCTCGCCAATTGTCAGCCCCGTCTTGATATCAGCCAGCGCTTCATAGTGTGAATGGGTGATCGGTCGTCCAGCTACCAGAAAGGCGGGTTCGCCCGGCTTGCCCTGCTCGATTCCTACCAGCATGATGCGCACATCCTTGCCGTCTTGCTGAATTTGCATGGTCAGGTATGCCACGTTGCCCGCTTCCATGACCCCATCTTGGCCGAGTATGTCGCGTACTACATCATCGTGAATACTGGATGGCTCGGCATAAGGGCCAAGTGTGTCCTGCTGTACCACCCAAATGTCAGTACCTGCATTGTCGATCATGACCTTCGCATCATCCACCATGCCGCGATATACGCCAGCCATAGTCAACGTGACACCGATCAGCAATCCCAGCCCCACACCAGTAAAGATGAACTTGCCCCAACTATGAAAAATGTCGCGGCTTGCGAGATTGATCACAATCAGTTCCCCACGATTTTCGGGACGATCTTCAGCTTCAAATCTTCTTTTATCGCCTGCTGGCTGTAAACAATCACCTCGTCGCCATCCCTGAGTCCATCAAGAATTTGTGTGCGGCCATCCAAGCTTTCGATACCGATTTTGACAGGCACGAATCTGGCACGGCTGTTTTGTAGTACCCAGACTCCATCCTGCTGATTGATTCGTTTGACCGCTGCTGTTGGTATCGAGCGAGCATTTTCTTGTACAGGTAACTTGATAGTGACTTCAGCATATTCGCCTAGGCTGGAATTTATCTCGGGATCAGCAAAGGAAACATTCACGATACGTTCTTCGGTGACACTGTCGCTGATTAAATCGACTCGCTCTACCGTTCCTGAAATGCTTGTTTGTGGATGCGAGCTCAGAACGATAATTGCCTTTTGTCCTGCCTTGATCATCCCGGCCTGTTTTTGGTCAATTCGGGTCTTGATCCACAAATCTGTTGGGGCTATCACTTGAAGTACAGCTTGCCCAGGAACAACGGTGACACCTTGCTCAAGCATTGTTTCAGTGACGATTCCGTTTATTGGACTCAGTAGCCTGGTTTGATTTCTCAGGCTTTTCATGCCAGCTGCATCTGATTGCGCCTTTAATTGGTCCCGTTTGGCGGACGCCAGTGATGCATTTGCCACATCGAGTGCTGCTAGTGCAGCCGTTTTTTCATTCAGCTTTGCATCCAGCATTTCCTGGCTCACGAACCCTTTCGAATGCAATTCGACATATCTTTTATAGGTGGAGGAAATTGTCCTGCTCTGACTTTCAGCTTGCACCAATTCAGCTTCGGCTATCTTGATTGAACTGGCGGACCTTTCTGCAATCAATCTGCTGCTGGCCAGCTTTTCATCAAGGTCAATGGGATCCAGTATGGCTACAACTTGGCCTTTCCTTACACGATCACCCTGATCAACCAAGAGGCTTTTGATTCTTCCAGTCATGACGGGAGAAATGTCGTAACTGTGTCTAGCCTCAACTAGGCCTATTCCAAATACCTCAACAACAAGATTCCCGGTCTGAATTTTCTCGGTAGTAACCTTGACAGGAGCCAATGGCCCTTGGGTAAAAATCACCCATGCCAAAACGGAAGTCAAAAGGATGACTAACAAAATTATTTTAAATCTAAGTTTTGACATACCAAGCCCACCCAAAAAACATCATAAGTAAGTAATCAATAACTATGCTAATTGAATGATGTTAAGTTTGTCAAGTGTGATAGACCGTCCTAGGTCAGTCGCAAAAAACTATGCTGTGTGGGATTCCTTAAGTATATTTAGATGTGATCGTCTACTATGCGAAAAACATTCGACGGCCTCTTTCTGGCGCTGATTGGAGTTAAGGGTATCAAGTTCGATGCCCGAAAGCTGCCGGTCACCACTGACAGCTTTTGGCCGCTTGTCGTCGGTTACGACCGTCCGTATTCTTGCTGGATATTTTACATCTGACTGGCGGCTCCTGGTACACACCAGAACTTCCATCATTCTGATTGCCTTCCGAAAAGCGGACATCGCTACAAGCTAATGGAACTGCCGTTGTGTTGACTGGCCTGCGGGAACTTACGAGTTAAAAACGATCATCGCCATTAACCCGGCAACTATGCCTGAAACCACAACGCCGGCCGCGATCACGAGACGGGTGCGCATGCTGAAGACGCGGCCCAGCATGGCCAGCGAAGGAAGGCTGGCAGCAGGCAACGTCATGATGAGCGCTCCGGCAGGGCCCGCGCCCATACCCAAAGCGAACATCGCCTGCACAATGGGCACCTCTCCAGCAGTGGGTATCACAAACAGCGTACCGGCTAGTGCCATCGCGACGATCCAGAATATCCCGTCATGTGCACCAAGCACCGGGAAAAGCCAGACCCTGGCAGCGCCAAGCAGAAGAACGAGAACGAGATACTCGGGCACGAGTCTGATCGCGAGGGTTACAAACTCCCGCACCCAGCGAGCCAGAAAGTTGCCATTTGAAGACTCAACATCAGGGGTCAAACCCTGCCCGGGTGTAACGGCTTCGTGCGGCCCGGCATAATGCTCTGCCAGATAGGCAACTCCAAGCACCATCGCAATGCCGAACACAACCCTGAACAAGACCCAACCCCATCCCAGCACGAACCCCATGAACACCAGCGTCGCGGGATTCAGCACCGGGTTCGACATCCACCAGGACACCACGCTGCCGACCGATGCGCGGTTTTGCCGCATGCCAACGGCCACGGGTGCGGCACAACAGGTGCACATCATGCAGGGAATCGCGAACAGGCCGCCAAGTGCGACGCTCCTGAAGCCCAGACGGCCAAGCACCGCGCTTATCCACTGAGCCGGCAGAAGAACCTTGATGCCGGAACCCAGAACAAGACCCAGCACAAGAGCCTGCCAGATCGCCTTGCCATAGGCAATGGCGTAGTCCACTGCCGCATTCCATGACACGGGCGGAGCAGAAGCAGCCTTTCCCGAAAGAATCGAATCGCCTATGGCGTGATGGCTCTGGGCGATGAACGCCTTGGCATAATAGGGCATCCATTTGACATAGGCGAACCCGGCAATGGCCACGAGGGCAAAAATCATCACACCAACAAATGGAGAAACGAGTTTTTCGTTTATACGGGTCGGCATGGAAAATCCCTCGCTTGAATGATGCAGCGACCATTATGATCTTGACTCGATATTTTATCTATTGGAGGAACGAACGGTAACGGCGTGTTGAAACAATAACACCACTACCGGCTCGACAAATATCGTGGAATATTTATCCAGCGGCTAATCAAACGCTGCCGGGATGAAAAAACAGATTCGGGCCTCCGCGCGCCTTGCCCGTTTCATCCATCAATACATCCAGGGCCAGGGTGGCCAGGTCGTCGGCTACGGGTTCCATCTGGTGGTCTTTTTCCATGTACAACAACTTCAGGTATGAGTTGCACTCATCGCAACTCTCCGCCTTGACGGCGCCATTCGATCCTTCCAGGATGTAATAGCTGATGCCGCGGGTGGATTCGCAACTGCTGCACTTGATGCGCACCATGTGCCACTCCGTCGCGCACAGCGAGCAGGAAAGATAGCGCAGCCCCTGCTGCGCGCCGCCGATGCGCACGATGCCGGCGACAGGATGGGAGCCGCACACCGGACACAAGCCACCCTGTTCCAGTTTGCCGATGGCATGCTCTCCCAATGCGGTAGCCATGTGTGTCCAATAGACCTGCAAGGCTGCGGCGATAAACGGCATGTCCTGCGCGCCGACTGTGGCCAGATCACCCGCCAGAATCTTGTTCGCGATCTCCTCCAGCTCGGCCTCGCTGATCTTCATCAGGCGGGCTACGGCCGCGCTGGCGGGTGCGGGCAGGGGAGCAGCCATCATGTGATGCAGGATCGCTTTCAGTCCATCCCGCCAGGCGGCGTTCCTGTGCCACGCTTGCGCGCCGAGCACCGGCATGCCGTGTTCGCGGCACAATGCCTGCTGTTCGGGCGTAGGCAGCGGCACCGCCGGGAAATGCGTCAGCACCTCATGTTGTGCCTGCGCCAGCGTCGCCAGGAAATCCAGGTAAGCACCGAAGGAATGCTGTTGGGAAAGTTGCCGGAACCGTTCTGCACGTTGCTTGAAAACATCCGGTTCGGCCAGGCGGAGAAAAGGGATCTGTCCGGCCGGGGCTTCGAGCTGCCCCGGCTCGATGATGCGTGTTGTGGTACTCATTTCCCTCCGCCGGTGATCTGCCTGAACCACGCCGGATGGTGCTGTTTCGCCCAGGCGCGGGTGACCGTGCCATTCCACATCGCGCGCGTGGTTCCCTTGGTCCAGATCGAAGCATAGGCATGAACGATGATCAGTCCGATCATGAGCGCCGCCACGGCTGCATGCAAGAGCGAGGAAAAACGGATCAGGCCGATCGGGAACAGGTCGGAGAAGTAAGCGCGCCAGATGACGATGCCGGTCAAGGTGAGCAGCGCCATGCAGCCCACCAGCAGCCAGAACAACAGTTTCTGGCCGCCGTTGTACTTGCCCGCTTCCGGCATGTTGCGGTCATCGCCATCCACCAGTTCCTTGACGCGGCTCAACCATTCCTTGTCGGCCGGCGTGATGATGTTCAGCTTCCAGAAACGGAAAAACATCATCACAAAAAGCAGCGCCATCAACACCCCGATGAAGGGATGGAGGATGCGCGCCCAGACACCGCCGCCCAACACGATGCTGAGCGGGTAGAACGCCGGATGAAAGAAAGCCAGCCCGGACAGCGCCAGCAGGATGAAGCTCATCCCGACTGCCCAGTGGTTGGCGCGTTCGGAAGCCGTATAGCGGACCAGGTCATTGGGATTACGATTCATTTTCGAACTCCTTCTCGGTGTCTTTCGAGACCTCATTGGGGCCCTTCATGACGTAGTGGAACAGGGTGCCGACGGCGAGGAAGCCGAGCGCAAAGGAGGTCAGCGGTTTGGTGATGCCTTTCCACAGGCCGACCATCGCGCTGATCGATGGGTTCTTCGGCAGTCCGCTGTAAAGATTCGGCTGGTCGGCATGCTGCAGCACATACATCACGTGCGTGCCGCCCACCCCCTGCGGGTCGTACAGACCCGCATTCGCATAGCCGCGGCTCTTCAGGTCGGTGATGCGCCCCTCGGCATGATGGATCATGTCATCCTTGCTGCCGAACACGATCGCGCCGGTCGGGCAGGTCTTCACGCAGGCCGGCTCCATCCCGACCGCCACACGGTCGGAACACAGCGTGCACTTGTACGCCTTGCTGTCCTTTTTTGAGATGCGCGGTATATTGAACGGGCAGCCGGTGATGCAGTAGCCGCAACCGATACAATTTTCCTGGTGAAAATCGACGATGCCGTTGCTGTACTGCACGATCGCGCCGGGCGCCGGGCAAGCCTTGAGGCAGCCGGGATCGGCGCAGTGCATGCAACCGTCCTTGCGGATCAGCCACTCCAGCTTGCCTGCCTCCACTTCCACTTCGGAGTAGCGCATCACTGTCCATGACTGGTCGCTGAGATCGGCCGGGTTGTCGTACACGCCTACGTTCGTGCCGATTTCGTCGCGCAGATCGTTCCACTCCATGCAGGCTACCTGGCATGCCTTGCAGCCTATGCATTTGGAGATATCGATGAGCTTCGCCACCGGCATCGTTTGCCGGGCATCGGGAGAAGGCGTCGTCGTGGCCGAACGTGCTTTGATGTCTAACGATTGAAGTGCCATATCGTCCCCCTATACTTTTTCAACGTTCACGAGGAACGATTTGAACTCGGGCGTCTGGGTGTTAGCGTCGCCCACGAACGGGGTCAGGGTGTTGGTGATGTACCCGTTCTTGGCCAGGCCCATAAAGCCCCAGTGGATCGGCATGCCCACGGTGTGCACCTGTTGGCCCGCCACGGTGAGCGTCTTCAGGCGCTTGGTGACGACCGCCACGGCGATGATGAAACCTCGATTGGACATGACCCGCACGTGATCACCGGCCTTGATGCCTTTCTGCTTGGCCAGCTCTTCGCCGATCTCCACGAACTGTTCCGGCTGCATGATGGCATTCAACCTCGCATGCTTGGTCCAGAAGTGGAAGTGTTCGGTGAGCCGGTAGGTGGTGCCCACAAAAGGGAACTTGTCCGGCTTGCCGAACGTCGCCCAGTCTTCCTTGAACACCCGCGCCGCAGGGTTGGACCGCGCCAGCGGATTGTCCGGATGCATGGGATTGTTGGCGATCGGCGATTCCATCGGTTCGTAGTGTTCCGGGAAAGGACCTTCCGCCATCTTGTCGATCGCAAAGAAACGCGCCACACCTTCCGGGTTCATGATGAACGGACTCATGCCTTCTTCCGGCGCCGAATCGGGCTTGAAATCCGGGATGTCCGAGCCGGTCCATTTTTTCGCGGCGGCATCCCAGGCTATCACCTTGCGTTTTGCATCGTACGGTTTGCCGTTGAGATCGCAGGATGCGCGGTTGTACAGGATGCGCCGGTTCGCCGGCCAGGCAAATGCCCAGTTGAGCGTTTGCCCCAGGCCGAACGGATCGGAGTTGTCGCGCCGCGCCATCAGGTTGCCTTTCTCCGACCAGCTGCCCGCAAAGATCCAGCAACCGCACGACGTGGAACCGTCATCGCGCAATTCCGCGAAACCATTCAGCTGCTCGCCGGCTTTTACCAGCACCTTGGTCTTGTCCTTGGGATCGGTCACATCCTTCAAAGCCTTGCCGGAAAATTCTTTCGCCAGTTCCTCCGCAGAAGGCGAATCCGGCTGACGATGTTTCCAGTTCAGGTTCAGGATGGGGTCGGGGAAAGCGCCGCCGTCTTTTTTGTACATCTCCTTCAGCTTGAAGAAAATGCCCGCGATGATCTCGGGATCGGCTTTCGCCTCGGCCGGCGGTTCGGTGGCCTTCCAGTGCCATTGCAGCACGCGACTGGAGCTGACCAGCGAGCCGTCTTCTTCCGCAAAGCAGGTGGAAGGCAGGCGGAACACCTCGGTCTGGATCTTGGACGGATCCACGTCGTTGTACTCGCCGTGGTTCTGCCAGAACTCGGAGGTTTCGGTCGCCAGCGGATCGATGATGACGAGGTACTTGAGTTTGGCGAGGGAGCCGGAGATCTTCACCTTGCACGGCGCCGAAGCGAGCGGGTTGAAGCCTTGGCAGACGTAACCGTTGACCTCGCCGTTGCTCATGTTCTCGAACACCTGCAGGATGTCATAGCCCTTGTCGAGCTTGGGCAGCCAGTCGTAGCACCAGTTGTTTTCCTTGGTCGCGGCATCGCCGTACCAGGCCTTCATGTTGCTGACGAAGAACTTGCCATAGTTCTGCCAGTAGCTCATCTGGCCCGGGCGCAACGGTTTGAAAGCGCGCGACTCGATATATTTGTTGTAGTCCTGCTCGGCATCGCCGGGCAGCGTCATGTAACCCGGCAACAGATTGGACAGCAAGCCCAGATCGGTCAGGCCCTGGATGTTGGAGTGGCCGCGCAGCGCATTCATGCCGCCGCCCGCCGCGCCGATGTTGCCCAGCAACAGCTGCACCATCGCGCCGGTGCGTATCATCTGCGAGCCGTACGAGTGCTGCGTCCAGCCCAGCGCATACATGATGGTCATGGTCTTGTCGGGCCTGGAAGTCTCCGCGATCATCTCGCAGACTTTCAGGAAAGCATCCTTGGGCGTGCCGCAGATATTGTTCACCATATCCGGCGTGTAGCGGGAGTAGTGCGCCTTCATCAGCTGGTACACGCAGCGCGGATTTTTCAGCGTCGGGTCGGTGACCACGAAGCCATCCTTGCCCTTCTGGTAACCCCAGGTGGACTTGTCGTAACTGCGCTTCTCCTTGTTATATCCGGAGTAAATGCCGTTCTCGAATTTGTACTCGTTGTTCACCAGGAAACTGAAGTCGGTGTAATTCTTCACATACTCGTGGTGAATCTTGTCGTTGGTCAGCAGGTAATTGATCAGCCCGCCCAGAAAGGCGATGTCGGTGCCGGAGCGTATCGGCGCGTAAAAATCCGATACCGCGGCGGAACGCGTGAAGCGCGGATCCACCACGATCAGCTTGGCATTGCGGTTGGCCTTGGCTTCGGTCACCCACTTGAAGCCGCAGGGGTGAGCCTCGGCGGCATTGCCGCCCATCACGAGAATCAGATCGGCATTCTTGATGTCGACCCAATGGTTGGTCATGGCACCGCGGCCGAACGTAGGGGCAAGACTTGCCACCGTAGGTCCGTGTCAGACGCGTGCTTGATTATCGAATGAGAGCATCCCCAGGCTGCGCACCACTTTGTGGGTGAGGTAGCCTGATTCGTTGCTGGAAGCGGAAGCGGCCAGGAAACCGGTGGTCAACCAGCGGTTCACCGTGGCGCCGTTCTTGTTCCTGGCGATGAAATTCTTGTCCCGGTCTTCCTTCATCAGCTTGGCGATACGGGTAAAGGCATCATCCCAGGAAATGCGCGTCCATTCCTTGCTGCCGGCGGCGCGATATTCGGGATATTTGAGCCGGCTCGGGCTCTGCACGAAATCCAGCAGGCCGGCGCCTTTGGGGCAGAGCGTGCCGCGATTGACCGGGTGATCCGAGTCGCCTTCGATATGGATGACTTTTCCGTGGACGTTCTTGGCTTTATCGCCCAGGCTGTATATCAGGATGCCGCAGCCAACAGAACAGTACGGGCAGGTATTTCGGGTTTCGGTAGTGCGCTGCAGCTTGAATTCGCGCACCTCCGCCAGCGCATCGTTGGGCGAGAATCCCAGCATTGCCATGCTGGAAGCGCCAAGTCCGCCGGCGCAGACTTTAAAGAATTGCCTTCGAGTGACTTGCATTATTGCCTCCTTGAGTATGTAAGTACAACATTACAAAACAAACCAAGAAAAACATTTTTTGCCAAAGGTCATCAGAGCACTTTTGCAGACAGCTGTCAAATAATTCAAAATCTTTACAATTTTTTGGCGCGATTATATTTAGCCTCTTGTTCCTTGCATCTTTCTCCTTGAATCTTGTGCCTTGTGTCTTGCCTCTTGTTTCTTTCCCGTCAGCCGCTTGATTGTTTGCGGCAAATAGCATAAAGTAAGGAATCCTTACTTACCGAATCGGAGATTTGCCATGCTGGCTAAAATGACCTCTAAAAATCAACTCACCCTGCCCAAGAGCGTGACCGCCATCGTTGGCCCTGCGGAATACTACGATGTGGAAGCCCGCAACGGCCAGATCGTTCTCACCCCGGTGCGGATTCAGCGTGGCGATGCCGTGCGCGCCAAACTGGCCGAACTGGACTTGAACGAGCAGGACGTTGCCGATGCGGTCGCATGGGCACGAAAATCACCTGCGACTAGAAAATCCGGCCCTGTATCTAAAAAGTCTGCGAAGTAATGCCGCGTTCCAAATCGATACCCCGCGTCGTGATCGACACCAATCTGGTGCTATCTGCACTGGTATTTGCACAGGGCCGGTTGTCGCCGCTACGCCATGCATGGCAAGGCACCCACTGTCATCCGCTAGTCTCCAGCGCTACTGCCGCAGAGCTTATACGCGTGCTCGCATACCCGAAATTCAAACTCACTACCGCAGAACAGCAGGAACTGCTCGCCGATTATCTACCCTATTGCACCACTGTACGCATGCCCATAAAGCCACCCGCAACACCCGACTGCCGCGATCCGTTCGACTTGCCTTTTCTGCAACTCGCCGTCGCGGGCAAGGCGGCATACCTGGTTACCGGTGACCGGGATCTGCTGAGCCTGGCCGGCCGGTTTGTCTGTCCCATCATCACCGCCGATCAATTCATAAAATCTCAAAACCTGTAATCGCATCTTTGCGCCTTCAACCCCAGTCCCCAGTCCTGATTCCCCCTATGAAACCATCCCCTAACCATACCTTCGGAATCAACTGGCGGCATGCCCTGTTGTTGTCGGTGGTGTTCGGCTCGCTGGCGTTCATGCTGTCGATGCAGCCCATCAAACAGGATCAGGCCTATCATGACTTTGCCGACCATGTTGCATGGCTTGGCATTCCGAATTTCTTCGATGTCATTTCAAATATCCCGTTCCTGCTCGTCGGCATAGCGGGGCTGCGCTTTTGCCGCAACAGTCTCTTGATGAGTTACCGGCCTGCCTGGATCACTTTTTTCGCGGGAGTGGCGATCATCAGCGCGGGGTCTGCCTGGTATCACCTGAACCCGAACAACGACACGCTGGTCTGGGACAGACTGCCCATGACCATAGCCTTCATGGGATTGCTGGCGGCGCTGCTGGCCGAGTATGTGGATGTGCGGTTGGGCAGGCTTCTTTTGGTGCCCGCGATCCTGACGGGTTTTTCCAGCGTGATCTATTGGCACTGGTACGATGACTTACGCTTCTATGTATGGGTCCAGTTCATGCCGTTGCTGATCGTGCCGATCTTGATGGTGCTGTTCCGTCCGAGGTACTCCCATCAATGGCTGCTGCCGGTGGCACTGGCGTGCTATATGCTGTCCAAACTTCTTGAAACCTATGACCGCGAAGTATTCGTATACACCCAAAGTTATTTCAGCGGCCATACGCTTAAACATCTTCTGGCGGCGCTGGGGTGTTATGTGGTGTTGATGATGCTGAAAATGAGAAAGCCGGGCTAGGTCAGTCCTCAGTCCTCAGTCCTGCTTCTATGAAACCCTACGCCGAATCCAGCGAGGTAAATAAAGGCCCGATCCTCGCCGTACGCAAAGTAATCTTCGCCGCCCGCAAGCGCGTGCTGGTCGCGCCGTTGCGAATCCCCTCTCCCGCAGGCGGGAGAGGGCTAGGGAGAGGGCTAAGGGGAGGGTAGATAACACTTGCTCGATGAGCCTCGTCATTCCGGGCGCGACCCGGAATCCAGCGGCCTCTTTACGTCATTAACGCAACGCGTTATCATTTTAGTATGATTGTATCTTTCAATTGCAAAGTCACCGAAGCCCTGTTCAGGCGTGAACGTGCACCGCGCTTCGCCAATATAGAACGAGTCGCGCGTCGCAAGTTAGAGCAACTGGATTGGGCGGGTAGCATCGAAGATTTGCGAATTCCGCCGGGCAACCGGCTTGAAGCATTGAAAGACGACCGCAAAGGCCAATGGAGCATCCGCATCAACGACCAGTGGCGCGTGTGTTTCAGGTTTAAAAATGGCAATGCACTGGATGTTGAGATTGTCGATTATCACTGAGGAGGTTTAACCATGAAACCAACTACGAAACCAACCCCGATCCACCCCGGCGAAATTTTGCTGGAAGAATTTTTGAAGCCGATGAGTATTACCCAGTACGCGTTAGCCAAGGCTATTGGCGTATCACCCCGCCGTATTAACGAAATTGTGCATGGCGACCGTGCCATAACGGCAGATACCGACTTGCGGCTGTGCAAGTTTTTTGGATTGACTGACGGCTACTGGCTACGCGGCCAGGCGCGTTATGACACCGAGATCGCCAAAGACAAACTCGGCGAAGTTTTGTCCCGCATTCAGCACTATCATCCGCAGGCGGCGTAGGAGCGAGTCAGCGAAATCCTAAGTGGCAAACGGGAGAACAATGCGCGCAAGCCAGGGCGCTGGCTGCACGCTTTCATATATCTGCTGCGGCGTTCAATAAACCCAGTCCCCAGCCCCCAGTCCCCAGTCTTGCCCCTAGTCTCTAGTCCCTAGCCCCTAATCCCTACTTCGCCAGTTCCGCTCTCTCAACGATCACCCGGTACAGTTTCAGGTCTGCCGCAGCCGCTACGCGCAGCCCCGCTATCCGGACCTGGCCGCGCTGCTTCGGCTCGATGCGTGACGCGACCGGCAGCGGGTTGCTTTGCGCGTCGGGCTGGCCGGTCGCGGCATCGAGGTGCACCACCCGCACGCGGACATTCGCAACCGCCTGGGTGGTGGGGTTGTATACCACCGCATACACATTCCCCGCGTCGTCCGCCTGCGCAGCGGCCTGCAGATATCTGGCCGGATTGCGCGGCAGGTCGAGGCGCTGGTATTGCGCCAGCGATGATCTGCCCGCATCCGAGTCGGAAGCCGCGGCGGTCTGGTAGTCCGCCAGCGCGCCATCCACATCACCCCGGGCTTCGGCAAGCTGGCCCAGCAGGTAATAGCTGGTCGCGGTGGGCAACAGCTCGTTGCTGCGTTTCAGGTAAGGTTCTGCTTCGGCCGACCGTCCCAGGCTGGCCAGTGCGGCACCCATCTGCGCCTGCGGCCGGAAATAATCCGGTTGCAGCTTGATGGCCTGCCGGTAGTAAGCCACCGCTTCCTCGCCGCGTTTCTGCTTCATCGCGATATCGCCCTGCAGCTCCGGGAAGCGCGCCTCGCGCGGCTCGGCCGCGACGGCCTGCTTGGCCAATGCCCCAGCCTGGACTACATCGCCCCTGGCCAATGCCTGCACGCCATCGTCATATGCCTTGTAGGCAGCCTCGTCGGCTTTCAGCTTGCCCACCTTTTGCGCATACACCTCCTTGCCCCATACACCGCCCGCGCCCAGTTCGGCGAGCGTGGCCTTGTTGGCGGCGACGCGCGCATCGGAAGGCGGGTGGCTGGCAAACAGGCCATCGATAAAACTGGAGTTGCGATCCTTGCTCAGGCGCACGAACGTCTCCTGCAGCGTCACCGCGGCGGTGGGGTCATAGCCCGCCTTCTTCATGTAACGCATCCCGTACAGGTCCGCTTCCGATTCCTCGTCGCGGCTGAATTTGGTGGCGATGAGCTGCGAGCTCAATTGCGCGCCGCCCACCACCAGGTTCGCATAACTCTTGTCCCGGGCGGCGACACCTGCGGCGATCACCGCGCCCTGCAGCAGCAGGCCGGTCTCCATCTTCTGCGCGCCGTGCCGTGCCGCTGCATGGACGATCTCATGGCCCAGCACGGCGGCAAGCTCCGCCTCGCTGTCCAGCTCGTAGAGCAGGCCGCGATTGATCGCGATCTTCCCGCCCGGCAACGCCCAGGCATTGGGCACGGAATCATTCAGCACCACAAACTCATAAGGCAACTGCCGGTCGGAAACCGCTGCGAGCTTGTTGCCCACGCCCTGCACATAGGCGGTCAAGTCCGGATCGACGATGTAATCCCCGCCCTGCTGCTGGCGCGCCGGCGCATAGTTTTCCTGCCCGATGGAGATCTCCTGCGATTCGGAAACCAGTTGAAGTTCCCGCTTGTGCGTCACCGGGTTGGTGCCACAGCTGGACAATAAAAATACCAATGCAAAGACGGCAAGCTTGCAGGTGTTGGTTTTCAGCATCATGCGCTCCTTGGTGTTGCGGGCTGCCCGGACCGGCGAGACATGGATCATTCTAGCAGGAGTAGGGCGGGCAACTTTGCCCACAATACTCCCTCTCACGCGGGCGGGAGAGGGTAGAAGCCAGGGTTAACCAATGCCCTAGCCACCGAGTATGGTTACAACGGTGGACGCGATCCTCGACTGCAATTGGCGAACAAGGGATGCGGAACCTTTGGTATGTATAAACAATGTTGACACATGCTCCCAACGTGCCTAAACTGCCCACAATCGTATTGCAAAAGGAGCACATCATGGAAGTCATCGTAAAAAAATGGGGCAACAGCGCGGCAGTGCGTATCCCGGCATCGGTCATGGCGGCGGCGCATGTTGAACTGGAGCAGTCCGTCCAGGTGCGCGAAGAGCAGGGCCGCATCGTTATCGAGCCAGTGCGCCGCAAGGCATACAAGCTGGGCGATTTGCTGGGCGGCATCACCGCAAAGAATCAGCACAAACCCGTTGATACCGGCGAACCGGTCGGCAAGGAAGTCTGGTAATGGCAAAGCGCTTCGTGCCGGATGCGGGCGACATCGTCTGGCTCG
>Ga0307375_10002768_pt1 | contig 17698 bp, 22 predicted proteins | sample TR1MG_FD_202531 | JGI IMG/M metagenome (GOLD analysis project Ga0307375, IMG submission 202531) | Soil microbial communities from Risofladan, Vaasa, Finland - TR-1 | ecosystem: Environmental > Terrestrial > Soil > Coastal area > Acid sulfate soil | place: Finland: Risofladan, Vaasa | collected... | reverse complement strand
TGCCGTCGACGAGGGCGAGACAGTCGTTGAAGTCGGCCAGCGTTTTCGGCGGTTGGAACAGGGCAGCTGGGGGAAGATCGGCGGGGGCGCCGGAAGCGACATGAGCTCGCGCGATTTCGATTTCGCGTGTCATGAAGGTGAGGCCGTTCGAACGGTTGGTACCGCCTTGGTGCAGAGCGCGCAAGGCGTTGACCAAGCGGGGTCGGGCCACGGCGGACCGCAACTGTGAGTATTCCGCTTGGCTAAGTGGCAGCGCTACCTTGTAGGCGCGCAGTCGTTCGTTGAACTCTGCCAGTGAGGTCGGCAGAGTGAACGGGCCGGGTGTTGCGACGTGGCGCGTCTGGCGCGGTGGTTGGTCAGCACTTTGGTGGTTTGGCACGGCACGAATCTCCCTAGGAGACTCGTTTGTCTCATACCTCAGCCATGACGCAACTGCTACGGCATGGGCGCAACTTTACCGATTTCGATCAGGTGGAGTTCCTTCAGGTTGATGACAATGATCACCAGCAGCAGGATGGAAATGATGCAGGTGATAGTCCAGGCCCACGATCGCCACCACGCTCGGCGGCGGGCATGACGCATATCAGCTTCCCATGCGTCCTGCACGGACTGAGTGACGGAATCCGCAGAGTCCGGATGATCAGGATGAAGGCGAGTTTGAGAGTCGAGCACATCGCACAACTTGTCCAGATCGCGGCGTGTGACGGGTAGGTCGGCACCGGACAAGCGATCCATCATGGATCTTCGTTCCAAGTACAAGGCAACAGCGGATTCATTCTTGTAGGCGGCGATCTCAAGAAAGGCCAGTCCCAGGGTTCGATCATCGTAGAGCCGCTGGTTGAACGGCATGCCGGAGAAGAAGGCAGAAGAATCCCTTGCATGGAGAGCCTGAAGATCTTCCCGCGAAGTGATCGCGGCCAGTGCCATGCCCGCTGCGCGAACGGCCGGAAAGACGTGACCCTCGTACCCTTCTGGATACGACGTGCACATCACCGCAAGGAGAAGAACGACACGGAAGCATGATTTGCCGGAATAGTTGCAGTCTATGCACGGGTGACAGTGGATAAGTAGGCGGTCCAGATCCGGTGCTTCGAACCACGTGCTGGGTGACCTGAGGTCATTCAACGCATAGAGCGTTGCACTGAGAGCATCGTGAAGGTGGCACGTTGGAGTCAGCGCCATGATTCGGTGAAACAGCGCTTTGTGCATCTGGGCGCGAGAAGCGCTGTTGGGAAGCAGGCCTCTGGTATCGAACAGGTCTCCAAGACTCGGATTGCGTGAAAGTGCCATGAAGATCGTCGGCCACGCGGCATCCGGCAGCTCAGCGGCCGGGCCGTCGCCGTTGAATACTTCTTCCAGACTGTCGGGGCGAAGTCGAGGGTTGGAAAACAGGGCAGCAAGCGAGGGGCTGTCTCCCGCGGACAGAAGCGCCTTTGCCTCCGAGAGCGAAAGGACGCTTCCGGCCCAGCCGTTCGCATCGACGAAGGGGTTGCCCAGGGCCGCTGCGCAGTGTTGTGGTGTTGCGCCGCGCAGGTAGGCGGCCCGAACCGCCGTCGCGCTGAAACCGAACGTCGCCACGGCCAGGTCAGCAAGGGCGTCCCCACGGCCGACAAGCGCTTCCTCGGATGTGGATAGATCCGGTCGTGCTGAGCTGCAAGCCAGCTCTCTGAGCGAGTCAAAGGCGTAGCCACCATCCCGGATGGACAAGAGATAGCGAATGGCGCCTTCATCCAATGGCGGTCGATCCATGTGTTACCCCGAATAGCGGACCTTCAAACAGGTCAGTGTACCGAAAGAGATTCCGGTCGCCACATGACCTTCGGGCCGGATTGCACATTAGATTGCACATCAAATCGGGTGAAAACCCCCCATTTATGGTGGCTGTCACGCGCGGCAGGGTTGTGTGCCGCCCCTAGGATGACTGTGGGCTTGGTACCTGCCGCACACCGAGCGCAGCGCAGCACAGCACAGGGCCACGGAAGGCGGCATCAAGTCTAGCCGATTCAACCCAAAGTCGAGGACATTCGATTCATGAATTGTTTCACCTTCCTGAGGGCCATGCCGCTCTTGTGGTTGCTGGCTGCCAGCGCCGCCGGCGCGACTGAGGGGCAAAGTCACCTGCTGGTGGTGTCGGAGACCGTCCAAATTCGCGTGAATGCGACCGGCAGTTCGACCACAGACCGCACCGTCATGCTCAAAGCGCTTGATGCAGCTGGGGCGAGGGCTCTGTGTACTTACACCATTCCCTACCAGGCATCTCGCCAGACGGTGTATGTGATCGACGGCTCGATCGTCTATGGCGATGAACCGGAAGTGGCGCTTCAGCAAAGCGATTACGACGACGAACCGATGAGTCAAACAGCGGGTGCGCCGGCCTACCCGGATGCTCGTCGACTACGAGTCAACTTCCATGGGGTTCGGGTCGGAAGTGTGGTACGGATTCATACCCGACAGGTTGAACGCCGGCCCTTTCTCCCGGGCGTGTTCAGCGCTTTCGAGATCGAGCCCAGGCGATCACCCATTCAGGAAATCCATTACGAGATAACCGCACCACAGAGCATGCACCTGCTGGTGCAAGCGAATGAACTGAAAGGCGGCCTTCATGTTGCGGGGGGCGTGGACAAGTGGGACTTCTCGGCCGAAAAGCTTCCGGCGCTCATCAACGTGGCCTCGACTTCCGAGATGTTGAGCAAAAGCCCGTTCATTGCGGTCACCCAGGCCACCAGCGTAGGCGAGGTGGCCCAGCTGTACCTTCGGCGCACACAAGCACCGCAGCACATTTCGCTCGAGCTGCAGCATTTGGCGGACTCGATCGGCGGTAGAGCGATTGACCCTGCGCAACTCGTGCGACGGTACTACGCGTGGATCAATGATCACGTCCGCCTCGTGGATCTGCCGCTGGAGATGGGTCTGGAAACGCCGAGGAAGGCGCAGGACATCCTTCTCTCGGGCTATGGCACGGCCGAGGACCGTGTGATCGTGCTCCAGGCCCTGATGCGGGCAAAGGAGATGGCGGCCGATCTGGTTCTGGTGCCGAGCATGCCGGTGTCATGGCAACTGCTGATTCCGGGGAACACGGCGTTCGATGACCGGATCCTACTGACGGCAGACAACGGTCTGCAGGTGTTGGATATCGGAAATCCGGTGCTGGCCCTGGGCGAGCACGGACCCGGGGATGGGGGAAAGCTGGGCATACGCATGTCGGTCAGCGGGGCAGTGGCGCCGATCCAGATTCCGGTCAGCGCCATCAGCAGCGCAGCCAGCTCGGTTTCGACGGTGATCACCTTCGGTCCGGACGGCTCGATGTCGGGATCGAGCAGGATCGTTGACTACGGCGATCTGGCTGCCGTCGACCGTGAAGGGATGGGGGGCGACCCCTTGGCGCTGCGAAAGCGGCTGAGCCGGAGCGCACCGCAGGGCACGGAGATATCCGTCGGTCATACGGACGACCCTCGCAAGCCGAGCAACCTGTTCAGGATGGACGCCTCGTTCCACCTTTCCGGCTACCAGCAGCCCGAGGGGGGGTACGTCACTCTCATTCCACGGCCGGTGATCGCGCTGTCCCCGCTGGACGATTTCGCCAGCTCGCAGGGGCAGGGGCTTTGCCAGCGAACGTGGCGACAGGAACAAACCGAGATTGTCTTCAATCCACGGCACCCGGTCATCGTGCCGAAGAATGTCGACATCTCGGTACCGGGCGCCCTTGGGCACTACACGGCGACGTACCTCCTGCGGAGCAACGGCAATCTTCGGGTGACCAGGACGTTGCAGCTGAGCACCAACCCTCTTCAGTGTGATCACGCATCGCAAGCCGCGATCGCGCGTCTCGCCGCAGCAGTGCGTAGGGACCTGGATACGGAGGTGAATGTTCTGCGATGAACGCCCCCGACGTACGGAACTTGAGTCCCACAGAGCTGGCTCATCGTGAGCTGAGCCAAGCGTATGCGCACTTCAACGAATCACTGTTCGATGGCGAATTGCCTCAGACGTTGATGACGCTGCAGCGCAATCGTGCGACACAAGGCTTGTTCTCGCCTGACCGGTTCATCCGTCACGACGCGACGACGGTGCACGCGATCGAGATCAACCCGCAGATCTTCGCGATGTCGACGCTGAAGGAGGTGCTCGCGGTGGTGGTGCACGAGATGGTTCACGTCTACGCGCACCAGCACGGCATCCAGGGGCGCCGCGGCTACCATTCCAGCGGGTGGGCCAATCAGATGGAGAAAGTGGGCTTGATGCCGAGCTCCACCTTCAAGCCTGGCGGAAAGAGAACCGGGGAAAGGGTGGGGCACTACATCGTCCATGGTGGACCGTTTGACGCTGCAGCTGACGGCTTGATCGCGGATGGTTTCACGATCACCTGGCTGGATCGTGTCGCATCGGGGTGGGCTGAAGCTGAGAGCGTGGTGGGCGCGACGCAAACACGCCAGCTGCTTGGCGGGTCACTGCTCGGCAAAAAGGGTCTGTTGGTCAGTCATTCCGATGGCGGTGATGAGCCGGAATTGGCGGTGGTCGGGACTGTCGAATTCGCAGGGTCCAATCCAGGCGGCCTGGAGGCGACCGCCGGCGCGGCATTGGCGGGGGAGACCACGCTTTCCGATGACCCGCACCGCACCGGCGAAGGAGTGAAGGAGCAGGGTACGCAGGTCGCGGCGTCGAGTGCTTTCGACCGACTTGTCGCCATGGGTGCGGCCGCACAAGACAACCTGGATGGTCACGGCCATTCTGATGGGCCGGCGCCGGCCATCATTCTCGCGACCGGATCGAAGCCGCGCCAAGGTGATGTGCCGGTATCGATTGAGCTGATTCGAACGGATGCAACGCGTGCTGATGAGGCGCGGAAAAAGCGTGCGTCGAAGACATGCTTTTGCTGCCCGAAATGCAAGCTCAAAGCCTGGGCCAAGCCTGCCGCGCGGCTCAAATGCGTGGAGTGTGACCTCGATATGGTGAGTGCCTTGGCAGCGGCCAATGATGCGGCCAAAGGCAGTGGCGACGCGGAGGAGTAGATCGGGATGCTCTACATTCATGACAGAAACCAAAGGGCCGGACCGGTAGATGCGGTGGCATCCGATGCATTACGCCATGCGTTCTTCAACGAACATCGATCTACCGAATACGTCTTTCGCGCGCGCGCGCTGCTGCGGGAGCTCCATCGCGATCGACTGTGGCTGTCGTGCGACTGTGCGGGGGACGGGGAGTCGTCTCCCATGCTCGGGCCTCGTGACGGCCGCGGAGGTCTGCATCCGTTTCGCTTCGGAGCGATAAAGCACGACCCAGCCTGTCCTTTCGCTGCCGACATCAACAGATCCAGCACGGACACTGTGGACGATCTGCTGGGGCCAATACACGGCTCGTGGGATCTGGAACAGATGGTGCCGGCGGCCGCCACGCACGAAGCGCGAGGGCAGGCGCTGCTTAGGTTGCTGAAAACCGCGCTATTCGACCTTGGGTTCAACCGGGTCCACGCATCAGCATTCCACAACGGACGGCGTGGCGCCCCGCTTTTGCTGGTCGATCGCCCATACACGCGGCTGCGCCACCTCGGCACGAAGGATATGGGGCATGGGGTGAGTTTTGCGGAGGTAGGGTGCACGTTTCTGCCGGGAATCAACCGGACCTACGCCTCGCTCCGGGCCTTGGCCAGCAAGTCGGGACGGCCGAACGTCGTTGGGTTGTTTATTGGGATTACCGAGGAATCAGTGCCACCCGTGCGTGGTGGTTCTGGTTATTTGAAGGCGAAGGACGCTGCCGGAGAACAGCGGGTTATCCCGGTGTTGGGAGACATCCACCTGCCACCAGGCGACTCTGGGTCTCGCGGTCCTTACTGGACAATTGGACTGATCGAACGAGCGGGGGAAAGGCAGTCGTATCGGCTCATGGAAGCCGCATCGATGGCCGCGTCGGATCGGCGCACGCTGCTGCCGCTGTCTGACGGTCGGCAGCGACCTGTCGTTCAGTTGTTGCTGGAGCAGATGCAATTCTGGAGGAACTGGAAGCGGCTTGAGCTTGAGGTAGAGCTCGAGCTGCCGCTGTTTCCTTGCGCACCTGGCGAGCCCCGGCCCGTCGCGCTGGTGCTCGACAACGGTCGCCAGATCACGATTTCCTTCCAGGACGGTGGCAAGGCAGATATGCAGCTTGGTCACGACGTAGTGATCGATGACGCCTTGCGGCGGCGGCTGACGGCCGCGGTTGCAGCCGCCAGCGAGCTGGCTTGAGCGCGGGGGTATTGCGCTACCAAAAAGCTGTGGTGATCTGGGGGCGTCGCAGGAAGTGAGACATCCGGTCGGCCAAGACGGCCAATGCAAGTTGAGGACACCGGATGGGAAGACGCCAAGGAAACGGGATGAGTCACCAGACAGGAGGTCTTGCGGTACGACAGGGACGTGATTTGATGAAGTCGTCTCACGGAATGAGACAGCCAGCCAGGAAGGCGGGCGATCAAGGATACGGACCTCGGAGCGGGTCCCAAAGCACGGAACGCAGGGCCAAGGATGGCTGGAGGGAACCGGAACGCCTGAAGAGCCAGGGAAGGCTGAAGGGAGGTTGAGGCGCAGGGAGCGAGGACGGAAGCAAGAAGGTTGCAAGGGAATGCGAAATTGAAGGTTTTCGGTGGTCGGATCTGGTGTTGGGTGCGTGGTGGTATCCCTTCCGTGGAAACAGGTCTGGCCACCGATACTGATCCATAGGAGTCACTCTCCGATGGAAGTCAGCTGCTCGCTCCCCCTGGGTGATGTAGCTGCCGGGATCTCTTCTCCTCCCCCCGGAGAGGTCCCCACTCTCGCCACGCCGTGAGGCGACGCACGTTGACACGCTCGGATAGCGGATCGGATCAGGCCCACGGATGGGCCTGTCAGCGTTTTTGAGAGGCCAGGCTCGGTGGCACGGACGTCACAGTTGCGGCGCCAAAGAGACGTGGCAGCTTGGGTGCAGAACCTTAGGAATGAACTGCCGCATGAAGCGATCCCCACTGGAACGTCGCACGCCGTTGCGCCCTGGAGCAGCAACACTGCAGTCGCGCCGTGGTCTGGTGACACGGACGCCGATGAAACGGTCCGCTGCCTTGGCGCCCGCTGCTTACCCGTTTCGCAGCAATGCGCCGGGGCTCAAGGCCACCAAACCACTGCGGTCCAAACCGCAACCCAAGGCCAATGAAGACCAGCTGGCACGGTGGGAAAGGATGCGCGCCATAGGGTGCATCGCGTGTCTCCAGAATGTCCGCTTCGGGCTGGCGCCGGCACCCCTTAATTTCGACAACCGGCTTGAAATTCAGCACCATCTCTCCGGCCGGCGCCGGCGGGGGCACGACGACACGGTCTGTTTGTGCACGCTGCACCACCAAGGAAATCGCCTGCCGGATCCGAGCATGGGCTACAAGGCTCACGCGAGACTGTACGGCCCGAGCTTTGGGAAGGAGCCATCACGATTCCGGGAGATGTATGGCAACGAGGATGCACAGCTCGCATACCAGGAACGTCTTCTGGCTGGCGAAAGCGTAACCCATGCTTGACGGTGAAGAGGCGCTGGCCGATCCCAAGCGCGGGATGCTCGCGGCGAGTGACCTGCGCCGGCGAGGGTGGACTGCCGCCCTGATCCGGCAGTTCGTGCCTGTCGCTGATGCGCAGGCAAGCAACCCCCGTTGCGACATCGCGGCCAGCATGAACCTGTTCGAGTGCTCACGGATCGGTGCGATCGAGGCGAGCGACGCGTTCCAGACTGTGCGAGCCCGAGGGGACGTCCGCCGTGAGAGCGCGAGGCGTGCCCAGGCCGATCGGCGAGAAGCACTTCTCGCTTGGGCGACGGTACTGCCGATTGTCGTCCCCGCATGGGACACTGGTGATGCCATGGAGAAGGCTATTCGCCACTACGAGGGGCTGGCGCCGGAGTACCGCTTCACCAACGTCGTGGACGGCATCCGCGCGGACCCGTGGTTTCTGTACCAGATCACTGTCGAGTACCTCGCCGGATGGGCGGCCCGTGCGGAGGAGGTGCTTGAGCCCTTCTATGGCACGCCTGGTTGGCGGGAGGCGCACCTGTCGGTCCGCATTCGGATCCTACTGGCCATTGCGGACGCATATCCGAGAATGGGAGAGATCTGCAGACGCAGCATACTCATGATCGAGCCCACAGAACTGATGGCGGGGCTTGCATAATCCAGTCGCAACTGACCACCCATAATGAGCCAAACCGGCCACCCGACACGGTCTGAAAAGCGCCGCCAGGATGAGGCGGGTTTCGCCGATGACGATGTTGCCTGCGAGAGATCTGTGCACCGCAACGCATGCAACACGCGACCGATCGGCGATGACCAGGTCGAAGACCGGTATCATCAGCCACAGGCCGACGTCGACCGTCAGAGACCCATAGCCGACTCTGATTTGAGTTGCGAAGATAGCAACTGGCACGAATTGGCTTGAATTTGCCGATCAAGCGGACCGTCCTACCTTGCGACGCCCCGAACTTGTAGCATTCTGGGAGCCGCCCGCAGCCAACACCGGCTTTCGGCGGATCCCTATGGAGTTCTGCTAGCGACATGGCCAAAACAACATCACGCAAGCGGCTCGGACGTTTCACCAAGTCGAGTGACGCGACAATAAAAGTGGAAAGCAAGTCGATGAATCGAAAGCTGACCGCCGCGAGGGAGGCCAAACAGGACGAGTTCTACACCAGATACGTCGACATCCAGAAAGAGGTTGAGGCCTACCTCGAATTCGACCTCGACACCTTCCGCGGCAAGGTCCTCTACTGCAATTGCGACGACCCGTTCGAGAGCAATTTCTTCAAGTATTTCATCACTAACTTCAATAGGCTCGGACTGAAAAAGCTGGTCACCACCAGCTACGACGGCTCCCCCATCGCTGGTGCACAACTCACGTTCAGTGAGTACGACGAGGGCATTGGCACGCGCCAAAGGCCCAAGGCGATTGCCGTGGAGATCGAGAAAGTGAAGGATGCAAACGGAGACGGCGCGAATGGCATCGAAGACGTCAAGCTCTTCCTGGAGCGGAACCCCCACACCCGCACGCCCCTCGCCGGAGGCGGCGACTTCCGCAGTCCCGAGTGCGTCGACTTGCTCAAGCAGTCAGACATCGTGGTCACTAACCCGCCATTCTCCCTCTTCAGCGCGTACGTTGCCCTGCTCGTGAAACACCGGAAGAAATTCTTGATCATCGGAAACACCAATTCGATCACTTACAAGGAGATCTTTCCGCACATCAAGGACAACAAACTGTGGCTCGGCTGCACGAACTTCAACGTTGGAATGTTTTTTGAGGTGCCGGACGGCTGGAAGCAGTATCACCACATTGACGAGGAGACGGGCAGGAAGATCGCGCGGGTTTCAACATCCTGCTGGTACACAAACTTGGACCACGGTCGCCGCCACCAACCCTTGAGTCTCATGACCATGGCGGACAACCTGAAGTTCAGCAAAAACCTGAGAGGCAAGTCGGCTTACGATCGATACGACAACTACGACGCCATCGAGGTCGGCGCATACAAGGAAATCCCTAGCGACTATGACGGCGTGATGGGGGTCCCAGTCACCTTCCTCGACAAGTACAATCCCGATCAGTTCGAGATTGTCGGGACTCTCGAATCCAGTGGCCCCGACAACCCATATCGGACTCGGTGGTACTCGGCTCAGGACCAGAAGGACGCTTTCTTCCGTCGGTTCGGAAAGGCCGGTAGTATCCCGCTCAACATGTCTGGCGTCATCAACGACGTCAAGGTGTACAAGCGCATCCTCATCCGCCACCGCCGCCCTTCCCAGCCAGCGAGAAACACCAAAAAGTGCATACCACGCTGAGAACCGAAATCACCGTCGCCGCCATCTGCGATGGGTTTGTGTACAACCAATTAGAGGGCAAAGGGCTGTTCGGCCTGGGGGGGAAGCTCACTATCCAGCCGGAATACCAACGAAATTACCTCTACGCAGATGGCGGCGGCAAGCGGGAGCAAGCGGTCATCGAATCATTGCTAAAGGGATATCCCCTCGGCCTGATTTACTTTAACAAGGTCGGCGAGGGCAAGTTCGAGGTGCTAGACGGCCAGCAACGGATCACAAGTATCGGACGATTCGTGACAAACAAGTTCGCGATCATTGAGAACGGCAATCCAAGAAATTTCGACAGCCTGCCCGTTGACCAACGAGTCAAGATTCGCGAATCGAAGCTCCTGATCTACGAGTGCGAGGGGACGGAGACCGAGATAAAGCAGTGGTTCGAGACGATCAACATCGCCGGCGTGCCGCTCAATGCGCAGGAGCTGCTGAACGCCATCTACTCTGGCCCGTTCGTCACCAAGGCCAAGGAAGAGTTCAGCAATAGCCAGAACGCGAACATCCATAAGTGGAGCGCCTACGTCAAGGGCAGCGCGAACCGGCAGGACTTTCTGGAGCGGGCGCTCGAATGGGTGAGCAAGGGTGATATCGGCGGCTATATGAGCACCCACCGCAAGGTCACGAACATCAATGAGTTGAAGACCTATTTCAATGCCGTGATCGATTGGGCTTCCACCGTGTTCCGGGATGTTCTCCCCGAAATGCGCGGTCTGGAGTGGGGCAGGCTGTTCGAGACGTACCATGGCCAGAGCTACGACCCGAAGAAGATGTCGGGCGATGTCCAGAAGCTTGCCGCCGATGACTACGTTACAAACGGCAAAGGGATCTTCGAATACCTGCTCGGTGGTGCGACCGATAAGAAGCTGCTGGCCGTACGCGTGTTCGACGACAAGACGAAGCGGGTCGCTTACAACAAGCAGACCCAAGAGGCGCAGGCCAAGGGCAAGTCCAACTGCCCGCTATGCGCGCTCGGCGAGAACCCCAACAAGAGCAAGCTCTTCGAGCTTAAGGAGATGGACGCCGACCATGTTTCCGCGTGGAGCAAGGGTGGCGACAGCTCGGACAAAAACTGCCAGATGCTCTGTATCACTCACAATCGGGCGAAAGGCAATCGATAGTATGGCCGTGCCGCCGCATGGTGGAGGGGCGGGTCAGGCAGCCAAGCCAATCGTTCAAGCGGATGTGTGTGCAGCCCATGCATTCCAGGGCCTGAGTGTACGGCTCCTGGCCGATGTTTGCCCGTTGCATATTCCAGTCGAAACCGACCACCCGAAATGCTCCCAAACCGCCCCCCGTAACGATCTGAAATCGGCCACTTGAAACGTCGTGAACAGCATCGCCAAGATGAAGCTGGTTCGCCGACGACCAGGTTGCCGGGGAGGGCTGCGTGCACCGCAACGCATGCAACACGCGACCGGGTGGCGCTGGCCAGATCGCCGACCAGCATGATCAGCCGAAGGCCGACGCCGACTGGCAGAAACCGACCCATTGCTGCCGGTCGCGAGCGGCTGCTTTCGGGATGGCCAATATGCGCTTGTGCGCCGTAGGGTTCTACCTGTGTGCTACTTTCCGGGACTAGTGCTGCCAACGCTTGCGGCAAGGCAGCAAGGATTCAATTCCTCGAACCGCCGTGGTACGTGACCGATATGCTTGGTGGACTGGGAGGAGAGGGGCGAATCGCAAAAGCCTATGTCAGATCCGGCTAGGTGTTGCCCGTGGAGTTTGAGACGGCCTTTCGTAAGACTTCTGAGCAAGAAGATGCTGATGCACAAGATAGTCTCGGGGCGGGTTACTACAACGGTCAAGGTATACCTCAAGACATAATTGCTGCCTTTGCACTCATTAAGCTTGCCGAATCGAAAGATCGAACGTACAGCAGCCAACTTTCAACGATACGCGGAGCGATGATCTCCACTCAAATCGTCGCCGGTTTGGCACTTGCTCTCAAGATGTAGAGCGACGGTGTTCTCGAAGCGTCAGCTGAAAATAAGCGGTGATTCTCATCGAAAAATAAAGCTCTGATATTCATCCGCCGGCGGACTCACCTACTAGTGTGCCTAGCGGCTCACTTGCGGAGTGTCCTCCGGTGTACTGCCGGAATCCCCGGTCATTAGCGCATGTCGCAAGAGTTCGTTAGCGATTGCCCGGCCTATCGGCAGGCCCGTGCGCCTTTCGATCCAAAGCCATTGACCATTGCAATTCGCCTCCAGAAAGACCGATTCCCCGCCTGTTGAAACGATGAAGTCAAAGCACGCGAAGTTGAGGCTCAGAGCCTTCATGTAGGCATGGATTCTTCCAGTCAATTCCGGGCATTCGATCGCCTTGTGCTCGAGATTCAGCGTATTAAAGCGGTAGTCGTCATTGGTGATGTCGCCGGTGCGGGTCAAGATCCGACAGGCGAATACTTGCTCGCCAACGCACGTAATTCTCAATTCCGAGTCCTTGGAAATGAATTGCTGGAACAAGGTCGGCATGTGGCAGATCTTGTCGCCGAACTCGGATAGTTCCGCCGGAGTCATCCGTCTTGTGAAAATGCCGTACTGGATCGCGCACCCGATCTGATCCCGAGTCACCGAGATCGCTCCAAGGGACTTGATTGCCAGGTCACTCTTAATTCCCGAAGCGAAAGCGAGGGCCGACTCCAGACGATTCGTCAACAGTGAGTGTGGGACAGCAAAGCCGACCTCGGACGCGACCTTGAGTTGAAGGAGCTTTCGATGCGCCACACGTGTGGTGAAGGGGTTGTTGATCCAGTATGCATGGCTAAGTATCGCGTAGAGACCGAGGATCACTTCGGTAAATTCGGCTTCGACATATTCTAATGCCGCCGGATCCAACTCGAAGTGCTTGACGTCGACCGGCTCGGGCTTTCGGTACCAGACCGCACCGACATCCTGCAAGTTGACGGCCTTCCTGCTGTCTTTCACCGTCAGCCATCCAGATCCCGTCGCGGGATCAACGTCAATCTCCACGTTTGTCGCAAAGTCCTCAATGTTGACGCGGATCCAAGGTGCGCCAGCAGCGGTCAGGTGGTTCGACACTGCTTCGACATGCCCGTCCTGCTTGCTTGTCACGATGAGAATCACGATGTTCTCTCCTCTGTCGTAGTGAAAAGATGGCCGCGCACCAAGAGGTGCCCGGCCACAAGCTGGACTAGTCGTCCTTCTGGGTGTCGGACTTCGACTGGAAGAGCCCACCGGCACTCTCGTCGACTCTGCACGTGGAGAAGTCTCGACCGGCGAAGCGTGTCAATTGCGTTTCGGGGTTGTACTCGACCCTCGCCTCGGCAGGCGGATCCAAGGTCACCTTGTATGGCAGTGCTGCCATCAAAGGAATCGTTGCTGCGGTCTTGACAGTCAATCTCTCGATGTTCATTCTCATCACCTATCGGCTAGCGCTGATGGCGGGATCGCCACCAGTCGATGGCTAAAGTAGTGGCGCAGTCGTGTGCACGGATAGCCGCGAAATAGGCATTTTTGCGCACGCTATGCAGGGGGCGTGTACGACATGGGAAAGAAGCCCCAGGACACGGTCGACCTACCAGAGGGCTGGTGGCCCAGGCTGCGCGACCTGTGCCGCTCGCGTTGGCAGCATGATGCCCCGATGGATATCTATGAATTCACGGGGGTCAGCAGGCGTTCCTTCCAGAATTCCAAGAAGAGCGGCACGATGACGGAGAGCCTCTTTTTCGCCATGGCCGAGAATCTTGGATTCGGGAGTCACCAGGATCTTCTCGATCTGCTGCAAAGCCGGAAATCAGCACTCAGAGCGGCTTCGTCAATCCCAACGTCGATATCGTTAGAAACTCAGAAGTGCAATCCGCAGTGGGCGGACTACCGCGCCTATCTCGTCGGCGCAGTTCGCCCTTGGGCGCTTCTGTGCAAAGTCACGACCGAATCGCCCTATTTCAGGTTTGGCTTCAAGCTTTTGGGCCCCGATGGCCGCGTGTTCGGAGATGGCTCCATCAAATCGCACGATGAGAACATGATCGTCCATATTGGTCGAAACAACTGGGATCGCCCTGGGTTGGGAATATCAGCTAAGGACATCTTTCTGACCTGTTATATGAGTGGGAATTTCCTGGAGGACCGGGACCGGTGTTTATTCCAGTCGGAGGCGAAGCTGGCCGCCGCGATCGAATTGAGGGTTGATGAAAACTACTGCGTGACGCTGGCAGTGAACCGACGGACAGTTTTCCGGCAGATCGTTTCCCCCGAGATATGTCGCCGTGTAGCCCTGTACGCCTGGGGCGACAGGGAAGAATTTCGAGTTGATGTCACCGATTTGATTGTGCAGTCGGTTTAGCGTTCGCAACCCTAAGGACGTCCTGACGATGGACCAGTCATCACATTCAACAACACGCGTTGCGCACGTGTCCACGTTTCCACCGCTGCGATGCGGTATTGCATCGTTCGTTTCGGACCTGATTTCATCTTCACCGAGTGTAGAGCACACAGCCTATTCCCTTCACTACGGCAGTACAGAGACGGTCGGCGTGGCTGGACATGCGTACGTCAATTCACCGGATTCATTGGCAAAACTGGCACGTACAATTTCGGCTAGCAATTGCGACGTATTGTGCCTTCAGCATGAGTTCGGAATCTGGGGTGGACTCGATGGCGAAAATATTCATGCATTTCTCGACAATCTGACCAAACCCCTGTTGTCCGTGCTCCATACGACTTTTGGTCCTGGGGTTCGAAGCGGCGTTCAGAATGCGATCGTCTTGCGACTCATCCAGCAGAGCAATGTTGTCGTCGTTCTCACTGATGCGTCGAGGAATTCGGTAGAAGCTCTTTGCGGATGCCACCCGGATCGCATAACGGTCGTTCCTCACGGTATCCCCGATTTTCCATACGTCAGCCCACCAGCCATTGGCAGAACGGAAGGGGGCAACGGCGACTTTCCACTGCGCCTCGTTACGCCAGGCTTCTTTCGGGCCGACAAGGGACTCGAATTGATTCTTCACGCGCTGCGCACTCTCGTGGATTGTGGACACAACATTTCTTACCTGATCGCTGGAGAGCCCCAACGGCAATTCGAAGGCCAGGCCCCTTACCTCTCCAAGGTAGAGCGCCTCATCGAGTCGCTGGAATTGGGATCGGTCGTCCACATCGATGCCCGATACCTGTCGGTTGCAGAGCAGGCGTCCCGAATTCAAGCAGCTCATCTAGGTATCTTTGGCTACCAGGACGTTGCTCAGGCTTCGAGTGGAACGGTGCCTCTCGTTATGGGTATGGGCCGGCCTGTCTTGTGCACTCCGTTTGAATACGCGAAAGCAAAGGCGCAAGAAGGCTCGGGAGTCTTCATCACGAACGGTTTTGACTCTGTTGCGATTGCAGATGCGATTGGGCGGATCATGCGAACGAATGACTTTGGAATGCTCGCCAAGAGCGCATATGACAGGACTCGCACGTGGAGTTGGGCAACAGTGGGCGCCACTTATGGTGATCTTTACCGCGTCTGCGCAGAACGTGGGATCACGCAGAGTTCGACAGACTGAGGATTCAAAACCGACCCTTGGCGCTTCACGCGGGTATGGCGGTCAGGTTCCAATCGCCCGCTTCAGTTGAGGGACCGCCTCCTTGTAGGCATCGAGAGCCACCTGGCCATCGGCACCTGCGGGCCACGGTTCATCGAAAACTTCCCGATGTTGGTCTCGATCGCTTCCAGGATGAAAAGCAACTTGCGACCGCCAAAGGGGCGGATGTAGTGGATGCCTTCGATCAGCACTGCGTGCACCGGAGTGAATGCATCACGCGACCGATCTGCGCTGACCAGTATGATCAGCCGCAGGCCGACGTCGACGGGCAGAAGCCGACCCGAAGCTGATGGTCCCTGTCATCGTCATTCATAGAACTTCCCGCGTCAGCGGAGTGGAACTTGTCGTTAGCCGTCAAACACGTTGAGTCGTACATGATCGCCATCTTCGACAACAACGACAGCGAGTACTTGGCTTGGCTTCTGGCAAATCCCAATGGCTACGTCGTCAACATGCGGCATGGTTACACGCCGGCATATATGGTGTTGCATCGCAGCCACTGCACTACCGTCAACCCAAGCACTTCGTCCTCTGACCCTGGGGCGTTCACAGAGCGCGACTATCTCAAAGCTGCCGTCATCCTCAAGGAGCGAATTGAGCTCCTTAAAGACCAGTACGGGACTCTGGAGCAGCGACTGACGGCGTCGGAGACTGCGAAAGCAGAACTGCCAGCCGAGAAGCAAGCCATCGAGTCTGACTGCTACAAGCTGGAAGACTGCGTCACGGGTTTGGAGGCGCAACTAGTCGAGCGTGACGGGCAGCGACTCGACGCAGCTCAAGAGAGGATTCTTGGTGCTCTTGTGGCCTTCAACACGCACATCTCGATTAGCAAGGTTGCCGAGTTGACTGAGGTTGGAGAGCAGTTTGCCCTCTACCATCTGACAGAAATGGAAAAGATCAGGCTTGTACATGGACCTTGAAACCGCCCAGCTATACCGTGGATGGTGGACGCCCTCCTTGGGCAATTGCCCAGAGCGGCCGCGGCTACTTGGTGCAGCATGGGCTCCTCCCCTAACGATTCAAGGCGGACGCCTAAGACAGTGCTTAACTCGATTTATAATCATATGGGGACTATCGCGTGTCATTGAATAAGCTAAACATACGAGGCACTAAGTCCGTCACTAATCCGCATGGCCAGGTCATATTTCATGCGCGAGACACACACGCTCTGATCCAAGCAGCTGGATACTTAAAGCATGTAAGAGGCAGCAAGAATTCAGAGCTCGTGTATTTCCGAGGTGAGTCAAAACTATACCCAGCGCTCACTCCTACCGCTTTTCGCGGAATGTCGACACAAAGAGCTGAGTCTAGTGCAATAGGACGTATTAACACGGCGATTGGCCAATTCGCCAGACCTCTCAAGTCCACGGGATCGTATGCGCATGAAGCCTTGTTACAGCACTACGGCCTGAAGACGACATGGATCGACCTAGTCGATAACATATGGGTGGCACTATGGTTTGCCTGCCACACTGCTCGATCTGTTGGCCCGTGCAGTGAATACATGCACTTTGAGCGCCGCGTTCCGCGAACCGATTCCACTGGAAAAGCTTACGTGCTTCTAATTGCCGCCGACGCCGTCGCGCCCGACAAGACACGCCCCGGATTGTATTCCGGATCAAACACTGAATTAGTAGATCTTCGCATAGCAGCACCTTCTGTTTTCCTTCGCCCACATGCGCAACATGGTCTTCTTATGCGCCGTAAAGGTGACACTATCGGAAGGCCAATTGATTACAGTAGCCAAGTTCGAGGTATTCTGGAGATTGATCTGGAAGATGCGCTCGAGTGGCTGGGAAACAGCACCGCATTGAGTACGCATAGCCTCTTTCCGCCTCCTTCGTACGACAACGGCTACGGAAACCTTCTCACTGTTGGGTTTCAAGGCGCAAAGAACGTTGGATGCATATCCCACATTGGGGCGTGATGTCTAACAATTCCGTAAGAGACTTCCCGTCAATCCCGGCCGCAGGATACTTTTGCCCTGGGCTTTCAGGCTACTGCCGATAGACGAACATGCGCTCGAGGCGATTGTTTTCTTCTTCCAAGTCCTGCAAGCGCCGAACATCAGCTGCCTCCAGTCATTCGAGACGGAAGGCTTCGCCGCTGTTCAATTCCAGCGTTGGCCTCCCTCCATTTTGGAACGGCAGCTTTGCGGCATGAATCTGAGGTAGCCAACGGTCGCTTCCTGGCCGGTCAGCGACCGTGGGTCGTCGTTCGCTGATTCGCCGGCTGATGAGTGTTTCGTAACGGTCGCTGGCCGACCCATTTGAGCCGGTCGCGAACGGCCGCTTTCGTGACGGCCCGTTCGTGTC
>Ga0307375_10002767_pt1 | contig 17699 bp, 22 predicted proteins | sample TR1MG_FD_202531 | JGI IMG/M metagenome (GOLD analysis project Ga0307375, IMG submission 202531) | Soil microbial communities from Risofladan, Vaasa, Finland - TR-1 | ecosystem: Environmental > Terrestrial > Soil > Coastal area > Acid sulfate soil | place: Finland: Risofladan, Vaasa | collected... | reverse complement strand
GGGCCAGCGTAGGGGCCAGCGTAATGAGTTATATCGGCTCTTTTTTCAAGCTGCCCCGATCAGCGTGGAAATACACGAAGAAAATTAAAACCAAAACATATCCATTTCAACCAGCGGTAGATTTATGGATGATGGGTCTAGTCCCTAGCTATGACGGTAAGGTATGGCGGTTGCATGGGGGGCCTAAAGGGAAAATATTATATTCAGACTAATTTTATGAACGAGTATATAAAAAAATAGGAGGGGAGGACTGAAATGACATCAAAAATTAGAAAAATAAGTTTTGTACAATTTAAAAAAATTTGTAAATTTAATCTGTCCCTATCACAGACCGGCCTTTGTGCGAATCTTGATACATCTAAATGCACAGAAGGGAAATGTCCAATCTTTAAACAATTACCAGAAACGGAGAGCATAAAAAACTAACTATGATTGACCGTACCTGTGCCAGGGTAGCCAAAGGGCCGACTGACCCGGCTTTAAAGCAGTGCCATTTGTAAAGCGGTATTTACGGGCCAGGGAACGGTTTCAAATTGCGCTGAGTAGACTGGCGGCGGAGGAACAAAATGATAACGCTTTATAAATTAACCAATGAAAATGACCAGACTTACGATGGCTGTCAATGGGGGAAAAATATTACCGTAAAAACTAGCGGTGAGGGTGAATTATGTGGTCCCGGATGGACACACTGGTACACAGACCCGCTATTAGCGGTGCTGCTCAATCCCATACATGGTAATTTTGATCTCTCCACAGCGCATTTGTGGGAGGGTGAAGGGGAGGTCGTCCTTGAGGACGGCGGCCTCAAAGTTGGTTGCAAAGTCGCTACCACTATGCGTCGAATAAAGATGCCTGTAATATCAGTAAAGCAACGAATACGGTTTGGAATACTGTGTGCTCTAGCGGTGTCTTCTGCCGCCAGTGCCGCCGCCAGTGCCGCTGAATGTGCCGTTGAATGTGCCGCCAGTCGTGTCGCTGAATATGCCGCCGCCAGTGCCGCTGAATATGCTGCTCGTGCCGCTAATATTGATTTAATGTCATTGGCAAAAAAAGCAATGAAGGAGGAGGAAACGGCAATTTGCGCTCATTGCCGCACGACTTGCGAGCGGGCTGGGAAGGGTAGACGATGAAATATCTATGGATTAGACGTCTATGGCTATTTTCTTGGATTGTCTGGCGGGAATGGGAAATACCGGGCGGGATACCTGAATCATACCGCATACATTATCGGCTTACTATTGTCGATGCCTGGTCTATAGCTAAGGTAATTTGGCGGTAAAACTACTAAGCAGCCTCATGGAAGAGGCAGCGCTAAATCCACCGGCCACCGTCTTCGATTGTCTGGATAATCCCGGCAATCCCATTTTCCAAGCTTTCCATTTTCTCCACAAGCGTCCGGGACGTATTTTTCAATACCAGCAGCTCCCTAACATTTTCCCTGAGTATCTCATTCTGCAGATTAAGTTCACCCGGGCCAAACTCGTGAAATGTTCGTGTAGTTGCCATCTAGTCCTCCCTCATATCGTCGAAATCAATACACCTCTCCGCGGCCTGAAACATAATTTTAGGTTTCTCCGGTATCACATATTGGAAATATTTGCGTTGCAGCAGATCCCCTTTGGTGAGATTACCCTTGCGACACCATGCCGCTACTCGCTTATATTGTATTTTCCCGTCCTTAACCGGCAGCTTGCAGCGCAGGTTTAGACAGTCGTAACATGTTTGCATTTAGGTCTCCTTTATAGATACTTGCCGTATTGAGCCCCATACGTTGCAATGAGCAATTTAAAACTTTAAAGCAGGCTGAAAAGGCTTTAATAATTTATCTCTTTTTGTATTGTTTTCTTTTCTCCAAAGTGGTTGTAGATTTTTAAGTGCCCAACAACGCTTAAAGTCAATATCTTCGGGTCTATTAAAATTGAAGGCCGCAATTGGGATTTTGTGATCGATTTCCCATTCTCCATGGTTTCCCCAATTCATGCCTGGAGAAAACTTTTTCTCTATAACTTTCTTAAAATCCTGAAATGTCCAGCCTACCAAATTTTCCCAATGTCTCATTTTTTTGGAACCATTATGAATTGTTTGCCTAATTGATACACTAATATTCTTACTAATTTTACTTTTTAGTAAATCCCCCTTGCCAATGTTCCATGATTTTCTACCCTTGGAAGATATGCTTATTTTTTTTCTTGTCTCATCGCTCACTTTTTGACCTAAATGAGATATGCTCATTTTTTTTCTAGCTTCTTCACTCCATTTTCTACCAGCATTCCATGATTTTTTCCCTTTTGTAGAGAATCCTGCCGCTTTTGCTTTGGGATATAGGTCCCTCGACCTGCATGAATTTGAACAATATTTTGCCATATATTTTTTATATGGTTCTACAAAGAAAAAAACTTTGCAGGTCTTACACTTTAACCTTAGAGTTTTATATCTTGGGCGTTTTGACCTTTTTTCCTCTATCCCAATAGTAGGATTTACAACTAGGGCACCTTCGCACATCTGGCTTTCTGGGACTCCATTCATAACCACACCTCAAACATTTTATTTTCTGAATCTCTATTCTCATGGTTATATATGTATCCCTTTATAAGTAACTTGTCAAACACTTTTTACTTAATATTGCCGTCTAAAAATAATTTTCCATAGTATGCAATAAGTAAAGCGTCGGCGATATTTAACGTTATTTTAAGCTGCGGAAACAATTGCTGGGCTTTTGCTTTGGGGATGTTTTTGTTTCCCCCTGATAGACATCCCAAGGCCCTCTGCCATTTAACCGGGGGAACATCGTAGAGCGGGTATTTCAAGGCGATTATGACCCCCCGAATAAAATTATAGTTTGCAGCAAATTTCCACGTAGAGGATACTCCCTGTTTCGGCATAGCATGTACCTTCTCCAGCCAGACTATGGGATTACTTATTTTGTATGATTCCAATAGATCGTAAATATCACGCTCAGTTTCCGGCATTTTATAGGACTCTACTAACCCATCATTATTTATAATCACAATGCCTCCGCTTTGGCCTGGATCAATCCCCATTACGGCGGTATTTTTTGCATTCGGCATCATCTATGTCCTTCACTTTTATCCCTTATATCATGTATCCACGTGGATGAATCCCTGCTTTTCATAAAAATGGAATCCACCACTCCATCTTCCAAATGCCGCTGCAATAAGTGATAAATTCTTTTTATTCACAGTAGTAAAATCACAAGCCAATCCCTTAAGATGGTAACTGTTTGGTTCGCCTCCCACCTTGGGGTCGGCATTGTGCTTTCTGCACCGACAACCGGATAGGGGGATAATCTGTACACCGATATAGTCCCGAAGGACCTGAAGCCGATGTACAAGATGTTCATCAATGACGTTGAACCCGCAGCAGGGACAGGCAAACTCGCTGTATTTGAAATTCTCAGTGATCTTCTTCTTACGGGATTCTATGGTTTCCATCGTTTAGCCCTGAACTCCTTAAATCGTTTCGAGAATCGACATTCTAAATCTGAAATCATCAATAGATATGTCGCCCAATCATCCCAAAATTCTAAACGGATGAAGATATTAAAGTTTGCATTTTCCATCTTCACACTTCTTCTCTTTAACTATATTCATCAAGTCTTTTACGTTTGTGTCCTTAAAGGAAAATCTCACACTTTCTTTATGGACTGGTATCATTTTATCGCACCATCTGCACCATCTATCTGCGTAATCCCCCCCCCCATATCCCCATTCCGTCTTAGATAGTTCATGGCCGGTACATTCACAAAACCATTGTATTATTGTTCTGATTTTTCTCCATCGCTTCGGCATATAATACCAAGTCTGGGGATAATCTTTGCCTTTGTTTTTACGCCAGCCCTTACTTAACCCAGTTAATATTTTGGTTTTAAATGTTACATTTTCCATCTTCACACTCCTCTTTGTCCGGCATAGTTTCGATCAATACATGAATGGCATTAATCATGGATGTTTTGTCTTGGTCGGGTATGGATGCTAGGCGTAACGTTGCCTCTATTGCTTCCAATTCTGCGATAGTATCTGCACCAACCAAAGCAGCCAAGGCTTTACGAATTTTTCTCATCGGATGTTTTTCGCAATTCTTGATATGATCGGTTAATACCTGATCTCCCCATGCTGGCGTATCTTGGCCACAATAAACACAAGTAAGAACACGTGCCTTATTTTTCATATCATTCCCTCCGCGGTCGGACATTCCAGCCATATAACACCGACAGGAGCCACCGTAACCCATTTATGTTTACAGGCCAGACAAATCGCTTGGCCATCTAAATGAGGCGTGTTAGCTTCTTTATATTTTATGAGATTTATAGGGATTGTCATCGGTAGCCCACCGATAAAAGATATTTTTATTATGGCAGAAACTATAATTTAACTCAAGAACAATATGATAAAAATTAACTTAGTGGTGATTTTATTTTATACAGTACCCTTACTTTTATCATAAGTCCTAAAGGCGCCATAACCTAAATATCCAGCCCCAAATAACGCATATAAATCTCCCGGGATCGCCTTGAGCCAAGCCCCAAATCCTTCAATAATATTTTTAGCTGTTATTGGACTAATAGCGTAAACAATGCCCATAGGAATGGCTGATAAAAGCATAATATAAACTACGTATAAGAACATTGGCCGGCCGCGACTAGTCCATTTGTCTTGAGATTGGCTTTCTGCGATTACGACATTAAGCCTAGCATTTTCTATTCCAGCCTCAAGTTCCTGTACTTTCAATGCCAATTCTGCCGCTTTTGTGGCATCTATAGGTTCTTTGCCAGTGATCGCGGTTCTAATATCTTTAGCTAATTGACCAATGCCACTTAACGTTCCTCCTACATCAATATTGGCTATACTGAACCCCATAATCATTTCCTCCGTAGTTTTCTTTCTATCCAAGCAAATAGATTCATAATTTGTATAAACGGCCACAACAACCATATTAATATTTTCATAAACAATACCTCTTGTAATTATCTATAGCTTCTTGGACCGTGGCCTTTCCTATTATCGTGTTGTAATGACGTTTGTAATAATCAGCCATTGCTGATATTATATTATACCGTGGTAATGATTCTTTAACTCTGAAATAATGGACGCGAAGTATGGCAATTTGATAATTTAGATTAGCCATAAGATCATCGGTCCATTCCGTTTTATCTTTCAAATCATCTATCTTCTTTGCCAACACTGGTTTATACTTAAGAAAATTATCCCATATGTCTTTTTCCGTGGCCGGTTCCATTTGAATGATTCCTTTAGCCGGACCTTTTACCTGATTGATGTAATCTCCCATGTGACTTTCCTGGGCAATGGTCAACATGGTGAGTTCAACGGCATCTTCAGAATAATGAATTTCGGGTTCAAGATAATGAAGAACTGATTTTATCAATTCCCGTAATTGATCTTTATTTATACCCACTTTACAACATTCCTTTTTTATATATCTTTTCCCTTAATTCTTCACAGTTTAAACCAACTTCTTTACATAAATCAAATATGATGTGCATATTTAAGGACAAACAAACTTCCATTTTTTCAAATAATTTATCCCCGGTATCAAGTCTTTTTTCTATAGATTCTTTATTATGAACAATATCTTTTAACATCAATTCTCGACGTTCGTTACATTGGTCTGCTGTTATCCTACTCGCTTTTGACAAGTATCTATCCCAGATATACTTCACAGCAAGAGCAGTAACCGCAGCGCCACTATGAGAGATAACAGTAGGATAATCAAGCATGAGAAAGTCTCCTTTTTATGGTTTTGGATATTTAGCCTTAACTATTTCTCTTTTTGTCCGTAAAATATCTATATAATATGACCTATCTAATAGCTAAATAAAACATTGTGGCCGTATTTGCACCTGGGGTTCCATTTTTTGCCCATGTTAAAGTAAATCCATCCGCATTAAAAGTTTTAATAAATGCTGATTGGAACACACCAGCAGCAGTAGCTAACAGAATGGAGAATGTATTAACCCATGCGATTTGTCCGGGTATAGAATATCCATAATTATACAAAGCATAACCTTTTGTTCCATCATCAAAACCTATATAAGTATTGATAAATGATAATGATACGCCACCAAAGAAAATAATTACCGATGGTTTAAATCCTATTCCTGTATAATCAACATCACCACTAGCAGCACTCATATCTCGTGTAAATGTTCCTACCTTTATCCCCGATGTCCATTCAGGAGCCGTGCCCCCAGCGTTTATAAATAATTTAGTACCAGCTGCACCCTTTGCAAGACGGGCAAGAACATTAGCAGCAGAGGCATAAACTATATCACCCTGAGCAGTTAAAAGTGTTTGTAATAACGCATCCCGTACCGCGTTCTTACTTGGGGCGATTGCCGTTACACCGTCCCAGGCAGTTACGTCGTAGGCGATATCGGATACGGAAGCACCAATTTGAAGATTACCACTTGCATCAAATACCGAAAAATTAATTCCATCAAAAAGGAGTGAATACCCTATGCCAAGTGATACAGAAAAAAATGGATATAGAGTCCCCGCATCGGCAGGGTCTTTATTGAGCGTTATTGTAACTGCGGCACTATGGGAATTATAAAAAGTCACAGAATAAATCCTTGCGACACCAACGGCGGTGTACAACGCGGTATCAGTATTGGCTACTATACCATGGTTGCTTATTACACCATCAGTTGCATCATGCCCGCTAATTGTAAATTTTATTACAGCGTCCACACTAGCAACAGCTTCCAACACATCTGTTGTATCAAGATTAAACATTATAATGTACTCCAAGTTAAGATTTCAGAGAGTGACACACCGCCTCCAGCGACTTCTTTAAATATAGCATTTCCTGTGGCCGTGTCCTTGGTAAGAACGTGTTCATTCGTGGCCGCGCCGACTGCGGATAAGGCATTTATGGCTAATTGCGCCGTTGATTGTCCAGTGCCTCCATCAGCAATGGGAACATCCGTGCCATCTGCCCGATAAATATATTTTCCGGCCATAGAGACTATGACCTGAGCGCCATCACCCGTAGAGGTTACGTCACCAGAGTGGTTAGGATGGACATAAAGATTTGCCCCGGCAGCTATCCCATCTAGTTTCGTTATCTGTGTGGCAGTGGCAAGACCTTTTTGTGCAGCAGTAGCATCTTGAATATCGTCTGAACCATCGACGTGTTTACCGGCATGATTATCCAATGTATCTAGGGCTTTTTGTACTTCATTATCAGCACTGCTTAAAATACCGTTAAAATCTGTGGTATCAGTAAAAACACCATCCGCGGAGGGTATCAATTCATACCCTCCGAGTTGATTTGTAGAATCGAAATATCGAAACTTTACTTTATAAACATAAATAATAGCCACAGGATAAGCACTTGGAGTACCGCTAAGAGTCCAAGCCCCGTCGCCATCCAGAGTTGCCGTGATAATAACGTCTCCAGCAGTTGTAGGGGAGATGAAGTCCGGGATTCCAGCCGCGATCGTACTCGCCAACGCATCAACGCCCGCAGCCCATTGGTCAAGGACCACTTCTGCTTGCGCGGGTAACGTGAGTGTTCCGCTTGTTCCACTATCAATTTGTTCAAACCAGACGGCTTTAACATAAAGGTCTCCTATCGGATCTCCCATCGTTTGGATTTTACCAGTTTTTATGATACCCATTTCAAATCCTTAATCGAAAAATCCCTGAAATCGTACTTGGGCATTACTGGAACCTGTTCCATTGATCCATTTAAAGTTTTTAATCGACTGAATATCTTCAAGGATAAAGTTCGCATTAGCTATGACATTTATTCCACGGCCGGCCAATGTGGTATTGCCATCAATCGTCGGAGCACTACCATCCACGCAATAATTGATCGGCTGTGCCAGGACCTCAACTAACATGGCCTTGCATTCTCTTTCCTGTCTAACTTTTGTCGTGGCGTCGACAAAACTGGCAGCTACGGAAGTACACGCATCAGCCACGGCAGCACCATCGGCAGCTTTGATGAGTTTTAATGTTGTGGCAGTTGCCGTGAAGGTTCCTACCGCGTTATGAAGATAAAGAGTACCGACGGCATCTCCGCCTCCCCATGTTCCGGCAGTTAAATCACCGATTTTCGTAATCGTAGCATAAGCACCGTTTGTACCATCAACGATAACATCATTCACTAATGGTGTGTAGGTTCCACCACTGGTGAATCCGATTTGTTTATTTTTGATTTTGTATGTTCCAGAACTGATTGTAGCCACGGCATCACTCGCAGCAAGTTGGCGCTCAAAGGTTAATGGTTCTCCAATATATTCTTTTGTCAACATTTCAAATACCTCCTATCTCTTTATTCTTTTTTCTAATATGTACTGTTTTTTAACTCGATATAATTCTATGTTTCTTATTTTACTCATTACATTATTAAGAATTTTTAATTTCATTTCATCATTCTGACTTTGATATTTCTTATTGTGGATTATTCTACTCATAACTCTATGTGCTTTGCTTCCAAAGGATATACAATAATTACGATACATAGTATCTGAAAGTTCTATTTGATTTTTCCCTATCCTTATTTTTCGCTGAGGATGCCCTGGATATATTCCTAACTTACCAAATTCTTTATCGACAGCATCTTCGCCTTCCTTTGACCATTTATAAGGCAACCATTGTCTCAAAACTCCACCGGGTAAGGTGATCTCCTTACCCCATATATCCAGTTTAGGGGGAACCTTATCGTTTAATCCTGGGATAACCTGGCTAAACGCGCCCAATAAACTTTGCGTTTCTCTGACTTTCGCGGTATCTTCTGTGGCTGCTTCATAACTTCTTACAATCGAACGAAAGAAGCTGGAATATGGTACAAAACTGGCCAGCATTCTTTGCCCCATACCTCTTCTGCGTCCATATTTATCAAGGATATTCGTAACTCCTTGCAAGTAACTGGAATCGATTAAATTCTCTATCACCCCATCTACGGTATTCATAAATATTTCTGTTCTTGTTTCATCATCTTTTGCGTTTTTTATGGCATCATAAGCTACAGCATTAGAAGCGATTACTGTATTGAACGGTTCAATCCTCCTGTATTGATACCATTTATCTCCTATGCGAATAGCCCATGGAAGTTTCCCTTCCCTATAAAATGCTTCACGTTCTGTTGTGCTTTTAGGGGCAGCGCCAGTGATCTCACCAAGATTGGCTTTGTGCATTATGTATAAAGAGAGTATGCTTCCTTCTATTTGTTTAGCCAAGGTTTCCGCGATAGGTTTCCCTCTGGATATTAATAATCCAGCGCCTGGGATCATTTCAACTCCACGTTTAACAAGATTTGATATGGTATTAACAAAAGGACTTATCAATCTTCCACCTGGGATTACATCGCGTCCTCTTCTAATCCATTCAGTAAATTTTCCCAGATCATCCATGAACGTATTATATTTAGCAAATTTCCCTGCATCTTCTATAATTTCTTGCGGAATTAAATTCGGATTGGTTAAATATCTTTGTTCAAAGTTTTTCAATTCTGTACCGGTTAATCCTTTCTGTTTTCCCATTCTATGTATCAAGGCTTCTATTTGGGTATCAAACGCCATCGTGTTTGCCCATACATCCATGGCTCTTAATGCCCTGGTAGGCATAGTTACAAATGGCGACAACTGTCTTAATGCTTTATATGGAGATCTTTCAAATGCTCCTAAAGTAGTTCCACCTATTTCCCGTTCCCATTTTGTTTCAAACTCTCTAACTTTTCCAGTTCGTATCATTTCAGCGGCCCCGGCAAGACCTTTCCCGAATCCCTTTTTAAGACCGGCCCACATAGGGATTATTTCATCTATAAATATTTCTTGTTTTCTACCGGAAAATTTAGATATCAACGAATCTATAGATGCAGTTAATGCTCGATGGGGAAATTGAAAGGCAGCCCAGGCGGTATTGCTTGCTATATTAATTAAATGAGTGGGAATACCGGACAAAATAGAATTATACCAAAATTCATAGAAGTAATCTCTAAGTTTGGGATCTCCCAATCGTTCCATGAATCGTTTTATCTCAAGCGGATTTTCAAAATTTAATGCCTTAAATTCTTTTAATTCTCGTTCATTTAATCCTCTTTCTAATTTTACAAAGGCATCGGCTAGACGATTTACAGAAATTTCTTTTTTATGTATATTTAACGCTCTTCCTGCTTCTGAAGAAGCATTTGATACGGCCATAAATATATCGTTCTTATAATTACTGAGATGTTCAGCAAATTGTTCCGGTGATTCCTCCGCAATTTCCTTTAATCTACTGATGGCATTAACATTAATCTGCCGTGCTGCGTCTATTTCTACCGCAGTTAACGCCTTACCTTCTTTGGCCTTGGTAAGTACCGATGCGGCTTTTTTATAATCCTTCAATATATTATTGCTCAATTCTCCAGTTCTATCCCATGTTTGAACCGCTTTTTTAGGTAAAATTTTTGCTAATTCAACTTCAAATTCCTTATATGGTTGTGAAATTTTTTGTCTTTGAATGTTTATTGACCTTGCATATTTAGGGAGTTCCGTGGTTTTAGGTTTGGCTATTAATTTTTCATATAATTTCTGTAATTCAGATGCCGGACCAAATCCTAAAGTAACAGAATCCGGCACAGGTTTTAATTTTGGTGCTTTATATCCTTTCACATATCCTTCATGTGTCAATTTTCCTTCTGCCGCTTCAGCCGCTTCCCGATAGAGTTGAGACTTAACCCCTAAATCAACGGCAGTTTGAAAATCCTTTTTTTCTAAAGCTCTTACCGCTTGAATGCCGAATACCTTTTCACCTTCTCTTAAAATATTAGTTATTTCTCCTTTACCCTTATTTCGTACCCCAAATTCTATAGCATCAACCGAATTTTTAAACCCACGCCTGGCCTTTTCATATAATTTTTGTAATTCTCCGGCAGGCCCGAAACCCAACGTAATTCCCCCTTCTTCTGTAGCTCCGGGAGGCATCGGAGTTCCCACGCCTTCACCCCTTGGTTCAAATTTAGGTCTTTCTACTGATCTTAATATAAATCCTTGCCCTGGAGGTAATGCTTTGGGTGAAATGGGTGGTTCTACTCTGGGTGCTCTTATATCAAATACAGGCGGTGGTACTTCTTTTATTTCAGGAGGACGCGGTCTAAATCCGGGGATTGTTTCTATGGGACCTTCTGGTGTTGGTTCCGGCATCAATCCCGGTTCCGGTTTTTCGCGTAAGATTAATCGTTCTTCAGCCGTTCTCATAAATCCTGGTTTCTCAAAAGCCTTCCTAACTTCAGGCGCCCGTTCTCTTATCAATCCAGTGGGTGGTTTAATTTCTTTCCCGAGTTCGATCCCTTTCCCTGCATAATCTTTAAACATTTTTACTTTGCTGGTTAATTCTTCATTTCTTAACTGTTCAACAAGTTGTGGATAAGTGCCCTGATGAAGTGATTCTAAGGTAGTCACCAATTGTTCAGCGGCTTTAGGGACTTTTCCCCCTAGTGCTTTTTGTACTTTGGCTTTGGCATAAGCATATCGGGCAATCGGCATTTTTCTTGCTCTGGCTTCGGCAAGTACCGTCTTTAACACTTCCTGCCTTGGAATGCCCCAGGTCTTAGCTAGATTATTGACACCGATAGCAAGTCTTCCTCCCCATCCTGTAGTTGCCAATATGGCCTCTATACCAGCCCACAGACCTCCACTCTTAGCCATCTCTTCAGGAGAAGGCAATTCGCCCTCAGAGGCCATCTTGCTTGCCGTATCATAGGCAGTACCGGCCGCACCCCAACCAATCATCCTGGCAAACGGTTCAAGATATTTAGATTTGCTGGCAACTTTTATTAATGGTTCGGCGATAATCTTTCCGGCTGCTCCGATAGGTACGGCGGCCCCGGCAAATTCACCGATAGTTTTCATATATTCAGGTAGCACTTTTTCCTTTGTAGGAACAGGCCGGCCAGTTATCTTTTCTGATAAATATTCACCTAATTTAGTCGCCTGTTTCGATAAACCGAGTGTGACCCCGGCCACAACTTCTTCACCAAATTCTTTTATTCCTTGTGGTAAGGTTTCTATGGCCTTTCCTACACCATAAAGAGTAGGATATTCTTCCATGAAAGGCCGTTCCGGAATTGGTTTACCTTTAACAGTACCTAGAATTCGGCCAAATTGTTCTTCTGGACTATAAGGAATTGGTTCCTGTTCAGTAACAACTTTTTCGGTCGGTTGTGTCTTTTCCCAATCAAATTGAAATTTCTCAGTTGATTGTACTGTTTCTTCTTTTTCCCAATCAAATTTAAAATTCAATGTCTTGTCCTCTTATACCCCACTTTTGAGCATAAGCCTGAACTTCTGGTTGTTGTAAATATCTTTGTTTTTCTTCTGTAGACATGGCATTCATAACTCGATATAATTCGTTTAATGCTGTTTGTTTATTTCCCTCTTGTGTCGGTTCTTCTATTAACTCACCAAATTGATTTTTTGCTTTCTGATATATATCTATCTTGAATAATTCAAAAGCTTGTGTTTCCTTATCCTTCCCAATTCTTGCTTTTTCCTTGGCTAATTCTTCAGCCTGTTTGCCTTGTTTCTCAGATTCTTTTTTCAATTTCGTGTATTGATCTACAGAAAGAGCATTAATATCGACTTGATTCATGATACTATTTTCGGCATTGATTCTTTCTTGCACTGGATTTATCATTCGTGGATCATATCCTATCTTAGGGATAAAATAATTCGTTCTGAAATCTTCCCATTTTTCATTCAAATCCATATCTTTTTTAGATGGCATAGGACCACGTGGTGTTATCATTCTTTCCGTAACAGCAGGTTCTTTAATTATTGGTTCACCAAATTTATCAAATGTAATTGTCGGTGAAGGTCTTCCCAATATCGCTCTTTCTGCCCCGGCCATCTTGGCCTGTTCGACTTCTTCAGGAGTTTCACCAATAAAATATGTGGGACGGCCACGCCTTATCTCACCTGGTATGTTAGTTAAAAAAGGTTCTCCTTCTATACGCGCCAGTTCGGCAATTTCTGCTGCTGATCGCGGAAACTTTTTACGGGCTTCTTTTTCACGTTGTATTTCTTGTTGATATGTTCCACCAGGGGCCTTCATCCTTTCGGCAAAAAGTTCTTCTTCTTCCCGAACCAGTTTTCGTGCCTCTCCGGGTTTAGCCGCATATCTTCTTTTTCTTACTTCACTTAATCTTTCTTCGTAAGTAGGCATATTTAGCCCCCTTAATACGCGAATGTAGTTTTTGGCAATTTATATGATAACGGCTTGGTCGGCATTTTTCGTTCCGGTGATTCCAGATATTCTTCCATGGCTGCCTGATATTCCGTCATTTGCGCTGCTCTTCTGGCCTCCCATTCACTTTGTGCACGACTTATCCCTGTTTGATATTCTAATCTGGCTTTTTCAGCTTGTGGAGCATATTCTGTTTCATATTGTCCCAGGGCTGTTGTTCTTGCTCCACCCATTACACTTTCAAGACCAGCGCCATAACCGGCCAATGCTTCACGAAGTGTCATTCTGGCTACTTGAGGATTAACATATCTCCTGCCTATGGCTCGTTGAACCTGTGTCCTTAGTCCTCTGACACCTGGAGCCGCTAACTGTTGTGTTAGTTCTTCTACTCTTTCTGGCCGTCTTTCCGGCACGGTATAACTAGGATATTTTATCGGTGCAAAAGCAGGTAAGGTTGGCCTTTCCCCTGGTATTGTTTCTTCCTGGTAATAAGGGCTTCCGACATAACGTAAATTTTTATAATCTATCTCTGCCATCTTATTTACCTCCATACGATGGTTTTACATTCAATTCCTTCATCCAACCTTCTATGGTCTTATAACTATATTCTTCATGAGCGCAGTTATAGCATTCCCAACAGGTCTTATAGCCATTAACATTTTTAACCCCCTGTGGAATATTAATGACCCTCAACCCCATTTCCATTCCACACTGAGAACATTTTGGACGTTCATAAATGTCAAATGGTGATCGAGATCTGTTACCATCTTCTTTGGTTGATAAAACTTCCCTTCTTTCCTTTTCGGCCAAAACTTCTTGGTAAATTTTAAAGGCCGTGGTGATATTGTTAGTAATTCCGGAACCAATAAAGATTTTTCTGGCCCTTTCTAACGCCTCGATTCTGTCTTTAAATTCTTCAAAATTAAGTTTGTTCATTACATCAACTCCAATGGGCAACAACCGGCAGTTTTTTGTGCGGCGGTTCTAGTGTCATGAAGTCCAGCAGCGCAACCATCTGAACATTCGCCTAAATCACAATTAGCCCTTTCTATAGCGCATTCTGTGGAACACCAGGCATAATATTGAGCCACTTCACATTCTATTTGATGTCCGGGACTGCAATTTCGAAGTGTATACCCATAAGTTCCATCACAATAATAGTTTACTGCACGGACTTGATAAGTGCATATACCAGTTACCCTTAAACAACATTGTTCTACGCCATGTTCAAGTACAATATCATTAGAGGCAAAATAACCGGCTACCGTGGTTCCTGCTGTAACAGAAATGTAAAGTGAACTGCATTGCGTTGATCCTACACTTAAAGTGATAGTTGGATTAAGGGCACATTCGGGATTTGTAGCCGGGGCCGTGTAAACGACCGATGTCCCAGTGTTAGCCGAAAGTGATCCTCCCCCAGAAGCGATCGCCCAATCATAAGTGCATCCTTCAACCGCTCCAACGACCGTTAAAGTTTGTTGTGTGCTGACCGACATCTGTTGCGTCGTATATCCAATGCTGATGCCGGTACATCCACAACATTCAGAAGGATCGCACTCAGAAACGTCTTTATAAAGATGTGAAATACTAGTCTTTTTCCCTCTTTTTAAAAGTTGAAGATCATACCATAATGTCTGACTGCCGAATACTCCGGTAGCCGGGGCAGAAATGCATATCTGATTTCCGGAAAAAGAAACTCCCATATTAGGATCATCGAACCATGCTTTAATCAACGGATAAGTACACCACCAATCAAAACATTTAGTTTGTCCCTTGCAATAACAAAGATCACCAAAACAATGCACTAAACCATAATCATATAAACCTGGAATTTCTCCTTCCACATCAGCATTTGGTTGGGGCGGTAAATAATCCGGTATAGATGGGTCCCCATAATGATATTCCATTTCCTCATAGGTTTCACTATCCAGCCGGTATGGTTTTTTAAATTCAGATTGCTTTAATATATTCTTATTATAAACGGCTTTATCCGGTACCCGGCGCATAGCCGTCTGATAATCGTCATCAGAGACATAATGCCTGCGGCCATAATCCTTACTTGTCGGTTTCCGGTTCAAATTCCAATTCCTTTGTCTTGTACTGTTTAAATATTCCCCCACGGTTAAATATCGGCGTTTCTGCGATTTTTATAACTTTGGCAAATTTCTTTTTCCATTCTACAGGTTTACTGGTTTTCATAGGCAATTAACCTCGGCCACATATCGATAAGTTGCATAGACTCCGTGGTACTGCTGTTTTGAAATTTCAGCGATATATGTTGTCCGATAAGATTCAACGGGAATCGGTGTCGTCGTAATATCTGTGTGGCGATCTCTGCCGTCATGGATAAAGTCTTTGCCGTCTGTGCGATGGAGTTCAAATAAGGCGTTAGAGTTACATTCCCGGCGGATTGCACTTTCATTCTAAGTATCAATTCTCTCAGATTGATAATCATACCCTGGCCGTCTATCTCCATCATGGCATAAGAATCAATGGCCCAAGTTATGTCAGCCGTGCCAGTATTCAATCTTAAAATCCATCCTCCAACATTTCTACTGCCGGCTACCTGAAGTATCGGTATATCCCCGCTGGCCGCTTCTATTTCAGTCATGCAACCCGCGCTCTGTTGAACTACATCAAATGACCAGGTTTTATCCTTTAAATCGTAAACCGGAAGCACGTTCGGATAAGTGGCCGAAGACCCGGACACTAAACCCACACGGATTACGTCATGGGCGGAATCATAAGCTAACCACATTCTGTTTTCATATCCGCGCCGAATGCATTCTGTTTCAGTTGGATCAAAATAGTTTTGAATATCATCGGAGATCATAGAACACGTTCTGCCGTCAGTAACATAAATTCCATATCTACTTAAGCAAAAAGCCAGTGTTTTTACTGTCTCTTCAGTTGCGGTAGAAGTCATTACTCCATCTACTACCGCCACGCTTTTAGCATTCATAGTGCCTAATTTTGAAGATAATACCAGTTTCCCAAAAGTTTCCGGATCGTACCCTTCAAATAACGTAAGGCATCCACCTTCTTCACCTTGTTCAACCTGCCAAACCATCATTTCATTATAGAATTTTCTCATGCAAACAACCGCGTTAGCCCGGCCATCCCCGGCTTGTAATATCGAAAAATCGTCACCGTTTAATATCTGGGCGTTTCCGGCGGCAGTAATATAAACATAAGAAGGATGCCTGTCGAAAGTAAGAGCAGACCGATCCTTCCAGGCACAATTACATCTTCCCTTCCCGAGTTCAGCAATATCAAAATAAGGTATAGTCTGAATAGCAATAGATAATGACGCGCTCAAGGTTTGGTCTACCGTGAATTTATACCAATAAGCATAATACCCGGTGTTATTGTGCTGAACAGGTTTTGCCGTTGCTTGTCGTCCGAAAGTAACAAAACCTGATTTACTTAACCCCGCCGTGCCATCTGTTATGGTTCCGACCGATACCCATCCTGTACTTGTTCCATCCGACACAGACACGGCATTAATCGTTGTCGAAGCAGTGGTATTCGGCGTAGCTCCTACATCCACATAGAAACCGACTATCGGGTCAAAACTGGAAAAATATATCTCATCTGATGCTGTGGCTTCGCTTACGGTAATCGCTCCACTGGCATAGGTCTTATAAACAGTAGCAGATTGGTCATAAAATTGAGCTTCTATGGCATCAACCGGCACACCATCCCAGATATTCACTATCGATTGCCAGTCAGTTTCAAAAGTAACCGCGGACACTTCAACTTCGGAATCCAGATCGCCGGAAGAAAGATAGATTTGATACCAATATCCATTGGCTCCGTACATATAAGAAGGCATGGAGTCGGTAGGCTCGGTAGGCAATGTAAAAGTCATGGTCCCTGATTGACCAAGAGTGCAACTACTGACTATAGTATTATCTTGAAACCCGGATACGGCAGCCCAAGTATTGTCGTTTTTCTTATATTTGATGGCTGCCACCGATGCCGTTGTATTAACCGCTTTCATTGTCCATGTGAACGTATCTACAGGAACCGGAGTCATGATAAAGATGCAATCATAATCAGCGACTAAGTCGCCTAATGAATCAAGAATGGCGGCGGTCGTGGTAAGACCGTCCGTTACTTGTTCGGTATATTCTTCTCCGATTGCCGGTATTGCCGCGGGAGCGGCAGCACCCTTAAAGACAACAAATTTCCATACCGGAGTGGCTGTGCCTGTATAAATCTGGTGTTGGTCAACGCCATTGGAAAATAACAACATATCATCTATGGTTGACCAGGAGGCCGGTAAAGAGTTTGCCGATCCGCTGAATACTTCAGCCCCAAAAGCTCCGGTGGTTATGGTAGGAGGAGCATTCGTAGCTTCAAGAACATCATCATCTGACATTTGGGCATAAAAATGCCTTTCTGTCTTTTTCCCCTTACAGAATTGATAAAGCGTTTTAACGTGAAGTTCACCTTCGGTTGTGGTGTGCAGTTTGGCCTGAC
>Ga0307375_10002766_pt1 | contig 17703 bp, 12 predicted proteins | sample TR1MG_FD_202531 | JGI IMG/M metagenome (GOLD analysis project Ga0307375, IMG submission 202531) | Soil microbial communities from Risofladan, Vaasa, Finland - TR-1 | ecosystem: Environmental > Terrestrial > Soil > Coastal area > Acid sulfate soil | place: Finland: Risofladan, Vaasa | collected... | reverse complement strand
CCGCCACCACGGTGTGCTGGTTGCCGACATTCCCAATCAGTCGCTCACCGACGATGCGCCGCTCTATCACCGGCCAGTGGGCACCTGGCGGCCGCCGGTTTTGCCGGAACCCTCAGAGGCCGCGCTTGCCGAGTTGAATAAGGACCGCGACTACACGGCCGACCTGAAAAGGCTGTTGGGCTCAGCGAATGTGTGCAGCAAGCGCTGGGTGCACGAGCAGTACGACAGCATGGTGCAGACCAACACGGTGCAAGGCCCTGGCGGCGAAGCCGGTGTGATGCGCATTAAAGGTACGGGCAGCGACGGCCACGAGCGCGGACTGGCCATGGCGCTGGATGGCAACGGGCGCTGGTGTTATCTCTACCCAAAGCTGGGCGCGATGCACGCAGTGGCCGAGGCGGCGCGCAAGGTGGCCTGCACGGGTGCGACCCCGGTGGCCGCCACCAACTGCCTGAACTTTGGCAACCCGGAGAAGCCCGAAATCATGGCGCAGCTTTCGGCGGCCATCGACGGCATTGCCGAGGCCTGCACGGCGCTGGGCACGCCCATCACGGGCGGCAATGTTTCGCTCTACAACGAGACCCGCGGCGAAGGCATTTATCCCACGCCAGTGCTGGGTATTGTGGGCATTCTGGACGACGTGACGAAGGCCGTGCCGGCGGACTTCCAGAAGGCCGGCGAGGCGATTGTGCTGCTGTGGCCCATGCCGCGCGCGGAAGCGCCGGCCCCCAACCTGCAGGTGCCGATGACGCACCTGCCCATCAGCCAATATCCTCTGCCTGCCCTGCAGAGCGAGCCCATTGTGCAGGAGGAGGCGGACGCGACAGACGCCGAGGCCAGCCGCGAGATGGCCGTCTTTGGCTCGTCGGAGTTTGCCCGCGTGCTTCTGGGCGAACTGTGGGGCACGCCTCCGCCGCTGGACCTGGAAGCGGAGGCCAATCTGCACAAGCTGCTGGCGGAGCTGGCCTGGCGCAAGCGTATCTCCTCGGCCCGCGACATTGCCGACGGCGGCATTGCCGTGGCCCTGGCGCAGGCTGCGTTTGCGAGCGGCATTGGCGCCACGGTGGAGCAGCATTCTTCGCTGATGGTGCATCCGCTCTTCGGGCTGTTTGCGGAGCCGGCCTCTACCGTGCTGGTGACCGCTACCGCTGGCCACCTGGATGAGATCCAGATGCTGGCCGAGGCGCACGGCTTTTTTGCCGCTCGCATTGGGACCACTGGCGGAAGCCGGTTGGAAATCTCAGTCGACCGCGAGCCGTTTGTTTCCGCGCCCTTGTCCGAGCTTCGCGCGCCCTGGGCCGGCGCACTGGAAACCACACTCCACGGCGAGGTCACCGCATGAGCCGGCTGCTCTTTCAAGGGATTGCAGGCATTGAGGACGCCACCCGCGCGCTGCAGGTCGAGGGTGAAAGACCGCAGGCAGACAGCAACCGTGATGAGGACCCGAAACTCCGCGAGGAGTGCGGGGTAACGGCCATCCACGGCCATCCGGACGCGGCACGGCAGGCCTACCTGGCCCTTTACGCGCTGCAGCATCGCGGGCAGGAGTCGGCGGGCATCGCCTCGGCCGACGGCCACCACTTGGCCAACATCAAAGGCATGGGCCTGGTGTCAGAGATTTTTACCGACGAGGTGCTGGAGAAGCTGCCCGGCCAGATGGCCATTGGCCACACGCGCTACTCCACCACGGGCGACTCCGCCCTTTTGAACGCGCAGCCCATCCGCGTGGACTCCACCAAGGGCCTCATCGCCATTGCGCACAACGGCAACCTGGTGAACCTGGGCAACCTGCGCACCAGGCTGGAGCGCGCAGGCGCCTACTTCCAGACCACGTCGGATTCGGAAATCATCGTCCAACTCATCGCGCACTCCGGCGCGGGCACACTGGTGGACGCGATTGCCGACTCCCTGTCGCAGGTGGAAGGCGCGTTCTCCATTGTGATGATGACGCGCGACCGCATCTTTGCCGCCCGCGATCCGCGCGGTTTCCGTCCGCTTTCGATGGGCCGCATCCGCAACCCGGAAGGGCCGGACACCATCGTCTTTGCCAGCGAAACCTGCGCCTTTGACCTGCTGCGCGCCGAGTATGAGCGCGACGTGCTGCCGGGCGAGCTGGTTATGGTCACAGGCGACGGCGTGACCAGCCGCCAGTTCTCCTCCGGCGTGCCACGGTCCAGCTGCGTCTTTGAGCATGTTTACTTTGCGCGTCCAGACAGCCGCATCTTTGGCCGCTGGGTGCAGGAAAGCCGCGACCAGATGGGCCGCCAGTTGGCGCGCGAGTCCGGTGTCCCGGCCGACATCATCGTGCCTGTCCCCGACTCCGGTGTGACCGCTGCCCTGGGCTACGCAGACGAGAGCGGCATTCCCTTCCGCTTCGGGCTCATCCGCAACCATTACGTGGGCCGCACCTTTATTGAGCCGGAGCAGCGGGTGCGCGACTTTGGCGTGCGGCTCAAGCTGAACCCGGTGCACAATCTGCTGGAAGGCAAGCGCGTGGTGCTGATTGACGACTCCATCATCCGCGGCACCACCAGCCGGAAGATCGTGCGCATGGTGCGCGGCGCGGGCGCCAAGGAAGTCCACCTGCGCATCAGCTGCCCGCCCACCATCTCGCCCTGTTTTTACGGCGTGGATACACCCAGCAAGCACGACCTGATTGCCGCCAACAAGTCGATTGAGGAGATTCGCCGCTTTATTGAGGCGGACTCGCTGTCATACCTTTCGCTGGAAGGGCTGCTCAAGTGCTGCGACGCCAGCGAAAAGAACGGCTTCTGCACGGCGTGCTACACGGGCAACTATCCCACGCAGTGGATCGATGTGGACGAGATTCTGCCCGCCACCGCGAGTCTTTAGCGCCAGTCTCCAACTAAGCCGGCCCCTCGGCAAGTTCCACTGCGGGCTGCGGAGGCCGGTGGCGCGCCAGGCTGCGCGTCAGCGCGTACATGAAGCCGGCGGCGCCCAACGCGGGAATGGCGAGCCCATAGAGCCCGAGCCAGTAGCTGCCGGTAAGATCCTTCATGCGGCCCATCCAGTAGGGACCCACAAATCCGCTGAACATGGTGATGGTGTTCATGGCGGCAATGCCCGCGGCGCAGGCCGGCCCGGAGAGGAACTGCGTGGGCAGGGCAAGCGCCGGAGCCAGCATCGCCTGGAAGGCCAACCACATCAGCGCCAGCGAGCCCACCACCAGCCAGCCCGGATGGGCAAGGCCGGCGACGAGAAAGCAGACGGCCATGATGCAACACGGAATGATGCAGTGAAATCTGCGCTCGCCACTGCGATCAGAGCTGATGCCGCCCAACAGCATGGCGAGAGCCCCAGCCAGGCCGATGACCGCAACAAGATAGCCCACGCGCGTCACGTCCCAGCCGGTTGCTTCCTGAAATATGGCAGGCGCGGAGAATGCGTATCCGTAAAAGCAAGTGAGCGCGCAGAAGAAGAACATGCCGATCATCCACACCTTGGGCGAAAGCAGCGCCTTCATCACGCCGGCCTCGCGGCCAATGTGCGCATGCACGGCTTCCTCTGAAAGTTGCCGTTCGAGCCAGTGCTTTTCCTGCGCGGTGAGCCATTGTGCCTGCGCGGGCGAGTCTGGCAGCAGCAGGAAGACGGCCACGCTGAAGAGCGCCGTGGGCAGCCCCTCGGCGAGGAAGAGCCATTGCCATCCGGTGAGCCCGAGCCGGCCGTCGAGACCGAGCAGAAAGCCGGCCAGCGCACCCGATACCGCGGAGCTGAGAGGGCCTGAGATGTAAAAGCGGCTGATGGCGCGCGCCCGCACCGGAGCGGGAAACCAGAGCGTGAGGTAGTAGATGACTCCGGGGAAGAAGCCCGCCTCAGAGATGCCCAGCAGCAGGCGCACCGTGTAGAACTCCCAGGGCGTGCGCACAAACATCATGCAGGTGGCCAGCAGGCCCCAGGTGAACATGATGCGGGTAAGCCAGCGCCTGGCGCCAAAGCGCAGCATCATCAGGTTCGACGGCACCTCGCACAGGGCGTAGCCGATGAAGAAAATGCCTGCGCCTAAGCCGTAGACCGTGGCGCTGAAGTGCAGGTCGTCGTTCATCCGCAGCGAGGCAAAGCTAATGTTGATGCGGTCCATGTAGGCCATGCCATAGCCGATGGCCAGGATGGGCAGCAGGCGCAACGAGGCCTTGCGCAGGGCTGAGGCTCCGATTACCGCATCTTCCTCAGGACCGGGAAGCGCGGAACCGGGAAGCGCCCAATCGGGTGAGATAGAAAGCGCCGCAGTCTTGCCGGGAGAGGGCATCCGCATTCACCTCATCAGAAATGGCATTCCGGGGGATGGAGAGGCCCGCGACCGCAGGGATAGAGCGGGATACAGGGACTCTACCACAGCCCATGCGCGGCGGCGCGGAGAGTTCGGTGCCTCAACTGTGCGGCCGGTCACGGGACGGTCGCGCTCCGCGTGTGATAGCATCCGTTTTCTTAACGCGAGACGCCCGGCGCGATGCTGTAGCTTTCGCGCGCCAGGCGCCTGCCGGAGTCCCTCGCCATGGATGAGGAAGACGGCAGACCGGGCCCTCAGGCCCTGCCATCCGGACCCACGGACGCCCTTCGGGACGCCTCCAAGGAGTCCCTGTGCCGACCCCATTCCGTACCAATTGCACCGTTTGCACGCGGACGCTTCGCGGCCCCACTGGGTCTGCGCGGCCGTTCGCACCATAAAGGAGAATTGCCATGAAACCGTACCAGGGAAGTGAGATCCGCAACGTAGCTGTAATGGGGCATGCGCAGAGCGGCAAAACCACGCTGATTGCCGCCATGCTGCATGCCGCCAAAATGACGCCGACCCAGGGCCGCGTCGCGGAGGGTTCCGCGGTGACGGCCTATGACGAGGAGGAAGTTTCCCGCGGCCTGACCATGCAGAACGCGGTGGCCTTTGCCGAGTGGCAGGGGGTGAAGATCAACTTTGTGGATACGCCGGGCTTCCACATGTTCAGCCATGAGGCCCGCACCGCGCTGCTGCCGGTGGAAGCGGCCATTGTGGTGGTGAATGCGCAGAACGGCGTGGAGCCGGTGACCGAGCGCGTGTGGAGATATGCCGAGGAGGCGCTGGTGCCGCGCATCGTGGTGGTGAACCAGATGGACCACCCCAAGGCGGGCGGCGCACATGGGCTGAGTGCGCTGGTGGACGACCTGCATGAGCGCTGGGGCCGCGAGTGCGTGCCGGTGCAGATGCCCATCTCCGACGCGGAGGGCTTCCACGGCGTGGTGGACCTGGTGACGATGGAGGCGTTCTATTACACGCCCGGCGGTGACGGCCGCGGCAAGATTACCGGCGAAATTCCCGCCAGCATTGCCGCGCAGGCAAAGGCCGCGCATGAGGCGCTGGTGGAGCTGGTGGCTGAGGGCAAGGATGAGCTGATGGAGGAGTACTTTGCTGTGGGCACCATTCCGGAGCAGCACCTCATCAGCGCGCTGCATGAAGCCATCCGCGAGGACCGCATCTTCCCGGTGCTGTTTACCAGCGGGCTGGGGAACATGGCCACTGACCATCTGCTGGACTTCCTCAAGGTCTACGCCCCGGCGCCCGTGGAGCGCGCGCCCATCGCCGTGAGGCAGCCGGCTTTGCAGGCCGCCGGCAACGGCCACGGCACAGACTCCGGCGAAGGCGAGGGCGAGGCGACGGCGAGCTTCCGCAAGGTGGACGACGCGGAACCGGCCGGCCTGATGGTCTTCAAGACGATGACCGACCCGTTTTCCGGGCGCATCAGCTTTTTCAAGGTGGTCAGCGGCGTCATCAAGAACGACATGACGCTGGAAAACTACACTCGCCGCGGGCAGGAGAGGCTCAGCCACCTGAGCGTGATGCAGGGCCGCAAAGCTGTGGAAGTGGCCGAGTTGCACGCCGGCGACCTGGGCGCGGTGGCCAAGCTGCGCGACACGCTCACCGGCGACACACTGGGCCAGAAAGGCGCAGAGATGCAGGTGGAGCTGGCCAAGCTGCCAGAGCCCTCCATGACTTACGCCATTGAGCCCAAGACCCGCGCCGACGAGGACAAGCTGGCGCCGGCGATCCACAAGCTGATGGAAGAGGATCTGCTGATCCGCTTCTATCGCGACCCGATGACCAATGAGTTTCTGATTGCCGGGGCGGGCCAGCCGCACATTGAGGCCATCGTCTCCCGGCTTAAGAAGCGCTACCACGCCGAAGTGACGCTGAAGTCGCCGAAGGTGCCCTACCGCGAGACCATCCGCGGGCACGCCGACGCTCAGGGTCGCCACAAGAAGCAGACCGGCGGCCACGGCCAGTTCGGCGACTGCAAGATTCGCATGGAGCCGCTGCCGCGCGGCGGCGGCTTCGAGTTTGCCAACGAGGTTTTTGGCGGGTCCATCCCGCGGCAATTCATTCCCGCGGTGGAAAAGGGCATTGTGGAATCGGCCACGCGCGGCTACCTGGCGGGCTACCCGGTGGTGGACTTCAAGGTGACGGTCTACGACGGCAGCTACCATGATGTGGATTCGAACGAAATGTCGTTCAAGATGGCCGGCCGGATGGCCTTCCGCAAGTGCATGGAGCAGGCCAAAGCCTGCCTGCTGGAGCCCATCATGAAGGTGGAAATTGAGGCGCCGGACGACTTTGCCGGAACCCTGATGGGCGACCTGAACAGCCGCCGAGGGCGCGTGCAGGGCATGGAGACGCGCGGCCGCACCACCCTCATCCACGCCGAGGTGCCCATGGCAGAGATGCTGACGTATGGCACTCTGCTCACCTCCATGACCCAGGGGAAAGGCAGCTACCACATGGAGATGGCTCACTACGACGTGGTTCCCCAGGCGGTGGCAGAGAAGATTCTGGCTGGCGCCAAACGGCCGGAGGAAGAGGCGGACGAGTAATCACCCATCTGCGGCCAAAATGGGGAAACGCGGCGTCCCGGGCAGCAGGCGAGCTGTCCGGGACGCTGTTTTCTGGGCCTACGACCCGGCGGCAAGCCCTGCCGAATGTCGTCTTTGCGCCCCATTTCCTGTTTCGGCGGAATCCTCCTGCCGTTTCTGTCATCTGAGAGAATGATGGCAGTGAAATCCAAGGGAAAATCTGCGTTGCGCCGCGCCGCTGCGTGGCTGGTCGTGCCGGCTCTGGCTGCCGCGTCGGTGGCCTGTGCCCAGGCGCCCTATGCAAACCCCAGTTCGGCGGCCAACCCGTTCTACGGCAGCGTCACGGTACAGATGGCCGGCGGGGAACCCATCCGGCTCTCTCTGGAACAGGCAGTGCAAATGGGCCTGGACAACAACCTCGGCCTGAAGGAAGCCGAGAACGCGGAAAAGGCACTGAAGGGAGAAAAGAAACAGGCCCTGCAGGAGTTCCTGCCCACCATCACGCTGAGTGGCGGCACGGGGATTTACCAGCATAACCTGGCTGCTCAGGGCTTTGGCCCCGGCGTGCTGGCCAGCTTCGGCTCGCTATTTCCCGGCGGCCAACTGCCTCCCGGCGTCTCCCTCATCACGCGCGATGATCTGACGCAGGGCATGCTCTCCTTCCAGCAGACTCTGTTTTCCGGCCCGGTGATTGCCGGCTGGAAGGCCGCCGGAGCGGCGGAGCGCGTTGCCTATTTTGCCAAGATGTCTGCGCGCGGCGAGGTGGTGCAGCAGGTGGCTTCGGCTTATCTGCACACGATTGCCGCCGCCAGCGAAGTGGACAACGCCACGGCACAGCTGGCCGCCGACAAGCTGGCTCTGGAGCACGCGCATCTGGCGCACCTGGCGGGCACCGCCTCCAACCTGGACGAGTTACGCGCCCGGGTACAGATGCAGGCGCAGCAGCAGGCACTGCTGGCGGTGCAGAATGCACACGAGAAGGACCTGATCTTGCTGAAGCGCGAGATCGGCATTGACCCCGGCCGGGACGTGGTGCTGACGGACCCCGCGCCTTACAACGACCTGGCCGAGCAGACGCCGGCCGAGGTGCGCGCTGTGGCCTACCGCAGCCGGCAGGACTACCAGAACCTGCAGAACCAGGTGACCGAACTGCGCCAGGTGCACTCCGCCTACCGCAGCCGGCGATTCCCCACGCTCAGCTTCCGCGGCTTTTGGGGCACGGATACCGTGAACGGCGCGGGCACCCACGGCAACTTTGCCGCGGTGGGTACGCTGAGCGTTCCCATCTTCCGTGAAGCCAGGCTGCGCGGCGACGCGGACGCCTCCCAGGCGGAGCTGGATGCCGCCTTGGCCCAGCTTTTGGACCTGCGCAACCACATTGACGAGCAGGTGCGGGACGCGCTGCTGGACGTGGCCGCTTCGCAAAAGATGGTGGCCGTGGCCCGCTCCAACGTGGACCTGGCCAAACAGGCGCTCACCGATGAGACCGACCGCGTGCACGCCGGCGTGGATGACAATCTGCGGCTGGTGGACGCTCAGGCTTCCCTGGCCTCGGCTGAGAGCAACCTGGTGGAAAGCCTCTACCAGTGCAACCTGTCCAAGCTGGCGCTGGCCCGCGCGGCCGGCGTGCTGGAGACGCAGTATCGCGACTACCTGGGGCGGTAAGCGGCCACCCCTGCAGTCTAGTTCGCCGGTATGAGCGTGCCGGTGAGGGCCAGGTCCACGTCCACTTCTTTCGCCACTTTCAGAAACAGGATGCTCGGGTTTTTGAGCCCCCATTGGACATACGGCACGCGGAAGTGCGTTCTTGCCGTGAGGCTGCCGCCCTCGATGTGAATCTGCATGGGGACGGTGATGTTGTGCGGGGTACCGTGCAGCGTAAAGATGCCGCTCACCTGGATGGAAGAGTCGCCCGAGGACAGCACTGTGCCCTGGTAGCTCTGCGGCTGGAAGGTCACCTCGCTGAATTGCGAGGCGTTCAGCACTTCGGTCAGCATCTTGTGGTCGCGGCTCCTGTTGCCGGTTTCGCCCGAGCCCGCAGCCACCACAATGCTGCCGGAAATCCTCGCCGGGTTGCGATCAAAGTCCACCATCCCGCTCTGCACATGGAAGGTGCCATGCACTCCGTGGTCAGAGCCTGCCAGGAAAAAGGAGACCTGGCTGGCCCCCGGATTGACGGTAAACGTCTGGTGCTGGGCATGGGCCAGCGGCGCAAGTAGAAGGGCAAGCACGGCAAGAAAGGATTGCACTAGAGTCTTCTTCATCATTTATCTCCTGTCTGCATTCGTTTGACCCCGGAAGGGGCAGATTGGGCTATGTTCTGCGCCAACCAAAGGCTGAGCGACGCAATCTCCCGGTCGCTCAGATACTCGTGGCCGGGCATGTCCGTGCCCGGAATTCCGAATTTGGCCACCTGCGCCAGCCGCAGCTGCCGCTGTTCTAAGTCGACCGACAGCGGAAGCCGGAACGGCCCGCTGCGCAGGTCAGGCGGCTGGTGAGCAAAGCTCGCCTTCCAGCGCACGCGCGTGGCGCCGTCGGCGTCATGGCATGTAGCGCAATATCTTGTGCACAACACGTGGCCTTGTCCGACACTGGCCTCGCCTTCGGCCTGGGGAGAAGGGCTCCACTGGGTCTCGGCCGCAAGATGCGCCGGAACGCCGGGCCCACGCAGGCTCTCAAGATACGCGACCAGGTCCTGCCCACGGCCATCCTGAAACAGAAACCCGTACGGCGGCATGATGGACGCGCCGCTGACCTGCGCGGGATTGAAGAAATGCATTTTGAGCCAAAAGGCGGAGCGACGCGCGCCGACCTCCGCCAGGTCCGGCCCCTGACGCCGGTTGCCGATCAAGGGCGGTTGCTCGTGCCGGACCGCGTCCACGCTTTCCGCCGGTCCCCACATCAGAACGTCGTCCGTGTTGGGACGTACATATTGCGAGTGGCAACTGATGCAGCCCTCGGCGATGTAGACCTGCCGGCCGCGCTCGACTGCGGTTTGCGGCGCTGCACTGCGCGGCGGCCCCTGCAACCGGTAGACGCCGTAAGCCAGTCCAAGAATCGCCAGCGTTGCCAGGGCTTCTCGGGTGCGCTGCTGGATCACGAAGATGGCTCCCGGCAGAAGCACCACCGCGCCTGCACCGGCCAGAAACGCCGGCGGTACGTGGCCAAGATTCTGCCCCATGCCGATGCCCAGCGCCGATCCGCCCCATCCGGCGATGGCATAGATCCAGCCGGCCTGCCGTCCCCGAGCCTCCGCCGTGGCCGCCGGGGAAAGCAGCGAAGGATAGGCCACCAGCGCCACCGAATACAGCGACACGCCCACCGGGTACAGCACCGAGGCCTGCAGCGTATGCGCGGGGTCCAGCAGCAGCAGGCACGCGCCCGCCAGCACCAGAAACGCCGCAGCCAGCACCGCATACAAGCCGCGCCGGCGCAGCAGCCACACGCTGGCCAGCGCCGCCACAAAGTGCAGAACGCCGTTGGCCCACAGGTGCGCCGTGCCCTGCCACGTGCCCGCCTTCAGTTGCGGCGTGTGCTGGATGATGAAGAACGCCGCCGAGTCCAGCCAGACCAGCCCGGCAAAGCACGCCACCACGAAAGGAAACGCAAGCGGCCGAGGAGTTGCGGCGGAAGGCAGGGAAATGGGCCGAAGCTGCCCGCCGCCAGCCAGCCAAATGGCAGCTCCGCACACGAGCACGGCACTGGCCGCCTGCGCTTGTGGCGACGCGGCAAACAACTGCGGCACGTTGCACAGCAGGTAGCCCGTGCCGGTGCCGAGGCCCACCTTCCACAGCGCGCCGTGCTCGCCCGTCCAGCGGCGCAAGTGCGTCACAAGTGTGACTGTAACCAGGCCCAGCCCCGCGCCAACAGCCAGCGCCACGGCCATGGCCGTCGCCGTGCCCAGCGGCGCCAGCGTGGCCAGGGCGGCCAGCCCGCACACGGCAAATCCCGCACGCAGCCGCGTAACCGGACTGGCGCACCAGCGCACTCGCGGCGCCAGCAGGCTGAGCAGGACGCCGCCGGCAGCCATTGCGCCCATCACCGCCTTGAGGTGCGCGCCGCCAATGCCCTGCTGCGCCAGTCGGCTGAGGAAGGCGAACTGCGCGAAGATGAGGAAATAAACGTAGGTGAAGGCGACCAGAAACACGCCGCGCCATTCCGTAGCGCTGGTGCTATTGGGCCGCATACCGAATCCAGCCGTTGCGCAGGCCCAGCGCCTGGAACGCCACACAGGCCGCGTCAAACACTGCTATCGTCAACCACCCCGGTGAAAGCGCGCCCTTGAGAACCTCCGCCAGTACAAATACGGCCACGGAGCTGCGCACCATCGCCGTCACCAGCCATACGGCCTCCAGCCTGGCCATGCTGCACTCCCGGCCCACCAGCCGCGCGCCGTACAGGTACGCCAGCCCCACCGCCAGCACAAACGCGCCCACAAACGAAACGAAGGGCATGGCATCAGCAGGCGCGGCAAGGCCCATGAGGCCCAGCGTGAAGGCCGGGGCAGCCATCAGCATGGCGCCGGTGGATGCGTCGCTGAGTCCCGCCGCCCAGTGAAAGACCAAGAGTACGCGTCGCGTCATGCCGTGGCCTCCTGCACCGTTTGTCCGGTGCCGGACTCGCGCTCGCGCAGCAGCAGCCACGCATCCTGGAACCACTCGAGCGAGGCCACCAGCATCAGGACTCCCGTGAGCAGCCGCAGCGCATAGAGCGTGTTGCGCGCCGTGCCCAGGGTGATGGTGAACTCCGGATGCGGACCTTCCATCCAGCCGGCAATCGACATCAACCCAATGTACGCCAGCACGCTCCAGTTCCACAGATGAAAGGACCAGCCACGCGTGAAGATCCAGCCATCAGAGCCCATCAACTGCACCATGACGAAGATGAGCAGCGCGGAGAGAAAGCCCGCCATGGCGGTGAAGGAGTGGCCCACCAGCGCGTCGGTGAATTTGAAGCGGTCCAGCACGCCAGGCAAGAAGAGTATCCACCCGGTGAGCAGCAGCCCGGACCACCAACACAGGAACGCCTGCCGCCAGCCACGCGTCTCCGTACGCCAGGCAAAGGCCGCGTAGTACGCGGGCGTGAGTGGAATCCACACCAGCAGCGTGCCCAGGCTCAGGTATTGCAGCGGGTCATGATGGCTGGTATTTCCGCGGCCCAGCGCCACGCACAGCACGGACTGCGCCGCCAGCACCCACCAGGCCGCGGGAACCGCCCAGGCCCGCGCCGCTTTGCGCCGTGCAAGCCCGAAGGGCAACAGCAGCAGAATCGCCACCACCGCCAGCGACGACTCCAGTTGGCTGGCGCCCGTTGGGCCGCCCGTAGCCGGATTTACCGGCGGATACAGCGCGGGGCTGGAGGCGATGTACAGCGCCGCGGGCACGGCAGCCAACAGCAGAAGGCCCACCACCTTGGCCGCGCGCACGCGGGTTGCTGCGTTTTCCGGCGCGCTCCACTTGCGGGCCAGCGAGACCGTCAGCAGAATCCACAGCCCCGCAATGGCCAGCGGAAACGCCACCCGCGCAAAGCCTGACCAGTCCAGAAAAAGTTTGCCGCTGGAGTTGCCGGAGAGCCATGCATAGGCGCCCACAACCAGCGCCGCAGACCACGCCCAAAGCGCCGGGCGGCACCAGCGCGCGGTCGCGCCGCGGTCTGCGCCATAGACGGCAAACAGAAACGCCACCATGGGCAGGCTGGACCAGCCGTAGAGCGCCAGGTTCATGTGAACCACAATCCAGCGGCCGTAAGTCCACTCGCCCAGCCAGAGGTTCAGCCCGGGCAGCAGCAGCAGAATCGCCAGCATCACGCCTATGCCATTGCCAACAACAAGCCACAACAGACTGTGCCAGGCCGCATGGACCAGGCCGTCTGTCGCATTCTCTGCGGGTTCCTGGTCAGCGTAATCCGGGCTCATCGATCCTCCCATCGTGCATCTGCAGCAGCCGGTCACAGCGCTCGGCCAGACTGCGGTCGTGCGTGGCCATCAGCAGGGTCACGCCCTCGTTTGCGGCCACTTCCAGCAGCAGGTCAAACACGGTGGCGCTGGTGCGCTCGTCCAGCGACCCGGTGGGCTCATCAGCCAGCAGAATCTTTGGCCGGTTCATCAGTGCGCGGCACAGCGCGGTGCGCTGCCTCTCTCCGCCGGAGAGCTTCTGAATGCGGTGGCCCAGGCGCGGACTCAACCCGGTGCGCTCGGCCAGATCCATCAGGCGCTGCCGTGCCTCGTGTTTGGGTGTGCCGGCGGCCACGGCGGGCAGCAGGCAGTTTTCTTCAAGCGTCAGGTCGGGAATGAGGTTGTGCAGCTGGAAGACAAAGCCCACCTCATGCCGCAAGAGGCGCAGCAGATCGCGGTGCCGGTTGACCTCAATGCTGTTGACGCTCACACGTCCGCGGTCCGGCTCATCAAGCCCGCCGAAGAGGTGGAGCAGCGTGCTTTTTCCGCAGCCCGAGGGGCCGCACAGGGCAATGGTCTGCCCCTCGCAGGCCTCGAACGAGACGCCCTTCAGCACCGTGATGGCGCCGTCGTCGTAGCTCTTCCACACGTCTTCCGCGCGCAGCACAACGCGCCTCGAATCTGTCTCTGGCCTGGCTGCGGTGCTCATTCGAAGCGCAGCGCCTCCACCGCACGAACCCGCATGGCATAGAACGCCGGATACAAGGCGCCGGCCACGCCCGTCAGCAACGCCAGCAGCAGAACTATGCCCAAAATCGCCGGATGCACTGACGCATCCACGTAGCCGTCGAGCGCAGGAATCCTCTTGAGCGCAAACAGCGCCCCAACGCCCAGCGCAAGGCCCGCAAACGCACCCACCGCGGCCACCAGCGCCGACTCGCCAAAGATGACGCCGGCAATCTGCACGTTCGAAAATCCATTCACGCGCAGAATCGCAATCTCCCGGATACGCGTGAAGACCGACATGATCATGGTGTTGGCCACGCCCAGCCCGCCCAGCAGCAGACCGCATCCGCCAACGGCCCACGCAGTGGCCTTTAAAATTCGGAACTGCGAGTACGTGTGCGAAAACTCCGCGTCTTCCAGTGCGATGAGGTTAGGAAATTGCTGCCGGACGCGCTGCTTGAAGGCCGCCGCATCGTCCTTGTTGTGCAGCTTGATGGTGATGACCGAAGAACCGTCCTTGTGGAAGAAGAGCTGCGCCGCGTCCAGAGGCATGAACACGCCGCCATCCTCAAAGCCGTTGGCCGTGCGCACCACGCCGATGACGTGAAAACTTCCGTGACCTATGGGCACCGTGTCGCCCAGCTTTGCGCCCAGAAACTCCGCCGCGCGCGAGCCCAGCACCACGTCGTTGGGGTGCTTCCCAAAGTCTGCGCGATTGCCCTCAAGCCACGTGGCCTTGCGGATGCGCGCATCCTCCGGAACCACTCCGAAACAAGTAATGATGGGATGATCCGCGCTGGAAACGACGCCGAACAGCACCGGATCGGCGTGCTCCACCATCGGCCAGCGGGCGACCTCCGCAGCCACGTCCGGCGACACGTTGCTGAAGAACAGGTCCGACACGTTGCGCTCAAAAACGAGCACCTGGCTGTCGTTGGAGAGAATGCCGGAGAACATGTGCACCGCGCCCTGCAGAATGGTGACCACCGTGAGCATGGCGGCCACGCTGAAGGCCACGCCCGCAATGCTGAGCAAGGATCGGATGCGGTGTCGCCGGAGGTTGGTCAGGATGAGCTTGAGGAAGATCATGCCCCTTCGCTCACCACCATCAGGCTGGCGTTCTCCGTCACGCGCGCCAGCTCGGCCTGCAGGTCCGCGCGCAGGCGGGCCAGAAACTCGAGCGCGGGGCGCCGCGCAAGCAGGCGTGCGAGCGCATGATCTCCCAGGCGCAGCAGCCGGTTGAGCCGCGCAACCGCGCCGTCCACACCCATCACGGCGGCCGTGTTGGGCCGGTCCAGCAGTTCGTCTCGCGAGGCCGTTTTTCCGCTGTCACCCGAGCCCTGCAGAATGTCCTTGAGATCATCCACAATCTGGTAGCCCAGGCCCCAGCAGAGCGCGATGCGCTCCAGCAATTGCTGGTCGCGCGCCGGCGCTGCAGCCAGCATGGCGGGCAGCACCAACGTGAGGCGGATGAGCGAAACCGTCTTGCCCCGCGCAATGCGCTCAGTGGTTTCGTGGGTGTGCGGCAGTGTGGAATAGTTCAGGTCCATGCTCTGCCCATTCAGCAGACCCTCCACGCCCAGCCGCTGCTCCAGATAGGCCATTACCGCGGGCTGCCACTCCGGCGGGCAGCCCGCCAGCGCCCGCCAGGTAAGCGCATACGCGCGGTTGATCAGCGCCAGGGCGGAAAGAATGGCGCCGGTTTCGCCGTGCTCAACATGCACGCAGGCGGCTCCGCGGCGCTCCAGCGCATTGTCCATGCAGGGCAGATCGTCAAACAACAAAGACGCCGTGTGAAAGTACTCGAGTGCAATGGCAAGATCGTGCGCGCGCCCGGTCTCCAGCCCGTAGGCCTCCGCCACCTGCAGCACCATGCGCGGCCGCACCAGGCTTCCGGGATTGTCCAGCACGTGACGCAGCGCCGCCTCAAACTGCGGGTCCAGATGGGCAGGCAGCGGCAGCGAACCACGAAACCGGTCCGCAAGATACAGCGTATTCCAATCGTCCAAGCCTGGTTCTGCCAGCACTCGTCTCCTCGTAATCCCAGTATTTGCAATCGAGTTTGCCGCGCGCCATGACACTGCAGCGACTCTGCGCGCGCGAGCCGCGATGTGTGAGGGTGAGACGCGCCACGCCTCCGTTTCGGGAGCGGCGTAAGGGGCAGATTTGAATGACGATTTGTTCATCTATCAGCGGAAGAGCCGTTGCCCTGCGGGTTGCGCGTGACTCCTCAACTTTTCAACTTTCAGATTAAGGAAAGGAAATGACAAATGCTTCACTGGAGGATGACAACTTGTTCATCTTGCTCCCGCTCTGGCAATTCCGCCGTCGTCGTTCGTGCCTGGCCCTCGGCCAATGCACTACACTCCTGTCATGCGGCTTCTGCTGGTGGAAGACGAGCAGGATATTCAGAGCTTTCTCAAGCGCTCGCTGGAGGAGGCCGGCTATCAGGTGGATGCGGCGGCGGACGCCGGGACCGCGGAACAGTTGGCCGCAGACAACCCCTACGACATCCTTGTCGTTGACCTTGGCCTGCCCGACCAGGACGGTATCACGCTGATTCTGCACCTGCGCCAGACAGGCGTGACGGCGCCGGTGCTGATCCTCTCTGCACGGCGCTCGGTGGACGACCGAGTGCGCGGCCTGGAGCAGGGCGGCGACGACTACCTTACCAAGCCCTTTGCCCTGGCGGAGTTGCTGGCACGCCTGCGCAACCTGCTTCGCCGCAACAACCCCGCGGCCACCGACGGAATGCACCTGCACGTCCTGGACCTGGAGTTGGACCTGCTGCGCCGCGAAGCTACCCGAGCCGGCCAGGTGCTGCAGCTCACACCGCAGGAGTTCGTCCTGCTGGAGTACTTGTGCCGCAACGCCGGCCGCGTCGTCACCCGCTCCATGATTCTGGACCAGGTGTGGGGCATGCGCATCCAGCCGGACACCAACGTGGTGGACGTGCACATCTACCGGCTGCGCGGCAAGGTCGACGGCAAAGGCCAGCAGCCGCTCATCCGCACGCTGCGGGGGGTGGGCTACGTCCTCAAGGACCGATAAGCCTGTTATCCACAGCGCCGCCTGGCGAATTTCCTTGTGGGCCACGCTGGCCTTTGCCTGCGGCACCCTGCTCGTGTTCGTCTTCCTTCATCAATTTGTGGCCAATGACATCCAGAGCCGCAGCGACGCCTGGCTCAGCGGCGAAGTGGAGACCCTGGGAGACGTGGCCGAGCACACGCCCAAGGACGCGCTCTATGACCGCGTGGTGGGCGAAGTGGCTGAGCTTGCCAGCAAAGAAGTTCCCAACCGCTTCCTCTCAGAGAACTCCTCCGACGATTCCGTTTTTTTTCTGCAGACGAGTGCCAACGGCAAGCTCAACCTGTGGGTCGGCGCGGGTAAGCCCGAGCCGTATCTTCGCGCCATCCTGCAGACTCGCATCCTTCCGGACAGGCCCACAGATGTGCACGTGGCTGGTTTTGACGTACCCTTCCGCGTGGCATCCCTGCGCATTGACGACGGCAGCCTGATCTATCTGGGCCTGTCGGAGCGGGACGAGCTGCGCGTGCTGCGTAACCTGCAGGGCCGCTTTGCGCTCCTCTGGGGTGTGCTGGTCTTCTTCGGCTTCGCCATCGTATTTGCCACCACGCGACGCATGCTCAGCCACGTGCGCAAAATTACGGAGGCTGCCTCGCGCATCGGCCACACGGAGCTGGACGCGCGCGTGCCCACCAGCGGGCGCAATGATGAAGTGGGCCACCTGGCGCGCACGCTCAACGGCATGCTGGACCGCATTGAGAATTCCATGCACCAGCTCCACACCATCACGGACTCGCTGGCGCACGACCTGCGCAGCCCGCTCACCGCCATCCGCGGCAAGCTGGAGATGTCGCTCTCCGCCGCCACCCATGGCGAACAGGCCGAGCCAATTGTCTCCGCCATCGACGAGCTGGACCGGCTCACTGACTTCCTCAACACCTCACTCGACGTGGCCGAGGGCAAGGCCGATGCCCTGCGAATCTCGCGCAGTGAAATCGATCTCGACGAACTCCTCCGCATCATGGTCAATCTTTACGAACCTTCCATGTCCGAGCGCGGCCTGCAGATCCGCCTGCGCAGCACTGGACACGTCAAAATCGACGCCGATGCCTCCCTGATCCACCGCATGATCTCCAATCTTTTTGACAACGAACTAAAGCACCTTCCCGCCGCCTGCACCGTTGCGCTGCGCCTGACCGCCGAGCGGAACATGGCCGTGC
>Ga0307375_10002765_pt1 | contig 17704 bp, 16 predicted proteins | sample TR1MG_FD_202531 | JGI IMG/M metagenome (GOLD analysis project Ga0307375, IMG submission 202531) | Soil microbial communities from Risofladan, Vaasa, Finland - TR-1 | ecosystem: Environmental > Terrestrial > Soil > Coastal area > Acid sulfate soil | place: Finland: Risofladan, Vaasa | collected... | reverse complement strand
CCGCTGACGTTAGTGCGCGCCATAAGAGCGAATCTGAGCTATTGCGAAGATTCGCGGCGCGCGCTAATGTGGGTGAGCGGAATGAGCGTTAGCGAGTGTAGCGAACCCCGACGAAGGAGCCGAGCAGCGCGAGGCGACTGAGGAGCTGCGGCTGGGTGATAGGCGCTGGAACTCGCCAACCTTTCGCTAGGCACCTGATGAGCGTGACAAACGTTTTAGGCTTTCGCACAACAAACATTTCGCCATTCCGTATTTGTAGTGGATTCGGAATCCTCTTCCTAATGTTTGGCTGCGCTTTTCCGACGCGATCTAACATTCAAGCGAGCGAAGCGAGCAGGGTTTGGGTGGCTCCTCGCGTCGGATAAGCGCAACTCTCATAGGTGGCCGAATCCACGGCTTGTCGACTAGCCAACCCTCTTTACTTTCTAACATTACATTTAATCTTTGGAGCCTGCGAGTTCTTGCGCCTATCGTTTTCCAGTTGCTGACGTTGCGCCCGCCGTGTATAGCGTAACTTGAGTGTACCCAGAAAGATCGACCTGGGATGGACAGAATAATCGTCGAAAGTACCCATGGAAATCGTGGGGAAAACTGACGGTTTCCCCTTGGATGCAAGGGGGAAGGGATGCTCAGGATGAACCAGGTAGATCAGATCAAGGAGCTTCAACGACAGGGCGTTGGACCGCAGGAGATTGGGAGCCGGCTTCAGCTCAATCGGAAGACGGTGGCGAGATACATGGCCCGTGACGACTATGACCGGGAGATCAGGGCGAAGACGCCCGCTGTCTCGCGCCTCGATCCCTTCAAGGCGAAAATCGAAGAATGGCTCGAGGAAGACCGGCGGATGCGATTCAAGCAGCGCCACACCGCGAAGCGGGTGCATGAGCGCTTGGGTGAGGAATTCCCAGGCCTCTACGACTGTTCCTACCCCCTCGTTCAGCGCTATCTCAAGGCTCGGAAGGCCGCAAAGGGCGACGCAAAAGGTGCCCTGGAGCTGGTGTGGGCCGCGGGAGAGGCCCAAGCCGATTTCGGAGAAGCCGACGTCCTCTCGGAAGGCAGCCTTGTCACGATCAAATACCTTGTCCTGAGCTTTCCGGCCAGCAACGCCGCATACCTTCAGGCTTTCCGAGGAGAGACGGCGGAGTGCGTCGCGCAGGGGCTCAAGGACATCTTCCACCACCTCGGCGGCGTCCCGCTGCGGATCGTCTTTGACAACGCGTCGGGGGTCGGCAGGCGGGTCGGAGAGAAGGTGTCATTGTCGGAGTTGTTCCTGCGCTTCAAGTGCCACTACGGATTCTCCGTGAGCTTCTGCAATCCGGCATCGGGAAACGAGAAGGGCAACGTGGAGAACAAGGTCGGCTATGTCCGGCGCAACTTCCTCGTGCCGATGCCGGTGATCGGGGAGCTTTCCGCGTGGAACGGCGAACTGCTCACTCGTTGTGAAGAAGACTTCGAGCGCCCCCACTACAAGAAGCCGGGCACGATTGGCGAGCTATTAATGACGGACAGGAAGGCCCTGGCGCCCTTGCCTGTAAAGCCCTTCAATGCCGAGCGTTTCGAAAAGGTCCATGCCGACGGCTACGGAAAGTTCTGCCTGGACGGACGGCACTGGTACGCTACCGCTCCCGATCTCGCCGGGAGGGAACTCGTCGCCGGAATCGCCGCGCACAGTATCACCGTCTATGACTCCGCTGGATCCATCCAGTGCGTCCACAAGCGAATCTACGGGACGGAGCGCTCCGACTCATCGAACTACCGTTCCAGCATTGAGGCGCTGCTCAGGAAGCCCGGCGCGTGGAGAAACAGCCAGGTCCGTGCCGCGATGGCTGCGCCGGATCGTGATTATCTCGACGCAGTCCCCAAGGAAGAGCGTATGAGGATCCTCAATGCGCTCGCCCAGGCTACCGAGACCATCGAGTTCGAAACAGTGCTTGAGTCTCTCTCCGAGGCCATTAGGCTGGGAACGCTCGACGACTACAGCTTGAAGGCCTTAGCCTTCCGTGCGGCGTACGAAAGCCTAGGGACTGGCACCAGTCCCGGACCTGACCTTGCCGCCTATGATCAGGCACTCCTGGCTACCCGCGGTGACCACCCATGAGACGCCCAAGGACGAATCGCACGGAATTGCGTGACGAGATCGGCACCCTCCTGCGCCGCGTGACCTTCAGCCAGACGGCTGTCAGGATCTGCAAGGAATCGGGCGACGCCAAGATGGAGCGCTTCCTTGCCAAGGTCCTCGCCGCCGAGCTGGAGAACCGCGAAGGAGTGCGTCATGCCCGGTTTCTGCAGGAGGCTGCCTTCCCCGTCTTCAAGACCTTCGAGGGCTACAACTTCGCCAACCTCAAGCTTCCCCCGCTCCTGTCGCGTGCGGAGCTCGAATCGGCGAGCTTCGTCGGCGAGAGGCTGAACCTCGTGCTCTATGGACCCGTGGGTACCGGGAAGACCCACTTGGCGATCGCCCTCGGCGTCGCCGCATGCGCCCGCGGACATCGGGTCAGATTCTTCACCGCGGCGGAACTCGTGGTGCGACTCTCCGAGGCCTACTCCGCAGGCTCCCTTGAGAAGTTTCTCCGCACGATCCTCAAGGCCGATCTCCTGATCATCGATGAATGGGGATATGTGCCTGTCGATCGCCAGGGGGCACAGCTCCTTTTCCGGATCGTCTCGGATAGCTACGAGCGCCGGAGCTTGGTGCTGACTACGAATCTCGAATTCTCGAAATGGGGCTCGCTATTCACCGATGACCAGATGGCTGCCGCGATGATCGATCGCCTGGCTCACCATGGCCACATAATGCTCTTCGAGGGGGAGAGCTATCGCATGAAGAACGCGCTCATGCGGCAAAAGACTCAGCAAAAAGTACCCACGCACTGATGGGTATTTCCAGACGATTTTTCTGGGTATTTGGGGTTGACGAAATACACCGCTAGGCCTTCCGCTTGATCACGGCCAGGGTTATCCGGCTCGCGCAGACGAGCTTCCCCCGCTCGTCCTCTATCCTGATATCCCAGACCTGGGTCGAGCCGCCGATGTGGAGGGGGCGGACCGTCCCCGTCACGAAACCCTCCCTGGCGCTGCGGATATGATTGGCGTTGATCTCGAGGCCCACGCAGGCCTCCTTTTCGCGATCGACGAGGAGGGTGCCGGCGAAGCTGCCGAGGGTCTCGGCGAGGGCCACCGAGGCTCCGCCATGAAGGAGGCCGAAGGGCTGCCGCGTCCTTTCGTCCACCGGCATTCTGGCCTTGAGATAGTCGTCGCCTATCTCCGTGATTTCGATGCCCAGGCTTTCGCCCAGGGTCCCCTTCGACATCGCGTTGAGCGCGCCGAGATCCACCTTCGGGAAAAGGGCCATCATGCCTCCTTTAAGAGCCTATAATAATCATGGAGGGGCCCCGGCGGCGATGGCGGTGATCCTCGGGAAGGCGTATCATGATGTTCCTATGAACAGCGTATTTCTCGTCCGCCATGGCGAAAACAGGGCCAATATCACGAAGGAACTCTCCCACAGGCATGTGGACTATCCCCTCACCGAAAAGGGCAGGCTCCAGGCGGAGCAGACGGCCCGCCACTTCGCCGCGCTCAAGGTCGACGAGGTCTATTCCTCCCCCCTCAAAAGGGCCCTCGAGACGGCGGAGGCGATCGCGGGAGGGAGGGGCGACAGGGTGAGGGTCCTCGAGGAATTCCGCGAGGTGAACGTAGGCAGTCTCGAGCTGGCCCCGGACCTCGACGGGTCCTGGAGGCTCTACAAGGAAATCGTCCTCGGTTGGCTTGCCGGAGCGCGAGAGAGGAGCTTTCCGGATGGCGAGAACATGGTCGACCTCGTCGAGAGGTTCAGGAGGGGCATCGCCAAGGTCTTGGCCGGGAAGACGGACCGGAACATCGTCATCGTCGGCCACGGGGGGATCTTCACCTTCTGCGTGCCGGAGATCTGCGATGTCGGCGACAGGAGGCGCTTCTTCGCCACCGAATCGAGCAACTGCGCGATCGGCGAGCTGGGGATCTCGATGGAGGACGGCGAGATCAGGGGCAAGCTCCGACGCTGGGCCGACGTCGGCCATCTCCACGGCGAGGCCGCCGATTTCGTGAGCGCGATGCCGAGGGACTGAGACGGGCTTCCCCTTCCGCCGGCCCCGGGCTAGGCTTCGTCCATGGACCGTCCAGCCCTCCTCGAAATCCTCGCCGCCCAGCCCGGGACCACTTCCGACATGCCCTTCGACGATTCGGCCCTCGTCTTCCGCGTCGGCGGCAAGATCTTCGCGATCGTGAACGTCAAGGAGGAGCCCGGCTCCGTCTCGCTCAAATGCGAGCCGGAGATGGCCGGCGATCTGCGCGCCGCCTGGAAGGCCATCAAGCCGGGCTGGCACCTCAACAAGGAGCACTGGAACACGATCGAGCTCGACGGCACGGTGCCGCGCGAGGTTCTCGCCGATCTCGTCTCACGCTCGTGGCAATTGGTTGCATCGGGCCTGAGCCGGGCCGCGAGGCTGAAGGCGGGGCTGGACAAGGCGCCGCGAGCCGGTAAAGGACCCAGCGAGCCGGCGAAGGGCCCCGCTGAGGTCGAGGCTCCCCGCCCCCTCCGCGGCCGGTCCTAGGGGATTTCGGAGACCTCGGCGGCCGCCTCGGCGTAGAGGGCCCGGAGCAGGGGCCGGTGCCGCTCGATGACGAGGTGGCGCTTGAGCTTGAGGGTCTGGGTGAGGAGGCCGTTCTCGACCGTGAAATCCTCCTCGACGAAGGCCAGACGCCTCGGGATCTCGTAGCCGCCGAAACGCCCGCGGAGATGGGTCTCGATCTCGGCGCTGACGAAGTCGCGCATCCTCGCGTCGGAAAGGAGCTCGTCGGGGCCGAGGGAGAGTTTGTGCTCGCCGGCGATCCTATGGAGGACGGGGAGGTCGGGCACGACGAGGGCCACGTTGAAGGGCATGCCGTCGCCATAGATCATCGCGTTCTGCACGAAGGGGAGGAGCTTCATCTCCTCCTCGATCTCCGCCGGGAAGACATACTTGCCGTTGTTGAGCTTGTACTCCTCCTTGAAGCGCCCGGTGATGTAGAGAAAGCCCTCCTCGTCGAGCCGTCCGCGATCTCCCGTGCGGAGCCCGCCGTCCTCCGTCATGATGGCCTTGGTCTTGTCGGGCTTGTTGTGGTAGCCCCGCATGACGTTGGGGCCGTAGACGACGATCTCCCCCTCGCCGGAGCCGTCGTCCACCATCGAGGTATCTATGACGATATCGACATCCTCGAGGGCCTTGCCCACCGAGCCCGGCCGATGGCAGGTCGCGTGGCTCATCGTGATGGCCGGGCTCGTCTCGGTGAGGCCGTAGCAGTCGTAGACGGGTATGCCGATGTCGAGGAAGAAATCGGCTATCGCGGGGCTCATCTTCGCGCTCGCGGTGAGGGCCATTTGGAGCCTGCCGCCGAAGATGGCGCGCAGCTTCGACAGCACGAGGCGGTCGAGGACGAGGTACTTGAGACCGGACCGGCCCCCCTCTCTGCGTTCCCGGGCGGCGATCATGGCCGCCCCGAAGAGCCTCCGCTTGAGGCCCCCCTCCTCCCGCATCGTCTCGACGATCTTCGCGTGGATCTTGTTGAAGACCCGGGGAGCCGAGATGAGGATTGTAGGGGCGACGGAAGCCATGTCCTCGGCCAAGCTGTCGAGGCCCCGCATCAGGGCGATGGAGCCCCCGAATTGGATGAAGTTGTTGAGTTCGGCGGAGAAGCCGTAGCTGTGGGCCCAGGGGAGGTGGGAGAAGGAGACGGAGTTTTGATCGAGCTCGCGATAGCGATGGAAGCCCGCGCGGCTGCAACTCGTGCAGTTACCGTGGGAAAGGAGGACCCCCTTGGGTTCGCCCGTGGTCCCGCTCGTGTAGATGAGGACGGCGATGTCCTCGGCCCGGGGACGGATCGAGGGGATCGGCCTCGAGGCTCCTTCCCGCTCGAGGGCCCGAAAGCCCTCCGGCCCCTCGTCCTCGATGACGACGAGACGCGAAAGGCTTTCTATGCCGGCAAGCGCCCTCCGCGCCCGCGCCGCCGTGGCCTCGCCCGAGACCAGGAGAACCTTGATGGCCGCGTCGCGCACGATATAGGCCCAGACGGACTCTTGCTCCTTCTCGTACATCGGCACGAAGCGGGCGCCGAGTCCGTAGGCGGCGAAGGCGGCCACCACCCATTCGACGCGGTTGCCGGCGATGATGCCCACGGCCTCGCCCTGGCCGACCCCGAGACCGGCCAGGGCGGCGCGGAAGTCGTCCACGCGGGCGCCCAGCTCGGCGTAGCTCGCCCATTCGTAGCCGCCCCCTGCCTTCCGCGTGCCGAGGAACCTGTTGGCACCGAAACGGGCCACCGCCGTTTCGAAGGACTCGACGAGGTTGTCGGGGCTGCCGTAGCTCCCCTTCCAGCTTCTCTCGAAGGACATGGGGTCCTCCTTTTAGTTATGATGAATATCGCGATCGTAGGGTCTCAGGGCCTGCTTTCGTCGAAGATCTCCCGCCCGATCAGCATCCGCCGGATCTCGCTCGTGCCCGCGCCGATCTCGTAGAGCTTGGCGTCGCGGAGGAGGCGGCCCGCCGGATAGTCGTTGATGTAGCCGTTGCCGCCGAGGACCTGGATGGCCTGGAGGGCCATCCAGGTGGCCTTTTCCGCCGCGTAGAGGATGACCCCGGCCGCGTCCTTCCTGATCCCCGGCCTGTGAGCCGACTTGGCGGCCGTGTAGACATAGGCCTTGCAGGCGTTCATGGTCGTGTACATGTCGGCTATCTTGCCCTGCATCAGCTCGAACTCCCCGATGGACTTCCCGAACTGCTTCCGCTCGTGGATGTAGGGGATGACGACGTCCATGCAGGCCTCCATCAGGCCCACGGGGCCGGCGGAGAGGACGATGCGCTCGTAGTCGAGGCCGCTCATCAGGACCTTCACGCCGCCGCCGACCTTGCCGACCACGTTTTCCTCGGGCACCTCGCAGTCCTCGAAGACGAGTTCGCAGGTGTCGGAGCCCCGCATGCCGAGCTTGTCGAGCTTGGGCGAGGTCGAGAAGCCGGGAAAGCTCCTCTCGACGATGAAGGCGGTGATGCCGTGGGAGGCCCCCGCGGGATCGGTCTTGGCGTAGACGAGGAGGGTGTCGGCGTGGGGGCCGTTGGTGATCCACATCTTCGTGCCGTTGAGGACGAAGCGATCGCCCTTCTTCTCGGCCCTGAGCCGCATGCCCACGACGTCGGAGCCGGCCTCGGCCTCGCTCATCGCGAGGGCGCCGACCTGCTCGCCGCTGACCAGGGGGGGCAGGTACTTCGCCTTCTGCGCGGCGCTGCCGTTTATGAAGATCTGGTTGACGCAGAGGTTCGAATGGGCGGCGTAGGCGAGGCCTATCGAGCCCGAAGCCCGACTGATCTCCTCCACGGCGACGGCATGTTCGAGATAGCCCATCCCGGCCCCCCCGTATTCCTCCGAGACGGTGATGCCCAAAAAGCCGAGTTCGCCCATCCTGCGCCATAGATGCATCGGGAAGGCGTTGTTCCGGTCGACCTCCTCGGCGATCGGGGCGATCTCCTCCCGGGCGAAACGGCGTGCCGTCTCCCTGAGGAGGTCGGCCGTCGAGCCGAGGTCGAAGTCGAGGGGATGGAAGGTTTTCACGCCGGCCTCCTTGGTCGCTGCTGTGCTTCGATCGGCCCGCTCGGGCCTCGTCTCAATAGGCCCCCGCGGCGCGCGCCCTCTCGAGGACGCGTTGGGCGGTCTTCAACACCGGCATGTCCACCATCTTTCCGTCGAGGGCGAAGGCGCCGCGGCCCTCGCGCTGATTGGCCTCGAAGGCCTCGACGAGGCGGCTTGCCTTCGCGATGGCCTCCGCCGAGGGCGTGAAGGATTCCTGCGCCGGTCCCACCTGGGCGGGATGGATGAGCTGCTTGCCCGAGAAGCCCATACCGGCCCCCTCGAGGGATTCGGCGCGCAGTCCCTCCGCGTCCTTGAAGTCCACGAAGACCATGTCGATGGCCTGGAGGCCGAAGGCCGCCGCATGGGTCACGACGGCGCTGCGGGCGTAGAGGACCTCGGTGCCCGCTCGCGTGCGGGTCATCCCGATGTCGCCGGCGAGGTCCTCGGCCCCGAAGATCGCCGCCTGGAGGCGCAGGTCGGCCGAGAGTATGTCCTTGATCTCCACGAGGCCGCGGGCCGTCTCGATGAGGACGATGATGGCGATTCCCCCCGGTAGCCAACCCTGGAGGGACTCCGCCGCGGCTATCCGCCGGGAGAGCCAACGTACTTGCTCCGCCGATTCCACCTTCGGCAGCACGATGCCCTCGGGCCTGATGTCCGGCCCCGCGGCGAGCACGGCGTCGAGGTCTGCCTCCTCGAGGCCGCTACCGACGGGATTGACGCGCACGAGCTTCTCGCTTTTCCCGAAGTCCATCGTGAGGAGGGCCTCCGCGATGGTGGAGCGGGCCTCCGCCTTGCGGTCGAGGGCGACGCCGTCCTCCATGTCCATGCAGATACAGTCGACGCCGAGGGTCGTCGCCTTGCGGATCTTGTGCGCCTTGTCGCCGGGCATGTAGAGGAGACCCCTTCGCGCGCGCATCAGGCCCTCCCTTCGGCGGCGGCCGGCGCGGACGATGTGGCGGCCGGCGCGGACGATGTGGCGGCCGGCGCGGCGGCCGATGTGGCCGCTGTGGCCGCTGTGGCAGGCGCGGCGGCCGGCCTGCGGAGGAAGAGGACGCTGCGCTCGAACTCGACCACCACGAGGCCATCCTGGTTGCGCCCGACGTGGCGAAGCCTCGCGATGCCGTTTTCAGGCCGCGATTTCGAAGGCCGCTTCTCGAGGATCTCGGTTTCGACGTAGAGGGTGTCGCCGTGGAAGACCGGATTGGGATGGACGACCTTGTCGTAGCCGAGGTTGGCCACGATCGTGCCCTCGGTGAGACCGGGGACGGAGAGCCCCACGGCCAGGCCGAGGGTGAGGACGCCATTGACGAGACGTTGACCGAACTCGGTGCGCGAGGCGAAGTCCTGGTTGAGGTGGAGGGGCTGGCTGTTCATCGTAAGGGCGCAGAAGAGCACGTTGTCGGCCTCGGTGATTGTCCTGCCCAGGGGATGATTGATGCGCGCCCCCACCTCGAGCTCCTCGAAATACATGCCTGCCATCTCAATCGTCCCCTTCCGGCCCAATGGGCCGCCGCTCCGCGAGCCGCAGTTCCGATGGCCCGCGAGGCTCGAGCTCGAGGAGCTCCTGGTCGCGGGCGATCTGCTGGCCCGCGGCGACGAGGAGGCGCCTCAGCTTCCAGGAGCCAGCCGGGGCCGCCACCTTGGTTTCCATCTTCATCGCCTCGAGGACGATGAGGGTCCTGCCCCCCTCGACCTCCTCCCCCTCGGCCACCTCGATGGCGACGACCAGGGCCGGCATCGGGGAGCGGAGGGCCCCCTCGCCGGGGCCGGCGAGTTCGCGGCGCCGTGGGCCGGTCTTCCGCGCCGCCTCGACGCGATAGCTTCTCCCGCCCTGGCAGATCCAGGCGCCGCCCTCGTCAGGTGCCCATTGGAGCTGAAGCTGTCTGCCATTTATCCGAAGGCAGAGCTCCCCTTCCCTCTCGCCGATCCTCTCCACCCTGAGGCTCGTCTCGCCCACCCGGGCCGTCCAGGCCTCACCCTCGCGGAGGAGTTCCACCTCCGCCTCCGTCCCCGCGAGGGAGATTCGGCGCTTCATCGCTTCCTCCCGGCCCTGAAGCCGTCATCGGCCGACCAGGGACCGCCCAGGCCCCTCTGGTCGCCCTTTCCGTCGGGGTCACTCGGGCCGGCCGGGTCGCGCGACTCGGCCGCCATCCCGAGGATGATGGCCGCGGCCGCGAGAAGCTCGGGCGAAGGCTCCCCGCTCTTCGATTTCCATCCGCCCATGTTTTCCTCGATCCAGGTCGTGTGCATCGTCGCCTTGGCGAAGTCCGGCGCCTCGAGGACCTCGAGGAGGAACTCGAGGTTGGTCGTCGGACCGGCGACGGCCGTGCCACTCAGGGCCCCGCGCATCCGGGCGAGGGCCGCCTGCCTGTCCTCGGCCAGGCAGGAGATCTTCGCGACGAGGGGATCGTAGTGGAGGTCGATCGCATCGCCCTCGGCGAAGCCCGAGTCGACGCGGATGCCGGGGCCGGCGGGTTCGACGTAGCGGAGGAGAGGGCCGCTGGAGGGCATGAAGCCCCTCTCGGGATCCTCGGCGTAGAGGCGGCACTCGATCGCGTGGCCGCGGCCCCGGATGTCTTCCTGGGCGAAGGGCAGGGCCTCCCCCGAAGCGACCCGGATTTGGAGGCGAACGAGATCGATGCCGGTCACGAGTTCCGTCACCGGGTGTTCGACCTGGAGCCGCGTGTTCATTTCGAGGAAGTAGAACTCGCGTGTCTCCGGATCGACGATGAACTCGACCGTGCCCGCGTTGCTGTAGCCCGCCGTCTTCGCCGCCTTCACGGCCGCGTCGCCCATGCGCTTCCGGAGGCCATCGTCCAGAAGGGGCGAGGGGCTCTCCTCGATTATTTTCTGATGGCGTCGCTGCACCGAGCATTCGCGCTCGAGGAGGTGGACCACCCTGCCGGCGGAATCGCCGAAGACCTGAAACTCCACATGATGGGCCCGGGCTATGTATCGCTCGAGAAGGAGTGATCCGTCGCCGAAGGCATGGAGGGCCTCCCTCCGGGCAGCGACGAGGGCTGCCGGCAATTCGCCCGCCTCGCGCACGACCCGCATGCCCCGCCCCCCGCCGCCGGCCCTCGCCTTCACGAGGAGGGGATAGCCCAGACCCGCCGCCGCCGCCAGGAGTTCCGCGTCGTCCGGGGCCCCTCGCGAGACTCCCCCGAGCGCCTCGACACCAGGCCTTCCGTGATAGCCGGGGACCACGGGCACTCCGGCGGCCTCCATCGCCGCGCGGGCGGCGGCCTTGTCGCCCATCGCGCGGATGGCCTCGGGCGAGGGTCCGATGAAGGCAAGGCCCGCCGCCCGCACCGCCTCGGCGAAGGCCGCGTTTTCCGACAGGAAACCGTAGCCCGGATGGACAGCCTCCGCCCCGGAGAGCCGCGCTACCTCGAGGATCTTCGCAATTGAGAGATATGACTCGGCGGAGGGCGCCGGCCCGAGGCGATAGGCCTCGTCGGCCATGCGCACATGCATCGCGGCGGAGTCGGCGTCCGAATAGACGGCCACCGTCCCGAGGCCCGCCTCGCGGCAGGCCCTGATTATCCTGACCGCTATCTCCCCGCGATTGGCGACGAGGACCTTGGAAAAGGCGAAGGCCATCCCGCTACATCCTGAACACGCCGAAGCCGCCCTCGGCGCGCGGGGCGCCGAGGACCACGGAGAGGGCGAGGCCGAGGACGCGGCGCGTGTCGAGGGGATCGATGACGCCGTCGTCCCATAGACGGGCCGTGGAATAGTAGGGATGGCCGGCGTGTTCGTACTCCTCGAGTATCGGTCGCCTGAATTCCTCGGCCTCGGCGGGGCCGAGGGGGGGCTTTGATTGTCGGGCCAGCTGTTCCTGCTTGACGGTGAGGAGGACGTTGGAGGCCTGCTCCCCACCCATCACGCTGATGCGCGCGTTGGGCCACATCCAGAGGAAGCGCGGATCGTAGGCTCTTCCGGCCATGCCGTAGTTGCCCGCGCCGAAGGAGCCGCCGACAATCAGGGTCAGCTTCGGCACCGTCGTCGTCGCGACGGCATGGACCATCTTGGCACCGTCGCGAGCTATGCCCTTGGTCTCGTACTCCCGCCCCACCATGAAGCCGGTGATATTCTGGAGGAAGAGGAGGGGGATGCCGCGCTGTTCGCAGAGTTCGATGAAGTGCGTGCCCTTGAGGGCGCTCTCGCCGAAGAGGACGCCGTTGTTGCCCACGATGCCGAGGGGATAGCCCTGTATCCGGGCGAAGCCGCAGACGAGGGTCGTGCCGTAGCGCGCCTTGAACTCCCGGAACTCGCTTCCGTCGACGAGGCGGGCGACTATCTCGCGCACATCGTAGGCCTCGCGGAAGGATCGCGGAAGGATGCCGTACAGTTCCTCGGCCGGGTAGAGGGGTTCGCGGGGAGGGGCCGGATCGAGGGCCTCGAGCATGGGCGGCCGCGGACCCCGTCGCTTCGGCAGGCCGGCGACGATGCTCCGGAGTATCTCGATCGCGTGCGCGTCGTCCTCCGCGAGGTGGTCGGCGACTCCCGAAACGCGGGTGTGCACATCGGCCCCACCCAGATCCTCGGCGCTGACGTCCTCGCCCGTGGCGGCCTTGACGAGGGGTGGACCGGCGAGAAATATCGTACCTATTCCCCTTACTATGACCGCCTCGTCGCTCATCGCGGGGACATAGGCCCCGCCCGCCGTGCAGGAGCCCATCACCGAGGCTATCTGCGGGATGCCGAGGGAACTCATCCGCGCCTGATTGAAGAAGATGCGCCCGAAATGGCCCACGTCGGGAAAGACCTCGTCCTGCATCGGGAGGAAGGCGCCGCCCGAATCGACGAGGTAGACGCAGGGCAGGCGATTCTCCTCTGCGACGGTCTGGGCCCGCAAATGCTTCTTTACCGTGAGGGGGTAGTAGGAGCCGCCCTTCACCGTCGCGTCGTTGGCGACGATCATCACCTCGCGGCCCTCGACCCTGCCGATGCCGGTGACGATACCGGCACCGTGGGCCTGGCCCCCGTAGAGGCCCCGCGCGGCGAGGGGCGAAAGCTCGAGGAAGGGCGAGCCCTCGTCGAGAAGGAGGTCGATGCGCTCGCGGACGAAGAGCTTGCCCTGGGCCTCATGGCGCTCGCGGTAGGATTTGCCGCCGCCCTGTCGCGCGATCTCGAGCTCGCGCCTGAGATCCTCGGCGAGCCCCTCGTGATGGGCCGCGTTGGTCCTGAAGGCCTCCGAGTCGGTGTCGATCGACGATTCAAGCGCGGGCATATAAACCAATTGGTATTTTTTGCGCGAATGGCCGACTAGGCCGGGACGGGCGGGCATCGCCAGGGAGGAGGAGAGGACGGGGCCTTCCCAATCGATGCGGAATGCACGACATAGGACCTCCGAAAATCCGGCGCGGGGCCGCCGTGCAAGGAGACTAATATCGAGCCGGTGAGCCGTCAATCTTTTTCTCGCGGGCCGCGTTGCCCGACTTCTCCACGTGCCGCGGGCGGATGGCGACGGAGCCCGGCGCGGCGTGGCGTCACATGAAAACAATTATTATCGTCCCCGGACATGGATCGAGGCCGCCGGAAAAGGCGAGATCGTCTCTGGCGCCGGTACGCGATCCCATGCTAGCCTCCTTCCGCGCCCGGGACCGAACAGATATGCATCACGACCACCAACGCGCCGGCCGCGTGACTCATTCGCCCGCCGGCCAGATCTTCATCGCGCTGACCGCCATGCTTCTGGCGATCTTCCTCGTCCTCACCTGGACCGCGCTGGCGAGGATAGCCTCCGAGCGGGAACTCTCCAGACGCTTTCTCGAATCCTGGCTCGGCAGCAAGGCGGACTGCGTCGCCCTCGTCGTGGCCCCGGACGTCGTTCGGCCCCGGACGGTCCTCTCGGGCATGGCGGTCTGCGACCGCCTCTTCCGTCACGAGATCGAGAACCGAAAGGACATGGAAAAGATCCTCTTTCACGACGGCCGCGTCGCCGACATAGCGGCGCCTTGGAAAGCCTTGCGCGACTATGTCAGGACGGCGGCCCTCTCGGCCGAGGCAGTATCTTCCGCGACGGTCTTCATGCCGGAGGGAAGGTGGGTCGAGGCGGTATCGCCCGTAGCCGCGGCCTCCATCGCGACCCTCCTCGCCCTCGCGGCCCGTTTCGAAACGGCCCTCGGAACCCGACTCGCGGCCATGCAGGATCTCGAGACGGGCCAGTACCGCGCCCTCCTCACCCTCCTCGCTTCCATCGTCATCGCGATGATCGCCCTTCTATTCGCGGGAACCCGGGCATCCATCGATGCCGCCCGCGATCGGGCGGGCAGGCTTCGACTCGAGGACCTGATGGGAGCCACCTTCGAGGCCCAGGAGGCCGAGCGCAGACGCATCGCCCTCGACCTCCACGATTCGGTGGCGCAGGAGCTGGCCGCCACCCTGATGGCGGCGCGCCGGCTCGACGAGGACGAATCGGGCTCACGCGCCCTCGTCATCGAGTCGCTCAAGACCTCCATCGGCTCGCTCAGGCGCATAGCCTGGGAGCTACGCCCCCCCGAGTTGGACAGGCTCGGTTTCAAAGGCGCCGCCCTTGAGCTCCTCGACGTCTTCGCCAAACGCGGCCCCTTCGACGTAAAAACCGACTTCTCCCTGTCGGAGGCGGGGGGTCCCGGGCAGGCAGCCTCGATGCAGCTCTTCCGTATCCTCCAGGAATCGCTGGCCAACGTCCGAAGACATTCGAAGGCCTCGGTGCTGCGCGTCGCCTTCGCGTCCAAAGGCGGGATCTGCCGCCTCGAGATCGAGGATGATGGAATCGGATTCGTCACATCGCCGACCGAGGAGGACCTGGCCCCGCAAAGCGGCGGGCCCGGCCATCTCGGCCTAGCCGGCATGCGCGAGCGCGCGAGGCTCGCCGGAGGCTGGCTGGAAATCGATTCCTTCCCCGGCCGGGGAACGCGAATCGTCGTGGAGGTCCCCAATGGTAGCTGAACCGAGACGGATTCCCGTGCTCGTCATCGACGATCATCCCTCGGTCCGCAAGGGCTACAAGACGATGATCGAGTCGTCGGGGCGCTTTGCCGTGGTCGGGCTCGGCGCCTCGATCGAAGAGGCGCGATCCCTCCTCGAGGAACTCGGCATGGAGGAGGGCAAGGCCGCCATCCTCGTCATCGACGTCAACCTGAAGGATCAGAACGGCCTCGACCTGATACGACAGCTCGATCGGGTCGAAGGCTCGCCGGCCTGCGTCGCCATCAGCATGTCCATACGCGCCGAAACCATCATCGAAGCCCTCTCGGCCGGGGCCCGGGGTTATATCGGAAAGGATCAGGACGAGGAGGCGGTCATCCGTGTCCTCGAGGCCGTCGCCCGAGGCGACCTTGGCCTCGAGGGAGCCGTGCTCGGCGTCATCGTCGACAGCGCCCTCCGTCTCCACTCGGCGAGGATGGGGCTCGAGCGCTCCCGCTACGACGGCCTTACCCCACGAGAGAAGGAGGTCTTCCATCTCATCGCCCTCAACAGGAGCAACGAGGCGATAGCCTCGGCCCTCGAGCTCTCGCCGAAGACGGTCGACAACATCCGCTCCGCGATCTATGGCAAGATCGACGCCCACGATCGCCTCGACCTGTATCGCTACGCCCTCAAGATCGGCTTGATCGAGGAGTGAGGAGTCCTCCCCGATCTCCCGGGAAAAGATCCCGGATTCGATTGCCTTCGCGCCTCTGGTTGAATCCGCGTGTTGGGGGATAATGGCCGAAACGGCAGTTAAAAAATGGATTGGGGCCCGGGAACGAGATTGTCGTGCCCGGGCCCCTTGTCTTTTCCGGGCTATAGTGCCGATACTAGGGACATGGACATCGCAGCCGCGAGCATGACGCTCGCCCAGACAAAAGTCGCCGATCAAGTGGGGACCGCCATGCTGTCGAAGGGGCTCAAGGCCGCCGAGGACCAAGGCGCCGAACTCGTCAAAATGATGGGCTCCCCCGCTCCTCTGGCGAGCGGCACGGGCCAGCAGGTCGACCTCCTGGCCTGATTTCCGCCACTGCCTGCGCTGCTCCCCAGGGGAGTCGGCTCCCCAGGGGAGTCGGCGCCCCAGGAGAGTCGGCTCCCCATGGGCGGCGGACATACTCGTCGGGACCGACTATCTCGCCAGCATCGCGCTGAGCTCCTCCTCCAACTCCCCCTCTATTCGCCGTCTTTCCTCGGGATAGGCCTTCGTCACATCGTAGCTCGAAGGATGCCCGAGGATGATCCTGCGCCCCCTACGATCGACGGCCACCGGATAGATATCGACGATCCTCCGCTCTTCCCTGCCGAGGCGCTTGGCGATCTCGATGAAGCCCGTGTTGAAGCGGCCGATGTAGCGATTGAGATAGCTGTCGGGTATCTCGGGAAAAATGAGGAGGCTGCGCCCCTCCTCGAGATAGACGATGCTCTTCGCGATGGTCTCCATGATGCGCCGGCTCTCGTGATAGACGGGAATGGCCTCGATGTGGCGAAAAAGGCCGACGCAGAGCTCGGCGATGAGGTGGGAAATCCAAGCGCCGGCGAAGCGGGGGAGGCCGAGTTCCGTCGAGAAGTAATGCGATTCGAGATAGCGCGCGCAGCGCTCCCTTTCGGTGAGGTCGTGCATGACCCAGGGGTAGAGCCGGAGCGGAAATCGCAGAATGAGGGCCAGGGGCCCGAAGGCCCCCTCGTGGTTCGCAACGAAGATGGCCGGCTCGACGATCTTGATCCCATTGCCCACGAAACTCATCTTCGGAAAAAGGAGGTCGAGGAGGAGGCGAAGCGCGCGAAAGGGACTCATGTCTCCAATATAGGCGATCGGGCGCGCCCGCGCGATCAGCGTAGGCCCCTCCCCTGCACCCACGGACCCGCGCTAAGTAGACGCGCCTCCTCCTTCCCTTGAAAACCGTGCCTTTTTCCGTATATAGTGCGCCATCATGGATCTTCGTACTACCCGCAACATCGGCATCATGGCGCACATCGACGCCGGCAAGACGACCACCACCGAGCGCATCCTCTATTACTCCGGGAAGACCTACCGCATCGGCGAGGTCGACGACGGCGAAGCGACGATGGACTGGATGGACCAGGAGCAGGAGCGGGGCATTACGATCCAGAGCGCCGCGACGACGACCTTCTGGCGCGAGCACCAGATCAATATCATCGACACCCCCGGCCACGTCGACTTCACGGCCGAGGTCGAACGCAGCCTCCGCGTCCTCGACGGGGCGGTGGCGGTCTTTTCGGCGGTGGACGGCGTCGAGCCCCAGTCCGAGACGGTCTGGCACCAGGCCGACCACTACCATGTGCCCAGGTTGGCCTTCGTCAACAAGATGGACCGCCTCGGCGCCGACTTCGACATGGTCCTCGAGGACATGCGAAAGAAGCTCGACGCCCGACCGATAGCGATCAACTATCCCCTCGGCGCGGAAGGCGGCTTCGAGGGGCTCATCGACCTCGTCGCGATGGAAGAACTCCGCTTCCCCGACGACGGCCACGAGATCGAACGCTCCCCCCTGGCCCCCGAACGCCTCGAGGAGGCGAAACGCCGGCGCGAGGCCTTGATCGACGCCCTGTCCGAGGGCTCCGACGAAATCACCAATCTGTACCTCGAAGGGGCTGAGGTGCCTGCCGAGCTCATCCGCCGGGAACTCCGGGCGGCCTGCATCGCCCAACGTCTCGTTCCCACCCTCGCCGGCGCGAGCCGCCGCAACATCGGCGTCCAGCCCCTGATCGACGCGGTGGTCGACTACCTCCCCGCCCCGGACGAGGTGCCCCACGCCAAGGCCTGGAACCCGAAGAAGGAGGAGGAGGTCGACGTGCCCTGCTCCGCCAAGGGCATGGCCCTCGGTCTCGTCTTCAAGATCCAGAACGACCGCGAGGCCGGACCGCTTTGCTACGTGCGGATGTACTCGGGTTCGATCAAGAACGCGAGCGTGATCTACGACATCAGCAAGAAGAAGCGGGAGCGGGTGACGCGGCTCCTGCGGATGCACGCGAACAAGAGCGAGCCCCTCGACCAGGTCGAGGCGGGCGACATCGCCGTCATCGTCGGCATGAAGAACGCCCAGACGGGCGACACCATCGGCAGCGAGGGCTGGCAGGTCCT
>Ga0307375_10002762_pt1 | contig 17713 bp, 25 predicted proteins | sample TR1MG_FD_202531 | JGI IMG/M metagenome (GOLD analysis project Ga0307375, IMG submission 202531) | Soil microbial communities from Risofladan, Vaasa, Finland - TR-1 | ecosystem: Environmental > Terrestrial > Soil > Coastal area > Acid sulfate soil | place: Finland: Risofladan, Vaasa | collected... | reverse complement strand
GACCGAACCGGACTCGGCCTAGAGAAGAAGAGGAAAGACGATCGTCAGAACGAGTTCCTTAGTCAATTCCAAGCCACTTATTGCAGATATTGAAAGAACATACCTTCCTCCTTGGTTTTCCCATCGTTAGGCAGTCGCGTGGTCAAACTCACACTGACAGGACACCCGCAAACCGCCCTTCCGAGTCCTACTCGGCATTCAGCCCTCAGATGAGGTCAATGCGCCAAGAATCAACAGAAAGTAGCCTGAAGAAGCGATATCGAAGACGTTTTCTCCTCTTGTGACCAACAGACTTCCCATTTTGGAGAGAAAGAGTTCCAAGGATGAGAAAGTGGCTAGAGAATCAACTGACTACAACGAAGATTGATGTGTTGTTCTGTGATACCTGGTAATGACCTCTGTGTGCCGCATATCAACTCAAAACCTGTTGTTACACTCGGAAATTACATTAGTACACGACTTACAGTCTTCTCTGGGCCCAAAGTTGGACGGACTTTCACGACGCTCTCCTCATGCTTTCCACGTTGTTGAGGGTATGATCCTCACGTCCTTTGTAGGTCAGATCCCAAAGGGTGAGTTCAACATAAATGGGCCATTATCGGTTGCGCGAAGAGCCATAGCGCTGTTCCAAGTTGTATGGGTATGGCATGCCATTGTCTGAAGCGGCGTCTAGGATCGCCATGTGTTCGTGTGATAGAGAGAAGGTGACAGATTGTAGATTTGACATGAGCTGCTCCATGGTTCGGGCGCCAATGACGATAGACGGCACCGCACGTTTCTGAAGTAACCACCTCAATGCCACTTGTGCTTGCTCCCTTCCAACTGCCTCAGACACCAATTCTAGAGCGGATAATACTCGATACGTGTAGGGGGTGTTGTTGAGAGAATAGCACGTAGGAGCCCATTGAGTGTGTTCGGCCCATCCTACTCTGAAACATGACATTGTGTGACACGACCAGTAAACCAAGTAGGACGATGGAAGTCAGTGAGATCTAACCTATGAACACTGAAAACGGGCAAAGGAGTAACGAATACGGACGTATGCCCGATGCACAGAGAGAATGGAAGTTGCAAACAGGTTCTCAGAAGCATGTCATCGGTACGCGTACCTTGTGTTCTCAGAAGGCGGTGTATCTGGCTTGTATCTACCTGTCAGCCATCCACCCTTGAGCGGAGACCAGGGCAGAACAGCTAAACCATTCGAGAGCGCGCACGGGAAGGTTTCCCATTCTGTCTCCCTGCAAAGCAGCGAATACTGTTGTTGTATGCAGCAAATGGGCTCCAAGTTGTACTTCTCGCATAAATCGACAGATTTTTGAATTTGCCAGCCCGAAAAGTTGGCTACACCGATGTATCGCACTTTCCCAGCTCTCACCATGTCATTCAGGGTCACTAATGTCTCCTTCAGAGGCGTTCCATTATCCCATGCGTGTAGATAGTACAGGTCGACGTAGCTTGTCTGTAGACGTTCCAAAGACTGATCCAGAGCCTCCATCAAGTGTTTCCTGCTCAATCCTTGATCATTGGGTCCATTTCCAGTCGGCCATCGAGCTTTCGTTGCTATCACAAAGTCAGATCTGTTTCTTGTCTTAAGCCATTCACCAACTAGCAATCGTGGGGCGAAACAGGTCAGCGAATCGTTCGGCAGGGGAAAGGCACCGTGTCTATGGTTCAAAGGGGTGATTTGGGACGTACCAATCGTCTCAGACTGTCCGTTGGTGTACATGTCTGCAGTATCGATAAAGTTACCTCCGAAATCGGCGTAGGCGTCGAGGAGCTGATGAGCCTCCTCCTGAGAGCAGCTGGGCATCGTCGAGGGCGCGTTCTCAAGCGCGAAAGTCATCGTGCCGAGGCAAATTGCTGATACTTTCAATCCAGTATTGCCCAAGTATTGGTATGGCATCGTGGACGCCTCCATTGTAGCATCGGTGAGAAGAGAGAGAGGAGTGAGACGAGCCAGGCCGCACGCAACACAGCAGCAGCAGGCGGTGCCACAGAAACTTGGCCTCGCGGTCTCTCCGCTTTGCTTTCAGGCGCCACGCCACGTTTGAGGGGCAGAGGTGACACGACATTTAGAGGGCGCCTCATGTGTCCCACCCAATCCCTAACCATGGAGAGCAGATGAGTGCATGTCGGCGTGTGGCACGAATGTCCCGCGGGGTTCACTGCTGCTAGACCGCTCTAGGAGAGAGAGCGCGAGGAACCGGGTTCTTGGAGAGAGAAGAGAGAAACGGGAACCCCCTTGGGAGAAGCTGCGCCCTTGTCCGCCTGCCTACCAGTCTTCTCGCGACATTTCTATTGAGCATTCGCGTCGCATCCACGTGATATTGGGCTCTGCGTATGCAAGGGCTCTCTTCGAGTCTCGTGGTAGCAATGTCGGAGAAAGTGGTCGATTCTGCAAGTCAGCAGGTGCGTTCTAAGTGCTTTCAGTTGTGAGTGTCGCCTAAGACTTCTTGGGCGGTCTGGCCTCGTGGCCTCCTTTTCGTGTTCCCCTTGGTTTCTTTCCCCCCAATCACCTGTGAATATGCCTCTCTGGAGTTGAATCGTCCTGGTGGTGCACCGTAGGAAGTGATAGGATGCGATTGAGTGGCTACCGATGGCCAAAGAAGTTGGACGTGGGTCACTCCGCGATTCGGGAGTTGGGCGCCTCTTGTCCCCCTCTCCTGCGATCGGTTGATCTCCGATTCCCCTCCTCATCGGTGGTTTCCTGTGTCAAACTGGCCTTCGCTTCTTGAGATCCATGTTTTGATCCTGCTGCATGCGTTTTGAGCGGCGTCCCTAACCCAATCCCTACTTTTCCCTCCCTCTCCTGTAGGCTTCCGAGCGACGTTCAGGCCGTGAAAAGCGAGAATCTGCGAGGAGTAAGGAGGCCAAAGATGATGATTGGATAAACAAGTTGATCAGGGTTGAGCGCACGCCATACGACCGAGCGAGGCGCTCGAAGGCAGATTCACCCACTGTCTTCCTTTCCGACCCTCAAGCTCTACAATATCATATGGCCGTGGATTCTTACACCTCACTTCAGAGGTCTCACCCGATGGCAGTACCAGAGAGGCCTTCAAGCGTGCCCAACGACTACGAATCGACATCCTCCCTTTCCCCTGGCTCCAAAGGCGATCGTCGTCGGGTAAACCCTCGTAAACAGGAGGCCGAAACGTATTATGGATCATCTCCGCGAGGAAAGCGACAATCACCGGTCACAACCTACGATAGGGCGACAGTTCAGAATTACCAAATTGCCGATGAGCCTATCGTCTTCACACAACGTCCTTCCAACCTCGATCTAGTGCCTTACGCATCTAAAGTGCTTTATGAAGACCGGATGGATGAAACTACGGCGCAGTGGCTCGGAGATGGCTCGCCCTGGCCTCCAGTCTACGCCTCCACGAATTTGCCCGGTGGCATATCTCATCGTCTCTTCTATCCCGCGGTGATTTACAACGGTGCCGAATATCACTTGTTCGATCATGTGGCGTTAAGAACATCGGTTGAAGGCGTGCCTGAAGGCATAGCGCGCGTGATTGCGCTCTTCGAGGAGCTTGGCTGCAAATACGTGTTCTGCGAGTGGTACTATCGTAAGCAGGATGTTTTGTCTCATCTAACATTGATGAAGAGCTTTGAGGAGGCGCCTAGGTTGACTTCTGTGACGACTACGACGACAACGACCTCCTCTGGTGCGCAGACGACGATCATAGGCTCTTCTTCTACAACATCATCAACAGGAGCTACAACGACATCATCTTTTGGATCTGGCGATGGAATCGAAGATGGCTCAGGAATGGGAGACAAGGCTGGAAATCTCCAGACTCAGACGAGAACGGTTCTGGTGGCGGCGCCGCCGAGGAGAGGAAGGCCCCCCAAGAAGCGCAGAGGCAATATCGAGGAATCTCTCCAACTTCTTTCTTCCGATCAAATCCTGGACCACGAGATTTGGAACTGTCCAAGGCCGTACACTTGCATTGCAGGCCTATCTTCAATCATGGCTCCGGTGTTCGTCGAGCACGTCCCTCATCACACGACTCCACCTCCAGTGCCATCCCCCTCCACCAAGTCTCCCGGAGAGCCTGCCCGATTCATTTACAGAAGATCATACGACCCAAAGACTTGTCACATGCCAACATGCAAACCAAGATCCACAACAGTTCATCAGAACAACAACAACAGCGCCGCCACTGCTGCTGCGGCTGCTGCTGCCGCTGCGAGTGCCAATGCAAGTGTCAATGCTGCCAATAACGCTTCTTCGGCCTCGAACTACCATTACATGCAACATCAACAGCAACATCAAGGGAACAGGTTCCTCTCTCTGTCGAGCAGTCCAATCATGCAACCTCCACCTCTTCACATGTCAGCTTCAGTTCCCAATGTGTCTTCTTCTTCCTCCTCGTCTTCTCCTTCTGCTGCTGCTGCTCATGCTGCTGGTAATACTGCGGCTAGCGCGAATTCAGTCCATTCCAATGCCGCCATCCCAACGAGGGCCTCCACAATGCCTCTTCTGCCTCTCTCTTCAGTCAACAGCAACAGCAGCAGCAGCATGTACAACATCAACAGCAACATCAACAGCAACAACTTCCCCTCTCCAAGAGGAAAGACTCTGTACCGAGCGTCGTCTTCATCCTTCTCCTCTGTCTCCTCTCCATCATTGGATTGGGATATGGACACCGATAGCCTTTCTCCAAGCTCCAAGATACGGAAGACTACCGATACCGACCCGTTCTCTGCTCATCGACAAGGAAGCCTGGGGGGGCTCTCTCACTCGCTTGACGGAAGCTATCCCTCCTCATACTCCCCTTCCTCTTCTGGCAATCCTCATCTTCATCAACAACATCATCATTCATCGTTGAACCATCATCTGCATCATCCTCCTCATCTGCATCAACCTCTGCATCATCCGAACCAGCCTCCTCTTGATCACAACAACCCTCATCACCATCAACTTCTTCTGTCAGTGGACTCTCCATTGTCTAGCCTCAACTTGCCAAGCATCTCTGGACTCTCCTCACCCAGGAACAACGGCGAAGTGGACGACAACATCCTCTCCAGCCCGTTGAGCAACAGCAATCAAACAGGTCTCATCACCATTTCCGGAATGTCTTCGCCTCACCATCTCCAACAACAGCCAATGCAGACAGTATCATCATCCTCTTCCACCTCCTCGGCTTCACCATCATCATCATCATCATCATCGTCGTCGACTTCTTCTCTCGGAGCTGGAAACTTCCAGGGTCATCTCATCGTCGTCACCACCAATCTCCCCTCTCACTCTGCTCTCAACTCTCCCCATTCACCCTATCCTCTTGCTCCTCCTCCTCCTCCTCCTCCTCCTCCTCCTCCTCCTCCTTCCTCTTCAGCATCCATTGCCTCTTCCTCTTCTGCGACTATGAACGCTTCGACTTTGCATCATCCATCGTCGTCTTCTTCTTCAACCTCTTCAATACATGCCCTCTCACTCAGCAACAGCAACAGCAACAACGACAACAACAACAACAACAACAACAACAACAACAACAACAACAACAACAACAACAACCACAACAACAACAACAACAACAACAACAACAACAACAACAACAACCACAACAACCACAACAACAACCACAACAACAACCACAACAACCACAACAACCTCGAAACAAACGAGGTTGAAGTCCTGAGAGCTCGCGTCAATCAGATGAACGAGGAGTTTGCTTCAATGCAACAGAAGATGGCGCAGCTGCAGGAGACCATCCAGATACTCCAACAACACCACCGCATCGGATCTCCTGGTTCTCATCACCAACCTGTTCAGCAGCACCATCATTTCCAAAACCAACAACAACAACAACAGCAACAGAGACACTTCGGACAAGCGCAGCAGTTGACGCAACAAGCAGGACTTCCATCACCCATCAGCGTTCCCTCTTACGGTTTCCATGGCTCTCCGACTCATCATTCTCAGCAGCAACAGCAACAGCAGCAACATCTACTACAGCAGCAGCAGCAGCAGCCTCCCCTTTCTTCCCCTACGTCTCATCCTCACATGTCTCTTCCTCTGTCTCAATATCCTCACCAACCATCAAACCATCAACCTAACATGCATCATCTCCACCACCACCTCCACCACCACCACCACCGCCAACAGCAGCAAGGCCAGCAGCAACAGCAGCAGCAGCAGCAGAGCCTCCCGCTCCACCACCTGCTTCACCAACACCAACAACAGCAAGAACAACATGGTCTTCCCTCTCCTCATATCGTTACTACTGCAAATTTTGATACTCTTGATGAAGATACGATCGTCCCAACACACGAGCTTAAGGATGAGAGCTACGATTCGCCACTAGCCGACGACTTCAACTCCACCTCATCTGAGTCTGCAACAACCTCAGCTGCACTGAGAGCCTCTTCTATCCAACAGGCTGCCTCCTTTGGAACCATTGTGACGAATGGATCGTCTTCTGTTTCCATCGACTTCAACTGAAGACCGGCTACGTGACCCTCATCATATTCCCCAAACGAGCCCAACTCAAGGCTATTTGTAATTCTATTTTAAACCTAAACCGATCGTATATTACTATTTCGAAACACAGAGAGACACCCATACAATCGCTGTACATACAGGGGCTTCCAAGGTCTCCTTCTTCTTCCTAATTCGACTCCATGGCACTTAGAACCTCCTTTGCCCTTTGAGCGACGCTTTCAGAGCTAGCTGCAGCAGATGTGAGCCGTGAGACTTCGTCATGAATGGAATCGAACTTCTCCGGGCAGATGGTCCACAAGTCTCTTACCAGTTGGAGGAGATACGTCAAAGAGGCAAATTGGTGCGTATCAGACATGTGCCTAATATTTTGCTTCAGTAAGGTGATGAGAGTGGAGAGATCTTCAGAAGTAGAGGGAGGAAGTCCAGACGAGGAGGATCCCAAACTTGAGGGATTGATGTTGAGCGATGCATCCATGATTCTTCCGGCAATGAGCTCTCCAAGCAACTCAGGTCTTGTTGCGTTGGGTTGTTTCATCACTGCCTGCATAAGCACGGACTGTTGCTGTTGAGAAGGATGAGAGGCCCTTGAAGAAGCAGAGAGAGTGGAGATATTCGAGCGCAGAGTCTTGAGGTGATCCAACCTGTTCTTGAGAGTGAAGAGGATTCGGCTTTGAGAGAGTTTCGACATCACAGCTTCGTCCACAGCCAAATCCACAGAAGAAGAAGAAGAAGAAGAAGAAGAAGAAGAAGAAGAAGAAGTAGTGACAGTAGAAGTGTTCGAGTGAGGAGATGAAGATGAAGTTGCATTCGCAGAGGCCATCGTGTTACTAGTATTAACAGTTGTAGAAGGTGCCGTTGATGATGATGGCGATGACGATTGTGGTAAAGAAGAGGAGAAAGAGGATGAGGATGACGAAGGAACAGAAGTCTTCTCGTGTTGCGTTCTGGTACTGCACAATCCAAGGGTTTGTAGTTGGTAGTATGAAACATGAAGTGTGCGGTCTGTGCAAGTAGTGAGGAGGGCGAACGATTCGAAGCCGAAGGAGAGTTGGGAGAAATCGCTCGTGACCTCGACAGACGTCAAAGATAGCGTTTCTACGAGTTGTATTGCGTTCAATGGATGTGTTTTCCATACGTGAATGCTCTTTGGACCGAGGGCCATGAGGCAAGATCCATCGCTTGACCAACAGAGCTGACTGATGGAGGAAGGAGGTGATGGAAGTGTAATCGGCTCGAATTCCGAAAAGTCGACCAGTGTGGCCTTGCCTGAAGATGAACATGTCGCCAAAACCAGTTCTTCCGGATGAAACTCAAGGGAAGTGATCGATCCAATGGAGTCTGAGGAATCACGAAGGGCATGAACGACACAACCGCGTTCCAAACTCAAGACCAAGAGGACCGGTTTTCCAGACGCATCTGCTGCTCCACAAACGAGATATTGGCCATCAGGGGAGAAGAGTAATGTAGAAACGGATTTATACTTGTCGTTGAGAGAGTAGGTTTGGATGAGAGCCATGTGCTGAAGATGCCAGAGCTCGATTTGTGAAGTGTGGAGAAGCAGCGCTACGATTGGCGCAGAAGGATGCACTTTTGCCGCCACTACCCTCTCTTTCATCGTCCACTTGCGCAATAATAGTTCGCTATCCATATCCCAAACGCATACGAGGCCACTTGCAAAGGTGGCAAGCAGGAGCTCCTCAGAAACATCGAAAGAAAGCGTTTCAACGGCACCAGAACCCGTTGGAGCTTGAAGGGACATCAGCGGATCACTATTACCAATAGAATAGATGCATATGGATCCATCGACATAACCAAGAGCAAGAATGCTGCCAAAACGCTGAGACAAGGCCAAACAGCTCACCGCTTTGCCGTGCTGGGCGACTTCGATTTCATCTGCATTTTCCACGCCGAGATTGCATCCATTCGAGCAAAAATGCACAAGAAGCGCCAGAAACGGAGTTATGGGAACAAAAAAGGAGGATGAAAGGGGTAAGTATGGCATTCGGAGGTCAAAAAGAGGGTTTTGGTACCGAGAAACGAAGCGACGCACTGAGTCTCTCCAACGTCTTCATGGTGGACTGTCAGTGCCCAATTCCAATTATAGAGCACCCAAAGTCAATGGAAGCAGGATGTTCGAAGGAGGTTAGAAGCGGAGGAGAAGGGAGAACCGACTGACGAAGTCCCCGGTGGGAGCCCCGGCAAGAATGCTCTCTAGCTCTCTTGATGCAATTCTTCTTGCCTTGCATTTGCTCTTTTTCGATGGGCAATGTGCTTGTAAATGATATCTCATGTGAAGCGCACAGGAATTCGCACGAAGAAAGTCGGAATTTACATTTTGGTACAGTTAACACTTGCCGCAGTGGTGGTGATGATGTTCGGTGTGCAAAGGCGAGACCGAGGAGGGTTTGACGAATGATCCGTGGTTAGGTTCACATTCAAAGTAACGAGTACCCTTGACGGAGCCGTCGTTCTTGCCGAGAGGTTGATCGAATTTGACACCAATCCACAGTCCCTGTGCCCAGTGCACTGGACCTACGAATGCGACGGTTCCAACTCTCGCAGCTTCAGAAGGGGTAGCACCAGCGACCTGGCAACGATCGCCAACATTGACACGCAGAAGACGGGAATCATCCGCAAGCGCCTTTTGCTCCTTTGCCTGCTTCATTGCATCTGCACGGGCTGCCTCCTTCTCAGCAGAGAGTACGAAGGGCTCTGCAACATCTCCAGTTTGGGTTGAGGCGACATACTTCTCTGGATCCGAATCGACGACATGCAAAACGAAGTGGTCTCTCGCGCCAAAATCAGCCAAAGTCTTGCTCCCATCCTCGAGAATTTGAGTAGTTTGAGTAGAAGGATCTTGTAGCTCTACTTTCTGATGAGCCGGAGAGGTACCCACGGTAGTTTCTAGCTAGAATTCGGCGTAGAAGAACGTGAGTGAGCGCAGGGCACAAGAAGCGACAATGTCAGTTTTCTGACGTTCCAAAGGATCACATCGGCAATCTGTTGGGGAGTGACCATAGAATATGTGATGTGGAGAATGAGAAAATGGGTATTAGAGGACAACGTACGCGATTCTTGAGATCGGAAACGGAGAGGGAGAGATCGAAGTTCTTCTCCACACGGAAGTTCGGGAGGTCAGAGTGAGTAATGACCAGTGTGACGAAAGAAGAAGACATTGGTGTTGTAAGTCGCGACTCAGTTCGGGGTCTGTGTGTGGGCGAGCAAGAAAGGAGTGAAGAAGAGACTGCTGCGAGGGCTGCTGCAGCAGGCAAGAGCCGTTCCCATTTCTCTCCTCTCTCTCTGTGTGTGCCGCGTCTTCTGCCTCCACCGTTCGTGGAAGCTTGGTCGCAGCACGTCAGCTTCAGCCTCAACCTTTTCGTCGAGACTGTCTCCTCTGCCTTCTTGCAACGACGTTCCTCCCCCATATGAGTGAATTCTGTTAGTGTATGTATCTCTTCACTGTTTTAGTCCGTTTGCTGCTCTCAACATAGTTTGAGAGGGGCAGATCTTGGGCACTTTTGCAACGCCCGCGCAATCCCACCCCTTTCCCTTGCCCACTCGAGAGCTCCTAGCACCAGTTTGTGGCTGACACGCTTCACGTTTCTGCATAGATATTGGAATCGTTTACCACACTGTGATCGATAGTAGTCTTCTCGTTAATCGCCCGCAAAAGGATGGATCTGGTTCGTTTGCCCGTAGACGTCTTGTGTGAGGTTACTTCCTGGCTTCATGGCGATAGCATTGCTCGCCTTTGGATGGCAAACTCGAAAACTCTTGGCTGGAAGCTGGTTGAAGGCGGTGGAGTGAGGCACTGGACTTGGGCTTCTCGCAACGCGAATTTCTTCTGTTTCCCTCCCCTTCTTCCTCTGTTCCGTCGTGTTGCCTCTCTCCGTCTTCATGGTCCTTTTATACTGTACTTTCAGTCCAGTTTTGTGACCGCCGATCACCTGCTTCTTTTACCTTCCGACACGTTGAGGGTTCTGGATTTGGACTTCTACCACGCTCCTGAAGTCTTCATTCAAGCCTTGTCCCGGAGCGCCTCTCACTTCTCACTCCTCTCTTCACTCTCGTTGAATTTCTCAGAGAAGCGCCAGCTCCAGGAGGAAATGCCCCAGTTGGACGGTGGTGTGAGATGGCCTCAAAACCTGGAGATTCTGACGTTGGGCAATTCCCACTGCTGGCCTCATCTCGATCCTTCAACTCTTCCTTCTCATCTGCTCGAATTTTCAGCATCATGCCGAGGTCTGTTGTATCCTTTTGCTGCAGCTTCATCGATTTCATCATCGTCATCTTCAACCTCAACTTCCTCAACTTCAACTTCCGCAACTTCAACTTCCTCTTCTTCATCTTCTTCTCCAACCTCAGCTGCTTCGGGACGATTCCCAGCCACTCTGACGAGGCTGAACTTGGACCTCCGCTCCGGTTCCTCCCATTTGACAAGCCTGCTGCCCTCTGGACTGTTACACCTCTCTCTTGTCATTCAAATGGAGGATATGGTAACTAATGACGATTGGAGCGGTCTGCCTTCTGATCTCAAGTCTTTGACAAAGACAGTGTGGTTGTCTGCGTCTCACGATCCGAATCAACACTCTTCCTTCCTTCGACAGCTGCCTCGCTCTCTCGAGAATCTGTCCCTGAATACGGATGAAGGCATGTATGAGGAGTATCTTCACCTTCTCCCTCCGAATCTGACCTCATTACAAGGCGTTCCGCCATCATATCTTAGGATCCCCACCGCATCGCTTCTTCCTCGTAACTTGACGCTCGTTTCGCACAAAGGGATGTCCATTGATGCAGTGCCACACATGCCAAGACAATTGAGAAAGATGAGCCTAGTTCGATTGAGTGATGCACATGAAAGAGCAGAGGTTTGGGAATCCGCTCTCGTCGCGCTCTCCTCCTCCTTCCCACACCTTGTCGAATTGGATCTCCGCGATGTGGCCCCTCTCATTCCTGCTATTGCTCACTTGAAGGTATTGGAGAGACTGTCATACGTCATGGCTCCAACGGAATCAATGACGAGCATGGAGTTCTCCTCCTTCTGCGACGTTCTCCAGTCCGCTTCTAGACTCACATCCTTCGAATTCTGCATCGGCGGCCTCACAATGAACGACAGTCTCCTCTTTTCTCATCTTCCTAGGCAACTTTTGACGCTTCGGCTGTCGTACAGGAGCTCTGTCAAACACATCAATCACGTCGATCCGACGATTGGAATGCCCCACACCTCTTCCCTCCTTCCTCCTCATCTTCGAACGCTATCCATCACTGCGCCTTCAATATCATCATCAAACTGGTACAAATACCTTCCAAAGGAACTGACAGAACTGGATCTCGACTTGACTCCGGACACTTCTGATAGATCCGTCGCGAATCTTCCAACTTCGCTTCCTCCGCTCCTCAAGACCTTCCGTTTGGTGCTCGATTGGAGACAATCAAAGCAGGACTTGGTGCTCATGATAAGAGAACTACCAACATCGCTCACCGATCTGGACATCTCGTACGGCATTTTGAAGAGAGAGGGAGGACTCTCCGACTCGGACTCTCTCACCCTACCTCCATTCCTCACTAGCCTGGTGTTGCCGACATCATCCAGACTCTCAAAGACCTTCTTCACTTCCCTATCGAAACGACTCACCAACATCAGAATTGGAAGCAAAAGAGAGAGGTAGTGAGCCTTTTTTACCCAATCTGCACACGATGATCCCCTGAGCCTCATCCTCGATATAATGCACTTCTGAAGGCCGAAACGTTGCTATGAAATGGGCGCCTTCGATGACTATGACTGAGCCAACAACATGTGTAGGTGTAGAACTTGATCAAGTTGATCAAGTTGCCAACCGGCTCAACTCACTCATCTGTCCAATAAAACTGTTACTCGTTGTGCGTTTGATGACACCCACTAATGAGAATTGAGGACTCGACATGGATTCGCGGTTCCATCCCTGCAGCGGGGCTCCCATTTCTCTCCTCTCTCTCTCTCTCTCTCTCTCTCTCTCTCTCTCTCTCTCTCGCGGCCACCGTGGCAGTCAACTTTGGCGAACGTGTTCCCAGTATCCGCTACTGGACGCCTCTCTGAGCATCGCCGTTCGTAGCTGCCCTCGTTAGGAGTCAAATTTGGTCCTTTCGGTCTCCCCTAGTTGCATTGTTCGGGATCGCTCAGCACTCGCTGCTCCCACTTGGACCGTCGTTTTGTGCCCCCCCCCTCGCTCTTCTACGTCTCGGTTGGGAACTATGAAGCCTCATTTTATTGTGATCATTGCGTTGGTTGGTGTTACGCTGCTTTTCATTGCGTATGGTAGTGGCTGGGGCAGTTCTGGTACTCTCGCCTTCCAAAGTGGCTGTTTTCCGACCTCTACTGCGCAATCGAAGAGTGTTTGCGATTGGAAGTTCTTGGAATATCAACCTAGTGCTTGGGAACAGGAATGGGTGACGAATCTGGAGGAGAGGAAGTTTCAAGTGTGCGAACTGATATACAAGGGCAAGGATTTGAAGCATTCGATCGATTGGGTGACTCGCAACATCGAATTGATGAAGAATAATTACGGCACATCGTTTATATGGCAACCCAACTCCGACAGTCTCTATTCTAAGATGAGGTATCAGTTCCGTTGTTCAGGCGACGTTCAGGACGAAGCGATTGCCGCTCTCAGTGGCACCAAGATGGAGATGCTCATTGAGCCCTTGGTCGGTAATACTCGAGATCCCTTCACGATGTGCGAGACGATGCCAGAGGGCATTCCAGAGGCGTTGGCGAACAGGCAGGGCTGGGACTCGATTCAATCGAAACGTCATCTTCTCATGGGTCCCTACTCGCCGATGCGTTTCCAAACCACGTCCCTGTCCGAGTGGTCGCCGTGGACCCTAGATCGTTCTCACTTGTTGCCAGACCCCGCTACGCTTGCTGTGATGCAGGGGAGGCGCATCATCCTCTTCGACCTCGGCGCTGCGCTCTATGGTTCTTGGAAGGACTTGGGTGAGGCTGCTTCCACAAAGTACTTTGTAGAAAACTTCCAAATGAGGAGAGGCATCAAATTCACACACATCTACGCGTTCGAATACACGATAAATCTGCCGACGGAGATCTGGAGCCAAGTCCCCGAGGACATCCTCCCCTTCTATCACTACATCAACGTCGGCGTCGAGTCTACTCCCAATGGCAGATTCAACCCCCTCTCCGTCCTCAAGAAAATCGCAACGCCACATGACTTCGTCGTCATCAAGCTCGACATCGACTCGCCGCACATTGAGAACCCCCTCGTCGAACAACTCCTCAACACCCCTCAACTTCTCGCTCTCGTCGACGAAATGACTTACGAACATCACGTGTACGCACCAGAGATGGTGAGCTCTTGGGGAGACCTACCAAGAGACGTCACACTCATGCAGACTTACTCTTACTTCACGAGGCTCAGACAGGCTGGCGTCAGAATGCATTCCTGGCCATAACGATCAAGGATTGTACAATGTAGAAGGAAGATTCAAGATATGCACGTTCAAAAGAGATTCAGGTGGCCGAAAGGGGGAGGTGGCGCGTCTTCGGGCCGAAGCTCGCGAACACTTCCGATTCCATCGACCACTTCAACACATCCCCTCCGTCGCATATCATGCGATCTACCACTCGGGCATCTTTCTTTTTCAAGACCATCAACGACGTACCACTGCGTTTCAAGCTCAGAATGATGCTCCGACTTCCCCCCGAGATTTCTCCGACATCTTTTTCTTCCTGGAGGCTTCTGATCTGGCTCACCTGGTAATCACTGGAAACAAGCGTTTGCACACTCTATTGGCTACGAACATCTGCTTCAACATCGTCTACGACACTGGGAGGGATACACAAGTTCCCCAGCTTCTGAACTGGTTTCCGAACCTCATACAACTCTCTATCTCTTTGCACTCCGTCTAAATCGAACTACATGGCCTTGACTTACAAATATTGCCGAAATCCCTTCAATTGATCAACTTTGAATTCGGAAACAGCGCGAGGATGCTTTTCCCCACTTCCGACGATCCCTCTGCTACAGCAATGGATCTGAACGAACTCTTTCCCCATCTCACATCGCTTTCGCTTCTACTTTATCCAACTTCTCCCCTCGACATCGATCCAAAATGTTTGCCAAGAGGTCTACAGCACTTGAAGGCTTTCGTCAACTTTGCACCTTCCTTTCTCTCCTATCTGCCCCAATCACTCAAAACTCTGTTTCTTGAAGATCAACACTTCTCAACCAAGGACCTACCTCTTCATACATTCCCTGTCAGCTTGGAAACTCTTCGCATCTACGACGCCTACTCTCCCAAGATCTGCAATGCCATTTTCAAATCCCTTCCACAGACTCTCAAATTTATCGCGCTCGATTGTGGCAGCGACGACACCTCCGTTTACCAACAAAACCCATTGGACTCCCTGGAATGGAGATTGCTTCCAACAGCCTTACCCGCCTCAAAATCGATCTCAATGGCATCCCATTCTCGAAACACGAAGCTGATATCATTCCAAAGGGCGTGACAGTGCTATCAATCTCTTGTGATCCGTCTTGCACTGAACTCGAGATGTCCCCGACTTTCTGCGAAATTTCCCGAAATTCCTGCGAACTTTGACTCTCTGTTGTAGAGACCAACGATGGAATCTGATAGATCCAGTGGAGACAATATCATCATCCCCTCGTTCATTAACCGATTTCGAGGCTCCACTTCGGTATGCGAACGATTCTGAGTTGGGTCAGCACAAGCTTCGGGTTTCCTGCCTTCCCCTGGTCTTACTCGATTGCATCCATTCGTGATGAACATGTCCGCGCTGCTTCTATCATGTTGGAAGCTGTTGTCCAAATCGCTGCGCTATCTCTTCGTCTCTTGGGCGTTTCCCACTTTCTTCCGTCCCTAAGCTGGAGCATTTACCTTGTGTTGGCGTCACTCAATTGGATATGACACTGACTAACGACTTGGAGAACGTTTCTGGTGGCAATTCTGACGCAGCAGTAGCAGAAGGAGAGGATGATTGGGAAGCGTCCTCCTTGAAGCGCATCGTCGATTCTCCCTTTTGCGACCCTCGCCTGAACTCCTACATTCGTGATTTCTTCGGAAAACTGGATGATGATCTACCCCACGTGGATGACATGAGTGTGACCTTCAGTTTGAATCAATCGAATCACGCGAGCTTGTTGCGATTGACTCCCGCCATCTTTGGAGATACCTACTTTGGGTACCTTGGCTTCTTGGCAAACTTCCCGAAGCTCGTCTCTCTCTCACTTTGCTCGATGCCAAGGACTTAGCGACCACTGTGTGCAAGAGCGGACTCGACCTACTGGGCACTCTCTGTTTGTCTCCAATCGATCACGATGCGATGCCTCAAGATTGGGGATACGATTACAACGTCTAACTATAAGCCACAGTTGCCAAGGAACCTCAAGAGTGTAATGATCAGCGTGTTGACACACAGTGACATTCTCCTTCGACTACCTCCAAAACTAGTCATTCTCGTCATGACAACCGCGAATAAGATCACTGAGGCTTGCTTATCTTCGTTGCCCAAAACACTACAGATTCTAATACTGGAGAAGAACAGCATCATGGACGACAGCATCACCGACGAAGTTCTCCTCAAACTTCCGAGGGGACTCACGAACCTAGAACTGCCCCAATCTGAATGTTTCAAGGATCCAATCGACACTCTACGCAGGAACTTGAGGTTTCCCTCATCAATCCTCATAGGAGACGAGTCATATGAGCCTGACGACGAGTAGAGTATGACATCTGAGTGTAAGCCCCAATAACAAACTCGACACATGAGATCAGATGTATTTGCACATATACTATGTTAACTAACTCAATTAAAGCAGCGGCAGGGAGATCGAACCGATAGTGAGGTCAAAGAGACCATGAAGAACACTGCGCCTCAATTGCCTGTTTGGACCGCTCAGAGTGAACCCAAGATACTATTTGCAGAGGAAAGTGGGCCTAAAACCATGTCAATAACAAACACACCTCATAGATCACGCCTCCCAGAGGCTCAAGATGGCATTGAATGACAATCACTCCGGATCAGCTTCCATACATGAGGCTAACATGGCAAAGTATACTGGAAGAAATGACAGAAGAGGTGAATAAAGAGGGGGTTGGTTCTGACATATGGTACATTTGAGGCAAGCAATTAGTGGACGGTGGGTGTTTGTACTGCGACCAGCAAATACTCCCTCTCTCGGGCGATCATCACCTCATGCTTGATAGTTCTCACTCTCAGCAATGCTAAATCGCCACTAGAGTTGTTTGGATAAAGAGAACCGAGCTCAGACGATGTTGTGTCGACCATATTGCGAGCGAAAGTTGCGTATCGAATGGCCTCGTCCTCTTTCAATGTTGTGTACACAATAGCTCCCTGCGCACTCGCCATGAGTACTCCAACTACTCCAGCGTGCTGTTGAAGCCGTTTAACATGTTCTAGAACCTCTTCCTATAGAGAAATGACCGCGTTAGAAACGGAGCGACGAGATAACCAGTTTCTGGACCAAGATGGTCGTCAATCCTCACATAGGGTACGTACCATGACTCTACAAGATGTGTTAAATCTCTATTTGCAGTCAAACGGAAGTGATACACAGAGAACAACAGGAGAGAGTGATCTGAAGATTGAGCGGGAGATCTGTGACGCAAATTCCAGAAGAGAGTGATTGGGTTGGACTGTCTGCTGAGGTCAAATCTATGAAGTACATTCCGAACACGTGCCTACTTTCTGAAAAAGTTGTCTATACAGACCCTAGTTGTTGGGCTCAAATCTGGAGGTCGTCGATGTTGGTTTCGTACGGGTTGTTCATCTTCTTTCCCTTCTTGAGGTGGGTATGCGAGCTCTTTTCGAAACTCTCCTGTTGCTGGTCTAGCTTCTCCACAAACTTGGCAAAGTGAGGCGGCAGCTCGACTTGGAACGAGAGCTTCTCTTTGGTGATGGGATGTTCGAACTGCAGGCTCTTTGACGTGAGCAGTAGGTATGGCACATTGTGATTGTTGTGCTTGGTGGCGTATAAGGCGTCTCCAACGATTGGGTGTGCTTGGGACGATAGGTGAACTCTGATTTGGTGTGTTCTTCCAGTTTCGATGTTTACCTCTAGTAGAGAGAAGTGTTGTTGCTTCTGTAGGGTCCAATGCTTAAGAACGCGATATCTCGTCACTGCGGGTTTCCCCTTGGGGTCGCCAGCCGGAGCAATGATCATCTTGTGGCCTTGTTTCGAACCGGGGTGTCTCATCATCGGCGCGTCTATGGTTACCATATCT
>Ga0307375_10002761_pt1 | contig 17714 bp, 18 predicted proteins | sample TR1MG_FD_202531 | JGI IMG/M metagenome (GOLD analysis project Ga0307375, IMG submission 202531) | Soil microbial communities from Risofladan, Vaasa, Finland - TR-1 | ecosystem: Environmental > Terrestrial > Soil > Coastal area > Acid sulfate soil | place: Finland: Risofladan, Vaasa | collected... | reverse complement strand
GTGTAATCGCTCATTTGCTAATTATACAGATGCGTGATATATAATACAAGGCAAATCTAAGTCAAAATCAACTTCCCGCTTTCCTCCCCATGGCTAAAGCGAGGGGATTCTCGCGGAGATGGGTTGATTGCCAGGGCCGCCATAGACAATTCCCACCAAGGCCACTTTCTGTGCACGCCCATGATCGAGCCAGTCGCCAGTGGACCCGTCCTAACGGTCGCTAGCGGCATCCGCTGGCGCGTAATCCCCGCCAGATTGTAACGCCGCAACGCGAGATACCATCACCGATTATCCGCATATGTTGCTGTAGTATGTGCGTCTAACTCATTCATAAATTGATGTTCTTGCCACTCGGCGGCGATCAAAAAGATAGGCGATCATCAAATACAAATAGACGACCATATAGATATTGATTGTGCCTAACATGTCGCCACGATTCCCGGTACTACCGAGGCTGTACGGTCCACCCCAACCCTCCGCGGTAGTCCAGAGGCCGAAGGAGTAGAGGAATCCGATTGGGAGCAGCCACCTCTGGCCGCGTTTTGCAAGGAGGCTCACTGCCAGCACGGTCTCCACCACCGCCGCAAAGACCCCGAACGGCACGGGCCCTACAACACTAAAGATGGGAATGAAAAAACCGATATAATGCACGATCCACGCTGGTTGGCCGACCTGGGAGTCACGCAGATACGACAAGCTGTGCTCTAAAAATGCCGGTTGCCATTTCCAGAAGGCATCGAAGGCCCAAAGCAGGCCGAAAAGGACGCGCACAATCTCAATCTCGCGCGTCTCCACGGCCCGTTCCGGGCGATGGCCACCGAGCGTGAGGTGTTGATCAGAGGGCACGGCAAGAACGGCAAAGAAGGTCAGCGCATAGACGATGGCGGTGCCGGGATCAGTGGCGCCTGGCGTGTACGGCCCTCCAAACCCCCCAACCGTAGACCACAAGAATAAGCTGTAGATAACACCCACCCAGGCCCAGGGGCGGACTCCGATGCCGGTTAGGAGCGACAGCGCCAAAAGTCCATCTAAGACGATCGTGGCTATAGCCACATGACTGGGACCCAGTAGGTTTATGGTATGAATGACGCCGCGGAGGTAGGCGCGAATGATCTCAGGCTGACCGTTTATGCTGTGTACGATGGACCCCAGGAAATGGTTAACGTAGGGGGCATTGGCCTGAAGGACTGTGTTGATCACCCAGATGACACCAAAGACGATCCGCATCACTGCGAAGGCTAGGCTCTGATCTCTCGCATAATGCGATAAACGGTTCTCATACATGAGAAAAGCTCTCCTTAATCCTGAAATGATTTAAAGTGGCGACTCTACTCCCGCGCCCTAGGTCGCGCCGACCGAGGCCTGACGGTCGCACGACCGGTGCCTTCTTGTCGACAGCACTTGTGCCGCACTGACACCGGCAGGCCGCGTACCCGCAGTGTTCGCCTTGGAACACAGTCAACCTCGGGCGGCTGCTGGCATCTACCACACCACAAATAGGGTAGATTTGCTAGGCCGGATCGACTAAGAGCGACTGGCCGTCTGATCGTTGGAGATTGTAGTCCAATATCAGCGGCAATACGTCCAATCCCGGGTTCGTAGCCGGAGTGTTTGCTGATGACTGGAGTGAGGCCTGTAGCTGCCGCTACCCGGCGAGTTGTTCGTGGTAAGTTGTTATCCTCACAAAACGCGCAAGAACCCCCTTATACTGCGGCTAGGCGCTGAACGGAGAGGCCGTGCTGCGATCACAAAGGAGGATGGATGAACGTTTGGGTGGACGCTGATGCCTGTCCCGTCGTCATAAAAGAGATCCTCTTTCGGGCGGCGCGGCGTGCCAGCGTCATCGTGACCCTTGTTGCGAACAAAACCCTCCTCGTGCCGGCATCACCGCACATTAAGACCTTGCAGGTTGCCGCCACTATAGATGCCGCCGATCAAGCGATCGTCGATCGCACCGTGCCGGGGGATCTCGTCGTGACCGCCGATATTCCGTTGGCAGCATTAGTGGTCGAGAAGGGGGCCCAGGCCTTGAGCCCGCGCGGCGTACTTTTTGATCGAGAATCCATCGGCCCTCACGTGGCTATGCGCAACTTCATGACGGATCTGCGCAATACTGGAACGCCAACGGGCGGACCTGCTAGTCTCACACTCAGCGATCGCCAGAATTTTGCCAATCGCCTGGATGCGTGGCTCGCGCGCCGCCAGACCTCCTAGCTATTCGAGTAGGGCGGGGTAGGGCAGTTGTCGCAGGACGCGTTAAGGCCCTCTTTTCGACATGGCAACGGAGACAACGGCATCATGAAAAACAATATGTCGGCACCGATGGCATTGCCGCCTTCCTTATCGGATCGCTTTGGACAATTCGCCCTCCCGGCCTTACATCTCTGGTGGCGGTTTTTTTGGCGCATGTCGCTCTTACCGATCGGCTTCGTGTTGGTCATTGCCGCCATAGCGGCCATTTTCCAGGGGTTTGCCACCGGACACGGCGAATTCGGTTTTGCTGGCGCCTTCGTCGGTATGGGCCTTTTCTGGCTCTTCTTCACACCCATTATGATCATCTATGGTGTTTGGCTGATGCGCCGCACCATCTTTCTGAAACCCTTCCTTTATCATGATGCCCCGCACACCTTCGTAGTGAGTCGCGCGGGGCAGCCGCTGTCACTACCGTTGCCGCTCGAATCGGCCATGGCAATCTGGTGGGGGGTTGTGTGGCGCACTTGGGTCGCGGTGATGGTCACGATGATGGCGGTTTTTCTTCTTGGACCGCTGCATTTCTTTTTGCAGGTGGCAATCAGCTACTTCGCCTTTCTTTGGTTCTTGGCAACCCCTTACGGGAGCACGCGCGTTACTATAAAGCTCCTGAGTTAGGTCCTGCCGGCCGGCCGGTCACACCGGCGGCATGATGTCGGCGCGTGCCCGTACCTCATACCCAACGAACGGCTGCGACTGCGGGTCGGGCGGGGGTCTCTGCGGCTGCCGTTGTTTTCTGTCTCCGGGCTTTCCAGTGGGCCCACGACGCTGCCAACGGGCCTTACGGAGTGTGTTATCTAACATATCACGCTATATCAATATATTAGCAAATATCTCTCATGTATAAGGTGATCTGTGTCCAGGCAAACGTGTGAACAATATATCACGTACTATTATTAACTTAGCGAATATACCTCATGTTTGACACAACGGGGACCTGGGCCCGTAGCCGGATTGAAGGGAGCCGTCAGGCGCAGAGATCCGCACGCTTACAATGACGGCCCGCTGGGTACGCTACCAAAAACGCGAGGATTCGATGTCGGATGAAGTTCTGCGGCTGGCACCCAAATCAAACGGGAAACGACGACAGCCTCGCTGATGCTATGTAAGCTCGGCAGCTATCCGCGCCAGAGCGGCTCGGGCGCCGCCGCACGCGAGATGGGGTGCATCGGCGCACACTTTGCGCAATCACGGCCAGGGCATCGATGACGCGCTTGTTGCAAGAGTTGCGGCATCTGTCGCCGCAGGGCCAGGAGCACATCAACCTGTTGGGCGATTGCCTATAGCGTAGCAGCGCCAAGGTCGGTGCGGGGAAATTCACGCCTCTGCGTTAGTTCGTATAATGTATATTATGTTAAATGACCTACGGCGATAGTTAATACAAACTATCGCCAGAGCCCCTGTCCGTCTTACCGGGACGATCCCTGAGCGTTTGTTTCCGTGTAATGACCGGCAAGGCCCTAGTGGGCGTCTGGTCTTGAGAAAGGAGTCGCCATGGCCTATCTTGGGGTAGATTCGCACCCGTGACCATCAGGGGTAAGAGGCACTAATATCCTTTCTGGGCCCTAGTGGGCGTCTGGTCTTGAGAAAGGAGTCGCCATGGCCTATCTTGGGGCAGATTCGCACCCGTGACCATCAGGGGTAAGAGGCCCTAATATCCTTGTGGAAGCTGGGATTATAGGGCTTCGCCCAGACCGATTTCGAGGAACTTGAGGAGACCTGCAATGACGATAAACGAAGGTATGATTGACCGGGGGATTCGGATTATCCTGGGTATTGTGTTGATTTGGCTGGCTGTGGCGGGCATTTGGAGCCCGTGGGGATGGATCGGTATCCTCCCGCTAGCAACCGGTATCCTGGGGTACTGTGCGTTGTATCAGGTGCTGGGCATCAAGACATGCCCAATGAAGAAGGCTAATCACTCATAAGAATGCGCGAGAAAGGGGCGCTAGGTGCCTCCCCTTCCCCGTTCGCGCCCAGCATTTTGTCCCTGGAGACCCTCTGCGGGCATCCCCTTTTAGGGAGGGAGGATTATGAATTCACCCAACAGGAATGAAAGTCTTTTCCGGGCCCGCCTTACGGGTCCGTTCAGCGGTGTTGTGACCTGGGCGCAATTGACGACGCTTTGGGCTGTCGTGCAGGAGCATCCGGAAGGCTGGTATATTTATGCGATTGGCGAGGCGCTACCGGTAGGCCCAGCTGATGCCGATACCTTGATGACCTTTACTCAGCAAATGGACGAGCTTTTGCACCGCGAACACCGCGAGGAGTACTGCGGTATCGTCTACGCGGACGATAAGGCCGCGCCGACCTTCATAAAAATTTTCGACCCCCATAATTTGGGTAGCTCCTGCGGTTCTTCCGGGATGAAGACGCTTCCGGGCTGGCTTTTGACGCGTATGCCCCCGGAGTTACTCGATGACAACCGCCCGCTTCCTGAGGGTCGGAAACGCTGGTGGCGCAGCCTCTTTCAGGGGCAGCCGGTTTAAAATCATCCAGCAGCCGGGAACAACGGCCCGGTGCTGTTAAAGGGACGATGATTCCGTGAGTTAAGGCGGCTTCTGAACAGAATATCGTTAAGTCTTGAAAGGTTGGGCGTCTGGGTCGGGCAGCTGGCAAGGCTCAATCGTTAAGGAAGATATGAACGTTGACGTCTATACGACTCCCGGGTGTCCTGACTGCGCCGCCGTTAAGGCTTGGCTGACATCCCAGGGGGTTCCCTTTATCGAGCATGACTTGAGTCGCCTGGGTGCTGCCGATGAGGCCAAGGCGCGCTTCGGAGTGCGCGTAGCCCCCATCACGGTCTACGATGGGCATGTACTTTACGGAGTGGCGCAAGACCAATTGCCGCGCCTAAGGGATCTGTTGCACCGCGGCTAACGCATCTCTCCTTTGCGACTCATGGCGATCTTAGTATGTGATTTGGGATGTAAATAGAAGGACCCCCACTGAGGATCTTGTGCGCAAAGACCGCCCCAACCGATTTATGCGCCACGCACCCTTATCCCGAGAGGCTCGCATCCTGATCGCAATGCGGGCTTTACGGAGTGTGGGGCAAGGTGCCCTTGCCGTCGATTTTGCGCTCTATCTCCACGCGCTCAAGTGGTCCGCTCCGGCCATTGGCGCCCTGCTCATGGTGGCGTTATTTTTGTCAGCGACAGCGGCCCTTTTAGTAGGGCCACTCTCCGATAGTCACGGCCGCAAGACCTTTTTGCTGGCATACGAATGGGTACAAATCGCCGCCGCCCTGCTGGCGCTCGCGAGCGCCAACCCCCTCGTCTTGTGGATCGCCGCTATTCTCGGTGGTTTCGGGCATGGCCTAAACGGGGGGGCGGGTCCATTTGCCCCTGTTGAACTGGCGTGGCTCTCGGAGCAGGTCAGTGCCCCTGATCGGCCTGCGGTCTATAGCCTAAATACCGCGATTGGTTTTCTCGGCATGGCTGTAGGCGGATTCCTCGCAACCCTTCCTCATTTCGTGAAACCGTTGCTACCCGGTGCGCTTGCCTACCGCCCGCTCTTTGTTCTGGTCCTCATCGGGGCCCTTCTCAGTCTCGTCCTATTACGACAAATGCCGGAGCACTCTGTCGTGGCCCCGGCACCCACCGATGATCATGTCGAGGCTGCGACCCTTACGCGCACCGAGAATCGTCAGCTTCTCAAACTGCTGGGCATCAATGCGCTCAATGGGATCGGTATTGGCCTCATAGGCCCGCTAATGGCCTATTGGTTTGCTATTCGTTTCGGGCATGGACCTTTAAGTATTGGCCCGGTTATGGGGGTCGCGCTCCTAGTCACGGCTGCAACTTCGGCGTTCGTTGGTCGATTGACGTACCGCTACGGGGTCATGAGATCCGTCCTCGGGATGCGTTATCTTGGCCTCGTCATCCTTATGGTGTTGCCGCTGGCGCCTACCTTTTCCTTGGCGGCGTTGTTGTATGTTGTGCGCTCGGCGCTCAATCGGGGCACAGCCGGTGCCCGGCAGGCACTGAATTTGGGTCTTGTGCGTGGGCACCGCCGCGGCCTCGCGGCGAGCCTCAATAATGTGTCTGTGCAGATCCCGCGGGCCATAGGCCCCGTATTCGCTGGCCTTCTTTATCACGCAGGCTTCCTCGCCCTACCGTTCTTCATTGCTGGCGGCTTTCAAGGTGCCTATCTGATTTTTTACCGGCGGCTGTTTCGCCAGCGGGTGGAGACTCCCCCCAGCTAGCTCGCCCGATGACCTTGCACGATAAAACACTTTAACTTGGCGATATACCTACATGAAACATAACTGATATAGTTAAACACTGGAGCGAATGTTGCGCGCTGAGCGTGACTTCCGCGCGAGCCGGGCTTGGGAAGTGGCGCACGCATTATCCCCGCCAAGACGAGCAGGCTCCAGGCGAGTCGTGGGGTGCTCCATAAGTCGCCATGGTCTGCCGCTGCTCGTGTCATTTTGCGCGAAGGCCGTTCTGCCCTCCTCTCCTGCCACGCCCGCTGCGTTGGCGCCCGCGGGAGCCCCTCACTGCTTCTTCGCACAAGTCATGCGGTAATCCGGGCTGTGGGCGCCACCGCGACCGGAGCCCCGGTCCGCATTCTTGCGTGAGGCCTTTGGCCATGGATATCGGTAATCGGTATACTTCAGCATGACTGCCGATAGCCCGGGATTCTTGACTGCACGCCCCTACGCGGATCTTACGCCCGAGATCATTTTAAGCGCGGCCGAGGCTGTGGGCCTGCAGCCCACAGGCGGTTTTCAAGCACTCAACAGTTATGAAAATCGAGTCTTTAAGCTCGAGACTGAGACTACCCCGTGGGCCATTAAATTCTACCGACCCGGTCGTTGGAGTGATGCTGCGATCCGTGAGGAGCACGCGTTTACGCAGGCGCTTGTCGATGACGAGATCCCGGCCGTGGCGCCCTATTGCTACGAGAATGAAACCCTTTTTTGCCAAGAGGGTTACCGGTTCGCCCTGTTCCCGTGGCATCCCGGACGCACGGGCGGTCTCGAGACTGTCGCGGAGCGTGTCGCATTCGGACACTATCTCGGTCGCTTACATTTGGCCGGGCAGGGACGGTTTACGAACCGACTGACGCTCGATACCCAGACCTTTATTGAGCCCGCCATTGCGACCCTAAGAGACTGTCCATTCCTACCGCCGGATCTCCGCGGCCCCTTCGTGGCGGTCGCTGAACGGTTGCGTGATGCCATCGCGCAGATCTTGGCATCAGTGAATCCGGCCGTTTTTCGGCTGCACGGCGACTGTCACCCGGGTAATGTGTTATTCGACGGTGAGCATTTTGCGATCGTCGATTTCGATGACTGCCTAAACGGCCCGGCTATTCAAGACATATGGATGCTGCTTCCAGGGGATCGCGCCGAGCAGGAAGAGGCGCTGGCCGCCATTATTCGAGGCTATGAGATGTTCAGGTCATTCAATTATAGCGAACTGCGCCTGATTGAGCCTTTGCGGGCGCTTCGCCTGCTGCACTACAATGCATGGATCGCACGGCGCTGGAACGATCCAGCATTTCCGCTCATTTTTCCCTGGTTTAGCGAAGATCGTCACTTCCGGGAACTGGTATCGCTTTTATATGCCCAGGAAGAGCAGCTCCTTTTGCCCCCTATTCAAATATCGTCTTAAATGTAGCGCGTCTCGACGTTCGGGCAACGGTCTTTTTTCCCGGATCCGCCCATGAGTTGCGGCTTGCTGTATGGCTCATAGGTATCTGGGCCTATTGTGGCGGGTAAATGGTGAGTAGCTGTTTCTGGAAGGCAAAGAACTGTTGCCCTACCATCATCGCCTCCTCCAGGGTCAAGACTTGGTCGGTATGTGGTTTGGCGCACGATGTACAAAGAAAAACGATGTTCTTGCATAACCCCACACAACACTGATCTTCGGGAGCGGCCTTATGATGCCGATAATGGACGAAGCACGGCTCTTGCGGGGCCGGTACCCATCGCAGCAGTTCCCGAGACACGGTAACCGAGAGTGGGCGAGCGCAACCATCACAAGGGCCTTTAATGGTGGTAGAGGCACCGACCAACATGGGTATTGCGAGGGCATCAATGGCGCACATGGCATGAACGGCGGCTTGGGCAAAGCGCACATCGATCCCGCTGTCTACGGCGCTAAATGGGTAACAGCCGAGACCAGCCGACGAGTCCGCGATGGCGTCTAGCGCGATAAGCTGTGGCACGATATCGGGCGGGAACGAAGTCCGTGACGTTGCCTCACCCCGGCTTATCCATGCCCGGAGTATTTGGACATAGGCCGCCTGTAGCTCGGAAGATGCGCCCTCGATCCGCAACTGAAGGGGAAACTCCGACCGTAGCCGCGTAGTCGCCTCCTGAACACACAGTGGTCGCGCGGCCTTGCCGGCGCGCAAGGCGTTGGTATCGTCGGCTTTGTTTTTCATGGCGTGCCCCCTACCTTGCTTTTCATGTTTTCGATTCCCGGCAAGAATAAAGAATTATGACGCCCTAAGGCAATTCGACATCCTGCTTGCCTTAGATGGCAAGGGTTCTCTTTTGTCGGTAGGGGCCAGCCGCATGCTTTTATTGCACCTCTTTGCTGGGGCGACCGGGCTCGTTACCCCGGGAAAACGAATGGCCCGGCGGACCCACTCTTGACCGACTCCTGACAACTATTATACGAGGACGTTCCGCGAGGCCGTTGGCCAAGGATCACAAAATAGGATTTGGTTGTGCTAGCCAATCCCGGCGGTTGCCACTGGCGACTAGGTCAATGCATGGGGTGTCGCCGGGTACATCGGCCAGGGCGGACTCCCCTGCTCCATGTCTAGGCTAATCGCATGCGTGGCGCGTGAGCGGCGCTCTGGTGGTTCTCGCGCGATGGCAATGGTGGGCGACTCTCAAGGTCGCGCATGATATCCTCTAAGCGTCATGCGTGGCATTGAGACGGCGGTCTTCGGACCCTCCTTTTGTGGTGGCGAGGTGGTGCGCAATTTGCGACATTTTTTAGCGCGATCTGCCATTTAGGAGCAATACTGATGCCCTACCATTAACAGGCCTATATGGAATGTTACTGAATATCACCATCACATAAAGGATTCTAAAATGGCACTTACAAATAAGGAAGGTCAACGCGTCCCCAAAGTGGTTTTCAAAACGCGTGTCGGTAGCGAGTGGAAGGATGTCAGTACGGATACGCTCTTTAAGGGCAAAACGGTCGTCGTCTTTGGCCTACCGGGTGCCTATACCCCGACATGCTCCTCGAGCCACGTCCCGCGCTACAACGAGCTAGGGCCGGTATTCAAGAGCAATGGGGTCGATGACATCATCTGCCTCTCGGTCAACGACGCCTTTGTCATGGATGCCTGGGCCAAGGATCAGAATGCCGAAAATGTCCACTTCATTCCCGATGGCAACGGCGAGTTTGCGGCCGGGATGGGTATGCTGGTCGATAAATCCGATATCGGTTTCGGAAAACGGTCGTGGCGTTATTCCATGCTCGTCAAAGATGGCATCATTGTCAAAATGTTCATTGAGCCGGATAAGCTTGGTGACCCGTTTGAGGTCTCCGATGCCGACACCATGCTCCATTACATCAACCCCGAAGCCAAAGGGCCTGAGTTTGTTACCATCTTCACTCGCGAGGGCTGTCCTCACTGTATCCGAGCGAAGGCCATGCTAAAGGAGCGTGCGATCGCGTTCGAGGAGATCAAGACTGGTCAAGGCACGGGCGTATCCTCCCGAACCCTTCGCGCCGTCACGGGGCATTCGACAGTACCGCAGGTCTTCATCGGCGGTAAATATATTGGCGGAGCCGATGATCTGGCGCGCCATTTCGGTGTCGCTTAAGGGTTGCTATTCCTTGCTAGCGAGATGTAAACCCACGACTGAGCCGTTTTTCCGGAGGCAGGCGTTATGACTAAACATTACGACCTCATTGCGCTAGGTGGTGGCAGTGGCGGCATTGCCACTGCGAACCGCGCGGCCCGCTATGGGGCCAAATGCGCGGTCGTGGAGCCGGGCCGTTTAGGTGGAACCTGCGTCAACGTCGGCTGTGTGCCCAAGAAGATTCTGTGGAACGCGGCCAATATCCGCGCTAAGGGCGCACTGGCCGAGGGCTATGGGTTTGCTCCGCTCGCCGGTGCTTTCGATTGGGCGGCGCTAAAGCGTGCCCGGGATGCCTATATCGGCAGACTAAACGAGCGCTATGCCACCGGTCTCAAGGACAATGGGGTCGAGCGGATCGTCGGCTCCGGGCGATTCATCGACGCCCACCAAGTCGCGGTCCAAGACGAGGTCTATAGCGCCGATCATATCGTGATCGCCACCGGTGGCCACCCGCTGGCGCCAGCCATTTCCGGCGCCGAATGGGGCGTTACCTCTGATGGGTTCTTTGCCCTGGAACAGCAGCCGCGTCGGGTCGCCATAGTCGGTGCTGGCTATATCGCAGTAGAGCTTGCCGGGGTATTAAATAGCCTCGGTAGCGAGGTATCGCTCATTATGCGCCGCGGGCACTTCCTGGCGAGTTTCGACTCCATGCTTCGCGATGGCCTCATGGAAGCTATGCTTTGCTCCGGCGTCAATATGCTGACCCATCGCGAGGTCGCAGCGGTCGGCAAGACGTCGGCCGGTCTGGCGCTTACCTATAGCGACGGTGAGACCCTAAGCGGTCTCGATGGCATCGTGTGGGCCATCGGTCGCGCACCCAACAGCGGAGATCTCGAACTAGACCGGGCGGGCATCACGATTCAAGATAGCGGACATATCCCGACCGATGATTACCAGAACACCAATGTGGCGGGCGTTTATGCCATAGGCGATGTCACCCCGCGCGCCGCGCTGACGCCGGTTGCGATCGCAGCCGGTCGCCGGTTGGCCGACCGACTCTTTGGGGGCATGGAGGACCGTCACCTAGATTACACACAGATCCCGACCGTCGTTTTCAGCCATCCCCCCATGGGCACCGTCGGATTGACCGAGGATCAGGCCTGTGAGCGCCACGGGAGCGAGGCCATCAAGGTCTATCGTACCCAGTTTACCCCGATGATAGATGCCTTTGCCGCCGATGCGGGCAAAACCGCCATGAAGCTTGTGACCGTTGGCAAGAAGGAGACGATTGTCGGACTGCACATTCTCGGTGAGGGGGCCGATGAAATGCTTCAGGGGTTTGCCGTCGCGTTGCGTATGGGTGCTACCAAGCAAGATTTCGACGACACGATCGCTATCCACCCCACCAGCGCAGAAGAACTCGTGACTATGCGCTAGATGCTCAGGCGGGCCCATTGGGCCGGTCGCACACACAGCGTCCTGGCACCATCGATAGAAAGGGCCTTTATAAGCACGCCTACCAACAATCCCTTTACGCAGATTTTGATCTATACTTCCCTTTGCGTTGGTGTGCGCGAATTCGATATTTTGTGGCAGGTCCTTAAGCCAAAACGAAAACCCTGTTCGCGCTAACTGTAAATAGCAATCATACTCGATAACTCAACTGACAGGGAGGCCAGTATAGGAGGTTGGAGCTATGCTGGGTGGGTTACTGATGTCGATAACCGCTCCTCCTCTGTCTGTGCCGCAATTGGGAATCCGGCCACTGAGAAGAAAGCGACTGCGGCTCGCCCCTTATGGCATCTATCAAACGCCGGTTACCCTTGGCGAGCCATGGGACACTATGAGGCCCTGCATGACGAGCATACGCCCCGCCCTTCCACCCATGCCGGGATTGCAAACGCCGGTATGGCATCAGCAGGAGGCTCCACCCTCTTTCGGGATCACCCCTAAGAGCGCGGCTGGCGGCTATGCTGACATCGATGCTGTGGCGGAACCGCAATTTTCCTTTGGGTTAAAGAGCACCACCCCCTTTTCTGGGGCGCGCACTTGAGCGCGCCCGACCAGGACTATTTGAATCTCACGCTCAGTGATTTGAACCTGTTACGTGCTACACCCTCTACGGCCGAGATTCGCGCAAGCCGGATCGTAATGGGTATCCTGTTGCTGGGTTGTCTCATAACCATCCCCTTTGCCGCGTGGCAATGGCCGCCCTTACGCGTGTTAGATGCGGCTGCTGGCATTGCGTCCTTTGCCGAGGCCACAACGGGTCTGTTGCTGCTCGCGCAGGCGCAATTATTGCGCCAACGCGCAGGTACCGTCCTCGGCTTGGGTTACTTGGTGGGTGGCTGGGTGGTCTTTGTAACCATCATAGCGGCGCCAGGTGTGGCTACCACTTTATGGTTGTTCCGCCTCTGGCATGGGGTATTCGTAGTCAGTGTACTCACATACGCCGTGCTCAACGCGAAGGACGCTTCTCGGGCTCGACACATGGGATGTATCCGCGCAAAGCCCGCGATCGCCGGCGGCTTACTTTTTATTGCCGCCCTGATTCTCTATTTGATTTTCCTGCCCTTTTCGTTGCCGACCATCATTCACGGCAGTGATTATATCACGCTACCCAATTTACTGATCAATAGCATTCAATTTGTGATTGTGGCTTTGGCATGGTGGATTCTCTTTACGGCACCCCGCAAGACGGTGTTATCCGTATGGATGGAAGTCGTGGCTTGTGCGGTCGCTATCGATATCGTGCTGTTCGTGCTTGGCGCGAGACTGTTCAGTGTCGGGCTCTACATCTCAAAGCTCAATAATCTTATTGCGGCAACCACGCTTTTCGGCGTCATTTTTTACCGATATATCCGCATTCAGGCCGAACTGCATCGCCACAGAGTCTTGCTGGTCCGTGCGAACCGAAAACTAGCGCGCATGGCATTAAGAGACACACTGACGGGTCTGCCCAACCGGGCAGCCCTCGATCAATATCTGGATCTAGTTCTAGCGCGCGCGGTGCGAACTGAGGCGCATCTAGCCATTTGCATCATTGACCTGGACGATTTCAAACAAATCAACGATCAACACGGACACGAGATGGGAGACTGCTTGCTTCGCGCCTTCAGTAAGCGTATCACCGGGATCCTGCGTAAAGGGGAGTACTTTGCGCGGTTGGGTGGGGATGAGTTCGTGCTGGTATTGGAAAGCCTATCTCGCATGGATGATCTGGTTACGGTCTTGAAGCGGATGATTCGTGCATCGTCCGAGCCTTTTGATCTCCCTGACGCACCCACATTTTCCATTAACGCGAGTATTGGCGTAGCCTTTTACCCGAGATTCACGAGTCGCGCCGAACTGTTACGGGCAGCCGATCAAGCCCTTTATTGCGCTAAGGGGAGTAAAAACGATAGGGAACAAAACTGGATTGTCCATGGCACGGCTGACCCATTCGCGAGGGGCACCCACCAAATGAGCGATCGGGACCCAAAAACCCATTCACCATTACGCCACCCTTCCTAATGGCTCGCAGCGCGGGATCATTTCCACCACAAGAGGAGCTCATTATGGGTGCACAGATGCCTGTCTTTCCCAAAAGCCTTGGCCTAACTGTGTGCGGGTCAAACGGCCTCACGTAAGTGCATGTCGACATGAATATCGGCAAACGGGCACACGACGCCGCCGCGCTCAGTCCGTTCCACAAGCCCGAGATCCGCAAGCGTTGTCACGTCTTCATGGAGACACGCCTCACGTCGCGATCAGCCCGTCGGGCCAGATCCCGTACCGATACCTCGCCCACACCCAGTAGGAGATGCACGAGCGCCCATCGCCGCGCCGTTAAGTGGCTGAAAAACGCCTCTGGCGTCTCGAAATTCAATCGCTCGCCCTGATAGTGGCGCGCTTCAGCTGCCTGGCCGGCTACGCGCAATGCGCCCCGCCAGTCCGGTTGCACGGTCACGATCAGTGTGCGCTGTTCCATCGTTCCACCTCCGCGATGAAGTCTTCTATCAAGCGATCCATGCCCGCGAACGCAATAGGGGCGCTCCTCGCCTTCGATGTGGCTATGATCGCCCTTGCCACGTTCATTGTCGAAGCCAATCACCCGTTCGCCCTCCACCACGTAAACGAGCCGGTACTTGAAGGGATGAGAGCAAGGCGGCGCCGGCTCGGGTAATCGCCAGACCACCATCTCGATCAACCGGCCGTTGGGAGCCACATCTCTGAAACGGGTGATCAGCGTGGCTTTCATGTGAACTATTATGCCAACATACGACCTGTTGTCAAATAAGCCAACATGACAATCGTCTTGCGTTATCTGGGTTGCATGCGACGATCCCGGCATAACATCGTCCCTCTTTCGTCCCCGCTCTCTCTACCTCAGTCTTTCCTTGCTGGCCGATCTCCTTCTCGTGCTCGCCCAGGTCTATGCGGCGCGCAGGACGCCATCGCCATTTCCTTCACTTGGGATACCCTGGCGCTCCGAGGCGGCCTCGTAGAGGCGTTGGCGACCGAGGATTGGGGGGATGTTGGATTAGTATAAAACGCAAGCATTTGCATGTATAAGCCCGATGCGGACGCATTGCCATCGCATAGCGGACGCACTGCCGACACAATCCAAACGCAATGCCATGGCATAGCGAACGCATTGCCATCGCAGTCCGTCCGCTATCCCATTTTATTACTGCCGCCATGTGCGGGGAGCATCTGGCCAGCAAGACAGCTTCTTGCGCCTAAGAGGTTCCGGCTTGCGTTTCCTCGCTTGCCTGCGACGATTCCGATACGACACCACCCACCCTCTCCGTGGGGGCGACCTCACAGCGCTTTGAGAAGGAGTTGAAACGTATGGCAAGTGGCGGCCATTTCGGGGCATAAGACCTGGCGGACGCTGAGGCGGTATACTGAGACTGGAGGCCTTGGTTGGAGGGATCGAGATGAACGTGATAATCCACCCGCGTGCCCGCGAACGAATGACGGAGCGCGGGGCGACAGCGGATGAAGTCGAGGCCGCCATAGAGGCTGGCGAGCGATTCGCCGCGCGCCTAGGCCGGTGCGGATTTCGCCGTAACTTCCCTTTCGAGGGCACGTGGCGGGGTCGGACCTACGGCATTAAGCAGGTAGAGGTATAGGCTGTTAAGGAGTAGGGAACGTGGGTTGTGATCACCGTTATCGTGAAGGTCTTTTAAAGACCGCAGGAGGCATGGCATGGAACTGAGCTATGATCCCCGCCACAATATCGCTTATTTGCGTCTGCGTACGGCTGTCGCTGAGGTCGAAACTCTGCGCGTCAGCGACGAACTGAACATCGATATCGCGCCCGACGGGACAATCTATGGTATCGAGTTGCTGAATGCCAACGTCCAACTGAGCGGCGACCAGGGGCAGTTTGTGCTGATTGATAAGGAAAGCGGAAAATGACAGGAAGTGCGTCTGCCCACATAAGGATTACACCCACCCATCACGGTAAGCAGTCTCGCCTCCCCGGCGGGGTTGCCGTCGCCTGCCATCACACCTGTAGGTGTATTGGCCTGCCACTGTCCCTTGCGGGGTCACCAGGGCGGTCACAGAGCCTATGTTGTTGCGGGTAGAGAGGTAAGCCTGACTGCCGTCCACTTCGCCTGGGGGGGGGAAGTAGTGGGCGATCAGGGTGTTGTTGCCATCAAAAACCGAACAGATCCGGCTTTCACATCTCAGTATCACGCATAGGGACACGATACTTACTTACAGGGGCGCCTTATGCAAGCCCAATACCCACTTCTTGTTCCGCCAGTGTACCACCGGCACCCTATATTCTTCATTAAGAAGAGCACGTAAATCATTGATAAATTTGGGGTGAGCGATGGGACTCGAACCCACGACAACCGGAATCACAATCCGGGACTCTAACCAACTGAGCTACGCTCACCATACAACCGTCTTCGCAAGGGATGGTGCGCCCGACAGGAATCGAACCTGCAGCCAACGGCTTAGAAGGCCGTTGCTCTATCCATTGAGCTACGGGCGCCTCGCTCCTGTTGGTCGGGGTAGAGGGATTCGAACCCCCGACACCCTGCTCCCAAAGCAGGTGCGCTACCAGGCTGCGCTATACCCCGACGCTTCCGTCCGATTCCGGCGAAGGGCCAGGAATATACGCGGGCCTACCCCTCCCCGTCAACGCCACAAGCCCACCCTAAAGCGGGCGAGTCACCTGCGCTGGGTCGAACGCTTGCCTTTTCGCCGCTTACGCTCGGTTTCCTTCCTCAGGCAATAACCCTACACGCCTAGGCGCTAGGTGCCAAGTCCCTAAGTTTTCCGCGCGAAATACCCCCAATACCAAAAGGTCTGCGCCAGAGGACTTGGCCGAGCCCGTTGGCCGTGGGATGATGCCTCTTTCACACATAAAGCAGGGGAAGGATGAGTGCGCGCCTTATAGATGGCAAACAGATCGCCGCCAACCTCTTGGCAGACATTAAAAGCCAAGTCGACAAACGGCTTCAAGCGGGCGGGCGCGCTCCCAGTCTCGCCGTCGTCCTGATCGGCAAAGACCCGGCATCCGAGATCTATGTGCGCAATAAAACCGAGGCCTGCCACCGAGTCGGCATTCGATCCGTTTCCCATAAAATGGAGATCACCCCGAGCGAAGCCGACCTCCTTAAGCTCGTTGATGACCTAAACCACGACCCAGCCATTGATGGGATCCTGATTCAACTTCCCCTGCCGCCCCCCTTAAGATCCGAACTTCTCATCGAAAGGATTCGGCCCAGCAAGGATGTTGATGGGTTCCACCCCTATAATGTCGGCCGCCTCGCCGTGCGCCGCCCCGCGCTACGCCCCTGCACACCGGCCGGCGTGATGACCCTCCTGCGGCACACGGGCGTCAATCTTCGTGGCCTCCACGCGGTCATTGTCGGGGCCTCGAACCACGTGGGCCGCCCGATGGGCCTTGAACTCCTGCTCGCCGGATGCACGGTCACCACCTGTCATCGCTTTACGAAAGATTTACGCGCCCATGTTATAGAGGCCGATATCTTGGTCGCCGCCGCCGGCAAACCGAACCTCATTGCGGGCGACTGGATCAAAAACGGGGCTATCGTGATCGATATTGGCATGAATCGGCTGGCCAATGGCCATCTTGTCGGGGATATTGATTTCGAGGAGGCACAAAAACGAGCAGGGTGGATCACACCGGTGCCAGGTGGCGTAGGGCCGATGACAGTAGCCACCCTGCTCGCAAATACATTGGAGGCCGCGTCACAAAATAACCTTTAACAGACACGGCCGTGCGCGGCCTTGTGATTCACCGCGCTTATTGTTATAGGGACTTTTGGTTCGCGCGCAGCTTACTGGCCGGGCGTGCTCTTCTTCGAAGGAGTCGTGCCGCTCATGGGTGATGGGCTGGCCGGCGAAGCGCCGGTGGTGGCGGCGCCGCTGCTCGGGGTCGCACTGGTGGTCGGGGCGGCCGTTACGGAAGAAGGCGTGCTGGGCTGGGCGGCTGAGGTGGCGGCCTTATGGCAGCCGACAAGCGCCAGCAGAATGGCAGAGGCAAGTACAAGCTTTTTCATTATCGTCTCCGAAAAGTGCGTTGGATGAGCAAATGCTCCGGGCCGTATTATATCTACTGCTGGGCCGGGTTGATGCAAGATATTTTTATTTCTTAATAGGACAACAAGCGCTCCCTCTGGGAATGTTCTGCGGCGACTCCTATTATCGCCGT
>Ga0307375_10002760_pt1 | contig 17721 bp, 10 predicted proteins | sample TR1MG_FD_202531 | JGI IMG/M metagenome (GOLD analysis project Ga0307375, IMG submission 202531) | Soil microbial communities from Risofladan, Vaasa, Finland - TR-1 | ecosystem: Environmental > Terrestrial > Soil > Coastal area > Acid sulfate soil | place: Finland: Risofladan, Vaasa | collected... | reverse complement strand
AGGTTCAGTCTGATTTCGTTCGTTAGATGACTTTACTCTTCTCAATGGTGACCACTTGCAGTTTCTATCTGTTCGTCAACTTTTTACCAAACATGGAGTCTACCCACATCTGGTGTCGGTGATACACTTCGTCTCGCATTCAATCGCTCCCTGGCTGCTCTTTGGATCCCGAAGGATGTATTCCTATCCTTCCATTACAGACAAAACTGTAGGTTCTGTAGATTCTGCCCCATTTGGTACGAACCAAGTACTAAACAAGCTCGGAAACGACAACTTTCTCATTGCCGCACTTTTACAGGCCCTTACTGACGTTCTGTGTTCCTCTATGTCTAGTCCAAGGCAGGTTCCCATTCAAAGAATCCAAGGAGGCCGTGTTAGTAAAAGATTTAGGAGATATACTTCTCAGCCATGAGTTGTCGGATGTGAAACTGGTTTGTCGCAATTCCGAGTCGATTATGGCGCACAAGGCGATATTGGCAGCTCGTAGTCAGTATTTCTCTCAGCTATTCAAGGAATCTATGCAGTATTTGAGGTCGAATCCGCCAACACCAGACAAGTCTGGCCCAGAGGGCGGTGGGAAGCCGACGTCGACCGCACCGATCGCCATTGCCGCCATCAGACCTTCGCATTATGGAGATACGCCCTTCTTGACGCATGGTGAGATGCTGGAGGAGGCTTCTGGGCCTGTCTCGCCAGCCAATCACGCAGATGGCGCGAAATGGGAGCCTGGTTTGGACGAAGTTGAGGATGCGCTATCTGATATCTCGCTTTCAATTACTCCTCCACAGCTTCCTGTTCCTGCTCCTCCTGCTCCTTCAACTTCTTCTGCTTATGTTTCAACAAAGTCTTCACCCACATCTGTGCCCTACAAACCCAGTCCCTACTCTCACATTCCTACGACCAAGGCTGCCGTATCCAACGCCTCTGCTCCCCCTTCGCGCCTCTCTACCCGTTCGCCTACCTTCCCGCCGTGCCGCTTTGTCGATGGAATGTTGGAGATTGAGATACGAAATGTCGATTACGATGCTTTAAAACCCATCATCATCTATCTCTACACGATGAACGTGGATGTGACGGTTCGCAACTTGGTCTCGGTGTTCCTTCTGGCGCACGATCTTGGTCTATCGACTCTCAAACCCGAAATTCTGAATGTTGCGAGCAGCTTGTACACTGTGGAGTCCGTCGTAGAGATCCTGAAAGAGGCGAGTGGATGGCCGCAGTGCAAGCCTCTCAGGGAGGCGCTCTTCGCCTGGCTCGCCGCCGATCTCTCCCGCTCTCGATCCCTCCTTCACTCTTCCAAGTTCTCTGAACTTCCTCTGTCTCTGGTTTCTGAAATGATTGCCCATCGCCTGTTTCCAGATGAGTACGAAGTGTATGAGCGCTTCTGCGAGATCTCATCGACGGAAGAGAAGGGTGGCGAAGTGGATCAGCTGCTCAGGGGTCTCAACTTCCAACGCATGTCTCCAGAGCAACTTCTGAGAGTTCACAAGATGGGACGAATCAAAGACAGAGTCATCTTGGAGGCATTCAAGACAAAGGTGGCAGAGGGAGTGTTCACACCGCACAACCGAAGTGGCACTTGCATCCTTCTCGAAGTCACTCTGTTCGGCAACTCAGCTTCATCTCCTCTCGCAACTTCACATCATCATCACGGTCACCATCAGCAACAGCAACAGCAGCAACAGCAGCTTCAACAGAGACACGCTGGAAGGATGACTCCCAGATCGTCCATTTCGTCCACTGGGAGCTCAGGTGCCCCTCCTGCAGCTCCCTCCGCCATCCCTTCTGCCTCCTCCTCTTCAATCTCCTCCTCTTCGACCTCAACCACATCCTCTTCTTCATCCAGCGAACAGATCCACGCACTCATCTCTTCCGCTTCAGCACAGTCTCGCACCGCCATTTCTGGACTCAGCCCAGCGACGCTCATACGCAGACGTTCCGTAGCCGTCACCGTACCCATTCCTTCCGAAGGATCCGACTCATTCATGGACACTGAAACCTGGCACTCGGAGCCCTTTCAAGTCCACTCTGGAAACTGGTCCGCCATCGTGAAAACCAGGGGAAGCGTCATCTACAAACTCGGCATGACACTCAATCACACCACAACAGACTGCGAAAGCATCCAACTCGACTCCTGGTCCATGAGTCTCGAAGCTGCCTCGCCTGCTACCGCCCCTCAATCGTACACGATTGACTTCTCTCCATCGACATTCCACATGGGATCAGAGATATTCAAACCGGTTGATATCGCCACCTCCACCGCGCTTGGGTTTGGTGTTCGACAACACGCCTTCAAGAGACCTTCAAAGGCCACCATCTTTGTGCGCGTCCAGTTTCCCATCCCAAGCAAGATTTACTGCCGAGAAGTTGAATGACGCGACTGCGCTGTTGATGGTGCATGTTTACACGTAGAATCGCCTCGTCTCTCGCATGTAGCACGGAATACTTCATTCAACTCCGTCGTAGAGAAGATGGAGCTCGATCTGTCTCCCATCCCACTCTTTGTAATGTAGACGAATCCCTAGGAGATTTTTGAACTTGACAGTAGATATTGAATATTGGGTGAGTTACAATGATACAAGCACACTCGTGAAGTGCATTCGAGTTATCGAGCCGCCTTCTCTCTCGCAGCACTGAGGACGACATCGGCATTCTCAATAACGAGCCTAATGAGAGCGTTGGCAGCATTGGTTTCGCTCAGAAGTTGGTGTTGATCAGTGGGGAACTGCTGTGGCCTCAGAATGTTCGGCGCAAGGACGATGGCTAAACCGGTGGCGCTCATTCGATTTTCAGCCTCATGTGCTGAGATTTTAACCATAAGTTGAATGAGGTGGTTGAAAATGAAGAAAGCAGTCGATGGGATCTCGCACAAGAGGGACTGGATGAGGTTGATGCGAATCTCCAGCGATTGATCGTCCGCCATGGTCGACAATAGCAGAGGATAGAGTGCGAATGGGATGATTGGTTCGGGGAGTTGTATAAGATAGCGTTTCAAAAGGCCTGTGACTGCGTGCACATCGTCCAGCTCCATGAGATCGACGGACTCTCCAGAATCGAACCTCTTCTGCAACTCATCAATCTGTGTCTTTGATCCGGAAAGTCTCATAATGCCTTCTGTAGTCAATCCATTTGCGATGATTGCGTCGACACACGATTTAACGACAACAGGGATGAGATAACCAAGGTTCATGGGAAGAGCCATCGCTTGTGACAAGCGCTTTCCAAACAGTGCCGTATCTTGAGCAGGAGATGTCTTGGATGTCTTTGGAGACGAGGTGTTTGAATTTGATGATGTGTGATTGGATGAGGACGAAGAAGAGGAAGTGGCTGGAGGTTTGGTTGCCGCAGCAGCAGAGGCAGCAGTGAGTGAAGCAACATCGAACTTTGTACGTGCAGTGGAAAGAAGGGTCTCAGATTTGGAGATCAGAAGTGTGATGAGTGAGATGACGGCGCCAGGACCGGCGAGAGCGGCGATGGGATCTGTTGGTGTCATCTCGCTGTACATGATGTTTGGTGCCATGACGACTGCCAAGTTGGAAGCTGTCATCTTGTTCTCCTGCGAGTGTGCGGCGATTTCCGAGAGAAGTTGGATGAGTTGGTCGAGGATGAAGAAGGCGGTGGGATCGAGTTCGCAGAGCTGGGCCTGGATGAAGGCGCACTTCACGTCGATGGGTGTCTTCTCATCCGTGGCTGCTGCGATGAGGTCATTGTACATGGAGAAGGGGATGATGGGTTCTGGTAATTCCCTGAGGTATCGCTTCAATAGGCCAGCGATGGCGTGAATATCGGGCTCCTTGGAGAGGTCGACGGGCGTTCCCTTGTCGTACATGTCCTGCAGCTCTTTGATGCGTTGTAGGCTTCCAGAGACTCTAAAGATGCCCTCTACGGTGAGGCCTCTCGCGCGAATGGTATCGATGGCGGACTGAACGAGATAGGGGATGAGGAGATGCTGATTCATCGGGTGGCCCATCGCGAGCTGCAATTGCTGCCCAAACATGGCGTTGGAGTTCTTCAAAAAGCCAGCCTGTTGAATGACGTAGGCCGGGAAGCGCACTTGAGAGGGACTCATGAACTTGTAGAGCTCGTGGACCTCGTTGATGTAGATCACCTTCTTCCAAAATTTCGAGCTGATGAAGGGACGGAAGAACTGGAAGCCAAACTTCACCCACATGGATGGATGTACAATGAACAGCTGCTTCAAGTTCTTCTTGTACTTGCGCGTGATCGTGCCATACACCTTGCGAAACCACGCGAAACCGGGGTTGTGACCCTCTGACATCACCACATACACCACCGAGTAATCGCCTTCAGTAATGGGATCGAATAGATTGATGAAGTACAGAAGCAGATCGTCCTCAGTAGTACCGGGGGGCATAGCACCACAAACGACGACAACCTGACGACCTGCAAAATCGACGCCACTGCGGTATGCGAACTCCGCACGCTGTATTGACGAAAAGTCCCTCATTTTAGACTCTGCCAAGTAGTCCTCATAAGTAGATGGAGCATGAGCGGTTGAAGGAGACGCAGAAACAGAGGAGGGCGCGGATTTGGGCACGCTACCCACACTATTGCGCTCACCACCCAAAGAGGGGCTGGAAGTAGATGAAGAAGAAGCAGAGCTGGGAGGGAAGCTTGCGTGGGACAGAGGGACGGGAGCCAAACCAGAGGGGGGTGACTTGAGACGAGATGAGTCCTTTTGCGCCGCCGGACTGATAGTTGCCTTCGGAATTGCAAACTCTGCACATATACAAGGAGTCAAATATACGAAGTGTTAGCATAGGTGTTGCACACTCCCTCGAGGAAACCAGCACGAGTGGGAGGAAATTCGAATCAGGTGATGTGCAGCAATGCCAACCGAAAACCAGCAGAATTGCTCAAAAAGAGTGCGAAGGATACCATTTGAACTTGTTCACGTACCAGTTGTCGGTCCTACGAGCTTGTCATTGGGGAAAGAGAGGTCAAGAGTCACTCGTTTAGCAGCACGCGAAATGTCCTCTTTGGTGACGTCTGCCCTCGGCAATTCACGATTCAGCTCGCTAATCACATCCCAGGAAGGTATATTACCGAGGGCACGGCGCTTTTCGACTTGCCTGCTGCCTACAGTTGCGTAGCGACGGGCTCTGGAGAGTTCGTCGTCCCCATTGCGTTGGCGGTCATCGGACATGGCCAGTCACGAAGATAATGATACAGAGAGCAATAGAAACACCAGTTTCGCGGGTGTGATGGGGTGGAGACGCCAGAGTAAAGTGACGCAGGCGGCTAGAGATGCGCCGTTTCAGTTGGGCGACGCATCTCTGAAACTGCACCAGCGCTTACTGTTCCTGAGCCTCCCCATCACGGACAATCCTGAAACCTTCGAATGATTATGTTGTAGAGCACCTACAGTTACAGGAAGAACGCTAACAAGAGCGGTGGAACGGGAGTAAACGTTTCCTCCACCCCTCTGTAGTTTGCAAGTCTTCCGATGGCACCATCAATCCTCGACAGTACACGATGGAGTCATGATTTCAGCATTGACTCCCCCCACAGACTCATTCTCAGAAGCACAGGAAAAATGTTCGAAACTCTCCAAAATTTCATGAAAGTTGCTCTCTTTTGCAAAGCGAGCACCCTGTCGTGTCACTCTCGTGTGCAGTCCGAATCAGTATGTGTCATCCGAACGTTGTTTCACTCATGATTGAAATCCGGAAGATTCCTCCTTGCTTGCACGCAGTGCAGTTCATGACACGGTGTCTAACGCTTGCGAGCGGTTCTTTGTCTCTTACAGCTGCCATGTCTTGGTCTCGGTGGCTTTTCGTCCTCTCGGTTCTGTCTGTAGTGATAGGAGCATATGGTGGTCGAGATGGCTTCTCAGCGCAGAATCTGACAGGCTATGGTCGCAGTCGGATGTTGAGTTCGAAGTATCAGCTGTTGTGGGACGGAGATGCGGAGTGGATACATGTGGCTATGGTAGTTGAGACACAAGGTTGGGTGGCTATTGGAATTGCTGAGCCTACCTCAGGAAGGTTCGTTACTCTGGCTTGGGACGTGTAGTCTTTCCGCGCGCCGGCTTGCCGCAGTCTCAGGCGCCGACAGCAGGGGGATCCTCCTGCACGTGTCATTTGTGTAGCACCCTCCGGTGGTTCCCTCATAACCGTGTTCTAACGTTAGTGTTTGTGTCTAGTATGCCAGGAGCGGACATTTTGGTCGGCTGGGTGGATGATCAGACGGGAGAGGTGACGATTCAGGATCGGTGGGCGCACGGCAAGGCGACGCCCGCGGTTGACTCCTGTCCCAATTGGCTCAGCGATGGCGGTTTCCAAAATGCTACGCACACCGTGGTCTGTGCAAGTCGTTTGCGCGTTACGAACGATCAGTCGGACCGAAGTATCGGCAATGGGCCGATGAAGGTGATCTGGGCGCACAATCCGGATGGAACCGACGGCTTTGGATACCACGGCTCCATGCGACACGCCGCCTCCGTCGAGTTCTTCCCCAATCCCTCTCTCGACGACCTATATGCCAGCAATAGTACGTGGGATTACGTAGACCTGCGCATGAACAGCTATGTGGTCCCAAACCTGGAGACGGTGTACGCCTGTCAGAGCTTCAACCTCACCCAACCCGTCGACAAGCACATCGTGCGCATTGAACCCCTCATAGATCCCGCCACCCTAGGCATGGTCCATCACTTCTTGCTTCATCAATGCGATGTACCAGGCATCTGGAACAACTACACATCGCCTGGAAAATGCACTTCTCCAATCGCTCCGGCCAACACTGGCTGTCATTCGCCCATCTTCGGCTGGGGTGTCGGCGGCGGCCCACTCTACTTGCCACCAGAGGCTGGGTATCGTCTTGGCACTGCCTCCAACCCAAACCACGGCATGCGATACTTCATCCTCGAGGTTCACTACAACTCCCCAAATCCCGCTCTTCCGCTCTTCAGAACCGACACCTCTGGCGTGCGCGTCTTCTATACGGATCAACTTCGTCCTCACGATGCAGGCATGATGGTGCTAGGCGATCCGTTCGTCTCTTCCAAACCAATCATGCCCTCGACCTTCACGCACATCCAGGCCACTTGCCAAGACGGGTGCACGAGTCTCTGGTCTCATCCCATCAACATTTTCGCAGATTTCCTTCACATGCACGGCCTGGGATCGCGCATCTGGTCCACCATTCACAGAGGCGGCAATCAGATCGGAACTCTCAATCGCATCGAGTTCTACGACTACAACTTCCAAGAGCTCGGCCCCATCCTTCCCACTGTTCAGTTGCTCCCTGGTGATCGCATCGAGACCCACTGCATCTTCAATTCCTATTCACGCACGAACACAACCTCATTTGGTGTCAACTCAGACCAGGAAATGTGCATGGAATTCGTCGCCTACTATCCCGTTCTTACCGACCCTGATACCTCCAATCCTTGGGCAGTGTGCGGTTACGTGGATCGCGAGACCATTTCTAAGGGCGCCCTCCTCGGCAATGCATCGGCGTGCGGATCTTTGGACTTGACGAGTCTCATCACTCGAGCGCTCTCCACTGTCCCTTACAAGCTTCTTCTGGACGTACCAGGCGGCGAATCTTCCCTTTTTGGCCTTCCCAACGACAACCTCGGAAGCTGTCCCGACCCAATGACGGGCAGAATGATCACTCCATCGCAAGCCAAGAAGTCCAACTCTGTGGACACCACACTATTGATCTGGGGCATCGGTATTGGTGGTTTCCTTGTCATCATAGTAGTACTTGGACTCGGCGTGAATGTGCTCAAGCTGAAGCAGGGATTGAAGCCGGACACGCTCCCAGCAGCCCAGTAATTGTGGCCTGGAGGGCATGATTGGTATGAGCGCTCGGGCTCGGGCACTTTAGCCTTCCCCCTCTTTGTACATCACGGATGCCAATGTATTTGGATTACACGGATAAACCAAACTTGTAGTTCATATGCGAGGGGAAGGGACTGGAGACGTGGATTCAGTTGGCGCAAGCGCGAAGGGTCGTTACATTCTACGCGTTGTTGTTTGGGTTGGGTGTATAGGTGTAAACCTTGAATGGCCACACGAAACAAAATAACACAAGGGGATGTCGTTGGAGGGGGAGTTCAATCAACGGAGGGGAGAAGCTCACTTGGAGGCGGTCTTTTGGGAGATGGTCTTCTGGAGGTCGGCGAGAGTTTGCTTGTGCTTAGCAAGCGTGGCGTCGATGATCTGGATGCGAGCGCGCTCTTGGGCGATTTCAGCCTCATGTTGAGCGATCTGATGCAAGAGGGCATCCTTCTCGGAGGTGAGCTCAGTCTGAGCGGCGCGCACGGTGGCGACGGAGGTCTGGAGACCGAGCAGCTCCTGAGCCTGGGTCTGCGTGGCTTGCAGGGCGGATTCAATGCTCTTGGCCATTTGCTCGGGGTCCACGTGGGGTTCGGCTAATAGTGTGTGGGAAAGGGGTATGATAGAACGAGAGGAAGAGAGATTGGAAGAGAGATTCGGAGAGAGAGATTCGGAGAGAGATGAGAGATTGGGAGAGATGGTCAGGCCCGGATCAGACAGCGGCGGTGGATGGGGTGCAGAGGTGAGTGGACATACCTTCGGGTTCAGGGGTGGCAGGCTTCTTCTCTTGCTCAGTTTTGTTGACCTTGCGAGGACGAGGGCCCTGTTGCTGACGAGCGATGTGAGCAGGAGCGGGAACGGCGCCGGCGGCGGGCGTGGGTGCGGCCGCAGCGGAAGAAGAGGCGACGGCGGCCGAGGGGCTCACCTTCGATGCCCAGCTGGTGGCCTTGGATTCTGCAGCACGCCATGGGAAACGTTTATCGACCAAAGGAGAACGAATGGGTCAGGTTAGTATGCTACTCGTAGATGTGAGTGGGGGGTGCATAGACGAAGAGAGAGGAGAAAAAGTTGAGATGCCACCTTCTCCAGTCGAATCGAGTCGATTTGGCACGGAAAGGACAGAAAAGGGTTTCAATCGGGGGAAAGGTTATGCGTACGGGTCAAGGCAGCACGAGTGGCCTCGGCGTTGTTGGAGTTGGCGGAGAGCGTGTTGAAGACCAATTCCTCGGAGTAGTAGCCTCCCAGATCCGAGCGAATCTGCGCAACCAAGTTGGCAATCTCAACAGTAGCACCACGACCACGGAGATAGTCGGACATTTGGGCAGTGGGCTTGGGCTTGGGGTTCGACTTTCCTTTCGCTTGTTGGCCATTCGCACCAGATTGCGGGGACTTGCGAACTCCTTCAGGCTTGTTGGTTCCATTTTGAGTCTTGTGAGCACCTACAGCGGCTCCATTGCTCACACGAGGGCCCTGGGAGCCTTGGCGACCGTGCTGACCATTTTGTGCCTTCGGTACGGTCGTGTCGGTGGTAGACGTAGTTGCGCTCATCGGAAAAGGATTGAAGTAACACCACTACACGAGTTGAAGAGGTTTTCGCGCTATGTGCAACTTGAGCTTGTCCAAAAAAAGCGAGTTGCTGAAGGGATACGAGTTCACCAGGCTTTTTCGCCTTGGAACACAGTTGATTCGCCTTGGGAAAGGGGTTATTACGTTGCCAGAAGCTCGGAGATGGTACTCAGGCCACTATCTCGGATCCAACCACAGATCAAGCTGCTCGGGAGTCGTGCCTGGCCGATCCGGTGTTCCCCACGTAATTTCCACCAAGTCCACAGTAATTGCCTTTTTAGGAAGCCGACAGAGTTCGTCACATTTCTGGATCTGCCGACCCACGGCTGTCTCTGCACCTGAAGATCACTGGTTACTGGCTCTCTGGCGCATGAGACGGCTCCCCTCACTCACTGTATCATAGTAAATAGAGGTCTGTAGGATATCTCCATGGAAGAATCGGAAATCGAAGCTCTTTTGCGGCGCTTGAGTGACCGCGACCCTTCGCTGAGGAGACTTCAACTCAACTGCGCGTGTCTTGGTCCTGCACAGGCCTCTCGCATCCTTAATGCCATCAAATCGAATAGCAATCTCGTGGAACTTCAACTTCAGCAGAACTATCTTGGCGCAGAGGGTATGACAGCCCTGTTATCGGTGATTGACGAACAGCAGCAGTTGAGAGCGATTGATCTGCGATATAATCAGTTGCCTATGGCCGAAATCAAGCGTCTTTGGCAGAAGTTGCAACAAAACTTTACATTGGAGGATGTACGCATTGATGAGGACCTTGGAGACGAGGACGAAGTACCATTTCAGATCTTGGTTGGTCAGGATGCTGCCGAGGCCGATGGACTCACTTGGTCAACGTTTGGACGCCAGCAACTGGTGCAATATCGAACAAAGATACAGGAGCTACTCATTTCCAATCGAAGAATAGGAGAGGTTCGTTACTATTGCGAGATATGCCATTTGAACCGTTTCTCCGCTTTGATCGCGGTGTCATGCTCGTCTGTGTCCCTTTCCCCGTTTTACTTCGAGATATCGACTGACACATCATTTTTGCATGCATCTACCTGCTCATTTCTGTGTTTAAATGTAGTGTGTACGAGGAAAAGGGCCTGAAATGAAACTTCGCAATCGCGCCCTCGAAAAGGTGCCCGAGATGATCCTTTTGCCCCATCTGCGTATCTTGGACTTGCGCAACAATCAACTTAACTCGCTGCCCTTGGCTGGAATGGATCGAATGGTGTCCCTTGAAGAGCTCCTGTTGGACTACAATCGAATCCGATCTCTTCCTCGCTCTCTCTGCAATCTTGGCAAGCTGAAGGTTCTATCAGTCCGCAAAAACCTACTCACTGATATCCCGAAGTGTATTTCGTGCATGGGCTCGCTGAAGGAGTTGAAGTTGTCTGGAAATGAGCTGTTCGAGCTTCCGGTGGTGCTTGCGACCATTCCCTCGCTGGTTCGTGTTGAGTTGGATGAAAACCCGTTCATTCGAAGGTATCCCAAATTTCCTACAAATTCCGATCAAATCCTGCCCTATTTGAGAGAGGAGTTGAAGGCGAAAGGATTGCCAAAGAGCCCGCGCATGCGAGTCGTCGTTCTCGGAGCAGATGGCGTTGGTAAGACTAGTCTCATTCGTGCGATACAACCTGCGTCTGAAGGACTAGACAAGAAGAAGAGGAAGAGAAATGCATCGGTATCGACAGGAGTGGCGGCAGCGCCGTCCTTCTTCTCGGGAGTTGGAGGCGGAGGCGGAGGAGCCAAGTCTCCAGCCGAATCATCATTAGTTGTTCCCGAAGGAACCAAATCACCACCAATCAATCGAGAGCGCATAGACGCTGTCGTGGCTGCAGGAGCAACCATTGTTGGATCATACTCGCACTCATCGCCCAACAGCAACACTTCGACCGCAATCCTCACCTCCAGCGACGACGCTTCTCCCTCTTCCCCCTCTCCACCCGTCGCCTTTCTACATCACATGAATGCCTCATCTTCCTTCGCCTCCTTCACCATGTCACACATGGGTCATTACTCTTCATCTGCAGCAGCTTCTGCAGCGGCTGCAGCCGGAACAGGTATCCACCACCGCCCTCACATCGACATCTCCCCCGAGCTCCTCCCCGTCTCCGTTCTCAGCTCTAATCATCCACTTCTCAATTCCGAGGACCTGGTACTCAACTTTTGGGAGTTTTCCGGCGCTACCACCGCACTGTCCACACACCAGTTCTTCACCACTGACGTCCAGACTTGCTTCATCATCGTCTTCAATCTCCTCCAACCTGCTGAGCACCAATCTCTCATCGAACAGTTCCTTTACTCCATATACGTCCGTTCCAAGGATGCCTCTGTGGTACTAGTAGGCACTCACGCAGACGACAAGCGCTGCACAAAGGAATACATCGAATCCACCTTCCGCTCCATCATCCAACGCACCAATGCCGAGACACTCTACCCAAACCTCAAATTCCTTTACGACGTGGACACTTCCAACTCTGTGACTCTCAAGGGACTCAGGAGATCGATCTTCGACCTCGCATTCCCGGAGAGCGCCATCTCGGCTTCAGATTCCGTCAAGACTGGCAATCCTCTGGCTATCAAGGTTCTCGAAAGTTGGTTGGCCCTTGAAGAGCGTCTTTATGCTGCGAGGGAGAGCGCAGGTCAATACCAAGCCAAGAAAGAGGAGTTCTTCGATAAGCTCATCCGTCGCGCCACTGGCTCCAAGCCCCCTCTTTCCGACTCTATCCCCTCCATGTCGATTCTTCAGGGCGCTAGTGCTGCAGTGCTCGCGACATTGAAAGAGGTAGTATCAATGGATGTCTCAGAGAAGGATCTCCCCACGCTGATCGGTTACCTGAACGCCTCTGGTGCTGTCGTCACACTGAAGGACTCTGGACACATTGTATTGGACCCGCAATGGCTCATGGATGCCGCTTCTTCCCTCTTCACTGCCAAGATACCACTTACTTCCAAGGCGAAGGCTGGTTTCATACAGCACGCGGAGCTGGAAAATTGCATTTGGCCTCGTTCCAAGTTCCCCCCCTCTGAGTATGGCTGGCTGCTGCCTATGTTGGAGAAGTACGACGTACTCATTCAAGTGGACAAGAAGAGCGTCTTTGTGCCATACATGCTGCCGCCTCAACCGCCTGCGCACATCTCCTCCATTTGGATTGGCGATCCCGAGATCACGGAGCAACGTCGTTACTATGTCTTCAACTACTGTCCCACAAGCATCTTCCTCAAGTTGTTGCAAAAGCTGCTAGTGTTGGCTGAATGGGAGACGCAGGTTCACTGGAGGTATGGAATTGTGATGCAGGACGTTCGCAAGACTGCGCAAGTGTTCATCTTCCTCGATTTGGAGACCAAAACGGTGAAATTGCTCGTACGAGGTCGTCAGCAAGTGTTGAAGATGGTTGCGATTGCAGAGGCGATAGAACTCATCATGACGGAGGCGAGTCCACTCAAGAAGCAGAAGTACACGTCGATGGTGCCCTGTCGTCACTGCATCCAAGAAGGTCGCGAGCTCGATGCATCTCAATTCCCACTGGCTACTCTCGAAGCAGCTGTAAATAGGAACCCTGCCAACGCACTGGTGAACTGCTTCTCCGGCAAGAAACCTCGAACCGTCCGAGTCGACTGGCTTGCTCCCGATGTAGCGCTTTCTACCTTCAGTGGCGATCGAATTGAGTTCAAGGACATTGAGTTGGGCGATACTATCGGAGAAGGTGGCTATGCGACTGTATACAGAGGTAAGTGGAAGGGTCACATCGTCGCGGTGAAACAGGTCAAACTCGTCAACATCGTCAACACTGAGGCTGATAACGTCTTTGCTGAGTTCCGTCGCGAGGTTCAACTCATGTCTGGTTTGCAAAATGAGAATTTGGTCGTGTTGAAGGCGATTTGCATGGAACCTTTCTGCATGGTGCTTGAGTTCATGGAGAAGGGCTCCCTTTACGAGCTCACTCACTCTCCGGCATGGGCACAGATCGATTGGACGACGAGGATCAGTTTGGCACTGGATGTTGCGCGTGGCATGGCGTTCTTGCATGGTATGATGCCTCCGATTGTCCACCGAGATTTGAAGTCCCCGAACATCCTCCTCACCACCAACACTCCGGACGGCTGTCTTCGTGCAAAGGTCGCAGACTTTGGTCTCTCCCGTTCCTTGGACTTTTCGCGAGAATTGGACGGATCTGCGCTCGAAGGCAACAACCCAGTTTGGCTCGCTCCGGAAATCCTGCTTCATCAGAACTACAACGAGAAGGTAGATGTCTACGCATTCGGCCTCATTCTCTTCGAAATGCTGTCTGGACAAGACTACTTTGGCGACATGGCGTTTATGAGCGACATTGAGAACATGGTGATCGCAGGAAAGCGACCTAAGATCGACCTCGTGGAAGAGGATCCCTTCTCCGTCCAAAACGAGTATGTGGAGCTCCTCAAGGCTTGCTGGGATCCTTCTCCCACTGAGCGACCGACATTTGCTGAGGCCGTGAGCATTCTGATCAATCTATTGAGGAAAACTGGAGTGGAAGTGGTCGAGGAGAAGGCGCAACAAGTCGCTGCGACATCAACAAGTCAGAAGCACGACGACCCTCATTCCGCTGCCGATACCGCCACTGCGAGCAAGGACCAAGATACTGAAGCGGCGGACGCGGGAGACCCGACAGCACCGTCACCGAAGAGAGATATGATGCGAGAGTACAAGAACCGTCGGAGCCTGGACGTGAACGAGTTGGACGTAACCGTTTCCTCTGGAGGAACAAGCACTGCGGAAGAAGATCACCAGGACGCAACAACAACAACAGCAACAGCAACCTCATCATCAGCCGACCTCTCTGAGAAGGCATCACGAAGAACGCTTATAAAGGAGAAGAGCATGGGAAGCAACAAGAAGAGCATCAACCGCCACACTTCAACGCCTCGCGAAGGCCTTCCCGGCGACTCCATCTCAAACACTGGCTCCTCTCCCTCATCCAGAAGCATCAAACACGCCTCTGATAAGAAGAGACCTCGAAGATCCGAAATACATCAGTCAGAATCCGACAATGACGAATCGGACGACGAGAAGAACGCCGACTCGGCCTCCAACTCCACCAACTCATCTTCAAAGCTCTCGAGAGCCAACCCTTCCTCCACAAACCCTTCATCGTCCAACAACAGCAACAACACCAAGAATACTCTCCCTTCACTGGGCATCACTGGACTCTCACCAGCAGTCAGAGCGCAACTCAGTCCTCGTTCCTCAGACACCGACGCCAGCAACAGCGACCGCTCTTCTTCTTCATCTCCCGCGCCTACCAAGCTCAGCAAGCACAAAACGACCAAGTAGATGCCGCGTGGTCGCGAAGGCATGTAGACAACAAGATCACCTCCCCGGCCCTCCGCATTCCCTTTTGCCCTCTGACGTTCTATGTAGTAGAATATATACTTACAATGTTGAATCAAGCGGCGGTAGGAGTATTTACGTTGCACATGGTTGAAAGCCGCGAACAGATGGGAGCCCGCTGGTGTGACAGGCCGAGCTTCATACAAATTGATGGATATCCGCCACGAGTTTTGTCATGGAGATGATGGGAGTATCTTCGAATTGGTCTTGGAGGTATTGCATGTCGTCTTCGAGGGTGGCCAAGATGTAGTGCGCTTTGCTTCCATTGATGGTGACGTTGCCTCCTGCGGCCGTAGCCATCGCCTGTGTGAATCGTTTGATCGCGGGGTTCGCTTGAAGTTGAGGAGAGAAGAAGAGGGATTGGCCTCGGAAGATGTCCTTGGAGATGCGAGAACCGAACTTGTCCTCCTTCACCAACTTTCCAGATTTGAGTGTCGCATCTAGCCACTTCTCCGACATGATCCACGTTCCGACAATGCCATAGCAACATGATGTGCGAGAATGCGGTTCACCCCTGCGAATGATGAGGTGGGTCAAGGTGGGTCGTTTGTCTCCATGTTCAAAGCTCGTGACGACTGTGGAGTCAATACCAATGTCCTTCAATTTCTGGCGGTATTCTTTGATAGAGTCGGACTGAGACGGGAAACCCAGGAAACCAAGGAGGACGGGGACTTTGGGAGGCGAGAGAGTGGGGAAGTGGTAACGTTTCCAATCGGCCTTGGGATCCTCGACTGCATCCTTCGCATGCCTCCTGCCTTGACTCAATTCGATGGAGCTGGAAGAGGCTGAACTTCTCGTAACGCGGGTTGTGCGTGTGGGCTGCTGTCGCTGTTGTTGCGTGGAAGAAGAGTCTTCTTCTTGTTCTTCTTCTTGGCTTGATGTTGCGATGGCGTTCGCAGAGGTTCGTAGAAGCTTGTTGGGGCGCGTAGCATGAAGTGCAGTCTGTGAAGTGCGGCTAGTTTCCTTGCGTTTGGATCGTTTCGGCTGTGGAGGAGAGGTGAAGAGGTCGTCGTCTTCCTTCGTCAACGCCGTCGCCACCGCTTCCTCATCCTCGTGTTCCTCGTCAGAAATCTCTACGGGAGACATGACTATTTCAAAATCGTGCTGAGAGGGGGAGGAGGGATGAGGAACAGTGGTTGAAGATGGATTGTAGCGAGCAGCACTCGTTGTTGTGTTGGTGTAGGTCCTGGTGGAAGTGGTTCTGGCTGGTGGGGAGGATGAGGCAAAGTTGAGAGCTCTGCTCCTCTTCGGGCGAGACGATACGGGTTCCATCTCCTGCTCTAGTTCACCTGCCTTCTGCTCATCTTCATGTTCTTCCATGTCCATCTTACCAGCAAGTCGAGATCGCGAGACCAGTTTGCGCTTTCCTGTAGGTGATTCGTCCTTGTCCTTGTCGCTGTCGTTGTGGTCGATGGCGGTGCCCCTTGCCTTCGTCGCCGTTGCAGAAACAGTCGCCTTCGCAGATTCCTTCTCCAACATCTTCGACAAGTCCTTAATCTTCTCCATCGCCTTCGAATCAGTACCCATTCGCATTTCTAATTGATGTAGGAGAGCATTGGTATCGGTGAGCGCGTCTTCCTCCTCATCAACATCTCCATCGTCCTTGGTCAGCATTGCCCTTCGCTTGGGTTTCGGCTCAGTGGCAGGCACCTGTCTCTTGTTGGAAACAGGAGTTGCTATTGCCACTGTTGTCTTCGTTGGCAACGTAGTGCGCTGCTTCATCGGCGTCGTGAGGGCAGAGGATGTTGTTGATGAAGTTGATTCGGTTCTCCTCTCACGAGACGACGCAGTTGTTGTTGCTGCTGCTCTTGCAGATTTCGATTTGGATTTGGGAGTTGTGCCTGCAGCAGAAGTGGAGAGTTTGTAGTCGTCCAATTGCTCGTATTTGTGTCGAAGTTGAGAGAGCGCAGCTTGTTGCGAGGAAGTAGGAGAAGATTCGTCATTATCTCCATCACCAACATTATGACCACGGCTACCATTATGATCATCACCGACTCTTTCACGAGCACTGGGCGTGGAGATTTCGTCCCTGGTTCGTTTCTTCATCCTCTTCTCTCCATCGTCGCCAATGCCAGAATGTCGTGGATTTGAGCCAGAAAGGGCAACCAATCTCTTGTGAGCATCAGAATCTAGGGATAGTCGACCACCACTAGCACCGCCTTGATGATGTGTCGCCTTCTCCTTCCTTTGCGGCGCCTCCGGGAACTTTGCCGTGCTCCTCTTCTTCGGACCAGACGGGTTCATGAGCACTGCCACGATCTTCTTGATGGACGCGGTATGCGTGGGCTGTTTTGAAGCGACCTTGCCCAACATGCGATCAACCTGCTCCTTCTCCGGTTCCGTGAGCCCAACGAAGTCCAGCTCCTTCAGTACCTCCATCGGATCCGTCCTTTCGCTTGTCGAGTAGATTGTCTTCAAGCACTTCTTGGCGATGGCGAAATTGAACTTGCCCATCTCGCTGAGTTGCGTTTCGTGGTCGAAGACCAGCTTCAAGATGTAACGGTAAATCGTCTTGCGCTGCGGCATTGGGAGGTCGTCTGAGAAGTGTCTTATGAGATGTAGGAATCCTCCACACAGAATGGGTCTGCTTTCCGGATATGTGGACCAAGTGGGAAGGAAGGCGGCGATGAGCGCCTTGAGACGTGCGTCATGGAGGAGTCTCACGAATGCGATGTGGAAGAACTGCGATATGATCTGCTCCTCCTTGACCTTGTTGCTGAAGAGTAGGCGAGTGAGTCCTGCGAGTGCCGCGAACGCGAGAGGGGAATTCAGAGGTGACTCGTTGATGACTTTCAGGAGGGCGGAGGCGAGCGCTTCCATGTCCATGGAGCCGTTGAGCGTGATGTTGGGCAGTAAGAACCAATCGACGAGTGCGGTGATGGAGGCTGCACGGAGTGGGGAGGACTTCTTTGGGTTGGTGACCCAGAAACAAAGATCATCGAAGTGTTCGTCGCGAGTCCTGGAGACGAAGCGTCCTAAGGA
>Ga0307375_10002758_pt1 | contig 17734 bp, 20 predicted proteins | sample TR1MG_FD_202531 | JGI IMG/M metagenome (GOLD analysis project Ga0307375, IMG submission 202531) | Soil microbial communities from Risofladan, Vaasa, Finland - TR-1 | ecosystem: Environmental > Terrestrial > Soil > Coastal area > Acid sulfate soil | place: Finland: Risofladan, Vaasa | collected... | reverse complement strand
GCCAGAGCAAGCTGATCACCAACTTCACCACGGAGCCGATGGTCAAACTTTCAGACGGCAAGGAAGAAAAGCACAAGCTCATCGATACCAAGGACATTAACGAGCAGAAAAATCTGGCCGACTGGATACTTTCGCTTTAAGAAGAAGCAGTTCAGGAAAATAATTAATGTGTACCGTTTAATCGAAGTGATCGCAACAAAATCTAGGAGTCTATGATTATGGAACTCAGCAGAAGAGGTTTTATCAAGGGCATGGGCGCCTTGGGGGGGGCGGCGACCTTCGGTATCGGTTTTGACGCTTTGGCCGCAGCGGCGAAAGCCAAACCAGTGGCGGTGGGCAAGGCACTTGAAGTCAAGACATTCAAGTCAGGCTGTTCGATTTGCCCAAATTTTTGCGGCATCCAGGGCAATGTGGTGAACGGCATCGTCCGGACCATCTACCCCGACGCGGCCCGCGCCGATGTTTACAATCACGGCATCTGCCCCAAGGGCGCATCGGGGATGTACAACACCTACGATCCGTACCGGCTGAAAAAACCGCTCAAGCGCACCAATCCGAAGAAAGGCCCCAACGAAAACCCGGGCTGGGTCGAGATCAGTTGGGACGAAGCTTTCTCGCTAATTGCGGCGCGTATGGCAAAAATCAAGGCCGACAATCCGTCCAAACTCATACTCCAGTGGGGTCAAGGCAAGTACCTCATCGGCGACAACAACATGAAGGCATGGTGCGACGCCTTCGGCACCAAGAACTTCGCCCATCGCACCACGCTTTGTGAAGCGGCGCGACATGTGGCCGATGAACTGACCTGGGGCTACCACGGCCACATGCCCGATCTGAAGTACACCAATCTCCTGCTCAATTTCGGCGCCAACTATCACGAAGGCGAACAGGACTCGCGCTGGCTCGATTGGGCGAGCGCACAAGGGCGCGAACGCGGCATGAAAGCCGTGGTCATCGAACCGCGTCTTTCGGGCGTTGCCGCCAAGGCCGACGAGTGGGTGCCGGTGCGTCCGGGCAAGGACGTGGTCATGATTTTGGCCATGTGCAAATTGCTGATCGATGCCGGCACGATCGACGAGGAATATCTCGTCACGTTCACGAATTCGCCGCAACTGGTGGGCGCAGACGGCAAGATCGTCATGGACAAGGACGGCAAGACGCCGCTGGTATGGGATACCGTCACCAATGCCGCCTCGCCCTACACCGCGAACGTCAAGCCGGCGTTGAAGGGCAGTTACAGCGTCGAAGGCAAGCCGGTGCGTACCGCCTTCACGGTGTTTGCCGATAGCCTCGCCGACATCACACCGCAATATGCCGAAGAAGTTGCCGGAGTTCCCGCCGCCACCATCACCCGTCTTGCGGCGACCTTTGGCAAGGAAGCGCGGATAGGCGAGTTCAAGGAAATCGACGGCGTCAAACTGCGTTATCGCCCGGTTGCCGCTTATACTTTCCGAGGCCTCTCGGCCAAGGAATTCGGCGTACAGAACAACCGTGCGAAGCTGATCCTCAACATGCTGGTCGGTAGTCTCGATGCGGTGGGCGGCTTGCTGCTCAACCACCCGAACGGCCATCCCGAATACCTCGAACCCGCCAAGTGCGAGTATCCGCCAACCCGCACGGATATGCAGGAAACCGTGTTTCATCCGAACTCGCACCATAACATCGGGCAGCAAACCAATATCACCCTGCTCGACCCTAAGTCCTGGGGGCTGAATTATGTGCCGGAAATGCAGCTTTTCTACGGTACCAACCGTGCATTTTCAACATCCAATGCCTGGGAGCAGTTCGAAGGGATGACCAAAACCTTCAACGTGGTGATCGACATCGTGATGACCGAAACCGCTTGGTACGGCGACATCATCCTGCCCGACAAGACTTACCTCGAGTCGTGGCATAACGCGCCAGCAAAGACGAACCCGGAAATGGGCGGGATCGTCGCCATCCGCCAGCCGATGACCAACCCGTACAACCTCGAGCACAACGCCAGCTCGATCTTTTTCGAACTGGCCAAGCGCGTCGGCGTACGCGACCAGTATCTCGAAGCCCTCAACAAGAAGTGGGGGCTAAAGGAAGTCAAGTTCAAGCCGGGTCGCGACTATACGACCAAGGAACAGGTGGAAGTGATCTGGACCGACAAGGCCAAGAAGGATTTTTCCTATGCCATGGAACATGGCTTTGTCGCCAAGAACAAGAGCGCCAAGGACAAGTATCTGCATGGCATCGACCCGGTGTTCAAAGGCCCCGGCAAGCCGAAGATGAAGCTTTATGCGGATCACTTCATCGGCACGTATGAAAAGGTCGAGAAAATTACCAAGGCCAACAATCTGACACGGATCGATTTGCCGAAGTACAAGGTTGCCTACTCGCCGTTGCCGACCAAGGATCACGGCTTTCCAACCCCGCACCGCGAGGCCAAGGATTACCCCTTCTACCTGATCACGCACAAGCTGATGCATCGCTACCAGTCCGGCAACACGATCAACAATGCAATCACCAACCAGGCGCTGGGAACAGATCTCGACACCAACTACGTCGCCATCAATACCGTGACGGCGAAGCAGATGGGCATCAAGACCGGCGACCAGGTGCAGATCGAGACTCGCGTCGGCAAGGTAAAGGGCACGGCCAAGGTGACCGAGGGCGTGCGTCCCGATACGTTGGCGGTGTCATACCACTATGGGCAATGGAGTCCTGGCCTGTCTCCTGGCGCGAGCAAGGGAACCTGGATCAACCAGGTGCTGGAGTTGCATCCGGATATTCCGTCGGGCATGAACTCTTTCAACGATACCAAGTGCAAGCTGACCAAGGCATAAGGGGAGTAAACCATCATGGCAAAATTTGTTCGACTCATAGATACCAAGCGCTGCATGGGCTGCCGCTCCTGCATGGCGGCATGCGCGGCGGAAAACCACTTCACTCCCGATGCGCAGTGGAACGCGATGATCGAGTACGAAGTGGGTACCTATCCCACCGTGCACAAGATCTACAACACGATGAACTGCATGCACTGCGAGCGCCCGTCGTGCAAAGCGATATGCGACCACATCGGCGTCAAGGCGATCACCAAGAATGAATTCGGTGTGGTGCTGATCGACTACAACAAGTGCATCGGCTGCGGCTATTGTGCATCTGTCTGCCCGTATGGCGTGCCGCAGATGAACGCCGATAAACTTCAACCGCTTTATCCGGGCAAAGGACTGAACGGCGCCGAGAATATCGCCTATGCCGACCGGCACCCAACGCACCAGAAGAAGGCGAAGACTGCCGAGAAGTGCACCTTCTGCTGGCACAAGCTGGAAAAGGCGATCAAGGATGGCAAGACCGACCGCATCGGCAAAGATCAGGACTACACGCCGGCCTGTGATCTGGTCTGCCCGACGCAGGCGCGCTGGTTTGGCGACCTCGACGATCCGAAGTCCGAAGTTTCGATGCGCATCAAGGCGACCAATGCCGTTCAACTAAAGACACATTTTGGCAATGGGCCGCAGGTGTATTACACATTGGATAAAGGGGCCAAGTCATGAAAACGACGCATAGCGAAGTTTCAGTGCAGGTTGATGCCGGCCTTATCGGCGTTAAGCGCAGTAAAACACTGATGGTATCAATGGCGCTCGGACTGAGCTTGGCAATGGCACCGGCCTTCAGTGCCGATGCTCCGCCCAAGAAAAAAATGAGCTTCACTGGAAAACCGTCGATGGCCGTCGATGGCCGCTTCCACAAGCTGCATGAGAAACAGGAAAAGCTCGATTGCGCCGACTGTCACGACAAGGTGCAGGAAGATATTCTGTACCTGCGCAAGGATGATCGCATGTCGCAAAAACTGGCGGACGAGGGCCAGGCCGACCGCAAGGGCTGCCTGACCTGCCATAAGCCTGGCTACAAGCCGGACGGTCCGCACTCGTTCTGGGGAGTCTGAGCTTGAGCATGACTTCAACCGCGACCCTGGCGGAAATTGCCGGGCGTCGCAGCCGTACTTATTGGCTGCTCGCCCGTGGCTTTGCGGAGGCGCCGAGCCGCGCTCTTTTCGGTGAGCTGTTTGCGGCTCTGGGGCCGGTGGATCCAGCGGAGCTGCTGGGCGAGGAAACGGCCGCGTTCGCCGATGCCGTGCAGGCAGCCTTACGCATGGATGATGAATCGGTTGTGCTGGCTATCGAGTTTACCCGCCTGTTTGGGGGGATATCCGAATCCTATGGCGGTATGCCCCCGTTCGAGTCGGTCGTGCGTGAAGGGCGCTGGGGCGGCGATACGGTCCTGGCGCTGACAGCAGCCTATGCGGATGCCGATATCGTGCCCCCGTTGCCTGAAGCAAGCCCGGTCGATCATCTCGCGGCTGAATTGCGCTTTCTCGCCATTGCCTGTCATCGCGAGGGGGAAGCCTGGCAGGCGGACAACACCCAAGCCGCAATGGATTGGGTGCGCCGTGAGCGTGATTTTCTCGATCAGCACGTTTTGCGCTGGGTGCCAGCGTATTGCGAAGAGTCTGGTAACATGGCCGAAACCGCGTTTTATTGTGCCTTGCTGGTGCTGACTCCTCGCGCTTGTCTGCTGGATCGCGAGGATATCGACACCATTCTGGAATCCGTACCTGCCTTTGCCGCCCATGCTTGAGCCAACTATCCCTGCGGTTTCTTCGAATCTCAACCCGTCCGTTCAGGCTGGCTGCCTGTCCGGATTGAGGTTCATGCCCCCGGGCACGCCGCCCCCGCACGATGGTGTGGTCTATCGGTCACGTGGGATGGCGCTGGTGATCGGCGATTCCTTGCAGGCGGTGGAAGCCGCGCGTGAGCTGCTGAAGCGGGTGCCAACACTGCGCATTGCCCTGTTTGCGCCGGGTGTTTCCGACCTGAGTAGTGACCTGCCGTCGAGTATCAACGCCGTGAGCGGTCGCATCGTTTCTCTGCAAGGTTATCTTGGCCAGTTCTCGGCTTCGGTGCGCGTTGCAGCTGATAAGGCCGAGGACGTCGGAATATTCAGTGCCAACGCGGACCAGCGCTTTGATCTGGTGCTTGATCTGTGCCGCGAGCCGCTGTTGCGGGAGAGCGTGCTTCCTTATGGCTACTATGCGCCGGGCGACGATGCCGAGGCTCTAGTGAGAGCCTTGGATAGCCTGTCGCAATTGACCGGGGACTTCCACAAACCCAAGTATTTTGACTATCGTCCTCAACTCTGTGCCCACGGGGCCATGGGGGTTGCCGGCTGCACGCGCTGCCTCGATGTTTGCGCCACTGCGGCCATACGCTCGACGGGTGAAAAGATAGCGGTAGACCCTTATCTCTGCCATGGCTGCGCTAGCTGCACCCTGGCCTGCCAGACGGGCGCGCTCAGTTTTCAGCAACCGACCCCGAAAGCCCTGAAAGGCATGCTGAATGAACTGCTGGCAGAGCGCGGTGTGGATGCCGAGACATATTTTCTGGTAGTGCACGATGCCGCTACCCGTCACCTCCTGCCTGCCATGGCGGCACCTGAGGTTCTTCTGTTTGAGGTCAATCCTCTGCCCGCATTTTCAGACTTGCTGTGGCTGACTGCGTTGGTCGGCGGCGTAAGCGGCGTGGTGCTGGTAATGGCGCCGGAGATTCCGCCGCAGAGCCGCAAGCTGGTTGAACAGAAGGTGAGCGAGCTGAGTGCGATTTTAGCCAGTCTTGGCGGTGATTCGGCTGCGATCCAAATCGCGACCCCCGTGAACCTCGGCATCGCCATCGATGATCTCAAGAGATGTACACGGACGTCTGCGCTGGCCGTAGCGGTCAATGGCAACTCGTCAGACGAGAAGCGGGCGAGCTTACTCGCCGCAGTCGATGCATTGGCCCGCAGTGCGCATGCGACCGGGCAGTCGAGCGGAACCTTGGCTGAGCCGTGTGTGCTTGCGACCGGCGCCGCATTTGGCAGTGTGCTGGTTGACCCTGACAAATGCACGATCTGTCTTGCCTGTACCCATTTGTGCCCCAGCGGGGCGCTGAGCGGACAAGTGGACCCGGCGCCGGCCCTCTACTTCAAGGAAAGTCTCTGCATGCAATGCGACTTGTGCCGCGCCGGCTGTCCGGAAAAGGCCATTACGCTGCAGGCCCGCTTTCTGCCGGATGCTGCGGCACGTGAAGCCTTGCGCGAACTCGCCAGCGATCAACTCGTTCCATGCAGCAGCTGCGGGACCCTCTTCATCGGACGCCGCAAGCTGGCGGTGAGTCTGGCGCTGATGCAGGAATATGCAAAAGACATGCCGGGGGGCATCGATAGCCTGCGGATGTGCCCAAGTTGCCGGCAACGTGAAACGATGATGGGATAAGTAGGCGCCGGATGATATTCATTGCGCACCTGGATTCCGTTAATTTAAGCCGCATAAGACGTGGGAGGAGTGCTCTGTGGGAGATGCCACGCTATATGACAGCCACGGACGCCGCATCGAATACCTGCGGCTCTCCGTCACCGACCGCTGCGACCTGCGCTGCACCTACTGCATGCCGGAAGGCTTCAAGGGTTACGAAGAGCCGGCCAACTGGCTGACGTTCGACGAAATAGAGCGGGTGGCGGGGGCCTTCGCCCGTCTCGGCGTGCACAAGATCCGGCTGACCGGCGGCGAGCCGCTGCTGCGGCGAAACCTGGCCGAGCTCGCCGGTCGCCTCTCCTCACTTCCCGGCATCGCCGACCTGTCCCTTTCAAGTAACGGCACCCAACTGGCAAAACACGCGCAGGCTTTGCGCGCCGCCGGCATCACGCGGCTCAACGTCAGCCTGGATACTCTGGACCCGGCCCGCTTCGCCGCGATCACAGGGCGGGATGCGCTGGATGCCGTGCTACAGGGACTGATGGTTGCCAAAGAAGAAGGATTCGGCCCGATCAAGATCAACATGGTCGCTATGGCCGGCACGACCGACAACGAGATCGACGCCATGGCCGCCTACTGCATCGAGCACCGCTTCGTGCTGCGGCTGATCGAAGCCATGCCGGTGGGAGAAACGGGCCGTAAGACCGCCTTCGTGGAACTCGGCCCGATTCGGGAACGGCTGCGCGCACGGTTCGGCCTGGTGGACGGCATGGTGCCCGGCGGCGGCCCGGCCAGATACCTGGTGTCGCACGACGGACGCTGCCAGATCGGCTTCATCACCCCGATGTCGCAACACTTCTGCGACACCTGCAATCGCGTGCGTCTGAGCGTCGACGGCACGCTCTATCTTTGCCTGGGCCAGGACGACAAGGTGGACCTGCGGACCCTGTTGCGCACCGGTTGCAGCGACGATCAGTTGGACCAGGCGCTACTCGACGGCATCGGACGCAAACCGCTCAAACATGAATTCCGCGAGCATCCCACCCAGGTTGTCCGTTTCATGTCGTCTACCGGAGGCTAGCATTGCCTCCCGCCGCAAACTAAAATCCGATTGACTATATTCGTTATGACGGATATATTTACAACATGATCAACAGCAATGATTTTTTCGACGCGCTTTCCGACGAAACCCGGCGCCGCCTGCTGGCGCTGCTGGTGCGCGATGACGAGCTGTGTGTGTGCGAGTTGAGTTATGCGCTCGACATGCCCCAGCCCAAGGTGTCGCGACATCTGGCGGTGATGCGCGAGAGCGGGGTGCTGTCGGTACGCAGGGAAGGGCTGTGGGTCTATTACCGCATCCACTCCCTGCTGCCCGCGTGGGCTTACAGGATACTCGACCAGATGGGGCAGGGTTGTAGTGCGTTGGCAATTTTTCAGGCCGACCGCAAGCGCCTGAAAGAGATGCCCAATCGCCCCGTTCGTTGCTGCGCCTGATTTTTTTGGTTTCAATACATCTGTATTGATATATATATGAGTTGGCATATGTTTTTTGTTCCAGGGGTCGTGGCTAATGAGCGTGCAATGTTCAATTAGCGTTAAAACCGCCGCTGGCGCGGAACTGGGTTTTTTCGAGCGCTGGCTGACCCTGTGGGTGTTTCTGTCCATAGTGGCGGGCATTGCGCTGGGGCAGCTTGCGCCCGCACCAGTTCAAATTCTGGGCAAGCTGGAAGTGGCCCAGGTCAATCTGCCGGTGGGCCTGCTGATCTGGCTGATGATCATCCCGATGCTGATGAAGATCGATTTCTCGGCGCTGAATCAGGTCAAGAAGCACTGGCGCGGCATCGGCGTCACCCTGTTCATCAACTGGGGGGTAAAGCCGTTTTCCATGGCGCTGCTGGCCTGGATTTTTATCCGCATTCTGTTTGCCCCCTATCTGCCTGCGGAACAAATCGACAGCTATATCGCCGGGTTGATCCTGCTGGCAGCTGCGCCCTGCACGGCCATGGTGTTCGTGTGGAGCAGCCTGACCAAGGGCGACCCACTGTTTACCCTGTCCCAGGTGGCCCTTAACGACACCATCATGGTGTTCGCTTTCGCGCCCCTTGTCGGCCTGCTGCTGGGCGTGGCTTCCATCACCGTGCCATGGGATACCCTGTTCCTGTCGGTGGTGATGTATATCGTCATTCCGCTCGCCATTGCTCAAGCCTTGCGCCGGGTGCTGTTGAGCAAGGGTGTGCTGGATGCCGTGATGGCCCGCCTGCACCCGGTCGGAATTTCTGCTCTGCTCGCCACCCTGGTGCTGTTGTTCGCCTTCCAGGGCAAGGCCATTCTCGATCAGCCTCTGATCATTCTGTTGCTGGCGGTGCCGATCCTGATCCAGGTGTATTTCAATTCCATGCTCGCCTACTGGCTCAACCGAGCTGTTGGGGAGGCCCATAGCGTGGCCGGCCCCTCGGCGCTGATCGGCGCCAGCAATTTCTTCGAGCTGGCAGTGGCGGCGGCGATTTCGCTCTACGGTTTCGAGTCTGGCGCGGCTCTGGCCACGGTGGTGGGAGTGCTGATCGAGGTGCCGGTGATGCTATCAGTAGTGCGTATCGTGAACGGTTCCAAAACCTGGTACGAAAAAGGAGCGAAAATATGATCCCCCAGTCGGTTTTGACCTGCCCCCTCTGTGGCCATGTGGAAACGGAAACCATGCCCACGGATGCCTGTCAGTGGTTCTACGAATGCAAGGGCTGCGGGACGCTGTTGAAACCCAAGGCCGGCGACTGCTGCGTGTTTTGCTCCTATGGCAGCGTGCCCTGTCCGCCTGTGCAGCAGGAGGGCGCGGGTAGCGCCTGTTGTGGAGGAAGCAAGCATGTTTGACGCTCTCGCCACCTGGCTGATCTACGACCTCGCCGGGCTGAAAGGCACGCCTTTCGGAGACGCAGCCCATTTCTTCGTGATGGACGTGACCAAGATCCTGGTGCTGCTGACCCTGGTGATCTATCTGATGGGTCTGCTGCGCGCGCTGCTCAAGCCCGAGAAAGTGCGCGAGTTCATCCGCAACCGAGGCAACCTGCAAAGCCGCTTCATGGCGGTGGGGCTGGGCGCGGTCACGCCGTTCTGTTCCTGCTCATCCATTCCACTCTTCATCGGCTTTGTCGAGGCCGGCATTCCGCTCGGCGTGACGCTCTCTTTTCTGATCGCCAGCCCGATGATCAACGAGGTGGCGGTGGTGGTGCTGGCTTCGGTGATCGGCTGGAAATTCACCGTGCTGTATGTGCTCACCGGGCTGACCGTTGCTCTCGTCGGCGGCTTTGTGCTGGAGCGCTTCAAGCCGGAACGCTGGGTCGAGGACTATGTCTGGAAAATCCACATGGGGGAGGCGGCGCAGGTCGAAGAGGACAAGTCCCTGCGTGCCCGCCATGAATACGCCCTAGGGCAGGTCAGGGAAATCGTCGGCCGCATCTGGAAATTTGTGTTCATCGGCGTGGGGGTGGGCTCCTTCATCCACGGCTACGTGCCTGCCGAAATGGTTGCCAGCGTGGCGGGGGATGGCGGCCTGTTGTCGGTCATCGGTGCGGTGCTGATCGGCGTGCCGCTGTATTCCGATGCGGTCGGCATTATCCCCATTGCCGAAGTGCTGCTCGGCAAGGGTGTACCTATCGGCACGGTGCTGGCCTTCATGATGGCGGTCACCGCGCTGTCGCTGCCGGAAATGATCATCCTGAAAAAAGTGGTGAAAGTGCAGCTGCTGGCGCTGTTCGCCGGCTATCTCACTATTGCCTTCGTCATCGTCGGCATGTTGTTCAATCAATTGAGAGGTTTTATATGAGCACGGATTTGCATCCTTCCATCGTGGCCCTAGTTTCACTGGCCGCCAACATTGCCGCCAACCACCCCAAACAGGGCCTGTGCCAGGTGGACAAGCTGAAACAGTACGGCGTGGCGCAGGAGCAGATTGAGGCGGTGGTTGAAATCGCCCGCCACATCCGCGATGAGGCGGCGCAGTCGCTGGACACCAGTTTCGACGAAGCGTGCCGCAAGGAGAATGCCAATGCCAGTCTGTCTGCTATCGGCATCGCACAAGGCGCTTGCTGCTCGCCGACGAAATCCGGTCAATCCTGTTGTTGAGAGGTGGATGAAATGAATGATGTTAAGCATGACGAAATACGCCAGGCAGTTCGTGAAAACTATGGCGCGGTAGCTCGCGCCGAATCCGGTTGCGGTTGTGGGCCAGCTTGCTGCACCCCGACCGAATTGCCGGCCGCGGACATCCTGTCGCGTGGCATCGGCTACAGCGAAAGCGAAGTAAGCGCGGTGCCGGAAGGCGCCAACCTCGGGCTGGGCTGCGGCAATCCCCAGGCCATCGCCGCGCTGAAACCCGGCGAGACGGTGCTGGATCTGGGCAGCGGGGCAGGCTTCGATTGCTTCCTCGCGGCACGCCAGGTGGGCGATAGCGGGCGGGTCATCGGCGTGGACATGACGCCGGACATGCTGTCCAAGGCGCGAGCCAACGCGGTCAAGGGCGGCTATGCCAACACCGAATTCCGCCTCGGCGAGATTGAGCATCTGCCAGTGGCCGATGGCACGGTGGACGTGATCATTTCCAACTGTGTGATAAACCTCTCGCCGGACAAGCCTCAAGTGTTCCGCGATGCTTTTCGTGCCCTGAAACCGGGCGGCCGCTTGGCCATTTCGGACATCGTTGCGACGGCAGAGCTGCCTGAGGAGGCGAGGCGCGATTTGGCGCTGTATACCGGCTGCATGGCGGGGGCATCGCTGATCGAGGAACTGGAGGAGATGATGAAGAGCGTCGGGTTCGATCAGGTGCGCATCACGCCGAAGGACGAGAGCCGCGCTTTCATCCGCGACTGGGCGCCGGGAAGGAAAATCGAGGAATTCGTGGTTTCCGCCCATATCGAGGCGGTCAAGCCTTAAAACAATTTTTAACAAGGAGCTGGAAAATGAAGAACATCAAGGTACTGGGCACCGGCTGTGCCAACTGTAAAACCACCCTCAAGCTGATCGAGGAAGCGGCGCTCGCCAAAGGAGTCGAAGTCAAACTGGAGAAAGTCGAGGATATGGCTGCCATTCTCGGTTATGGCGTCATGTCCACCCCTGGCGTGGTGATCGACGGCAAGGTGGTGCATGCCGGCGGTGTGCCGAGCAAGGCCAAGATCGAGGAATGGCTGGGCGGAAAGGAATCCTGCTGCGGCTGCTGCGGCAAGGAGTAAGCGCATGGCCAAAACCGTATTGATCCTGTGTACCGGCAACTCCTGCCGCAGCCAGATGGCCGAAGTCCTGGTCAATCACGACCTCGGCCCGGACGTGCGTGCGCTGTCCGCCGGCACCAGGCCCCAGCCCAAGGTGGCGGATGGCGCCATCGAGGCGCTGAATCTGGGCGGCATGGCCACCGAAGGACTTTACCCCAAGGACGTGGATGCGGTGATGAACGAGGACATCGACCTGGTGGTGACAGTGTGCGACAACGCCAGGGAAGCCTGCCCGGTTTTCCCCAAGCCTATTCCCTCGATTCACATGCCTTTCCACGACCCCCACGGCGAACCGATGGAAAGCTTCGTCAAGGTGCGTGATGAGATTCGGGCGAAGCTGGTGCCCGAATTGCGGCAACGCTTTCATATTCAAACAGATATGTGACAACATCCAAATCAGTGCCGTCATTCCGGCGAAAGCCGGAATCCAGTATTGGCGCACGTTCCTGGATTCCGGCTTTCGCCGGAATGGCGATCGTGCGAGATGTGTGCATACATTTAGCCTTGAAGGGGAGGGCGCTGTTTGTGGCGAGATAATGCAGTGCACGACGATGAGCAGGACGCAAGGCGCTGAAAACGTTAAAATGGCCCTATCCGCCCATCAGGAAGCCATCGTGAATCTCATCCCCGAAATCAAGCCCGGTCAATCCATCGAGCTTCTCAAAGAGCTGCATATTTTAACGCGGGATGGAAAGCTCAATCAGGACAGCCGGCGCAAACTGAAACAGGTTTATCACCTGTTCAACTTCATTGAGCCATTGCTGAAAGAAGTGCTGGCCGGGAATGAAAACCTGACCCTGGCCGACCATGGCGCGGGTAAGTCCTATCTGGGCTTCATCCTTTACGACCTGTTCTTCAGGGAGCTGGCGGCCGGGCACATCTACGGCATCGAAACCCGTGAGGAGCTGGTCATCAAATCCCGCGAGCTGGCCGAACGGCTGGATTTCGGGCGCATGACCTTCCTCAACCTGTCGGTAGAAGCCTCGACGACCTCGGCTGAATTGCCGGAAAACATCGACGTGGTGACGGCGCTGCACGCCTGCGATACGGCGACGGATGACGCGATCCGGTTCGCCTTGCAGAAGAAGGCCAAATTCATCGTGCTGGTGCCCTGCTGTCAGGCGGAGCTGGCTGGGGTGCTGCGCAAGAACAAAAATGACTCGTTCTCGAAAACACCCCTGTCCGAGATCTGGCGCCACCCCATCCACACCCGGGAATTCGGTAGCCTCATCACCAATGTCCTGCGCTGTCTGCTGCTTGAATCTCACGGCTACCAGGTGACGGTGACCGAGCTGGTCGGCTGGGAGCATTCCATGAAAAACGAGCTGATTGTCGCCAGCTTCAAGGACGCGCCGAGAAAGAATGCCCAGGACCGGCTGGAGCAGATTCTGCAAGAGCTGAACCTGGATGAAATGAGGAGCCGCTTTGCTTATTGATGGCCGTGCCATGACCTGGTCGCGCCTACTGGCGATGCTCGCCCTGACTCTGCTCTGGATAATGCCGGTCGCGGCTCAGTCTGATGATCTCTGGGTCAAACCCGGTCCGGACGGCCAGCCCCAGCTGCAACTCTATTACTTCTGGACCACCACCTGCTCTCATTGCCAGGAGGCACGGCCCTTCGTCGAGGCCATTCCCGCCACGCGCCCCTGGGTGGCGCTGCATTCCATGGAGCTGAACGGTCATCCCGAGCATGCCCGCCAGTATCAAACGATGGCGGCGCAACTCGGGCAGGAGGCGGTATCCGTGCCGGCCCTGCTGTTTTGCGGCGAAATGCATGTGGGCTGGGACAAGGCCGAAACTACGGGCGCGGAGATTGCGTGGCGACTGGATGAATGCCATGCCCGCCTCCTCGCGGGTAGCGTGGTTGCCGGTCTTTCGGCCGGCAAGCTCAGCGTGCCCATCCTGGGCGAGGTGGATCCGCAGCATTTCTCCCTGCCCTTGCTGACTGTCGCCATCGCCGGTCTGGATGCCTTCAACCCCTGTGCCTTCTTCGTACTGCTGTTCCTCCTTTCCCTGCTTGCGCACCAGAAAAACCGGGAGCGCATGCTCGTCATCGGCGGCATTTTCGTGCTGTTCTCCGGACTGATGTATTTCGCCTTCATGGCGGCCTGGCTCAACCTGTTCCAGGTGCTCGGCAACCTCGCCTGGGTGACCTTGGCTGCGGGGGCGGTGGCGGTGTTTGTCGGCGTCGTCAACGTCAAGGATTTCTTCGCCTTCGAGCAGGGGTTGACCCTGTCCATCCCGGAATCGCGCAAACCGGATATTTACCGCCGTGCCCGCGCCATCCTTTCTGTCGACAATCTGCCGGCGATGGTCGCGGCGACGGTGTTCCTGGCGATTGCCGCCAATTTCTACGAGCTGCTGTGCACCGCGGGTTTTCCCATGGTCTATACCCGATTGCTCACCCTGAGCGAGTTGCCGCCCGCCGGGTACTACCTCTATCTGGCTCTGTACAACCTGATCTACGTGGTGCCGCTGGGTCTCATCGTGCTGGTCTTCGTACGCAGCATGGGCGCGCGCAAGCTGACGGAACGCGAGGGCAGGCTGCTCAAGCTGCTCTCCGGCTCCATGATGCTGGAACTGGGCACACTACTGCTGGTCGCGCCGGAATGGCTGAATAAGCTGACTGTGGCGTTCGGTTTGCTGGGCATCGCCGTGGCCATCACCTGGATTGCCGCATGGATGACCCGAGGAAAAAACGCATGAGTGCAGTACACAATCACGATCATCATCACGATCACGGCGAAACCGCTGGCCGGTTAATGTGGTTTGCCGTGGCGCTGACGCTGGTTTACGCCGCCGTGGAGGCGGGCGTCGGCTGGTGGGCGGGTTCGCTGGCGCTGGTGGCCGATGCCGGGCACATGGTCAACGATGCCGGGGCGCTGGTGATTGCCGCCGCCGCCAGCTGGGTCAGCCGGCGGCCTGTTTCGCAGCTCCACAGTTACGGCCTGGGGCGGGCGGAGTTTCTCGCCGCCCTAGTCAACAGCCTCGGCTTGCTGGTGCTGGTGACGTGGATTTCCGTTTCCGCCGTGCAGCGCTGGCAAACTCCCCAGGCGGTGCAGGGCGAGGCGGTGTCGCTCACCGCCGCGCTGGGGTTGCTGATCAATATCGGGGTGGCGTGGATGCTCTTCCGGGGCGAGCAAAACCTCAACACCCGCGCCGCGCTGCTGCACGTCGTAGGCGACCTGCTGGGTTCGGTGGCGGCGCTGATCGCCGGAGTGGTGATCGTTTTTACCGGTTGGACACCCATCGACCCGCTGCTGTCGCTGGCCATCGGCGCGCTGATCCTGGTTTCCAGCCTGCGCCTGTTGCGCCAGGCGCTGCACGGGATCATGGAAGGCGTGCCGCTACATTTGTCGCTGGAAGAAATCGGACAAGAGATGGCCTGTATTCCCGGCGTGATTTCGGTGCATGACCTGCATGTGTGGAGCGTCGCTTCGGAAGAAATCATGCTTTCCGCTCATTTGACCGTCGCGGATCTGGCGCGCTGGGAGGGCATACTGGCAGAGAGCCGCAAGCTGCTGCATGCGCGTTTTGGCATCGAACACGTCACGCTGCAGCCAGATCCGGCGGTGCAGATAATCAGTTGGATACCCAGGGAACGGGAATGATTCCCCGTGAGGCCGTGAGCGACACGCTGCTAGCCTGAAGCGGGCTCCCCCGGCCGCCGTTTGATGAACAGTTCCTGCCGCGCAGCACGGCTGATGGCGACCACTGCCGGGTGGGTGAGCTTGCGCTCCACCGAGATGGCGTAGAACTGCTCGATCACTTCTTCGGTGGCGCCGATGCTGACGACTTCGTGTTGCCGCATGACCTGTTCCGCAATGGTAGTAGGGGCGGCGAACATGCCTACCCCGGCCTGACCGAAGGCGGTCATCAAGGCGCCATCGTCGAATTCGCCGGTGATGCGCGGCCGAATCCGGTTATCGCTGAACCAGCGCGTCAGCCTGGATCGCACCGCGACGTCCTCGCCCGGCAGGAGCATGGGCGCCCCGTCCAGACATTGCGGGAACGGCGCCGGGTGCTGCTGCGCCAGCTCTGCTGTGGCAAAGAAGGTGAGGCCGCATTCCCCGAGCAGGTGGCTGAAGCCCCGCACGTCAACTGTGCGCGGCATGGGGCTGTCGGCGATCACGATGTCGAGCCGGTGCACCGCCAGTTCCGCCAGCAGGTCGGCGACTTTCCCTTCCCGGCAAATGATGCGCGGCGGTGGCTCAACCTGCATCGCCGGTTCCAGCAGCTGATAGGCAACGGCCTTGGGCACCGCGTCGGTGACGCCCACCCTGAATTGCAGGGGCCGATCGGTGGGGCGGTGATGCAATGTCTCTTCCAATTCCTGGCCGAGCGAAAAGATTTCATCGGCATAACTCAGCACCATCCGGCCCGCCTCGGTCAGCTCGAATTGCCGCCCGCTGCGATTGAACAGCGCTTCGCCCAAGACTTCCTCGAACAGGCTCAGCTGGCCGCTGATGGTCTGCGGCGTCAGGTGCAGCCGCTCGCTGGCGCGGGTCACGCTGCCGGCCTTGGCCACAGCCCAGAAATAGTGAAGATGCTTGTAATTCAACGTGCCCATGCGCCATCCAGTTCGTAATATTCGAAGTAGATATCAATTATATTCGACTTTATGGAACTGCAAATGATCAATATACTCCATGTTCAAAATGATGAATGGCGGCGCCATTTGGCGCAATCCGTGACAAGTATGAAATAACGAAGGAAATCTATGGAAATCAAGCATCAAAATAGCATCCTCAAACTGATGGCAAGGGTCGTGTTCTCCAGCCGCTGGCTGCAAGCACCACTCTATCTCGGGCTCATCATCGCGCAAGCGGTGTATGTCTACCATTTCGGCGTCGAGCTGATGCACCTGGTCCAGCACACCAAGACCGTTACGGAAACCCAAATCATGTTGGTCGTGCTGGGCCTGATCGACGTGGTCATGATCGCCAACCTGTTGCTGATGGTCATCGTCGGCGGCTACGAAACCTTTGTGTCGCGCCTGTATCTGGATGGTAATCCCGATCAGCCGGAATGGCTGGAGCACGTCAACGCCGGCACCATGAAGGTCAAGCTGTCCATGGCGCTGATCGGTATTTCCTCCATCCACCTGCTGAAGACCTTTATCGAGGCGCCCAACTTGAGCCAGCAGACCATGATGTGGCAGGTCATCATCCATATGACCTTCGTGCTGTCGGCGATGGCCATGGCCTATACCAACCGGCTGATGGAGGCCAAGGCGCACTAAAGCGTGGCGCTCATCTGTCTTCCCCTGCGTAATACGCCTCGCTGCCACTCTCAAGACATAGGGGTGGCCGCTAATGGTTTGCGGCGTCAGGTGCAGCCGCTCGCTGGCGCGGGTCACGCTGCCGGCCTTGGCCACCGCCCAGAGATAGTGAAGATGCTTGTAATTCAGCGTGCCCATGCGCTTTACCTCAAAAATGCGTCGCAGACGCATACCTCGTCCCCCTCTCCTTTTGGGAGAGGGCAGGGGTGAGGGAAGCCGGGCATGGTGCGAGCGTCATGCCCGGTTAGGTTCGTAATTTTCGAATGATATGTCAATTATATTCGACTTTATGGAATTGCAAGTGATCGATATACTTTTCCGTATTCCAAATGAAGAAGGAAAGCGCCATGCAGATTCACATCCAGTCACAGGGCTTCACTCTCACTGATGCTTTGCGCGATCACGCCGAGTATCGGCTGCGCTTCGGCCTGACCCACGCCAGCGACCACATCCGGCGCGTTGAAATGCGTCTGTCCGACATCAACGGCCCGCGCGGCGGGGCGGACAAGCGCTGCAGTATTGTGGTGGCGCTGGAAAGCCTTCCCGATGTGGTCATCGAAGACGTCGAGAGCGATCTCTACGTTGCCATCGACCGTGCCGCCGACCGCGCCAGTCGGTCCGTGGCGCGCTGTCTCGATCGCAAGCGCGAGCATGTGGCGGGCCAGCGTCCATATTTATTCTCGCCGGAAGCGGACTGAACCGCCACTTTTCCAATAGGCTACATGAACACCCTGGAGACTGAATCATGAAACGCATTATTCTTTTTCTCGCCACCAACCTGGCCATCGTTCTGGTGCTCTCAATCACCATGCGGCTGCTGGGAGTAGAGCCTTACCTTACCGAAGCGGGGCTGAATCTCGGCAGCCTGCTGATTTTCGCCGCCGTAATGGGCATGGGCGGTTCCTTGATCTCGCTCGCCATCTCCAAGTGGAGCGC
>Ga0307375_10002757_pt1 | contig 17735 bp, 11 predicted proteins | sample TR1MG_FD_202531 | JGI IMG/M metagenome (GOLD analysis project Ga0307375, IMG submission 202531) | Soil microbial communities from Risofladan, Vaasa, Finland - TR-1 | ecosystem: Environmental > Terrestrial > Soil > Coastal area > Acid sulfate soil | place: Finland: Risofladan, Vaasa | collected... | reverse complement strand
TGGCCGCTTTCTTTCGGAATCGGAAATGCCGCCGATCATCCAGTCCCAGAAACAGATCATGCGGCTGGAAAGCGACAGCGTGCGGGCGTGGATTGATGAGGAAGGCATTCATCACGCGCCCACTGCCTGGACACCCAATGATGAAATCTACAAGTCCTATGACGATTGGTGCGAGACCGCGCAACGCACCCCGCTCGGGGTGGAGATGTTCTGGAAAACTATACGCAACCGCTTCCCGGAAATTGAAACCAAGCAAAGCCGGGTGAAGGTCAACGGCAAACAGGCACGCAAACGTGTGTCCAATCTGTCGCTGGTGCCACCGGTTCCGGTCGGGCAACAGCCACTGCCTGCTTATACGGAAAATGTTCCGATGCAAGAAATTGCATCAATAGAGGAATTAGAGGGGCTGTTCTAGCTGACGCAAGAAAGCCCGCTGTAACGGGCTTGTCTCACATGCTTCGCCAAAATGCGCGCAAGCCGTATTACCGATTACTTAGGTGCCACACTTCACAAGCCATTGGCATTGGTGCATGTGAAAGTATCACCAGCAAACTCGAACTCGCACATATCGCCCCCTTGCTGGCAGTCATTAGCAAAAGCCTTGTAGTCGATGTAGTTGCGAAGGTTATCCGGGATTTCGTGCGCATAGCATTCATCGAACAACTCTTCCGCTGCGTCCTCCAGCCGTCCGCTGTAAAGGGTCACATCGTCCAGTTTGTTCATGGCATCCTCCATGTCGTAGCCAAGCACATCGCACAAGTAAAACAGGTCAGGCCACTGATCTTCCGGCACGTCTTCGATGATGGCTAGAAACTGTCCGAAGTTGGACTGATCTACGCGACAAGCACCAAATATTTCGGTTACTTCTGGGCTTCCACCGACATAATAAATATAAAACTTTTCCACCAGCAAACCAAACTCATCGCGGCATTGGCTGGATTTCTGCTCGAACTCCTCTTCGGTTGAGAAGTTGAAGCCTTCTTCATCATGGTTATAAGGTTGTGCAAAGAAATCCCCGGCTTCTGTCTGTTGGCCTGCGGCTTTGCCTTGCTGTGCGGATGGTTGGTTTGTGTTTTGTGTGAACATGGTGTTTCTCCTTATTATTTATTGATTACATTGTCTTGGTTCGATTCACTGTTAAGCGGCCATCCGCGAGCGTTGGTCATTTGATCCGTAGATCTCTCCCAGCACCGTGGCTCTGTTCAACTGCAACAGCTTCTCTGGCTTAGCGGTTTTCAAGATTGATTCCGGTTGTAGAAAAAGCGCTGCCTTCACCTTGCCGCCTTCCTCCACCACCTGATTCCCGAACACCGACCAGAGATCCCCGCGAGATTTACGGGCGAACATCTCAAGCTTCGGAAAGCCTGGGTACATCGCATCGAGCATCTGGGCGAACTCTTCCGGCTTCTTGCTGTGTGCCGTTGCATCCGCCACAACCCACGAGTTCAATCGTTTTTTGTTGTCGTGCAATGAACCTCCCTTCTTGCCGATTAGCAGCAGCTCATGAGATGTTTTTGTTGGACCTTGCGACAAGACCCCTTTGCTGTGCTTGCACCACACCATCGAGCTGACGTAAGAAAAGCCCCAAGACTTTAATACCGCAAGCCCGTCTTCAAGCAGGCAGCTCGGCACCCACAGGTACAGCGCCGCATCCTTTCCAAGACACTCCTTGACTGGCAGTGCCTGAATCGCAGCGGTGGACATCAGCGGGTAATGCACTGATGGGTCGCAGAACGAACCTTCGATGGTGTCATAGACGCCATAGTCCCAAGGCGGGTCGGCGTAAATCACCGAGTAAGTTCCTTGCAACGTTTCCAGCGCAGCAAAATTATTTTTTGCTAGTAGTTGGGCCTGCGCACGCTTCTCGTCGAGCACTTCTTTCTTGTGCTGGTCTTTGGTAACTCGCTCAATCCCTTTCACCAGAATCTCATCCTGTTCGTGTGCTTTTGGGTAGCTCTTGACCAGTTTTGCTGCCGCATCTAGTGACACCTTCCCCCGGCTGACCATATCGACCAGCTTGGAACTGCCCCCGTTTTTAACTTTGCGCGCACGGTCGATGCTGTCTTCCGATACGCCCATACGTTGTGCTGCCTCCTTGCGGGAGCATGCCGCTTTTGCGGTATGCTGATTGCTCCCTTTAGGCAGACTGGCCAGTTCTTCGGCAAAAATCGCCCTCTGTCCCGTCGTCAGATGACGGCGGTACAAGTTAACGCTGACGGCCCAGTCAACATCATTGGCGGCGCTGCCAATGTCGTGTGTAATCGGCTTGATGCCCAGCTTCTTGCAAATCTGAAGGCGAGCACGTCCATCAACCACTTCCTTTCCTTTCATCAGGATTGGTACAAGTTGACCCTTTTGTTGAATATCCGCTGTCATTGCTTCAAGCTCGGCATCCGTATGTGGAGGCAAAGCGTTGAGAATGGCGTCAAGAACAGGGTTTTGTTTTTCGACTTTTTTGTGCATAATGAATCTCCTCAAAAGTTGTACTGGTCACGCGATCAGCAAGTCGTCACTTTGAGGTTTTTCGATGGATCATCGATTGTTCAGATAATCATTTTCAAACCGAATAAAAAACAAGGGATGAGCAGGAGCATGGCGAAGCGTGGGCCAAAAGCCATCGAACCCTGGGAGAAGTGGCGCGCTATCGCGTGGGTGTATGAGGTGCTACGCCAGACGCAGACAAAGATGGAGACGCAGTTAGCTTCTGATGATCCGTTCAGAAGTATCAAGAAGCAAATTCAAATTCAATGGACAGCCCAGCAACGCCATAATCACAATCGAAAGATCGTCACCCTCTACGATCTGGATAAGTTTCTTTGGCAATCAGAATCAGCTCGCACGGACTTTGCAAAATGCGCGAGAGGTGAGAGTGCCAGGCTGCAAAAAGCCACGCTAGAAAAAATAGACAAGCTATTGCCGGGCTCCAAAACATTCTACGAGGTGGGACCGAACGGCGTTCCGCTTTGGGCAGCGCTACGCGGACAAATTACATCCGATGATTTTTGGTTGCCATTAGTCAACTCTGGCCAGGTGGATGATGTGCTGGAACTATTTTTAGGCGGAAGCGACTTGCGTGTGCAGGGAATTGGCAAAGAAGTGGCGCCTGTGCTTACGCAATACGCCAAGGATAATGAAGGAAATCACATTATTTTTGAACTCTCTCGACCAAAGTCTGAGAGTACCAAGGTCTGGAAATTTAAGCACATGCGGTCCAAGGAACCGGAAATCCGATCCGAAGAGATTGACCCTGCGGCAACAAGAACCTTATTCCCCCGGCCTACCAGAACCATGCAACGTCTCCCCTTGGATGAGCTAACGTTGCAAAGAGCCATTAACTACGAGGCTCATACGCGCCTCCATAATCTGCCTTGGTGGGATATGGTACGTGCATTAAAGCGGCATGTTGTTCCATTTGCCATGCGGCAAGAGAATCATATTCCTTCGAAATTTATGGCAGAAGGTGATGATGCAGGCATTTGGTTCACGATGGGCGAAGCAACGCTTGAGATTGCACTGGCTCACATGGTTAGCAAGGAAAAAGTTGCTTTCAAAAGCGAACGGAAAAATTTGCATGCCTTATTGCGGGACACATTACCTGTTTGGAAGAAATGGAGTGAGTTATATAAGTTGGAGAAAGAGGACTTATATAATGAACTGGTGGTGTTAGTTGACACGGCACTTTTCAAAAAATATAGGTTGCCGCGAGCGCGGCAGGCAACCATATTCCATAGTTGATTCGCTTGTCGCAAAGGAATGTTGCAAGCCACCCCCAATTGCTCACCATCTATTTGAAGGTAGCGATTCATATCCGTTCTTGCTGTCTAGGCGGTTTGGCTTATACCAGCCAAGGTTCAAACGGGGTATTATTCAAACCAACAAAAACACAGGGGAGATGGCTTGGTAATCAATCTGAACAAGCGCCATATTGCTAATGGTGTCGGAAGGATCAGGTATTCAGCATGAAATTTCTGCGTAACGCTGGTGCTGAGCGTACCCTTGATTTGATCAAGCCCCTGTTGAAGCAAGGTAGTGGCATGGACATCGCTTCCTCATCTTTGTCGTTGTTCGCTTTTGCTGAACTGTTTAACGAACTATCCTTGGTTGCTCAGGCACGCTTATTGTTACCGAGTGACCAGCATGATCTGCAATTACTTGGCACCGAGCATGACCGTGCATCACGCAATCGCCTACAAACCCGTTGGCTGGCACTACGGCTTGCGCAGTGGATTCAAAGCAAGGCCGAGTTGCGACGTGTAAGCGGAGACGTTCCACAAGGCGCTGCGGTGTTGCGAGGTGCTGATGGTATCTCGCAGGTGGCTATAGTTGGTTCATTCTCCTTCAGTACGGACGGACTGGGCATCACGCCGGGTAACCCTCTTAATCTTATCCAGGCATCGGAAACCGCCGAAGAAAGCAAAATGCTCAGTCAGTGGTTTGATGCGCAGTGGAATAACCTGAAGGAGCAACCTGAATCACAGGCCGCTTTGCTGGAAAAGCTAAAATCTATCTCCAATCACCGTGACCCATACAGCATTTATGTGCTCATGCTGCACCACTTGTTCCAGAGCGGTGGCGACGATATGGATGAGGATCGTATCGTTAAATCCGCCACGGGTATCCGCAATACAGTGGTGTGGAAGAAGCTCTACAAATTTCAGCGTGATGGCGTTGTGGGTGCAATAGACAAGCTTAACCGCTTTGGCGGCTGCATCATTGCCGATAGCGTGGGACTGGGTAAAACTTTTGAGGCATTAGCTATTATCAAGTACCACGAATTGCGCAATGATCGCGTGCTGGTGCTGTGCCCTAAACGACTTCGGGACAACTGGACGCTCTATAAAACTAACGACAAGCGCAATGGATTGGCGGCAGATCGCCTTAATTACGATGTATTGAATCACACTGACCTTTCGCGGGACGGAGGACATTCCGGCGACATCGACTTATTCCATGTGAATTGGGGCAATTACGATCTAGTTGTGATCGACGAGTCACACAACTTCCGCAACAAGGCCACGCACAAAGACAAAGAATCACGCTATGACCGCCTGATGCGTCGCATTATTAGGGAAGGGGTGAAGACTCGCGTGCTGATGCTTTCGGCAACCCCGGTCAATAATCGACTAGCCGACTTGAAGAATCAAATCGCATTCGTGACCGAGGGCGACGACACCGCACTGTCAGACCATGGCATAGACAGTATTGATAGCACGACCCGCCTAGCGCAAAAGCAGTTCAACCGTTGGCTTGAAATGGATGAAGCGGATAAGACTCCGACGAGGCTGGTTGAAATGCTTGGCTTCGATTACTTCACCTTGCTGGATCACCTCACCATTGCGCGTTCACGTAGACACATTGAAAAATATTACGGCATTTCTGAAACAGGCCGCTTTCCGGATCGTCTTCCTCCCATCAACATCAAGGCGGACGTCGATTTGGCCGGTGAGTTTCGTTCCATACGCGACATCAATATGGAAATACGCCGTCTGAACCTGGCCAGCTACGCACCATTGCGCTACGTGCTGCCGCACAAGCAGGCTGCCTATGATGCCAAATACAGCACGCAGATTCGTGGTGGCGAGAGTTTTTTCCGTCAGGTTGATCGTGAAGAAAGTTTGATTCACCTGCTACGAGTAAATATCCTTAAGCGCATGGAAAGCGCAGTCTCATCGTTTCGGCTCACTGTTCAACGGCAATTGAAGGATGTCGAATCAATGCTGGAGCGCATTGAATCCAATACCGCAGAGCTTGAAGAACTGGACATCACCGATGTGGACATAGAAGACCCCACTTATGAGAGCTTGCTGGTAGGAAGAAAAGTAAAAGTTTTACTGGGTGATGTTGACCTCATCCGCTGGAAACAAGACCTAATCGAAGACCGCAATCGCCTTGCCACTCTATTGGCTGCAGCGATGCAGGTTGATCCTGACCGCGATGCCAAGCTGCAGGCTTTACGTGAAATGATACAGAGCAAATGCCGCAACCCGATCAATGATGCCAACCGAAAAATGATTGTCTTTACCGCTTTCAGCGATACGGCTCAATATCTTTACGAACAAATTTCAGGTTGGGCAAAAAAGGAGTTTGGTGTTGAGGCTGCTCTAGTTACTGGCTCAGGCCGTAACCAAACTACCATCCCGGGCTTGCGCAAAGACCTGGCCACTATACTTACCTCTTTTTCACCGCGTTCAAAAGAGCGTCCTGAAGAGTTGGCTTACGAAGGCACGCTGGACTTGCTCATAGCCACCGATTGCATCTCCGAAGGGCAAAACCTTCAGGACTGCGACTGGCTTATCAACTACGACATTCACTGGAACCCAGTGCGCATCATTCAGCGCTTTGGCCGAATAGACCGTATTGGCTCACCCAACCAGCGCATTCAGCTCGTTAACTTCTGGCCCAACATGGAGCTGGATGAATACATCAATCTCGAACAGCGCGTCAGCGGGCGCATGGTGCTGTTGGATATTTCTGCTACCGGTGAAGAAAACCTCATCGAACAGCAATCCGGCAACCAGATGAACGATCTGGAATACCGCCGCAAGCAACTGCTCAAGCTGCAAGACACCGTGATTGATCTGGAAGACCTCTCCGCCGGTGTTTCCATCACCGACCTGACACTCACCGATTTTCGTATCGATCTGGCCCAGTATTTCAAAGCACATCCTGGCAAGCTCGAAGAAATGCCATTGGGCGCATGTGCCGTGACCACCAGCGAAGATGCCGACATTCCGCCGGGCATCGTGTTTTGTCTGCGTGCTGAAGGTGCTGCGGCAGACAAGGTCGCAGAATCCGGCTACCCGCTCGCGCCACACTACCTTGTACATGTCGGTGAAGAAGGCAGCGTTTCGCTACCCTACACCCAAGCCAAGCGCATTCTGGATCGGCTCAAACGCCTGAGCTTAGGGCGAGACTTGCCGGATGCAACCGCGTGTGCGCGTTACGATAAGGATACCAAGCAAGGCGAAAACATGCGCCATGCCCAGCAGCTGCTTGCGGCGGCTGTAGCTTCTGTTGTGGGGAAAAGTGAAGAGCGTGCGGTTGCCAGCCTGTTTTTACCAGGCGGCACTCATGCAATGAAGGGCGAATTTGCCGGAAGCAATGATTTTGAAGTGGTGGCATTTCTGATTGTGTTGCCTGAGGTCGTTGCATGACCGTGCAAAACCTGATTGCCGCATTTGAACTGCCTGCCAGTTGTCGTGTAGATCAGCGCATACCCAAAAAGCTATTGGTGGAAAACGGCGCACCTACGTCCGCCGACAAGCGCAACATCAACGAGGGAATCGAAGAAATACAGTGGGTGGCTTCGTTGAAGTCTTCAACCATTGGCGTGCCGGAATACAGGGATGAGACCCGCGAGTACCTCGAAATCACCGTGTTGCATATTGCATTGCGGCAGGATGCCAAAGCAGCGCGAATCGCTGAACTCACACACCGGGCAATTCCCTATCCGCTGATATTGCTGCTGACGGCACAAAACCAATTAATCCTCTCGATGGCGCACATCCGCTGGGCACAAAACGAAGCGGACAAAGTCGTGCTGGATGGCGAACCTGTTGTCGTGACTTTGGCTGGAGATTCGACCTCGCCGGAGGTTTTGTCTGCTTTCTTTCAGGCTTTATCCATCACGCGCCAGCCGCGTGCGAACTTGAAAGTCCTCTACCAAGGCTGGTTGGACATACTAACGGACTGTCAGGCGGCTCAAATCACCGGGGCGTTTGCTCAAAGCGAGACGGAAGTGCAGGCTTCTGTTCGCCGAGCGGCTTTGCAGGATTGCCGCCGCCTTGAGGCGGAGGTTGAGCGGCTGCGAAATATTGCTGCCAAGGAAAAACAGTTGGCTAGGCGCGTGGAAATGAACATCGAATTGCAGCGGCTTCAACGCGAACTTGATACAGCGATGCGTCAGTTAACGCATTCTGGCTGAATAATCTCTGTCCAGAATAACAAGTTAAAATATAAAAATAGGTTTACTTTTTGCATATTTTAAGCATAATAAGGCATTATTTTTAATAACGGGGCCGCCATGCTGCTCGAATTCAGAATTCGAAACTACCGATCAATTCGTGACGAGGTCGTCGTTAGCTTCGTTGCGTCCAAGGAAAAGAAGCTGGCCGACACTCATCTGGCATCGACCGGCATCACGAGTATTCCCCGCGTATTGCGCAGTGCCGTTGTCTATGGACCCAATGCCAGTGGCAAATCGACGCTGCTTCTTGCACTGCACTATATGCGCTCTGTCGTTGCCGAATCGGCAACAGTCCTGCAACCTGGCCAGCCATTCAATGTGCAGCCGTTTCGGCTGGATGCGGAATATGCCAAGCAACCTACTAAGTTTGAAATCACCTTCTTGCTGGGCGGGGTGAGGCATCAATACGGTTTCAGCCTCACGCCTGAACGCATCGTGGACGAATGGCTGCTGGTGTACCGCACTTCCAAGCCGCAACAGTGGTTCAACCGCAGCTTTGATGAAAAATCACAAAACTCGGTTTACGAGTTCAGCACTCATCTGACTGGCCCGCGCAAGCTCTGGCAGGAAACGACGCGCCCTAATGCTTTGTTCCTCTCCACCGCTGCGCAGCTCAACAGCGAACTACTGGGGCCGATATTCCGCTGGTTGGTAGAACAACCAGTTTATTTCGGTTCTGGTTTGTCGCCAATGCCCGACTTAACTACCCAGTTGCTTCAGACTGAAGTGGGGAAGAGGGCGGTACGTGATTTTCTTGCCTCGGCAGACATCAGTATTAGCGACGTAGTGAGCGTGCCCCGCCCAGGCTCGCATCATCAAATACTGATTGGACCTGATGGCCCAAAATTCTCTCGTGAAGAGCGCGAAATCATCCTGCCGCAGTTTGTCCATAAGACCGAACACGGCTCAGCCACCTTTGAATTGCACGAAGAATCAGAGGGAACACAGCGCTTGTATGCATTGATAGCGCCTGTGCTGGAAGTGCTCAAGAATGGTCGTTTGCTGATTGTAGATGAGCTGGACCGTAGCTTGCACCCGTTGTTGGTTCGCCGGTTGGTGCGCATGTTTCACAGTCCAGAACTTAATTCGATGGGTGCGCAATTGCTCTTTAGCACGCATGACACCTCATTGCTTGACCGCACCCTGTTCCGGCGCGACCAAATCTGGTTCACTGAGAAGGATCAGGATCAAGCCACGCACCTATATCCGCTCTCTGACTTCAGTCCGCGCGAAACAGAGGCTTGGGAGAAGGGGTATTTGATAGGCCGTTATGGCGCTGTGCCATTCTTCGATGAACCCGTACCGCCCATTCAGGCGGCAGGCTGATGGGCAGGATGCATGGGAAAAGTTAACCAGCCCAAAGCCCGTCAGGCCGCGCAACTTGCCCGCAAGGCAGGGCGACGTGCGAGCTACGACCGGATTCTCATCGTCACCGAGGGTCTTAAGACCGAGCCGCACTATCTAGGGGAAATACGCTCCCAATACCGATTGCAAACCGCCAATGTTCAGGTGCAACACAGCCAATATGGCACCTCACCGATCAGGATCGTGGAATATGCAGAATACCTGTTTGTGAATGGTGATGAAGAGAAAAACATCCAGCCGCGCGCTTTTGAGCAAGTGTACGTCGTGTTCGACCGTGACGATCATGAGACCTACCATAACGCCCTAGCTAAAGCCGCTGCGCTGAACGGTAAGTTGCGCAACGACCTGAAGCAGGCAATGAAATTTGAAGCCATCGCCTCCGTTCCATGCTTCGAGCTATGGCTTTTGCTGCATTTCGAGGATGTACATGCGCCATTGCATCGCACCGAGGTATACCAACGCTTGCGTCAGTATCTGCCGAACTATGACAAAGGGCAGGCGGGGCATTATGCGCAAACGTACCAAAACTTGGCGGATGCCTCCCAACGGGCCGAGCACTTGGCGCAACTGACCACCGCCCATGACGGTGTTGAATCCTATACCGATATGCACCGTTTAGTGCATTTTCTCACCACGCTTAAATCCTGAATTCCGAAAGAACAGCTATGCAGAAGATCGAAGCCACCAGCCCAGAAGCCCAATCTGCGAACATTACGACGGAGAACATTGCCCAACTCAAGGCGCTGTTTCCCGAACTGCTGACAGAAAGTGCCAATAGTGTCGCAATCAATGTGGATGTGCTCAAGCAACTGGTGGGTGATGCAACCGTCACAGATACGGAAGAGAAGTACGGCCTCAACTGGCATGGCAAGCGCCGCGCCCGTCAGATCGCGCTGACCCCTAGCACTGGAACTTTGCGACCATGCCCGGATGAAAGTGTGGACTGGGACACCACAAAAAACCTGATGATTGAGGGCGACAACCTTGAGGCATTGAAGCTGCTGCAAAGGTGCTACGCGGGCAAGGTCAAACTTATTTATATCGACCCGCCATACAACACCGGCAAGGACTTCGTGTACCCGGACAACTTTCAGGACAGCATCAAGAACTACCTGGAACTTACCGGACAGGTACAAGGTGGCAAGAAAATCAGCAGTAACACTGAGGCCAGCGGTCGTTATCACACAGATTGGCTGAATATGATGTATCCAAGGTTGAAGCTGGCGAGGAATCTTATGTCTCCGCTGGGTGCTGTCTTCATCTCAATTGACGACAATGAACTCTCTAATCTGAAATCTATATGCGATGACATATTTGGTGCTGAATGTTATGCAGGGTGCGTTGCCAGAGTAACGGGCACACCCACAGGTGGTGGCTTCCGTGCTTTGGTGAATGAAACTGACAACATACTAATTTATTTAAAGCAACCTGATGTTGAAATAAGCGGAGTCGGATTTACGGAAGACGATGCAGCTATCTATGACAAGGAAGACGCTAACGGAAAATATCTTACTCGTTCACTGCGCCGAACTGGTGGTGAAGATCGTCGAGAGGATCGCCCCAGTATGTTTTATGCCGTTACTGCGCCCGATGGAGAGCCGATATTTCCAATAGCTCCTGTAGGCTATGAAAGTCGGTGGATATGCGGAAAAGATCGCTACGCTGAAATGGCGGCGGAAGGTCTAATCGAGTGGCAAAAAGTATCGAAGGACGGAAAGCAAGTCTGGCAGGTATATCAAAAGTTCTATCTTGAAGGGCGTCTGAAGCAACCATCTAACCTCTGGTCAGAGCTTGAGGGAAACAAAAAGGCTACTAGAGACTTAAAGGTGCTTTTCGATGGGGAAAAAGTTTTTAGTTTCCCCAAACCAGTTGGCTTGCTACGTCACATTCTCGAAATGGCGGCGAACGATAAGACCTCAATTGTTATGGATTTTTTTGCAGGATCAGGAACAACTGGGCACGCCGTTATGGCGCAGAACGCTGCTGATAATGGTAACCGCCGCTATATCCTAGTTCAGCTTCCTGAGCCTCTCGACCTAGAAAACAAAGATCAGAAAACTGCCGCCGCTTTCTGCGATCAACTCGGCAAACCTCGCAATATCGCCGAACTAGCTAAAGAACGCCTGCGCCGCGCAGGTGCAAAGGTCAAAACCGACAACCCCATGTTTGCAGGCGACACTGGCTTCCGTGTTTTCAAACTCGATACTTCCAACATCCGTGCTTGGAATCCTGACCGCGATAATCTGGAAAAGACGCTGCTCAACCACGAGGAACACATCTTGCCAGGTAGGACGGAAGCCGACATTGTTTATGAACTGCTGCTCAAGCTAGGACTGGATTTGTGCGTGCCGATTGAGTCGCGCATCATTGCTGGCAAGACAGTTGGTGCCATCGGCGGTGGCGTACTTTTAACGTGCCTTGCCGAACGCATCACTGCCAAAGAAGTGGAAGCCTTGGCACAAGGTATCGTGGCGTGGCGCAAAGAACTTGCCCCAGCTGGCGATACCACCTGTGTGTTCCGCGACAGTGCCTTTGAGAATGACATCGCCAAGAGCAACCTTGCTGCGATTCTGGAGCAGTACGGGATATCCAACGTGCGGAGTTTGTAAGCATGAAACTCCACTTTGAATCGAATCTGGACTATCAACTATCCGCGATTGAAGCGGTGTGCGATCTGTTTCACGGGCAGGAAATTTGCCGTTCAGAATTCACCGTAACTATGCGTTCACCGGCCATTCCGGCGGCGGATGATTTATTCCCCGGCACTACGCCACAGCAAATGAGCTTGGGCGTGGCGGAATCCGATCTAGGTATAGGCAACCGGCTGACTTTGCTGGATGATGAAATCGCTGAAAACCTTCACGCCATTCAATTGCGTGGCGGCTTACCGCCATCTGGTGTACTTACTTCGGGCGACTTCACTGTGGAGATGGAGACCGGCACGGGGAAGACCTATGTCTATCTGCGCAGTATCTTCGAGCTGAACAAGCGATATGGCTTCACCAAGTTCGTCATCGTGGTGCCGTCGGTGGCGATCAAGGAAGGCGTCTATAAGTCGCTGCAAATCACTGAAGAGCATTTCAAGGGGTTGTACGCTGGTGTGCCGTTCGATTACTTCATCTACGATTCCGCCAAGCTGGGCCAGGTGCGCAACTTCGCCACCAGCTCAAACATTCAGGTCATGGTGGTGACGGTAGGTGCGATCAACAAGTTTGGCGACGAGGCCGAAGCCAAAGCGGAAGAGTCTGACGAAACCAAGGCACGCCAAAAATCGCAGAACGTGATGTATCGGCACAGCGAGAAGACTGGCGGTGAGCGCCCCATCGACCTAATCCGTGCAACCAGTCCAATCGTCATCGTGGATGAACCGCAATCGGTAGATGGCGGGCTCGATGGCAAAGGCAAAAAGGCTATGCAGCAATTGAACCCGCTCTGCACCTTGCGCTATTCGGCGACGCATGTGGACAAGCATCACATGGTCTATCGCCTCGATGCGGTGGATGCCTACGAGCGCAAACTGGTGAAGCAGATCGAGGTGGCGGCAGCTACCGTGCAGGGCGGTAACAACAGGCCTTATGTTCGCGTGGTGTCAGTGAAGAACACACGTGGCGTGATCTCGGCCAAGGTGGAGCTGGATGTGGAATCATTGGCCGGGGTGCAACGTAGGGAAGTGTTGGTGCAAGATGGAGATCATCTTGAGCAGGCAACTGGGCGCGCAATGTATGCCAATCACCGAATCGGCGAAATCAAGGCGGGCAGGTCTGATGCTTTTGTTGAGCTACGCTATCCCGGCGGAGAAAAGTTCCTGCAAGTTGGGGAGGCGCATGGCGATGTAGAGCCGCTGGCGATACAGCGAGAAATGATCCGCCGCACCATCAAGGAACACCTGGACAAAGAGAAGCGGCTTCGCCCGCAGGGTATCAAGGTGTTGTCGCTGTTCTTCATTGATGCCGTGGACAAGTATCGCCAATACGATGCCGAGGGCAATGCTGTAAAAGGCGAGTATGCCGTGATCTTCGAGGAGGAATACCGGCGTATAGCCAAGCATCCGGATTATCAGAGCTTGTTTTCCGAGGTGGATTTGGCGACTGCCACCGAGGAAGTACACAACGGCTACTTCTCCATCGACAAGAGGAAGGTCGGCAATAAGTCCGTTGAGGTATTCAAAGACACGCGGGGCGACACCAAGGCGGATGATGATACCTACAACCTGATTATGCGCGAGAAGGAAAAGCTGCTGGGTTTTGAGACGCCGCTGAAATTTATTTTCTCGCACTCGGCCTTGCGCGAGGGCTGGGACAATCCGAATGTGTTCCAGATATGCACACTGCGCGATATTCATAGTGAGCGGGAACGTCGCCAGACAATCGGGCGCGGTTTGCGCCTTTGTGTCAATCAAGATGGGCAGCGGTTGCGGGGCTTTGAGATTAATACACTGACTGTGATTGCCACGGAGAGTTACGAGCAGTTTGCCGAAAATCTGCAAAAGGAAATCGAAGACGAAACCGGGATTCGTTTTGGTATTGTTCAAGACCACCAGTTCGCTGCTGTGGTAGTTAAGGGGGCGGATGGGAAAGAAGTGCCATTGGGATTCGAGCAATCCAAGTCGTTGTGGGCACATCTTAAAACGCAAAACTACATTGATGCCAAGGGCAAGGTGCAAGATAAGTTGAAGTCAGCACTCAAGGACGGCACGCTGGTTGTACCTGCTGAATTTGAAGCGCAGCGTGCCCAGATTGCCGAGGTGCTGCGTAAGCTATCCGGCAAGCTGGAAATCAAGAATGCGGATGAGCGCAAACAGATACGCACCCGCCAAGCCGTATTGAATAGCCCGGAGTTCAAGGCGCTGTGGGATCGCATCAAGCATCAAACAACATATCGTGTTGAGTTTGATAACGAGAAGTTGATACAGAGCAGCGTCGATGCGTTGCGCGACGCGCCGCCGATTGCCAAGACTCGCCTACAGTGGCGCAAAGCTGATATTTCCATCGGCAAGGGCGGTATTGATGCCAAAGAGAAGGCCGGGGCAGATTTGGTGACGATTAATGAGGGCGACATCGAGTTACCGGACTTGCTTACAGATCTGCAAGACCGTACCCAACTGACCCGCAAAAGCATCACGCGCATCCTCACTGAGAGCGAGCGTTTGAATGACTTCAAGCGCAACCCTCAGCAATATATCGAGCTGGTAGGCGAGATTATCAATCGCCAAAAGCGTATGGCATTGGTCGATGGCATCAAGTATCAGCGATTGGGTGAAGACAAGTTTTATGCTCAGGAACTTTTCGCGAATGAAGAATTAACCGGCTACCTGAAAAATTTGTTGGATGCAGAAAAGTCGGTGTATGAGCAGGTCGTCTATGACTCAGGAACAGAGCGCGACTTCGCCAGCCAGTTGGAAATGAATAGCGCCATCAAGGTGTATGCCAAGCTGCCTGGCTGGTTCAAGGTGCCCACCCCGTTGGGTACTTACAATCCTGACTGGGCCGTGCTGATCGAACAGGATGGTGCAGAACGCTTGTACTTCGTGGTCGAAACGAAGAGCAGCCTATTCACCGACGATCTACGCGATAAGGAAAGCGCCAAGATCGAATGCGGCAAGGCACATTTCAAGGCGCTGGCGGTTGGAGAAAATCCGGCGCGGTTTCTCGTGGCTACAAAGTTCGAGGATTTGTTGGCTTAGTAGCTTGAATCTGTACCAACCTGTTGTCGCTCTTCCATGAAGTTCTTCTACCCAATTTATTGACACACCATTCGCACTAAAAGTGGTTATCGCTTCGCGCTCGAATGGTGTATCTAACCCACGACAGACGGGCATTCCGGCCCGTTATCGTCCTGATGTAATCCGTTATCCGAATCCGCTGGCCTCACCGCATATCGCGTAATCCCCGCGTGCGATAGCACCGGATATCGCCCTTCATATATTTTTGCTAACAGCGCTTGACTAATTTTTTCCTGATGGTAACGGTAGTGTAACTACATTCATCGGAGCATCACATGAGCGAAAAAAATCAAACCAAGTTAGTCGCCTTCCGCCTCGGACTCGCCGAGTATGAACAACTGTCACAGGTGGCACAGGCAGAAGACAAGACACCCACCGAAATCGCCCGGCAATCGGTGCGCGACCGTCTCAACGGCGACCGCTTCATCGACATCGCTCGCCGTGAGACACGCGAGGCCATGCAGGAAATCGTGCGGGCACAAGCCAAACATCTCGAAGAAATCCGCGATGCCGTTTTCCAGTCTGCCGAACACATTCAACTGATCGCCGTGGGCGATATTTCTGAAATGCAGTTGCATATCGGCGAGCTGCCCAACCGAACCTGACCAGCCTGCCGCGAGCGCGGCATCCACCTTTACCAAAGCCAAGGAGATCCACATGAGCAACCAAGCCAACCCACCCACCGAGGACCTGCCACAAGAACAGAACGAAGAATATGCCATCCAGGAATACCTGGCCGGACTCGACACACCACCCCAACCTGTTGAGGTTGCTTGCGCAGCCGAGCCCACCCTAGCCGACATCGATCCCTACGAAAACGAACAATTCGAGCAGGAGATGCGCGACACCCAACTCGAAAGGGATTCAAGGTGGCTGGCGCGGCTGCTCCATTTTGGCATACGGAAACCGAGGTAAGCGATGGAGCCGGTGCAGGACATCTTCTTCGGGCCAGTCCCGACCAACATCCCGCCGGGCACTAAAATCCGGCGTTGGGATACGGCCATCGGCGGCGGGCTGCTCGTCGGCCTGATGGGGTTCTTCCTGTGCGTCAGTGTGTTGTGGCGTCCGCTGCCGATCCTGGGTGACATCAACCACAATGTGCCGCTGCCGATCCATGCCAGGTATTGGAGCGAAATCCTGCTGTCATGGGTGAGCGGTGGTCGTTGGTTTGCAGAAAACGCCGACCGATACATCCAGGCCGTGAACCTGCTACCGTTTTGGATGATATGGGGACGGCTGCTTATCGCGGGCAGCGCCAGCCTGGGATTGGCATTCTTAATTACCCGCGCATTTCTGACCCCCAGAGACCAGATCATGCACGTGGCTGGGGCGCGGTTGCGCACCGGCAAAGATGCGCTACGGCAAGCCCAACTGGATGCAAAAAAATCCCTGAACGGTGCGAAGCCGTTCATGCGCATCCATCCCGCCTTGCTGCTTCCAAAATCCAAGTGGACCAAGCATACGCTGATCTATGGCGGTGTTGGTGCGGGCAAAAGTCAGCTAATAATCCCGATTTTGCGCCGGATAATCCGCGCCCACCTCCGAGCCCTCATATATGACGTGAAAGGAGACTTCACTTCCTATTTCCCTGCTGCCTTGTTGATCTCCCCTTGGGATAAGCGCAGTGCCATCTGGGACATCGGGCGGGATATCTGCACCCGCGATGCGGCACAGGAGTTCGCCAGTTCCATCATTCCGACCAATGACAAAGATCCGTTCTGGACGAACGCGGCCCAGTTTCTGATGACGGGCGTGTTGTTCTCGCTACAAACAGAGAAAGGCACCGACTGGGGGTGGCAAGCGTTGGCCGAGCGGTGCAATTACGACCAGGCCAAACTGCTTGATCTGATGCAGCGTTATTACCCGAAAGGGGCGAACGTCATCGCCGATCCGAACAGCCCCCAGACCGGCAGTGTGATATCCACGCTGGCTGCCTACACTAGATTGATAGACGATCTTGCCGTGGCATGGGGTAACACCGAAGGACGGAAACACTTCTCATTGCGCGACTGGCTGCGCGCTGATTATGCCGGGCCACGCCAAATCATCCTGCAAGCTGGTAAGGGCGAAAAACTCACCAGTGCCTACATCGCCGCGATGATCAATTGCATTGTGCCGGAAATCATTTCTCCTGCGCTGGCCGACAACGAGCTGGGCCGCACGCTGTTCTTCGTGCTGGATGAGTTCACCTCCCTCTCCAAAATAAAAATCCAGCCCCTACTGGATAAGGGCAGATCCAAGGGCGTGTGCTGCATCTTGGGCTTCCAAGACATCGCCCAGGTGCGCAAGGTCTACGGCCCGGACGATGCGAAGAGCATCACCAGCATGGTGGGCACACATATCGTGTGCCGCGTCGGCCCCGGCGAGACACGGGAGATGATTGCTAACCAGATCATCGGCAAGCGGCGCATTGCCACGCTCAATACCAATGTATCCAAGGGCAATGCCAATACCACGACGACTACCTCCTTTCACGAAGACGAGCGCCCGATCATTCTGCCCGCCCAATTGTCGAGTGACTTGGGCGTCCAACATGACAAAACCCCCGCTGGATTCTCGATCCGGGCGTTGTATCTGAATGATGGCGATGTACTGATGCTGGACTGGCCCGGCACCGATACCGCCAAGCTCAAGAAGCGGCGTTCGTACATCGAGGCGCCGTGGGTGAAGCCCGTCGTATCC
>Ga0307375_10002756_pt1 | contig 17738 bp, 18 predicted proteins | sample TR1MG_FD_202531 | JGI IMG/M metagenome (GOLD analysis project Ga0307375, IMG submission 202531) | Soil microbial communities from Risofladan, Vaasa, Finland - TR-1 | ecosystem: Environmental > Terrestrial > Soil > Coastal area > Acid sulfate soil | place: Finland: Risofladan, Vaasa | collected... | reverse complement strand
GAAGAAAACAGTAAATCTTATGCTCGGTTTTATAATGGGTCTAATTATTTCGATGGGTGTAGCATTTGTCATAGAGTATTTTGATACATCTCTCAAGGGGGTTGAGGACATCGAGAAGGAATTAAAATTAAGTGTTCTTGCCTCCATACCTTCTATAGGAAGAGATGGAAAAAAGGGCGAATTAAAGGAAATCGAAGGAAGACTAATTACAAATTACAAGCCGCTTTCGGCCATATCAGAATCATATAGGAGTATGAGGACAAATCTCCAATCCGCATCCGTGAATGGAGAAATGCAAACGCTTGTCGTTACCAGTTCTGTACTGAAGGAGGGGAAAACCCTTACTGCGAGCAATCTTGCAATTACGGAAGCGCAGGCAGGAAGAAAAACAGTACTGGTTGATACAGACCTGAGAAGACCGATGATTCATCATCTGTTCAAACTTAAAAAGGATGATGGTATTTCAAAAGTCCTGACAGGTGATTTAAAACTGGATGATGCCATAAAGAAAACCAAAATTGCGAATCTGTCTGTAATTACCTCGGGTCCCATTCCTTCAAATCCACAGGAGTTGCTCGATTCAGAAAAGATGAAAAGTGTGCTCCAGGAACTGAAGATGAGGTTTGACAAGATAGTGATGGATTCTCCACCGTTAATTGCAGTAACAGACCCTATCATCATAGGCAAGGAAGTAGATGGAATGGTTTTTGTGGTTCGTTCGGGAAAGACAGTAAGAGAAATAGTGGAAAGATCTATAAATAATGTACGATATGCAAAGATAAACCTATTAGGATGTGTGCTAAACGATGTAGATATGAGACATACATACGGTTCATATAATTACTATTATAACTATTACTACTATTCGGAAGATGGAGCGAGGAAAGTGAAGAGGAGAAAAAAGCACCACCGCCATTGGAATGTAGGAGCGGCTTCCCAGTCCCGACAGATGTAGTCGCAGGACAGTGAAGTTTGTCATTCTGAGTAAGCGATGGTTATTGACCCCGTGTAATAGGAAAATGTCCTGTGCATAATGGTATTACACAGGGTTGACTCTGGAAGAATCTCGTCTGCAGGTTTCAGGTGTTGGGTGTCAGGTTATAGGTGTTTAATCCGCAATCCGAAATGAAGTTATTGTGTTTCTCTACCTCAACCTGTCTCTCTACCTTAACCTAAACCTCAACCTGCCTTTATGTAAACTCAATAAACTCAGTAAACGAAGCACCAGGAACGAAGAACTAAGAACCAAGCACCAAGAACCAAGCACTAAGCACCAAGAACTAAGAACCAAGAACGAAGAACTAAGTGAACAATTTCTATTTTTCAGCCTGACCCCACAATGCCCCACAATGTTCAGAAAATAGGAGCTTACTATGTCATCAAAATCAAAAAAAGTTAATGTTGCAGTAATAGGTACTGGTGGTTGGGGCAAAAATCTCGTTCGTAACTTTAGTGAACTGGGTGTATTGAAAACTGTTTGTGATGCAAGTGAAGAGCTTTTAAAAACTCACAAATCAAGGTATCCAGGTATAAGTTTTACTAATTCATACGAAGATGTGCTGAAAGATCCTGAGATTCAGGGAGTGGTTATTGCTACTCCTGCAGCAACGCATTATGAAATAGCAAAAGAGACTTTGCTTGCAGGAAAGAATACATACGTTGAGAAACCTCTGGCTCTACAAATTGAAGAAGCAAAGGAACTAATTGCATTAGCAGATAAATCGAACTGCATTCTAATGGTTGGTCATATCTTACGTTATCACCCAGCAGTTAATAAACTTAAAGAACTAATTGATTTGGGTGAATTGGGTAAAATTCAATATGTGTATTCTAACCGTTTAAATATCGGCAAAATTAGAACAGAAGAGAATATTCTCTGGAGCTTTGCTCCACATGATATATCGGTGATTCTTTTCCTGTTAAATGAAACACCCAAATCAGTTTCAGCAACTGGCGGTAATTACCTTCAGGAGAATATTGCGGATGTTACTTTAACGACGATGGACTTTCCAAGTGGAGTAAAAAGTCATATATTTGTGTCCTGGCTTCACCCATTTAAGGAGCAAAAACTTATTGTGGTCGGTGATAAAAAAATGGGAGTCTTTGATGATTTAACAAAAGAGAAGCTTTTCCTTTATCCACATAAAATCGAGTGGCAAAATCGACATCCCGTTGCCAGCAAAGCTGAAGTTGAAATTATTCCTTTAGAAGAAGCAGAACCTCTTAAAATGGAATGCAAGCATTTCATTGAATGTATTCACAATAACCAAACACCAATAACTGATGGCTATGAAGGACTTAGGGTTCTCGAAATTCTCTCAGCAGCCCAACGCTCCCTCAACAATTCCGGTCAAAAAATCTCTCTTTCTCCTATATATAGCCACTCTCCTTCTATCCAAATCTCCTCTCCCTTGACGGGAGAGGATTCACCCCGTGGAATAAAACTATCCTCAAAACATTCTACTATTCCACAGGGTAAAGGTGAGGGTGATATTTTTGTTCATCCTACAGCCTTAGTGAATCAGGGAGCCAAAATTGGTTCAGGAACCAAAATCTGTCATAATTCACAGATTCAATCAGGTGCGCAGATTGGAGAAAATTGCATAATTGGGCATAATTGCTTTATAGGTGGGCAAGCAAAACTTGGCACCGGTGTAAAATTAGAATGTAATATAGATGTATGGGATTTAGTTACACTTGAAGATTATGTTTTTGTAGGACCTTCGGCAGTTTTTACAAATGATATTAATCCTCGTGCAAAATATCCAAAGAAGAAGTATCCTGAATATGGCAAATGGATTCCAACATTAGTAAAAGAAGGTGCTTCAATCGGCGCAAACGCAACAATCGTTTGTGGCATAACTATAGGAAAATGTGCAATGATTGGAGCAGGTGCAGTTGTTACAAAAGATGTTCCGGATTATGCCATAGCTGCCGGTGTCCCCGCCAAAACCATCGGATGGATATGTGAATGTGGAACAAAATTACCATTTAAGGATGGTAGGGCAAAATGTTCTAAATGTAATCGAGAATATCAGAAAAGTGGCGAAAAGGTTTTGTGCGTTAGATAAACCAGTGAATTAATGGACGCTAAGACTCTTATGCCTTGTGCTCCTGTGCTTTCCGCCCTGAGCGAAGTCCTGAGCAGAGTCGAAGGGCAGTGCCCATTCCTATTCCAGAGAACGTAGTGAGCTAACTTCTTAGCGTAGCTAATCCTGAGCGGAGTCGAAGGGCGAAGCCGAAGGGTTGTCTCCTGTCTCTTGTCTCTATCCCTCAACCTCAACCTGTCTCTCTACCTTAACCTTAACCTGTCTTTAAGAAGGAGTTTTTATGAATATTTTGGTCACCGGCGTTGCAGGATTTATCGGCTCCAACCTTGCTGAAAGATTGGTCCGGGAAGGCTTTGAGGTTATAGGCATTGACTGTTTTATTGACTATTATCCTCGTATGCTCAAAGAAAAAAATCTTGAATGGCTTAAAAAACAGCCTAACTTTACCTTTTATGAAGCCGACCTTCTCACTTGTAACCTCAACCAACTCATCAAACCCAGTAAACACAACAAACTCAACGAACCCAACAAACTCAGTAAACACAACAAACACAATAAACTATGTAAACTAAGTAAACCAAACAGACCAAAGAAACCAGAGGAACCAAATTATGCGTAAAAAGTTTTTAGTATTCGGCAGTCCTTTAATTGAGCAGCCTGAGATTGATGAAGTAGTTGGCTCGTTAAAATCGGGTTGGCTTGGGACAGGTCCAAAGGTGCATAAATTTGAAGAGATGTTCAAAGAGTATAAAGGTGTAAAGTATGCAATGGCATTAAACTCCTGCACAGCCTGTCTCCACCTTGCTATGCTCTGTATTGATATAAAGCCTGGGGATGAGGTAATAGTGCCTACAATGACATTTGCCGCAACCGCAAATGCAGTAATACATGCGGGTGGCACGCCTATCTTTGCAGATTGCAAGAGAGATACAATGAACATAGACCCAGAGGATATAGAGAGGAAAATTACACCAAAAACGAAGGCAATCATTCCTGTCCATTTTGCAGGCAGACCTTGTGATATGAATAAAATTATGGATATTGCAGAGAGACATAATTTGAAAGTAATTGAGGATTCCGCCCATGCAATAGAAGCAGAATATAAGGGAAAGAAAACGGGGACATTTGGAGACATAGGCTGTTTCAGTTTCTATGTCACAAAAAATATTATTACAGGTGAAGGGGGAATGGCGATTACGGACAATGAGGAATATGCAGATAAAATTAAGATATTGGGTTTACATGGAATGAGCAAGGATGCCTGGAAGAGATTTTCCGATGAAGGCTATAAACACTATCAAGTAGTATATGCGGGTTTCAAATACAACATGATGGATTTACAAGCAGCAATAGGTATTCACCAATTGCCAAGAATAGATAAATATTGGAAAAGACGTCAGGAGATCTGGAATTGTTATAACGAAGCATTTAAAGACTTACCTGTGTTTACGCCTGCCCCCATTGAACCTGATACAAGACATGCATACCATCTATATACATTATTGCTCAATATAGACAATTTGAAAATAACCAGGGACCAATTCTTGGATGAAATGACAAAGCGAAATATTGGTGTAGGTGTTCACTATATTGTGTTACATTTGCATCCATATTATCAGCAAACCTATGGATACAAGAGGGGTGATTTCCCAAACGCAGAATGGATTTCAGACAGAACCGCATCTTTGCCATTTTCGGCAAAATTAACAACCAAAGAAGTGGAGCGTGTTATTTCAACCGTGAGAAAAATATTAATCAAATAAATTATTTAATAAAAAATAATTTGTGACAAAATTAGCGACACCCATATCAAATCTTTTTAAAGAAAACGAAGTCGCCCGAGAAATCATTAGTTGTTCAGATTGTTTGGAGATTAGGGATTTTAGCATCAATTTTGAAGGAGGCAAGCAAGAAGTTTTTCATTGCGAATTGCAGCCTATTCATGAATTGACTACTGAAGAATTTAGTTATTTAAAGAAAATTAAAGATTTAAAATCAGAATTAAAATTAATAACTTTTCACTGCGCATCTAATTATAATAAACCAATAAATAACGAAAGCGGAATGTCCAGGGGTGGCGGGACGAGATATTCCGAGAAAGAAATGCGAGAGAATGCCAAGAAAAACTTTTCAAAAATAAAAGAGATATTTGGCGATAATATAAGAATAGGAGTAGAAAATAATAATTATTATCCAACCGAAGCTTATAAATATGTGACTGAGTCAGGATTTATTGCCAATATTGTTTATGATAATAATCTAGAATTTTTATTTGATATTGCCCATGCTAAAATAACTTGTCATAATAAAAAGATAAAATTTGCTGATTACAAAAAGGGGTTGCCTCTTAATAAGATCATTCAACTACATATTAGCCATTATGGTATTGGTAAATATAACTTGGCTTATGATGTTCACGAAATTCCCGGCCCGGAAGAAATAGATGAAGTTAAAAATTTAATAAAGAATTTTGATATCAAATATTTAACCGTAGAATGTTATAAAGATAAAAATAATCTTATTAATTCTCTTCGAGAATTTAAAAAAATAATATGAGTTATTTAGAAAAATTATTTAACATCAAAGATAAAGTGGTAGTTATTACCGGTGCAAAAGGTCAGTTAGGAAGTAAAATATGTGAGGCTTTTAAAAATTGCCAAGTCAAAGTTATCGGTCTTGATTTGGCCAGTGCTAGTAAGGAAAATAATATTGATGATGTTGAGTATATGGAGCTTGATATAACGCAACAGGATAAGGTTTTAGATGTTTTTCGGCGAATTATAGAGAAGTATAATAAATTCGATATTTTGATAAACAATGCCGGAGTGAGTACTTTTGAGCCCTTTGAAAAACGGCCAGGGGAAAAGATTGATTGCGTAATGGATATAAATCTAAAAGGGACATTCTTTTGTATACAAGCTTATGTAAATTTATTCGATAAATATAAATTCAAAAAAGGATCAATCATCAATATCGCTTCTCTCTATGGAATCGTTAGCCCTGATTATAGGATTTATACTGATTGCGATCGGCAAAACTCAGAAATATACTGCGCAACTAAAGCCGGCATTATTCAAATGACTAAATATTTTGCTATTCATCTGGCCAAACGCAATATTCGAGTCAATGCTATTTCACCCGGAGGAATTTATAATCCTGCCAGCCCTCAGGGAAAAGATTTTATTAAAAATTATTCATTTAGATGTCCCATGAAAAGGATGGCCAATGATAAGGAATTGTTGGGGGCAATAATTTATCTAGCAAGCGATGCAGCGAGTTATACTACCGGGCACAATATTGTGGTAGATGGAGGGTTTAGTTGTTGGTAATAAAAATATGGATTACGCATTAAAACGTTTAAAAGATTATGGAATAAACAGCGATAATAAAATATTCATTATTGCTGAAATCGGTATCAACCACGGCGGCGATTTAAATTTAGCCAAAAAGTTGATTGAATCGGCTAAACGAGCTGGCGCGGATGCCGTGAAATTCCAAACTTATATCACAGAGAAAAGGGCATCGAGAGAAACTCCTGTCTTTGATACATTGAAGAAATGTGAACTGCGCTTTAAGGCATTTAAAGAGCTAAAAGAATATGCAGAGAGTCAAGGTATTATTTTTCTTTCAACGGCTTTCGATGAAGAGAGCTTAGAATATCTGAAAAACATTGGCTGTGATTTATATAAAATTGCTTCATTTGATGTAACTAATCATAAGTTTTTGGCGAAAATTGCTGAAACAGGAAAAACATTAATTATGTCAGTCGGCATGTCAAATTTGAATGAAGTTGAACAAGCTTATAATATTTTAAAAGTTAAGAACAACAAGATCGTAATATTACATTGTATCTCTGCTTATCCCACCAGAGAAGAAGATGCTAACATAGCGGCGATTTATACCCTCAAGCAGAACTTCCCATGCTTGATTGGCCAATCAGATCATACTAATGATATTTTTGTCCCATTTTGTGCCGCAGCCGCTGGAGCCCAAGTTTTAGAAAAGCACTATAAAATCTCAAAGGACATGGATTGCGCTGACGCACCAGTCTCTATCACTGAAGAACAAATGAAAATTTTAGTGAAAAGGCTTCGAAGATTAGAAAAAATTTGGGGATGTGGCGAGGTTGCGTTAAGCCCTGCTCAGGAGAAGACATTAGTTTATAGAAAGCATAGTCACCTTTGATATGAGAAAATTATTTGTTTTTCCAAAAACTTCAAATTCAGAATATTTTGAACAGTTAAAAGCTGGGTATGAAATTTTAAAATTATATAATACCCCTGGTGGATTATCTCAAATTGATATTAATAATTTAACAGCCGATTTTTTAATTGATAATAAAATCGATATTGTTATTTCTAATGGATTACCGAAAGAGTGGTATTTAATATTAAAAAGTTTAAAAATAGTTACTCTAACACTTGATGAATTAGTAAAATATAATGAGCCGGCAGACATTGTTATAGATTATAAAAACGAAAAAAGTAATAAGTATTTTACGGGTACAGAATATTCTTTAATAAATAATAAAAAAATTGAAATTGAATTTACCGAGATTGCTAATCTAATAAAAAAACTAGATTGGGATACTAATTTTTGGAATTTTCCGGTTGCCTATCTTAGCTGTAAATATTTAACTGAAAGCATAATTTACAGAAGTGATAAATTTTTAAAATCCGAAAATATAAAACTTATAGAATATTTATGTAATTGCCACGATAATAAAAGTGTTAAATTGGCGGCTGAGAACAATTTTATTTTTACCGATATTAGATTATCTTTTGAGAAAAAATTAAAAGAGAAAGAAAACATTGATTTACCAACAGAATTTAGATTCGGATTAGCAAGACAGACGGATATCAGTGCTCTCCGAGATTTAGCGAAAGACATTTACCTCGATAGTAGATATTATTTTGATGAAAATTTTGATAGACAGAAAACTTCTGAATTTTATCGAAATTGGGTAGAAAAAGCAGTATTGGGAACATTTGATGATGAATGCTATTGTTTATTTGATAAAAATAAAGATATTCCGATTGGCTTTTGTACGATTAAATATGAGGCGTCGAATATAGCTAGAATCGGCTTAGTCGGGTTATCTGCTCGTTATCAAGGAAGAGGGATAGCAAAAACTTTACTATATCTTATATTTAATAAATTGATTGATAAAAATATTTTTAAAATTTTGGTGGTTACTCAAGGCAGAAATTATGCCGCTCAAAGGTTATATCAAGGAGTGAGGTTTTTAACAAAGGCAACCGAAATTTGGTATCATAAATGGTTGTAAAATATAAAAAATTAATATGAATTCGGGATTAAAGCTATGGCAACGTGCTAAAATAGCAATTCCAGGCGGTAATGGATTATTATCTAAAAGACCAGAACGTTATGCCCCAGATATTTGGCCTACGTATTTTAGTAAAGCCAAGGGAGTAAAAATTTGGGATTTGGACGGAAATGAATATATAGACATGGCCCAAATGGGAATTGGAACAGCAATTTTGGGTTATGCTGATGACGAAGTTGATAAAGCCGTGAAAGAAGCTATAAATAGACGTATAAATACAACACTAAATGTGCCCGAAGAGGTTTATTTGGCTGAAAAGTTGCTTGAATTAAATCCTTTCGCCGGCGGTGTTAAATTTGCCAGAACTGGAGGAGAGGCCATGGCTATTGCAGTTAGAATAGCCAGGGCTTACGGCGGTCGATCCAAAATTGCTTTTAGCGGTTATCATGGCTGGCATGATTGGTATTTAGCAAGCAACATTACTGGTGAAAACAATTTATCAGATCATTTATTGCCGGGGCTTAAACCAAAAAGGGTCCCCCCGTGCTTGAAAGAAACTGCCCTGCCGTTTAAATATAATAGCCTAGAAGAGCTGAAGAAAATTATTAAGAACCATGATATTGGGGTAATTGTTATTGAAGGAGCTAGATATGATTTTCCAACCAAAGAATTTTTACAAGGTATTCAAAGAATTGTCAAAGAAAAAAATATTGTTTTGGTGGTTGACGAAATTACTTCTGGTTGGCGGATGACTGACGGCGGTGTTTACAAACTGCTTGATTATACGCCGGACATCGTGGTCTACGGTAAAGCAATGGGCAATGGTTATGCCATTTCGGCAATTGTAGGAAGAAAAGAAATTATGGATCAGGCACAAGAAACCTTCATCAGCAGTACATTCTGGACCGAGCGTATTGGTTTTATCGCAGCATTAAAAACGATCGAAAAATTAATTCAGAATAAAGTTTGGCAACATCTAATTAAGATCGGAGAGATGGTCGGTAATGGCTGGGAAGAATTAGCGCAAAAACACGGCGTGAAGCTTCACGTAACTAATTTCAAACCTCTTATTACTTTTAAATTAGAGTATGAGGATAAAAACCAAGCTTTGTATACTTTTTTTGTACAAGAGATGTTAAAGCGAGGATATTTAGCGACAAATAGTATCTATGTATCGCTTGCTCACGATGAAAAGATTGTGAAGAAATACTTAAAAAATGTTGATGAAGTTTTTAAATTAATGGTAGAGGCAATACAAAATAATAATATCGAAGATAAATTAGAAACCAGAGTCAGAGAAGAGGGATTTACAAGATTAACGTGATAAAAATATGATTATCGCAATTATTCAGGCCCGTATGGGCTCAACTAGATTACCAGGAAAAGTATTTAAAAAAATTGACGGCAATCCCTTATTACAATATCATATTGATCGAGTGAAAAAATCCGAAATGCTCCGCCTTGGTATTATGAAATGCAAGAATTAGGTTATAATTATCGAATAACTGACTTTCAATGTGCCCTTGGGATATCTCAATTAAAGAAGGTAGATAAATTCCTCAAGCGAAGAAGAGAAATTGTAAAAAAATATAATGAGGCGTTTAAAAACATAGATGAGATAATTACTCCCTATAAAAAACCAGATGTCCAATCTGCTTGGCATATCTATGCAATAAGGTTAAAATTGGATAAACTGAAATGGACTCGTAGAGAAATCTTTGAAGTCCTGCGAGCGGAAAATATCGGGGTACATGTGCATTATATTCCTGTTTATTACCATCCCTATTACCAAAGGTTGGGCTATAAAGAGGGCTTATGTCCCAATGCAGAAAAATACTATGAGGAAGCAATTACCCTGCCTCTGTTTCCAAAAATGACATACAAGGATGTTAATTATGTTATTAAACACATAAAGCTAATAAAAGGACTCATTAAACATTGAAAACTGGGATAGATATGGAGATAAAAGGCTTATTCTCTCTCAAAGGAAAGACTGCAGTAGTTACTGGTGGAGCCGGTAAAATAGGAAGGTATATGATTCGAGGTCTCTGTGAAGCTGGAGCAGAGTGCATTATCTTAAGTAGAAATAAGGATAAAAGCATGGGCTTCATTAATGAAATGAAACAGAACAAATATTCTGTGGAGCATTATAAATGCGATATTAGCAGGGAAGAAGAGGTAATAAAAGCAAAGCAACATTATTCTTCTAATAAGAATATACGTATTTTAGTTAATAATTCCGCATATACAGTATGTAAAGATATTTTTAGTCTTACAGTGGAAGACTGGCAGAAAACTTATGAGGTAAATCTATTGGGGAGTTTTTTATGTACAAAATATTTTGGTTCTTTAATTAAAAAAATGGAGGCGGGAGTATAATAAACATATCCTCACATTATGGCAATATTTCTGCAGATGAGAGAATCTATCCTCCAAATAGTTTTCCAAGCTCTTTATCATATGCTACTACAAAGAGCGGGATATTAAATTTCACGAGGTATATTGCTACGCATTGGGCTAAATATGGAATAAGATGTAACACAATTTCTCCAGGTGGCTTCGAAGATCCGTCTAATTCTAATCCATTCTTTAGAAAAGAATATATCCATCGCGTTCCTTTAGGTAGGATGGCTGTTGAAGATGATATTAAAGGCGTAATTGTTTTTCTTGCTTCTGAAGCCTCAAGGTATATTACCGGACAAAATATTTTAGTGGACGGTGGCTGGACGGCGTGGTAGCATACTGGAGCGTTTATGAAATATAGAAAATTAGGGAAAACAGGGCTAAAGGTCTCAGTTATTTCTTTAGGAACAGTTGAAATAGCACAAGATTACGGTTTATCAAAAAAGCCACCTCTTGATCAAGCGATTAATCTTTTACATTTTGCTTTTGAAAGGGGAGTAAATCTCATTGATACGGCTCGCGATTATGGTGACGCAGAAAAAATCATTGGAGAAGCCATTCAAACTTGGTCTGGGAATTTACCCCTTATAGCTACTAAACTCAGGAATTTTTCGGCCGATATGTTACATAGTTCTAATTTACTAAAATCTTGTTTAAAATCTTTAGAAACATCGCTCCAACTTCTTGGAGTAGAGAAAATCGATATTTTACAGGTACATCAATGTGAGAAAAATACATTACAGAACCCGAGATATTTGGATTGTCTTAGACAGCTCAAAGAATCTGGCAAAGTAAAATTTCTTGGAGCTTCAATATATGAAGAAAATACGGCCCGAATAGTTTTAGAATCGGACATTTTCGATGTTATACAGATTGCATTAAGTATATTTGATCAACGAATGGCTCAAAGGATATTGAAAATTGCAGAGAGAAAAAATATAGGGATTCTTGCCCGATCTGTACTTCTACGAGGTTTAATTCCATGTGAAATGGATAAAATACCAGAAAGACTTCAAAGAATAAGAAGTTACAAAGAAAGATTAACTACTATTTGCAAAAAGATCGGAATAGAAACATATGAAGCTGCCATCTGTTTTTCACTAATAATAGATCAAGTTGACAGTGTAATAGTTGGAGCTGAAAATATTGCGCTTTTAGATAGAAATATTAATGCAATTGAAAAACTAAATATTGTTAAGAACAAATTTTCCGTTTTTAAAAAATTGGCGATTAAAGATGAGTTTTTAATTTCTCCTGCGCAGTGGGATAGATAATGAAGATAGCAATAGTTACACAGGCCAGAATGGGCGCTACGCGCCTTCCAGGGAAAGTAATGATAGATTTGTGTGGCAAGCCAATGTTATGGCATTTTATAGAACGTCTTAAAAAGATACGTAATGCTGATGAGATAATCGTTGCTACTACAAAAAATCCTAAAGACGATGTAATTGTACGCGCAGCAATAAGTTGGGATGTTAAGGTATCGCAGGGTAGCGAAGAAGATGTGCTTGCACGATATTACTTTACAGCAAAAGAACATAAGGTAGATGTTATAGTACGTATTACTTCAGACGATCCTTTAATCGATCCTAAAGTAGTCGATAAAATTATTAAATATTATATAAATAGTGAAGGGAAGATGGACTACGTGAGCAATAATTTAGTACTTTCATATCCATTGGGTCTTGATACCGAGGTATTTTCTTTTTCTGTACTTGAAAAAGCTTGGCGTGAAGCAAAAGAACCATATCAGAGAGAGCACGTCACTCCTTATATCTATGAGCATCCAGAGATATTTCGTCTTGCTAATGTAAAAAATAGCGAAGACCTTTCTTATTTGCGGTGGACTGTAGATGAAGAAAAAGATTTGAAATTTGTAAGAGAGGTTTATAAAAGATTGTATAAAGAAGACGAGGTCTTTCTTATGCAAGATGTCTTAAATCTTCTAAAAAAGGAGCCTCAATTGCTTGAAATAAACAAAGAAATAAGACACAAAAAATTAGGAGAATAAAACATGAAAAAAATTAAAATAGGCAATAGATTAGTCGGTGAAGGTGAACCATGCTTTATAATTGCCGAGGCTGGTTCTAATCATGATGGAAAATTAGAACAAGCCAAACAACTTATAGATATTGCAGCAGATGCAGGTGCAGATGCAGTGAAATTTCAGACTTACACAGCAGAGAAGATGTATTCTAAAAAGACTCCTACAATGAAATATTTAAAAAAGGATAAATTGGTAAAAAAAGATGAAACCGTGTGGGACTTGATAAAAAAGATAGAAATGCCCAGAGAATGGCATAAATTACTTGCGGATTATTGTAAAGGAAAAGGTATTATATTTCTCTCTACCCCTTTTGATTTAAGAGCAGTTGATGAACTTGATGAATTTGTCCTGGCATATAAGATTGCATCATTTGAAATTACTCATTTGCCGCTTTTAGAGTATGTGGCTAAAAAAGGAAAACCTATAATCCTCTCCACAGGAATGGCAGATTTATCAGATATAGAATTAGCATTGGATACTATCTATAAGCAAAGCAATGAAGATGTAATTCTCCTCCACTGTGCTATAAATTATCCAGTAAAATATGAAGATTTAAATTTAAGAGCTATGCAGACAATGCGACAGGCATTCCAATTGCCAGTGGGATTTTCTGACCATACACTGGGAATAACTTCCGATATTGCAGCTGTAGCCTTGGGTGCTTGTGTTGTTGAAAAACATTTTACCTTGAGTCGAAAATTAAAAGGTCCTGACCACCCATTTGCCCTTGAGCCAGATGAATTAAAGAATATGGTTCAGGCTATTAGAGATACAGAGGCATCTCTGGGTTCACCAATAAAAAAGCATACGAAGGCGGAGGAAGAGGTGTATAGGTTAGGTAGAAGAAGTTTGGTTGCCGCTTGTAATATTCCTAAAGCAATGAAGATTACAAGAGAGATGCTCGATGTTAAAAGACCAGGATATGGCATCCATCCTAAAATGATAAATGCAGTGATAGGGCGGGTAGCAAAAGTGCATATTGAAGAAGATGATATTTTAACATGGGAAATGATATGAAGCAATTAGGCTTGAGATTAGCAGAGAAAAAGGATTGTCGATTGTTATGGAAATGGAGAAATGAAGAAAGCGTTAGGAAATTTGCTTTTAAGACAAGATTTATTCCTTACGAGGAACACAAAAAATGGTTTGACGAAAAGTTGAAGAACCCAAACACACAAATTCTAATTTTACTAAATGGGGGAAAAGAAGTTGGACAGATAAGATTTGATGTGGACGCTAAAAGAGTCGCTGAAATTGATATTAGTATAGACAAAGATGAAAGGGGTAAAGGATATGGAACTAAAGGCTTACAGATTGTATGTAAATATGGATTTAAAAATTTCAAGATAGAAAAAATTATATCTCATATAAAAAAGAATAACGAAGTTTCCTTAACCACCTTTATAAAAGTAGGATTTATTAGTAATGGATTGAGGAAATTTAAGAGCTACCAATGTTATGAGATGTCTCTATATAAGGGAAAGACATGAGCAACAATAAAAAAAGATATATCGTTGTAGCTATTAGACCTTGGAATGAGAAGATATTCAAGGAAAGAATATCTAAATTTCTAGGCGCTTGGAAGTTAATTAACGACCCCGAGGCACTAAGATATGAAGCAATTAAAGAGTTCAACCCGCGGTATATCTTCTTTATTCATTGGTCTATTAAGGTGCCCGAGGAGATTACAGACAATTTTGAATGTGTCTGTTTTCATATGACTGATGTGCCCTATGGGAGAGGTGGAAGCCCATTACAAAACTTGATTATAAGGGGACACAGGGAAACTAAAATAACTGCCTTGGGAATGACTGAAGATTTTGATGCAGGTCCCATTTATTTGAAAGAAGATTTGTCGTTGGAAGGCTTAGCTGAAGAAATATATATAAGGGCAGCTGAGTTAATTGCTGATATGATTTCAGAGATCATAAAAGATGAGCCAATTCCAAAGCCTCAAAAAGGTACGTCTGTCATTTTCAAAAGAAGAAAACCTGAAGAAAGTGAATTACCTGTGTGTAAAAGTCTTAGAGAATTGTTCGATTTTATTCGCATGCTTGATGCGGAGGGATATCCTCACGCCTTTATTAAATGTAAGGGATTTCTTTTTGAATTCTCAAGGCCATCTTTGCACCATGATTCTATTTTGGCAGATGTAAAAATAAAAAAAATAGAGGAGACAAATAAATGAAGAAAATCTTGGTTATAACTGCTCATCCCGATGATGAAGTGCTTGGTTGTGGTGGGATAATTGCAAAATATGCAAGGTATAAGGAGATTTATACTGCTATATTGGGAGAAGGTATCTCTTCCCGTTATCCGCAGAGAGGAAAAGCCGATAAAAAAGAAATAGTAGATTTGCAAAAGCAGAGTCGAAAAGTAGAGGAACTTTTGGGAGTAAAAGAAACATACTTTTTTGGCCTACCAGATAACCGATTTGATACCGTTTCATTTCTGGATATAGTAAAGAAAATCGAGGAGATTATCGAAGAGATTAAACCAGAGATTATCTATACTCACCATTCTGGAGATTTAAATATTGATCACCGAATTACTTTTCAGTCGGTGTTAACTGCCACAAGACCAGGTGAAGATTGTTCAGTAAAAGAAATATATAGTTTTGAAGTTCCCTCTTCCACTGAGTGGACTTTTCAAAAGATTGGCAATTCATTTATTCCCAATGTATTTGAGGATATTTCTGATACCATTGAGATTAAGTTAAAAGCATTTAAAATGTATGAAAGTGAAATTAGAAAATACCCTCATCCTCGTTCTCCCGAGTCGTTAAAAATCATTGCCCAGAGATGGGGTATAGTGGTTGGTAAAGAATATGTGGAGCCTTTTGAATTAATCCGAAGGATTGTAGATTAAACAATGAAGGTTGCTGTAAGAGCAGACGGAGGAATAAATATTGGACTTGGACATATTCAAAGATGCTTAGCTCTGAGTAGCCAATTACAGAAAAATGGATTGGGAATACTCTTTATTACTAAGAGAAATGAGGTAGTTAAAAAGAAGATAAGACGAGGAGGTTTTAAAGCTGTAGAATTAGAGCATAATTTGAATTTAGAAGAGGATTTAGAACGCACTATTGAGATTATTAGAACCAAAAAAATAGATGTTTTAATTACTGATTCTTACGAATTTGATGAGGGATATTTAACTGAGATCAAAAAGAATGTTGGGATGTTAATTTCTGTTGACGATTTAGCCAATATTACTTTTCCATCAGATATAGTAATTAACCAGAATATTTATGCAAAAGATTTAGAATACCATTTTTTAACTGGCAAGACTAAATTCCTCTTGGGTCCCAAATATGCTCTTTTAAGAGAAGAATTTGCTAATCTTGGGAAAAGAAAAATAAACGAAAAAGTTCAAAATATCTTAGTTACTTTAGGTGGAAGCGACCCGTTTAATCTAACTCCCAATATATTGAATGTCTTGGATCGGATAAAAGAGGATTTCAATATTACCATAGTCATTGGTCATTTTTTTGATAATGTTTCTGGGATAGAAAATAAAGTTAAGAAAATGAGTAAGAAAGTAAAACTTATTTATAATTTTTCTCAAATGGCAAACTTAATGCTCTCTTCAGATTTAGCCATTACCGGAGGCGGAGTGACCCTATATGAACTTGCTGCCACAGGTACATCCGCCCTTGCCTTTTGCTTAGCCGATAATCAATATAAGAATGTAACAGGAATGGCAGAAGCCAGTGTAATGATTGATATGGGATGGGGAAGTAAATTTGATGAAGAAAACTTTTATAAAAAGATAAATGAATTATTAAAGGATTACCAATTAAGAAAGAAAATGAGCAAATCAGGGCAAAAATTAGTAGATGGAAAAGGAAGTTGGAGAGTGAGTAAAATTATAATGAAAAATATCCAGAGAAGATCTCGGATGAGAGAGTGAAAAATCCTAAGGAGTGGCTCTCTTGAAATTCTACAAACATATCGCAAGTATTTCAACTCAAAGGTTCTAATTTTATTCGGGCATGATAGGCAAGTCAAAGAACCTTTGCAATAGCAACTCAATAGATACAGTGAGCTAACCACTAATACTCTAAATGGACCAAAGGGCTAAGACAACTTATTAATGTAAAAGTAAAAAGTGAATGGAAACAAGGGAACATAAAAATTTGACAGTAGAATCGGAAAATTTCTATAAATGAGAATAAAAGAAAAACTGAGTTTTTTGGTTAAGCTGAGCCATCTTTTTAATAAAAAAGAAAGATTGCAGCTTGCAGGCATAATGGCTATTGCCTTATTAACAGCCATCTTTCAGTCTCTGGGCATCGCTTCCATTCTTCCATTTATTAGCCTGCTCATGAATCCTGATATTATTTTTGAACATAAAATATTATTTTGGATTTATAATTTTTTCGGATTTCAGAATGTAAAAGCATTTATAATCGGGGCTGGTCTGGCAATACTGGGTATTATTGTTATAGGAAACATTATTTCAGCTATGGCAATTTGGTTGCAAAACAGGTTTGTTTGGAAGAAAAACAATGCGCTTTCGACGGCTTTACTGGGAAAGTATTTATCTCTCCCTTACTCATACTTCTTAACCCAGAATACCGCTGATCTCAGCAAGAATGTTTTGTCCGAGGTGAACATCCTAACAATAAGCTTTCTAATGCCAATACTGGATATTATAACAGGATTTGTAATTATTTGCCTGATTTTTTCGACATTATTATTAATAAGCCCCCTATCTACTGTCATAATATTCTTAATCTTTTTTATGTTTTCCGGAGTTATCTATAAATCCGGATTCCGTAGAAAATTAAAGGCGAGGGGAAATGAAAGGATAAAAGCGAACGAGGGACGCTATAAAGCTGCTTCCGAAGCCTTTGGAGCTATAAAATACATAAAGTTTCTGGGGAGGGAAACCTATTTTTCAAATAAATACGCAAATCACTCGCTAAAATTTTCTGATTTACTGG
>Ga0307375_10002754_pt1 | contig 17753 bp, 13 predicted proteins | sample TR1MG_FD_202531 | JGI IMG/M metagenome (GOLD analysis project Ga0307375, IMG submission 202531) | Soil microbial communities from Risofladan, Vaasa, Finland - TR-1 | ecosystem: Environmental > Terrestrial > Soil > Coastal area > Acid sulfate soil | place: Finland: Risofladan, Vaasa | collected... | reverse complement strand
ACCGCACCACGCGCGGCGGCCTGGTCCAGGTAATCGTGACCGTCCACCCGCTCGCCCTTGATCGCGACAAACAGGTCGCCCGGCTTCAGCTTGCGGGTATCGATGGCAACCCCGACGGCCTCGGCGTCGACGCCCAGCAGGCGACCATGGGTCCAGACGGCAATGGTGCTCAGCCGCATCATGCGCGCGGCTCCCGGGCCATCCGTTCGAGCGCCGCATGCGCCACCGCCAGATCGTCGAACGGATGCTTGCCGGTGGCGCCATCCTGATAGGTTTCATGGCCCTTGCCGGCAATCAGCACGACGTCGCCGGACTGTGCAAGTTTCAACGCGCGACCGATCGCCTTCGCTCGATCGCGCTCGACCGTCGGCGATGGCGCACCCATGCCGGCGACGATCTGCGCCACGATGGCATCGCCATCCTCGCCACGCGGGTTGTCGTCGGTGACGATCGCGACATCCGCCAGCCGCGCCGCGATCGCTCCCATCAACGGGCGCTTGCCGGGATCGCGCTCACCGCCACAGCCGAACACGCAAATCAGCCGGCCGGCGCAATGCGCGCGCAACGCGGTCAGCGCCTGTTCCAGCGCATCGGGCGTATGCGCGTAATCGACCACCACCAGCGGCAGGCCATGCAGACCGCCGAACCGGCTCATCCGCCCGTTGACCGGCTGCAGGTTTTCCAGCGCGGCAACGATGCGCTCGAACGACTCGCCCAGTGCCCCCAGGCAGCCCGCCACGGTGAGCAGGTTGGCCACGTTGAAGCGGCCCAGCAGATGACTGCCCAGTCTGCGCATGCCCCATGGCGTGCGCAGCTGGAATTGAAGGCCTTCGGCCGAAGTGACGATGCCGCCGGCGACAATTTCCGCCTCACTGGCATCCGCCATGCTGACCCGCAATGCGCGCACGCCGCTTGGCAGTCGATCCGCTAGGCTGGCACCAAACGCATCGTCGATGTTGATCACGGCAGCCTGCAGCCCGGGCCAGGCGAACAGCTTCGCCTTGGCCGCACCATAGGCTTCCATGCTGCCGTGATAGTCCAGGTGATCACGGGTGAGATTGGTGAACGCCGCCACCTCGAAATCGACCGCGGCCACCCGGCCCTGTTCCAGCGCGTGCGACGACACCTCCATCGCCACATGGCTGGCACCGGCATCGCGAAAATCCGCCAGCAATGCCTGGACCGTCACAGCATCGGGCGTGGTGCGATCGCCATCGCGAAGCTGGCCATGCAGACCGGCACCGAGCGTGCCGATGGTGGCCGCCCGATGCCCCAGATGGGTCAACGCCTGCGCCAGCAACTGCACACAGGAGGTCTTGCCGTTGGTGCCGGTGATACCGATGATCCGCATCGACTCGGCCGGGCGATCGTAAAAGCGCGCGGCGATTTCGCCGACCTGATCGTGCAGGCCGTCGATCCACAACACCGATACGTCGAGTGGCGCCACATCGACTGCCGGCGCTTCGGCCAGCACCACCTGGGCACCACGCCGCACCGCACCTGCGGCAAACTCGATGCCATGGCCATGCGTACCGCGCAGCGCAAAAAAGGCGTCGCCGCGCTGCACCTGACGCGAATCCAGGGTCAGCCCGGATACTACGATGCGGCCGACACCCGGCGTGGTGGCAACCTGCGCGTCGGCGATGCCCAGCAACAGCTGATCGAGGTGGCCGGTACTCATGGCGTACCCCCATCAATCGGCGCATCGTCAAGCGGCGCATCGGCCGGCGGCTGGCTGCCGACCAGCCCACCGGCCCCCTGCAACGGACCGCCGACATACCAGCGGCCGATGTTGTCCGGCGGCACATCGAGCAGGCGCAGCGCACCTTCCATCACCTTCGCGAACACCGGTGCGGCAACCACGCCGCCGTAGTAGCTTCCCTTCTGGGGATTGTCGACCACCACCACGCCGACCATGCGCGGGTTGCTTGCCGGCACCATGCCGGCGAACGCCGCGGTGTAGCTGCTTTTGGCATAACCGCCAGCATCGGCCTTATGCGCCGTACCGGTCTTGCCGGCCACGCTGTAGTTGGCGATACGCGCCTCCGGGGCGGTACTGCCCGGCCCGGTCACCGTTTCCATCATCTGGATCAGCTGATGCGCCACGTCCGGGGAGATGATTTGTCTGGGCGGATTGTCGTCGGCCTTGATGAAGCTCGGATCGTGCATCACGCCGCCATCGGCGATCGTGGCGTAGGCATTGGCCAGTTGCAGCACGGTCACGTTGACGCCGTAGCCGTAGCCCATGATGGCCTTTTCAAGCGGGCGCCAGTCGCGGCCGATCTTCAGGTAGCCCGAGGCTTCGCCGGGAAACCCGCTGTTGGTGCTGTTGCCGAAACCGAACGCGCGATAGGTGTCGTACATCAGCGACGTGTCCAGGGCCATCGCGATGTGCGCAGCACCGACGTTGCTCGACTTGGTGATGACGCCGGTCGGCGTCAGCACGCCGTAATCGTGGGTGTCGTGAATGTCGTGGCCCTGGAAATACCAATGGCCGCCAGTGGTGTCGATCAGCGGGCTGGTCGGCGTGAATTTGCCGCTGGACAGCGCCGCCGCCATCAGCACCGGCTTGATCGTCGAGCCCGGTTCGAGCACGTCGGTCATCGCGCGGTTGCGGCGCTGGCCGGGCTTGCTGGCATTGACCGCATTGGGGTTGTAGGTCGGCAGGTTGACCATCGCCAGCACTTCGCCGGTCTTCACGTCGAGTATCACGATCGAACCGGAATCGGCCTGGAACTTCTTCAACGCGGTCTTCAACTCGCTGTAGGCGAGAAACTGGATGCGCCGGTCGATGCTGAGCGTGAGGTTGCGCCCCGGTTTTGGCGCGCGCACCTGCTCGACGTCCTCCACCACGTGACCCATGCGGTCGCGGATGACCCGCTTGGCGCCCGGCTTGCCGGACAGCCAGTCGTCATAGGCCAGCTCGAGGCCTTCCTGACCGTGATCGTCGATATTGGTGAAGCCGAGCACATGCGCGGTCACTTCGCCGGAGGGATAGTACCGACGGAACTCGCGCTGTCCGTTGATGCCGGGGATGCCCAGGTCCAGCACGGCCTGCGCCGCCTCCGGCACCATCTGTCGGCGCAGGTAGACGAACTCGCGATCGGAGCGCTGCGCCAGTCGATCTTTCAACTCGCCGGCATCCACACCCAGCACCTTCGCCAACTGCGGGATGCGATCCGCGTTCTCCAGCACCTCGGACGGATTGGCCCAGATCGACAGCACCGGCGTCGATACGGCCAGCGGCTCGCCATTGCGGTCAAAAATGGTTCCCCGCGAGACCGGGATCGGCATTTCGCGCAGGAAACGCGCATCGCCCTGGCGCTGATAGAACTGCTTGCGCACGACCTGCAGGTCAAACGCACGCGCCATCAGCCCGATCGACGCCAATCCCAGCAAACCGACCACCAGCACCATGCGCCGGCGTGCGCTGGGTCCGGCGACACGGCGATGGCCCTGCTGTGCAGACGCGATGTAACGGCGCCAGATCATCGACGCAACAACCGGATGTCTTGCGGGCGCGGATCGAGCATGCCCAGTTTCTGCCGCGCCTCGTCGTCGATCCGGCGCGGCTCGGCGTATGTCGCCTGCTCCAGTTCGAGCTTGCCGTATTCGATGTTCAATGCATCGCGCTGATTTTGCAGGGCCGTCAACTGGACAAACAAGACGCGGCTTTCGTTGCGCGTCCACACCACGCCGAGTGCACTGGCCAGCACCGCAGCCAGCAGCAGCAACAGGCACAGTGCGCCGAGCGCCTTCATGCGCGACCCTCCCTGCGCCGGCCATCATCGGACCGGTCAGCGGGCAATTTTTCCGCCACCCGCAGCACGGCCGAACGCGCGCGCGGATTGACCGCGAGCTCGGCCGGGGAAGGAAACTGCGCCTTGCCGATCGCCGCCAGCCGTGCCGGCATGGCCGGCACCGGCGGCCCGCGGCGACTGTTCTTCACGCGACCGGAATGGTCGCGAACAAACAGTTTTACCGCGCGGTCTTCCAGCGAATGGAAGCTGATCACCGACAGCCTGCCGCCGACATTGAGTCGCTCCAGCGCGGCGTTCAGCCCTTGCTGCAGCGCATCCAGCTCGCCATTGACCCGGATCCGCAGCGCCTGAAAGCTGCGCGTGGCCGGATGCTTGCCCGGCTCGCGCCGACCGACCACACGCTCGATCAGGCCAGCCAGTTGAGCGGTGCGGGTGAACGGCATGGTGGTGCGGTCGGCAACGATCGCGCGGGCGATCCGTCGACCATGACGCTCTTCACCATACTGCCACAGCACCTCGGTGATCTCGCGTTCGCCCGCATGCGCCAGGAAATCCGCCGCGCTCTCGCCCTGGCTGGTGTCCATGCGCATGTCCAGTGGCGCATCGGCCATGAAACTGAAGCCGCGCTCCGCCTCATCCAGTTGCGGTGACGACACGCCCAGATCGAGCAGCACGCCGTCCAGACCGGCAGCGGTCTCGTCCCACTCGGCCAGACCGGAAAAATTGCCGTGCCGGATCGCCACCCGGGGATCCGCGGCAAACTCTTCGCGTGCCGCGGCAATCGCCTGCGGATCGCGATCCATCAGCAACAGCCGACCGCCGGGGCCCAGGCGCGCGAGGATGGCGCGAGCGTGACCGCCGCGACCGAACGTTCCATCGAGATAACGCCCGCCAGTGTGCACGGCGAGTCCCTCCACTGCTTCGCCCAGCATCACCGGGATGTGCCGCAAAACTTGCTCGGCCATGCCGCACTCCCGCTCCCGTCCCGCCACGTGCCGATCGCGCCTTACAGGCGCAATTCCGCCATTGCCTGAGTGATCTCGCCTTCGCCGATGGTCTGGCGGATCTTCTTCAGGTGTTCCTGTTCGCTCCACAACTCGAACTTGTCGCCCATGCCCAGCAACACCGCCTTCTTGTCGATTCCGGTGGTGGCGCGCTGACTGGCAGGCAACAGGATGCGCGACGCCCCATCGGGCTCGACCACGGCCGCGGCGCCGACCAGCTTCATCTGCATGTCGCGATGGGCCTTGACGACCTTGGAAAGCGCATTGACCTGATCGCGCACCAGTTCCCACGCCGCGTATGGAAACAGCCACAGGCAACCCGCCTCGAACGGGTTGTAGGTGATCACCAGACGATTGGCGCACTCGCTCGCCACCTGCTCCCGAAACACGGTCGGGATGGCCAGGCGCCCTTTGTCGTCTACAGTGATGGCGGTTTCGCCCTGGAACACGATTGGTTGACTCCACTAAAACCCACGATTTCACACCCAAGCCCACGATAGTCTCACCCCATGAGACTGTCAAGGGAATTTCGCTTGTGAATCAAGGAGTAAAGGAAGAATTGTGACCGCATATCCAGCGTTTTCTCAGGAACACCAGCAAGGTGTTTGAATGCATGGAATTTTTTACAAGGCTCCGCGCGCTGATTCCGACCGCATGCCGTGGAATTCAGCCCCCGGCGCACACTTGCGGATGAATCGCCGTTCACACACGCGCACATCAACCAGCACGACGACGCGCCGTGCTGGTTGATGTGTCATGTGAAGAGGTGGAGTCGGCCTGTAAGCCGGGTTCTGTACGTCTTGCGACGCGACAGTCATTCCTCTCGGCCAGGCGTCGCCGCCTGGCTCCAGCAACCTACCCGGGAACAACGCGGGCCGCGTTATCGTTCCCCTATTTGGTCTTGCTCCGAGTGGGGTTTACCGTGCCGTACGGCGTTGGCCCCGTACGCGGTGCGCTCTTACCGCACCCTTTCACCCTTGCCTGATCCTCTTGCGAGGCCATCGGCGGTCTGCTCTCTGTTGCACTGGCCGTCAGCTCACGCTGCCCAGGAGTTACCTGGCACTCTGCCCTGTGGAGCCCGGACTTTCCTCGATGCGCTTGCGCGCGACGCGACTGTCCGGCCGACTCCACGTGCAGTCTAGTAGGAGCGCACCTTGTGCGCGATGCTTTTTTGGCGACATCGGTAAAAGCATCGCGCACAAGGTGCTCCTACCCCACGTAAAGCCCCTTGCGCGGCGCACCGCTGATCGCCGCCGCCAGCCTGGCCGCCTTGGCGGGCGGCAGCTCCTCACGCAGGATCGCGAAGATGCGCCGACCTTCGGCCAGTTTCGCATCGGCCTCCTCGCCGCAGCCGGCGACCAGCAGCACGCATTCGCCGCGTTGCTGGTCGGGATCGGCCACGACCCGCGCAGTCAGTTCCGCCAGCGGTTCGCCGATCACCGTCTCGAACAGCTTGGTCAGCTCGCGTGCCAGCACCGCCTCGCGCTCGCCGCCGAAGATATCACGCATGTCGGCAAGGCTCTCGGCGACCCGATGCGAGGATTCGTAGAAAATCAGCGTGCGTGCGTCGCCGGCCAGTTCCTGCAACCGCCCCCGCCGCGCCGCCGCCTTCGGCGGCAGAAACCCCTCGAACACGAAACGATCGCTCGGCAACCCGGCCACCGACAGCGCCGCGATGGCCGCACACGGGCCGGGCACCGGCACGCAGCGGATGCCCGCCGCACGCGCTGCGCGCACCAGGCGAAACCCCGGGTCGCTGATCAATGGCGTACCGGCATCCGAAATCAGCGCCACCGAATCGCCTGCCACCAGCCGCCGCACGATCGCCTCCACCGCATCGCGTTCATTATGTTCGTGCAATGCGATCAACGGCGTATCGATACCGTGATGCAGCAGCAGCGGGCGGCTGTGGCGGGTGTCCTCGGCGGCGATCACCGCGACCGCACGCAAGCTGTCGATGGCGCGGGTGGACAGATCGTCGCGATGACCGATCGGGGTAGCCACGACCCACAGGCAACCGGGCTGAACTGATGACATCGGAAAACTCCTGCACCGCGACCGGGCAATGCGATCCGCTATGATCGCTCATTGACGACCATGACGATCGAGGGAATTCCCATGCGCCTCATGCGCCTCTCGCGCGCCGCCGCGATCGGACTGCTGCTTGCATTCGCGCTGACCGGTTGCATACCGACGAACATCCAGCGCTCGCCGGTCGAAATCGCGGCCGCGCGCAGTGCCGCCGCGCTGGCGCAACAGGGGCAGTTCGAGCAGTCCGCACAGGCCTATCTGGCACTGGCCGCCCAATTCACCGGCCGCCAGGACCACTATCGCCTGCTCGCCGCCGAGGCGTGGTGGCAGGAAGGTCAGATCGAGCACGCCGCTGCCACTCTTGCGCAGATCAGATCGCGACGTCTGAGCGGCGACGAACCGTTGCGTCTGGACCTGCTGCAGGCCGAACTGGCGCTGTCCCGGCATGACCCCGCCACCGCGCTGCGGCTCACCAGCCAGCCAAACGCCAGCGTGCCGCCGTCACTGCAGTTGCGCCTGTATGAACTGCGCGCCCGTGCGATGGCCGCCAACGGCGACAACTGGGGTGCCGCGCGCACCCGGATTCAGATGGACAGCCAACTGAGCGGTTTCGACCAATCGCAGAACCGCCGGCAGGCGCTCGACCTGTTGCACAAGGTCGGCATCGAGTCGCTCAAGCAGCGCGCTGCCGCAATGACCCCGGACGACCGCATGCTGTCCTGGGTCGATGAGGCCCTCAGTCAGCTCGGCGTGGCCGTGGCGCGACCGCAGATCACCCTGCAGCAGCCGGTCGGCACCCTCATGCCCGGTCCCGGTGCGAATGTGCGCGAAGGCTACAAGGTGCCTGCGCAGGTTGCGCTGCTGCTGCCCGGCGACGGCAACTATGCGGCAGCCAGCACATCGATCCGGGAGGGGTTTTTCGCCGCCTACATCAATGCCGGCCAGAACCATGCGCCGCGTCCGCTGGTGCGCGTGTACAACAGTCATGGCACACCTGACGGCGCCGTCAAGGCCTACCAGCAGGCGGTCCAGGATGGCGCGAAACTGGTGGTCGGCCCGTTGGCCCGCAATGAAGTCGCCGCGGTGTTTGGCCAGGCGCAGCTGCCCGTGCCGGTGCTGGCGTTGAATCACCCCGACAACCGGCAACTGCCGGCCGGCGACGCCAGTGAATTCGGCTTGCTGCCGGAAACCGAAGGTGCCCAGGCGGCCGATCACATGGTCGAACGGGGCCTGCGGCATGCCTATGTGCTGATCTCCGGCGATGACTTCGCCCAGCGCGCCGCCAGCGCATTCAAGGCCGAGCTGGCCGCCCGCGGCGGCCAGCTGGACGGCATGGCCACCTTGACGAACTTCACCAGCGTGCTCGGCGGACTGAAAACCGCCGGTATCCCGATGATTGCCAGCACCGACGCCGGCACCGACACGACGCCGGGCACAGCGACCGCCACGGATACCGGGATCTTCATCAGCATGCGGCCGAACCAGGCGCGCATGCTGCTGCCGCAGATGCAGATCGCGAACATCCACCTGCCTATTTTCGCCACCTCGCACGTCTATGCCGGCTCTGCCAACGCCACGGCCGACCGCGATCTGGACGGCGTGGAGTTCTGCGATGCGCCGTGGCTGTTCAATGCCCAGCCCGGTCTGCCCAACCATGACGACATCGCCGCCCGGCTTCCGGCCGCCCGTGGCGGCGCCGCGCGACTGTTCGCGTTCGGCATGGATGCCTGGAACCTGGTGCCGTACCTCGACTGGCTGCGCGAACACCCGGGCAGTTACCTGCCCGGTGCCAGCGGGCAGCTTGCCGCGGACCAGTTCGGCCGCGTGCGTCGCGTGCTGATCTGGGCCAAATTCCAGGATGGTCTGGCACGACCGCTCGGTGGCAGTCTGCAGATGGACGACGTTCCCTCCAGTACGCCACCGGCAACGACCGAGCCGGCGCCAGCAGGCTCATCGTCGACCAGCGGCAATCCGTCGACCGCGGGCTGATGCGCGCCATCGGCGACCCCTTCGAACAACGCGCCTGCGCCGAACTCGAACGGGCCGGGCTGAGCCTGCTCGCGCGCAACTACAGCACGCGCCACGGCGAGCTGGATCTGGTGATGCGCGACGGCGACACCGTGGTGTTCGTCGAAGTGCGTTATCGCCAGAGTGCCAGTCATGGCGATGCCGCCGCCTCGGTCACGGCCAGCAAGCAGGCCAGGCTGATCCAGGCCGCCCGGCACTGGCTCGCGGCGCATCCACAACACGCCTGGCGCGCCTGCCGCTTCGATGTGATCAGCTACGACGGCCCAGCCGATGCGATCCGCCGAAACTGGCTGCGCGGCGCCTTCGAGGCTGCACCGGCCCCGTAGGAGCGCACCTTGTGTGCGATAGCTCTTCTCCATGTATGGCAAAAGCATCGCGCACAAGGTGCGCTCCTACCGCGGGATCAAGGTTGCGGCGAAATCGGTGAACAGCAAATTATTCCCGCGAGTGGATTACGCTTCACGTATGCCTGTGTCCACCGAACTGCTTGCCACCCTGCGCGAAATTTTCCCCGCCGATGCGCTGGCCACCGGCGAGGCCGAACGCATCGCGTACGCCTACGACAACTCGCGCCTGCACGCTCTGCCCGACGCGGTGGTGTTCGCCACCGGACACGCCCAGGTCGAGGCGCTGGTGCGGGCGTGCCGGAAGCATCGGGTGCCGGTGATCGCGCGCGGTCGCGGCAGCAACACCACCGGCGCCACGGTGCCGGTGAACGGCGGCGTGGTGGTGAGTTTCGAGCGGATGAACCGGATCCTGCGGATCGACCCGGACAACCGTCTCGCGGTAGTCGAACCGGGCGTGCTGAATGGCGACCTGCAGCAGGCACTGGCGGCACACGGTTTCTTCTGGCCGCCCGATCCCAGCTCGGCGCCGTGGTGCAGCATCGGCGGCAATCTGGCCTGCAACTCGGCCGGCCCGCGCACGGTGAAATACGGCAGCCCGCGCGAGAACACGCTGGGCCTGCGTGCGGTCGCCGGCAACGGCGAAGGCTTCCGCTGCGGCACCTACACCAGCAAGGGCGCCACCGGTTATGACCTGACCCGGTTGCTGATCGGTTCGGAAGGCACGCTGGCGCTGATCACCGAAGCCACCCTGAAGCTCACGCCGAAACCGTCGGCGCTGCGCACGCTGTGCGCCACCTACCGCGATGTCGGCGCCGCCGCCCGCGCGGTGGCGCGGATCATGGCGCAACCGGTGACGCCGTGCGCGCTGGAGTTCATCGACGACGTGGCATTGAAACTGGCGCACGGCCACGGCGGCGACAGCGTGCCGCTGGCCGGCGCGATGCTGCTGATCGAAGTGGATGGTGAACCGGAGACCTTGCCCAGCGCCGTTGCGGCGGTCTCGGCCGCCGCCCGTGGCGATGGGCTCGACGAGTTGAAGATTGCGCAAGGCGCCGGGGAAACTCGCGCCCTGTGGGCGGCACGCAAGGCACTGTCGCCGGCACAGCGCACGATCTCGCCGCACAAGATCAACGAGGACGTGGTGGTGCCGGTGAGCCATCTGCCGGCGCTGGTCGACGGCATCAGGCAACTGTCGGCAACCCATGGCGTACTGATCGTCACTTTCGGCCACGCCGGCAACGGCAACCTGCATGTCAACCTGCTGCCGCGCGACGACGCCGAGCGCGCGCGCGCGCAGGCCTGCCTGGCCGAGGTCTTCGCGTTGGTGATCGCCCTCGAGGGCACGCTGTCGGGCGAGCACGGCATCGGCATGCTCAAGCGCGAATTCATGCCGCTGGCATTGGAGCCGGCGACGCTCAGCTTGATGCGCGCGGTCAAACGCGCCTTCGACCCGGACGGCATCCTCAATCCGGGCAAGCTGCTTCCCTGATTCCTCACCTGTTGTAGGAGCCCGCTTGCGGGCTCCTACAACAGGTGACTCGCGGTATGCCAACATTCAAGGTATGCGTTCCGCTTTCGACCACCTGCTTGCCGAAATCCGTGCCTGCCGGATCTGCGCCGCCCACCTGCCGCTGGGGCCGCGGCCGGTGCTGCAGGCATCGGCATCGGCGCGGCTGCTGATCGTCAGCCAGGCGCCCGGGCGCAAGGTGCATGACACCGGCATACCGTTCAATGACGTCAGCGGCGAGCGTCTGCGTGACTGGCTGGGCATCGACCGCGACACGTTTTACGACGCCAGCCGCATTGCGATCGTGCCGATGGGCTTGTGCTTCCCCGGCACGGCACCTGGCGGCGACTTGCCGCCACGTCAGGAATGCGCACCGAACTGGCATCCGCGGCTGCTGCCTCTGCTCACCAAAGTGCGGCTGACCCTGCTGATCGGCCAGTATGCGCAGGCGGGCCTGCTCGGCCTGCCGCGCGGCACCCGCCTGACCGATACCATGCTGACCTGGCGCGAACAACTCGCCCACGCACGTCTGCCGCTGCCGCATCCGAGTCCGCGCAACCGGTTGTGGCTGGTACGCAATCCCTGGTTCGCCGAGGAACTGTTGCCGGTACTGCGCGAGCGCGTGGCCGAAGCCCTGTCTGCAGCGGATTGAGCGCACCGGACTGGTTTGCGCTGCATCGTGCCTTGCCGGGCGTGCGCCGGTTGTCTAACCTGCCGAGGCTTCAAGGCCAGGGGATCGCCCCGTGGCATTGCCCGGGAACACCCATGCGGAAAATCCGCCCATGAGCCTCAAGCTGCGACTCGTTGCGATGAGCTTCCTGCAGTTCTTCGTGTGGGGCTCATGGCTGCTCACCATCGGCGCCTACTGGTTCCAGAACCGGCACTGGTCCGGTGCGCAGTTCGGCGCGATCTTCTCGACCATGGGCATCGCCTCGCTGTTCATGCCCTCGCTGATGGGAATGATCGCGGACAAGTGGATCAACGCGGAGAAGCTCTACGGCGCGCTGCACATCGCCGGCGCCGCCGTGCTGTTCACAGTCCCGCTGATCAACCACCCCACCACGCTGTTCTGGGTGATGCTGCTCAACATGATGTGTTACATGCCGACCATCTCGCTATCGATCGCGGTGGCCTACTCGGCGCTGAAGGGCGACGGCAAGGACGTGGTGATCGACTACCCGCCGATCCGGGTGTGGGGCACGATCGGTTTCATCGTCGCCTTGTGGACGGTCAGCCTGCTGCATCTGGAAACCTCCGCCGGCCAGTTCTATGTGGCCTCCGGCGCGGCACTGCTGCTCGGTCTGTACGCCTTCAGCCTGCCGCCCTGCCCGCCGAAACTGGGGCGCCTGCCGGATACGTCATTGCTCGATACGCTGGGCCTGACCTCGTTCAAGCTGTTCCGCAACGGCAAGATGGCGATCTTCTTCATCTTCGCGATGCTGCTGGGCGCCGCACTGCAGCTGACCAATGCCTACGGCGACACCTTCCTGCACGATTTCACCAGGGTCGATGCGTACAAGGGGCTGCTGGCGGTGCGCTACCCCGCGATCATCATGTCGATTTCGCAGGTCTCCGAGACGCTGTTCATCCTGGCCATTCCGTTCTTCCTGAAGCGCTTCGGCATCAAGACGGTGATGCTCACCAGCATGGTCGCCTGGGTGCTGCGCTTCGGCCTGTTCGCCTGGGGCAATCCGTCAGATCTGCTCTGGATGATCGTGCTGTCCAACATCGTGTACGGCATGGCCTTCGATTTCTTCAACATCTCAGGCTCCTTGTTCGTCGAGGGGCAGAGCGATCCGTCGATCCGCGCCAGCGCGCAGGGCCTGTTCATGCTGATGACCAATGGCGTGGGCGCGGTGCTGGGCAGTTCGCTGAGCGGCCTGATCATCGACCGCTGGTTCACCCATGCGGACGGCGGCAAGGACTGGCACGGGATCTGGACGACGTTCGCGCTGTATGCGCTGGCGGTGGCGGTGCTATTCGTGCTCCTGTTCAGGCACAAACACGATGCCGGCGCGATCGCCAGCGCGCATCCCGGGCGCGGCGAAGTGGCCGCGCCCTGACGATTCGGCCCGCAAACAGTACGAAAGCCCGTTCGTCCTGAGCCCTTCGACGAGCTCAGGACAGGCATAGCACAGCGCACGCGGGGAGCGGCCATGGATGGCCGCGGCTTTGGGGAGCGAGGAAGTCGAAAGGCGCTGGCAGAACTACTGTTTATGGGCTGGATCAATAGCGGCCTTGCGGCAACCGGTATCCGCCCGCGCTGTCGCTACAATGCGCGGATGCGCATCGGCCCGTACCTGATCGACCCGCCCGTGGTGCTCGCCCCGATGGCGGGCGTCACCGACAAGCCGTTCCGCCTGCTGTGCAAGCGGCTGGGCGCGGGGCTGGCGGTGTCGGAGATGACCAGCGCCGACCCGCGCCTGTGGCAGACGCGCAAGTCGCTGCAGCGGATGGATCACGCCGGCGAACCCGAACCGGTGAGCGTGCAGATCGCCGGCTACGACCCGGCGATGCTGGCCGAGGCGGCGCGTTTCAACGCAAGCCGCGGCGCGCAGATCATCGACATCAACATGGGCTGCCCGGCCAAGAAGGTGTGCAACGTGTGGTCGGGCTCCGCCCTGCTGCAGGACGAGCTGCTGGTGGCGCGCATCGTGAAGGCGGTGGTGGACGCGGTCGATGTGCCGGTGACGCTGAAGATCCGCACCGGCTGGGATCGCGACAACCGCAATGCACTGAGCATCGCCCGCATCGCCGAGGAAGCCGGCATCGCCGCACTGGCCGTGCACGGCCGCACCCGCGCGGACAAGTACGAGGGCGAGGCCGAGTACGCCACCATCGCGGCGGTGAAGGCCGCCGTGCAAATTCCGGTGCTGGCCAACGGCGACGTCGTCACGCCGCGGCAGGCGAAGCACGTACTCGACGTCACCGGCGCCGACGCCGTAATGATCGGCCGCGGCGCGCAGGGCCGGCCGTGGATCTTCCGCGAGATCGCGCATTATCTGGCCACCGGCGAGTTGCTGCCGGAACCGTCCCCGGCCGAGGTGGCGCAGATCCTGCTCGGCCACCTCGAACACCTGTACGCGTTCTACGGTGAGCAAGCCGGAGTGCGCATCGCGCGCAAGCACCTGGGCTGGTACGCCAGGGATCGCCCCGAAAACGCCGCGTTTCGGCAGGTGGTCAACCGCGCCGAATCGGCTGACGCCCAGCTACGCCTCACCCGCGACTACTTTGCTGCGCTCGGCGCCGGCGTGTCGCTGGCCGCCTGACCCTTGCCGAATCCGTGCGGGCATCCCGCTGCGGCCGGTCCACCGTTGACTTCAGCCGTCCATACGGCTAATTTCGCTGGTACTGAAGGTAATTCATCTTTCTATTCGCATGAAAAGATGAATTCAAGGGAAGCCGGTGTGAATCCGGCGCTGCCCCGCAGCGGTATGTGGAAACGAACCCCGTCACACGCACTGGAGGCCCGGCCTCCAGGAAGCGACGGACAGTAGGCCCGGCAACACGTCCACGAGCCCGAATACCTGCCTCAGCCGGAAGCGCACGACCGCGCTTCCGATCGACCTGGCGTTTCCGCGGGGGAACACCGAGCCTGCGCGTCGCCGTTACCAGGTGGCTGCGCCGACTTCGTTCACCCGTGACAACGCCGGCTCGCCCGCGGGGGCGAAGGTCATCGGCGCAGCGATCGGGCTGAGCCTCCTTCGTTCCTCTTTGCCCATCCTGCAAGAGGAATTTCCATGTCACTCGTTACTTTTTCAGGCTTTCCGCGCATCGGCCTCAAGCGCGAACTCAAGCGCGCGCTCGAATCGCACTGGCGCGGCGACACTGGCGCACAGGCCCTGCTCGACACCGCCGGCATGCTGCGCCGACGGCACTGGCAGCTGGCCGTGGATGCCGGTGCCGAGGTGGTGCCGTGCAACGACTTCAGCCTGTACGATCACGTGCTGGACACCGCCGTGCTGTTCGACGCGATTCCCACGCGCTACGGTCCGGTGTTTGCCGAAAGCCCGCTGGACGGCTATTTCGCGATGGCCCGCGGGCACAAGCGCGGCGGCCACGATCTGCCCGCGCTGGAAATGACCAAGTGGTTCGACACCAACTACCACTACCTGGTGCCTGAGCTGGAGGCGGGCCAGCGCTTCACGCTGGCCGGCGACAAGCCGCTGACCGAATTCCGCGAGGCCCGCGCGCTCGGCCATCGCGCCCGGCCGGTGCTGCTCGGCCCGGTGTCGTTCCTGCTGCTTTCCAAGAGCGTGGACGGCAGCGACCGGCTGGCCCTGCTTGACGCGCTGCTGCCGGCCTACGCGCAACTGCTCGGTGCGCTGGCCGATGCCGGCGCCGACTGGGTGCAGATGGACGAACCGTGCCTGGTACTCGACCTGGACGAGGATGATCACGCCGCCTACCGTCGCGCCTATGCGGCGCTCGCCGCCACGCGCCGGCCGCGGCTGCTGCTGGCCAGCTACTTCGGCGCGCTGGGTGACAACCTCGCGCTGGCCGCCACGCTGCCGGCCGACGGCCTGCACGTGGATCTGGTGCGCGCGCCCGAACAGCTCGATGCCGTGCTCGACGCGCTGCCGCCCGCACACGTGCTCAGCGCCGGCGTGGTCGATGGCCGCAACGTCTGGCGCAGCCGCCCCGAACGCGTGCTGCCGCTGCTGCGCGCCGCGCAGGCGCGTATCGGCGAGGCACGGTTGTGGCTGGCGCCATCGTGCTCGCTGCAACACGTGCCGATCGATCTGGAAGCGGAGACCGCGCTCGATCCGCCACGCCGCGCCGCGATGGCCTTCGCCCGGCAGAAACTGCAGGAGCTGCGCGTGTATGCCGATGCGCTGACCGGCCACACCGAGGCCGAGGCCGCGCTGGCCGCGCAGCAGGCCGGACTGGATGCCCAGGTCAACGCGGCCGGCGTGGTCAACGCCGGCATTCGCGCCCGCCTGCGCGCGCTCGGTCCGCAAGCGGCACTGCGGCGGTCGGCCTATGCCAGCCGCCGCGCGACGCAGTCCGCGGCGGTGGCGCTGCCGCCGCTGCCCACCACCACCATCGGCTCGTTTCCGCAGACCGACGCACTGCGCAAGGCGCGCGCCGCGCATCGCGCCGGCCAGCTGGACGACGCCGGCTACGACGCACTGCTGGCGGCCGAGATCGAGCGCGTAGTGCGCTTCCAGGAGCGCATCGGGCTCGACGTGCTGGTGCACGGCGAGCCCGAACGCAACGACATGGTGGAGTACTTCGGCGAGCAACTGGACGGCTATCTGTTCACCAAACTGGGCTGGGTGCAAAGCTACGGCTCGCGCTGCGTCAAGCCGCCGGTGATCTACGGCGACATCGCCCGTCGCGCACCGATGACGGTGCGCTGGTCGAGCTACGCGCAAACGCTCACCGACAAGCCGATGAAGGGCATGCTGACCGGGCCGGTGACGATGCTGCAGTGGTCGTTCGTGCGCGACGACCTGCCGCGCGAAACCGTGTGTCGGCAGATCGCGCTGGCCCTGCGCGACGAGGTGCATGATCTGGAGGCCGCCGGCATCGGCGTGATCCAGATCGACGAACCGGCATTGCGCGAAGGCCTGCCGCTGCGCCGCGGCGACTGGCCGGCCTACCTCGCGTGGGCGGTGGAATGTTTCCGCATCAGTGCCGGCGGCGTACGCGACGCCACCCAGATCCACACCCACATGTGCTACTCGGAGTTCAACGACATCATCGAGGCCGTCGCGGCGATGGACGCCGACGTGATCTCGATCGAGACCAGCCGCTCGCGGATGGAACTGCTCGACGCCTTCGTGCGCTTTCGCTACGTCAATGGCATCGGCCCGGGCGTGTACGACATCCACTCGCCGCGGGTGCCCGGGCAGGCGGAAATGCTGCAGCTGCTGCGCAAGGCGCTCGCGGTACTGCAACCGCAGCAGCTGTGGATCAACCCCGACTGCGGCCTGAAGACCCGCGGCTGGCCCGAGGTGGAGCAGGCATTGCTGCAGATGGTGGGGGCAGCGCGCGCGCTGCGCAGCGAACTTCAGCTCTGCGCGTAAAAGGTGGCACCCCGGTCGCGGCGGCACTGAGCGCGGCCGGGGTGCGCCGGCAGCCACCCGCGCGCCGCCTCGACGCACGAAACGCGGGCCACATGGTCCAAAGGGCCGGTGTCGGGGCCCGGGTGAAGCCGACCCGCACCCGGCCGATGACTCGCCGTACGCGGCTGAACGGCCGTCCAAACGGCTGAACCGGCACCCCATCCCGCCCGCGCATGGCTGCAAAAGCGCGAGCGGCGTTGTATCATGCCCGACTTCCTGTATCTCTCTATCCGCACGAAAGGATATAAACCGCGATGACCAGCCACCTGTTCACCTCTGAATCGGTCTCCGAAGGCCATCCGGACAAAGTTGCCGACCAGATCTCCGACGCCGTGCTCGACGCGATCCTGGCGCAGGATCCGCGCGCCCGCGTCGCCTGCGAGACGATGGTGAAGACCGGCGTGGCGATCGTCGCCGGCGAAATCACCACCAGCGCGTGGATCGATCTGGAAGCGCTGACCCGCAAGGTCATCGTCGACATCGGCTACAACTCCAGCGACGTCGGCTTCGACGGCGCCACTTGCGGCGTGCTGAATCTCATCGGCAAGCAGTCGCCGGACATCAACCAGGGCGTGGACCGCAAGAACCCGGAAGACCAGGGTGCCGGCGACCAGGGCCTGATGTTCGGCTACGCCACCAACGAGACCAAGGACATGATGCCGGCAGCGATCCACTACGCGCATCGTCTGGTCGAGCAGCAGGCCAAGGTGCGCAAGAGGAAGAACTCGCCGCTGCCGTGGTTGCGTCCGGACGCCAAGAGCCAGGTCACCCTGCGCTACGAGAACGACAAGGCGGTGGCGATCGACGCCGTGGTGCTGTCGACCCAGCACGACCCGGACGTCAAGCAGAAGGATCTGATCGAGGCGGTACGCGAGCACATCCTGAAGCCGGTGCTGCCGGCCAAATGGCTGCACAAGGGCACCAAGTTCCACATCAACCCGACCGGCAAGTTCGTGATCGGCGGGCCGGTCGGCGACTGCGGCCTGACCGGGCGCAAGATCATC
>Ga0307375_10002753_pt1 | contig 17759 bp, 15 predicted proteins | sample TR1MG_FD_202531 | JGI IMG/M metagenome (GOLD analysis project Ga0307375, IMG submission 202531) | Soil microbial communities from Risofladan, Vaasa, Finland - TR-1 | ecosystem: Environmental > Terrestrial > Soil > Coastal area > Acid sulfate soil | place: Finland: Risofladan, Vaasa | collected... | reverse complement strand
AGGAACACCTTGCTGGTCTCGGTAATGGGTACTTCGGTTGCGAAGAATGTGGAGAACACGGTTCCCTCGACTGACGCTTTGCCGACGTCGATGAACTCAGGCGTCTCCCATGTGTCGCCACCGAGGAACGGAGTCGTTATTCCCAGTTCCCGCGCCTGCTTCACGATGAGCGCACTTTCGGTATAGTTGCCCGGCGCGAAGATGACGTCGGGATTCAGGCTCTTCACCTCGGTGAGTTGTGCCGAGAAGTCCTGATCGCCGGTATTATAGTTGAGTTCGGATAGAATCGCCTTCTCATCTCCGGTGAGACTCTTGAAGCTGTCGGCGAAAAACTTCGCCAGGCCGACCGAGTAGTCGTTCGATACTTCACGAATGATTACCGCCTTCTTCGCCTTTGTCTGGCCGAACGCGTAGTTTGCCATGACTGTCCCCTGGAACGGGTCGATGAAGCAGACGCGGAAGTAGTAGTCGTTACCCCGCGTGACAAGCGGATTGGTGCAGGAGAGCCCGATCGCCGGGATCTTTGCATCGCTCACTATCGGACCGGCCGCCATTGAAAGTGAGGATCCCCATGAACCGAGGACGACATTCACCTTGTCCTTGTCCACGAGACGCTGCGCGGCATTTGCCGCCTCAACTTTGTCCGACTTGTTGTCGGCGACAACAAGCTCGACTTTGTACTCAGTGCCTCCGACCGTCACCGTGGGATTCAGTTCGTTTGCGAGCCTGATTCCTTCGAGTTCCATCGCTCCACCCGCGGCATTTGCGCCTGTCATCGGCTCAAATACACCGATCTTTATGATGTTTTCCTGCGCCGTCTTTGCGTTTCCACTTCCACATGCAGCCAGAAAGACCACAACCACCAGCGACCCGATTACGAACGCCGAAACACGAGCGTAGGCCCGCATGCGTGTCACGATGCGTACCTGGTTCAGTACCTTCTTCATCGAAGCCTCCTAGAATGTTCGGGAAATCTATCTGTAATCTAAACGGGTTATCTCATTTTGTCAAAGGGAGAAATCATGTGTTCGGAACATCTGACACCGATCAGGAAATATAAGTTGTTTTGTCACAATATAATGGTAATGATCCGGGCATTCGGAACGAACTTGGTACTCGTTATTTCCGTGACTTGAACAAACTATTCGACCTGTGACATGCTCATTTTCATAACCCCAATAGAGTAGGTGCAATTATGGCTGAATCGCGTAAGTTCCTGCGTGTGGTCCTCATCGTGCTCACCATGTTTCTCGCACTGACCGCGCTGGCCGGTGGGATTGCGCTCCTTTTCGGATGGAACACTCCATCCACAGAGCTTCTCGCCGGTACCATATTTCATGATTATACAGTTCCCGGGTTGACGCTGTTCATCGTCGTAGGCGGAAGCGCTCTTGCGTCGTCGCTTCTCCTGATCCGGAAAAGTAGATTCGCCGATATATTTGCGATCGCGTCGGGAATAATCATAATGTGCTTCGAGTTCGGCGAAGTACTCATAATCGGCTCACCACCCGGGCCGGCTCTGGTCATGCAGCTGTTCTACTTTGTGCTCGGGTCCCTCATGGTAATTGTGACACTCGGTCTGCAGTTTTTCGATCTTTTGCATGAGAAAAAGGAGAGTCATCGTGGAGAGTAAACGAACGCTGATGGGTGAGGCTCCGCGGCTGCTGATCATTGTGGCACCGGCACTCGCTGCGGCAATCGCGGCCGAACTGCTCTTCCCTGCAACGGGAAGCTACACCCTCTGGTTTCGCGGCCTGTTTGTCGTGGCGGCAATTGTCCTTGCGGTTACCGGCGTCGCTTTCTGGGTATCGGCGGCAGTCGAACTGGTGCGCGCCTGGAACGGGAAGAAACTGGCCACCCGGGGCGCCTACGCACTTTGCCGACATCCGATATTCGCTGCCTGGATCTGGTTCGTTCTTCCGGTGGTGTCGTTTCTGGCCGACTCCTGGTACTTCCTTGCCGCAGACGTGGTGTTTGTCATCGCCTCGCTTGCAGCCGCGCCGCGGGAAGAGCGGGATCTGGTCGCCGAGTTCGGCAGCGAATATGAAGAGTACCGGAAACGCGTCAGATCAATTACCCCTATCCCCCGTATCCCGAAGTAGTCAGTCAACTCCCCGGTTCATGCAGCTGTTGCTGGAAAAATTGAATGTGCTGTTCTATTATGAGCAGAGAAGGGGACATTGATCATGAAAGGGTTGACTGCCGCGCAATCGGACGCCATAGCATTCGTCTCACAATACGCGGAAGGCAGGAGAGCTGCTGCCGAGAGGACTATCGACGAGATCCTTCGAATGTCGAACATTCACCGTGCACAGTTTGATCGTACGGTTGAGCTGCTGAAAGCGAATGCCCGTGTCGCACTCCATTTCCATCCCGACCGCCCGGATTCATCGTTCAAGCGGGTCGTCGAGGCTATGCTTGATCAGGGGATCTACCGGAACCAGTTTGAAACGCATATTTCCAGCGGCAGCCTCTCCGCATTTCCCGGAGGCGAACGTGATGGATGGGAGCGCGCAGTCTTCGGCGGGGCATACCACCGCCTCGGCGTAAAAGACGGTGAACGACCGAAATATGGAGCGCTGGATCTGACGCTGCAACCCGACGGACCGGCGCCGCGGTTTGGCTCCTGTTATGTTCTGCTATCGCCGGAAGTGTCGAAAAGATGCACGTTTACCTACCTTGATTCGCACGATGATCCGGTAGAGAAGGGGACCCTCGAGAAGTTTGATGACATTCTTGCAGCACTTCTGAAGGATCTGTTCCTGAGTGATATGGCAATCGGTGCGCGTGATATCAAAGTTCGGGAGTTCATCGATCAACTTGCCGGGAAGATCGGGAAACCTTTCGGAGATCCCGCCGACGGGAAACCAAGCAGAAATCTCAATCGCTATATTGAGACCCAGGTTCATGGCGAGGTTTCGCTCGCGGATGATGTGGATATCCTTGTTGCAGATCCTTCGTTTGCAGATTCTGCAACCGGCGATATAATGCGTGCGCTCTGCGCGCGGTACTCAATTGCACTCTACTGGCACATGGGCTTTACGCTTGAGCCCGCCGAAGTCCCGCAGGATTTCCGTGGCCCCACCATGCCTTCACTTGCCCATCGAATTGCTCGCGAGGGATGGGTGGACGCGTCGGCGATTGGAGAAGCCGCGATGGGGTTGAAGATGAATCCCGCGGCGTGGAACGATCGGGGTAGCTACGGCGAAGTGCTTCAGGAGTTGAAGCTGCTCTGGCATGTGCTCGTGCGCTACGGGCGTCCCTTTTACCCGGCCCGGCCGCAGGACAGAAGGGGGTGAGCCAACGTGGGAATTGCCATTGTCCGTCTGGGAAGCCGTCGCGGTGAGCTTGATGGGCTGCGGATTGGCACCGTGCGCCGTCCACCCCGCGGAGTTCGCAAGAGTGACTATTCACGTCTCGACTATTATGACGTGTGGCTTCCGCAGCTTGCGCCGACTTCCGAACTGATCCACTGGCTGAAGGAACACGACAGCAGCGACGCGACCTGGATCCAGTTCGAGCGGCGCTACGTCCGGGAGCTCTCGACTCCAGATAACCAAAGGCTGCTCGAGCTACTTGTCGCGCTCTCCAGAGAGTCGAACCTGTCAGTTGGCTGCTACTGCGAGAATGAGGCACGCTGCCACCGATCGATCCTCCGGTCACTGTTATCCGCACGCGGTGCGGTGTTAAACAGCTGACTCCATCGCCCTTTACGTCGTCGTTATATTCCTTGACAGTTATATTCCTTATAAGGTATATTAGTGCCATGGTAACGATGCTAGCCGCAATTGCAGAACGAAATCGATTCGAAATTGTCGAGTACTTGCGGGATGGGCCACGTTCGGTGAACGAGATCGTCGGGAAAATCAAACTCAGGCAGCCTCAGGTCTCGAAGCATCTGAGAGTTCTCAGTGAAGCGGGCATTGTGGAACGGCACGCGACTGCGCAGTTGCGGATCTACTCGCTGAACCCGCGCAAATTTCGGGAGCTGGACGGGTGGGTGAGTACGTTCAAGGGAATCTGGAGTGATCGTCTTGATAGTCTCGACGACTACCTTCAGGGACTGAAAGCAAGTCGAAGAGTTGAACCGACGACCGAAGCAAATAGCACAGGCAACAGGGAGGACGATATATGAGTGATACAACAGGCGCGCGGATGGAGGAACTAGTAATTCGGCGCATCATTGATGCACCAGTTGATCTGGTGTGGGAAGCCTGGACCAATCCGGACCATGTGATGCGATGGTGGGGACCGAAGTACTACACTTCACCTTCGTGCACGATTGATCTTCGCGTTGGCGGCAGGTACGTGTTCTGCATGCAGGCACCGGCGGAGATGGGTGGCATCGTTTCCTATACAACCGGTGTTTACAAGCGAATTGTGCCAAACAAAGTTCTTGAGTTCACCCAGGCCATTTCCGACAAGGATGGCAATCCCATCGATCCGACAACAATTGGCCTGCCTGCCGATTTCCCCGAAGAGCTGAATGCGGTGGTGACATTCGAAGCGAAAGGGGAGCTGACCCGACTGTCGATTGACGTTCAGGGGTGGACGGCAAGCCAGATGTTTGTATTCGCCTATGCAGGATGGCATCAGCAGACCGACAAGTTCGAGGAGATTCTCACGCAACTCTCGCGGTCTGCCCGAACGTAGTTACGACCGGTTCATTGCGCGTGGAGAAGGCCGCACTCAGGATGGAGAGTGTGCTTCTCCTGCGCAACCTCAAAGAGCGCAGTGTGAAGATTCCCGCAATTCATTCCGGCTGAATACCGGCCCGCACGGTTCCGCGACGATATGCGCGAAAAAATTCTCATTATGTGGGCTACCGAACAGATACGGCGCAAACCTCAAGTCTATACTGATGCTGATGAACGCTTTCAGAAGGACCGAGGGAGGTTGAGATGAGCGTACTGACAATTCTTCTGGTGATTCTTCTCGTTGTCGTAATCGTTGCGGTTGTATAGGGCGGGAAGGTTATTCGAGGAGAACATACCATGAGCAGGGTTATCGGACAAAGGGAAACAAGACTGTTGATTGTTATCGGCAGTGTCCTCCTGGTTTTGTTTCTTGTTGGATTTGGCAGTTCGTACACGATGGGCGGACTGATCTATGTCGCACTGTTGGTCGGGATCATTCTTCTGGGTGTGTCGCTTTTTGTCCGGATTCGCGGACGACGTTAAGGAGGTCTGCATGTTTGCTCCTATTGGTCTTTTGTGGGGAATAGTTACTCTCGTGTTCGGAATCCTCATCATGGTATATCCGCGGTTGCTGCAATACTTCGTCGGGATCTACCTGATTGTGGTCGGCCTGTGGGCGATAATACCGAGTTTGCACTAGGTCGCCGATAATTAAGGTGCGATGATAGAACTGCGTTCGGTCGGCAAGCGTTACGGCAACGTCGCAGCCGTTGAGAATCTTTCGTTCTCGACGGGCGCGGGTGAGATCTTTGGCCTCCTCGGTCCCAACGGGGCCGGGAAGTCCACAACCATAAAGATGATCATGAAGATTATCGCACCCGATTCCGGCTCCATTCTCCTGAACGGAAGTGCCATCCGGGAGTCGGACAAGGATCGCATAGGCTACCTTCCCGAGGAGCGCGGTCTCTACCCCAAAGTCAAGATAAACGAAATGCTTCTCTATTTTGCGGCACTCAAGAATGCAAACCGCTCCGATGCGGAACAGAAGCTGGACATGTGGCTTGACCGATTTGATCTTCTGGACTGGAAGAGACGGACGCCCGACACACTCTCCAAGGGAATGGCGCAGAAGGTACAGTTCATTTCCGCGGTCCTTCATGATCCGGAATTGCTCCTTCTGGATGAGCCATTTTCCGGACTCGATCCGGTGAGCACCGACCTGGTTCGCGATGCGGTGCTGGACCTTGCGGCGAGCGGCAAGACCATACTCTTCTCCACTCACAACATGGAAGTTGCCGAACGAATCTGTTCACGGATCGTAGTCATTAACCACGGTCGCGAAGTTGTCTCGGGGACAGTTGCCGAAGTGAAGTCCCGCCATGGTCGCAATGCGGTGATTGTTGAGTTCGACGGGACGATCAACCTCGATCCGTTGTCGACACTGATACGCGGCATCTCACGCTTTCCCCGTTGGGCTGAAATGGAACTTGCCGAAGGTGCAAGTCCGCAGGCCGTGCTTGGTATCCTTGTAGATCAGGTCGCGGTACGCCGGTTCGAAGTGGTTTCCCCGTCGCTGCACAGGATTTTTGTGGAGCTTGTCGGTGGCAAGCTGAACGGCGCGGATCATGAGTAAGCTTACGACCATTATGCGGATGGAGTTCCGCCTGACTGTGGCGAACAAGGTCTTCATCGTTCTCACTATTCTCGGACCCTTTCTTATCGCAGCAATTGCGATCCTGCCGGGGCTCCTTTCAAGATCCGAAACTGCAGCGGGTAACCCGGTAACGCGAGTCGCAATTATCGGAGCCGACACCGACTTTGTAAAAGCGATCTCACCCGCACTTCGACAGTCCGGAATCGACGTGGAAGCAGTGCGCGAATCGATTGCAGCGTTGGACGCCCGGGTTCTCGGCGGCGAATACGACGGGTATCTGGTATTGCCCGCAGACCCGACCACCTCCTCGCCGCTGGAATACGTGTCAGGAGACGCAACCGATTTTCGGGTAACCGCTGTTCTGCAAGCGGTGATCGGTCAGGCGGTTGTCGCGCAGAGACTTGCGCACGCCGGCGTTTCGGCATCGCAGATTGCAACTATCGTTCGGCCGCCTGTACTGGAAACGCGTCAACTCACACGGAATGGCGGGAAAAAGAAGAGCTCGGACTATATTACCGTTCTGATGACCGGGCTGATGTTCGCGGTGATGCTCTATATGACTCTTATTCTCTACGGGCAGGTAATTGGACGTTCCGTGCTTACCGAAAAGACGAGTAAAACCGTGGAGATCATGCTCTCTTCCGTTCGCCCCATCGATCTTCTGTTCGGCAAGATCCTCGGCAAGGCGCTGGCCAGTCTGCTCCAGTATGGGATATGGGTTGGAATTGCCGCTGTGATACTGAAGTTTATTGGTCCCGGTCTCGGCATCACCGTCGGCGCCGGATTGACCATGAGCACGTTCGCCTACCTGGTGCTGTTCTTTATTCTCGCGTTCTTTCTCTACTGCTCCCTCTATGCTGCCCTTGGCGCGGCTTCCGTAGACGAACAGCATCTGGGCCAGCTCGCCTGGCCGGTGATAGCCTTTCTTCTTATTCCAGTCATGATGATATCTCCGATTATCACCTCACCCCGGTCACCGCTGATCGTTGGATTGTCCCTCTTTCCACTCACCTCGCCAATTGTCATGTTTCTTCGGATACTCGTGGGAGCCGCCCGAACGTGGGAAGTCCTTCTGTCCATCGGACTGATCCTGGTGACTACAGGCGCGGTAATCTGGCTTTCGGCACGGGTTTTTCAGGCTGGAATACTGTTGTCCGGAAAGCGTTTCAATATTGGCGAGGTGCTCCGTCTCTCACGAAATAGGTGAATATCAAGTGGGCGCAGATCGATGAGCACTAGAAACTCACAGAGAGTATGACCGGCACATCGAAGACGTAGGCCAGATGACCGACCAGGGAATTGTAGAACAACTGGAAGCGGGGTCCGACTTTCACGTTATTCTGCAACGAGAAGAATATCTGATTTTTCGAGGATATAGTGATTCCGCGCGTGTTGAAGTCAAATGCACCAAAGACATCGGTGGTGCTTGCATAGGAGAGGACGCCCGGAAAGATGTCTGCCTGAAATGCCAGGATTTCCTCCAAACCGGTTATTGGAGGTATGCTCGGATCATACGGCTGATTCTCCCACCGGATACCTGTTTTCAATGATATGAACTTGAACAGGGTGAGCTCCAGTCCGCCGGCAAGTTTCAGAGAACCAGGTCTCGGCAAGGTTGGGTCAATGTTCAGATTTGTTGGATCCGGAAATAGCAAAACCGTCTGCAGATCTGCGGAGATATAGGGATCGATTGTCTTGACTCCTCCGAAAAGCAGATTGGAAAGATTGAGGGAAAGCTGCGAATATCCCTCGACGGTATCCAACGTCTCGGATGGAGTCCACTCCTTGTCCAGGGATAGGCCATACTGCACCTCGACGAAGTTTGTGAACGTGGTCACAAAGGACATGCGTGCGAGGTCCAGGCGCAAGTCTATCGTGCCCGAGAGGAGTTGCAGGCCGACAAGCGAAGGTTCAGTGGGGTATAGCTCCGTGTTTCTGGGATCCGCAATTCGTCCAGTCAACAGAGAGCTGATCCGAAATTGGGCGCGCCAGTAGTTGAGTTCGTTATCCATTGCGAGCCCGTCGACTACAAGTGTGCCGTCATTTTTGAGGCCCTCGCGAAACAGGTCCTGCGCTGAAACCGCAATCCGGTCGACGACCTGCGCGTTCTTGAGTATATCGTAACCGTCTCCGCCTTGAGCGAGAAACTCCGAACAGGTAACTGTATAGGTCCGTGTGGGATCGATCGGAAGCCCTCCGATACGAAGTTCCAGAGCTCCGGCTTTTGTCGTAAGGCCCGAGTATTGCAGATATCCGTCTCCACCGGATTTACTCAGCGACTGAGTGAACAATGCCGTAATCTGGGCACCCGTCAGCCTGACCACAACCAGATCGTCATCCGCATATGGGAGAGCCTCGATCAGATCCCATTCGGTTACCGGCCCTTTTGCCAGACCCGTCCCGAGTGTTTCCGCTCTCACGATGGCAATGTGGGACCGTGATCTGTGGCGGACAAGATCTGCCGCCGCTTTCCCGAGAACTGTCTGTTGAGTCTTATCGTTGGCATTCGGCAGAGGCTCTTTGAGTTCTCCGATTATGTTGTCATTGCTTTTTATATGGTGATCAATTCCCCATTGCAGATAGTTCTCCGTCGCGTTCTCACGGGGAGTTCGATCGGTGATCGGATAGACTGCGCCAACAATCTCATCTATTGTCCATTTGTTGTGGTCGGGATACCCGTGCAGTTCCAGTACTTGAACGGCTGTACCGGAAACCTGTGTGCGTGCAACCGCTGCAAACTTCTGTCCGGGAAAACCAACTGAAATCCAATCCGCTCCGGACTTCACCGAATTGCCACCCGTGGTGATTATCAGGTCAAGCCCGGGTATCGCACGTATTTGAGCTACCTCAGCATCAGGAAGGTCGGTCAGAGCAACAACGATGTCTGCCTTGCCCTCCATTTCCTTGATCGAATCGGTGATATATGTTTTTGCAAGTTCAATTGTGACACCCTTGCGCCGCTTTTCCATTACGAGGTTCATGAAATTGGGGGAAGTGATTCCGATGAATCCAACTTTTCGATTGCCGCATTGCAGAATAACCCACTTCTTCGCCTTACTCCCCGGGATATCGATATTGCCCGACAATACAGGTATTTTTGAACTCGCTATACGCATGTCGAGATTCCCGGCCCCTACGGTAAACTCGCCATCGCTGAGATGGAGAAGGTCGTACCCAAGCAGTTCCATGACCTGAAAGTCAAATGTCCCTTCAGTCAGGACGGTGGTCGGAGTGGCTCCCATGAAATTGCCAAGATCTACAAGCAACGAGTTCTTGTATTCGGTGCGGAGTGCGCTGATAATGGTCTGCATAGCTGAGGCGGGTGCTTCAGTTTGTGACGCTGCATGTAACCCCTTGGTATTCGCTGTATACAGAATAGTCACCGTCTCAAACGGGGAGGACGGAACCTGCATCCTGATGACCTGTGCCTGAAGAGCTCCTGCAAGGACAAGAGCTGACACTATGGCTATGATTCCTCGCTTCAAGAAAGACCTTCCTTTCGACATGCCGTCAGGCTATGCTTCTCTTTGTACTCAGCGGAATTAAGAGGGCATTTGCCCCGACCCGGAACGCAGGAGATTTCGGTCTTCTTTCTGCGTGTAAAGGTTCCAGGGCGAATGTCAAGTTGAAGCAGAACTCTGAAGTACTAGTTCACGCCGCCGATTGTTGCGCCGGCACCGTAGATGATCACACCGGCTCCACTGTGGACAGTTCCGATGACCCGACTTCCGGCTCCAAGTGTTACGCTGCCGTTGACATATACATTGCCGCCGATCACGCTGTTTGCACCACTGGTGAAATCAGCGCCGACCGTCACGTTCCCACCGATTGAACTATTCGCCCCACTGGTGAAGGCCGCTTTGGCTGAAACCGATCCGTTGATCTTGGCGCTGTCGCCACTGGTAAAGGCGGCTCCGGCTGTTACACTGTTGGCTACTGTGGATCCGGCTCCGAGAGTCACTGCTGCAACCGCGATCACATAACCATTGATGGTACTGTTTGCACCCGCAGTAAATGCGGCAGTGGAGTTGACGTTACCTATCGTTCCGCCCGCGGCGAGCGTTGCGACATTCGTGCTGTCCTGTGCCATGGCCGGTATGATTGCGAAAGCAGTCAGCACCAACCCCATTAAGAGTCCAATAGATAATTTTCTCATGCATTTTCTCCTGAAAAGAACATTCAATTTGCTTTCCCGGCAACGCCGGATTTTCTTAATTCACTATTATGAACCGTCGAATACACTCTACATGGTTCAACGGTCATCACTTTTCAACTCTTCCGACAGTAGCTCCGGCACCATAAACAATCACACCTTTGCCGCTGTGAATCGAACCAATTATGTGACTGTTGGCTCCCAGCGTCGCAGTGCCGTTGACATACACGTTGCCGCTTATGATGCTATGGGCGCCACTTGTGAAGTCGCCGCCGACGGTCACATTGCCACCGATGATGCTGTTGGCTCCGCTTGTGAATCCCGCTTTGGCTGAAACCGAACCTCTCACCGTGCTACTGTCGTTGCTGGTAAAGGCTTCGCCTGAGGTCACATTTCCGCTGACGGTGCTATAGGCACCAAGAGTAACTGCTTCTGTGGCGGTAAGGTTTCCGTTGATATTGCTGTTTGCCCCGGCAGTAAAAGAAACACTGGAGTTGATTTCCCCGGAAGTATTGCCGGCATCCAGAACCGCGATATTTGATGGACTCTGAGCCATTACTGGCGCACTGATCAACACGGCAAGAAGCAATGTAATGTAGATCACTGGAATTCTCATTTTCATTCGAACCCTCCACAATTGCGCGGATCTGGGGTCTTCCGGGAAAATCGCTGGCACCGGATTGTTATCCCGCGAACTTAATTTAAGGTTACGCAATACAAAGGCCTTTGTCGGTGCGGCAGCGCACACAACTGATTACAATATTGGTGACCCAGGGGGTCGAATGACCGGATCCGTAGTAGATGGTGACTTTCGTTGTTGTCAGCGGATTGAAGAGGACATTTGCCCCGGCCCTGAACGCAGGAGATTCTGGTCCTCTTCCTGCGTGGAAGGTTCCAGGGCGAATGTCAAGTTGAAGCGAAACTCTGAAGTACTAGTTCACGCTGCCGATTGTTGCGCCGGCACCGTAGATGATCACACCGGCTCCACTGTGGACAGTTCCGATGACCCGACTTCCGGCTCCAAGTGTCACGCTACCGTTGACATACACATTGCCGCCGATCACGCTGTTTGCACCACTGGTGAAATCCGCGCCGACCGTTACGTTGCCACCGATTGAGCTGTTCGCCCCACTGGTGAAGGCCGCTTTGGCTGAAACCGATCCGTTGATCTTGGCGCTATCGCCACTGGTAAAGGCGGCTCCGGCTGTTACGTTATTTGCTACTGTAGAGCCAGCTCCGAGGGTCACTGCTGCAACGGCGGTCACATAACCATTGATGGTACTGTTTGCACCCGCAGTAAATGCGGCGGTGGAGTTGACGCTACCTATCGTTCCGCCTGCGGCGAGAGTTGCCACATTCGTGCTGTCCTGTGCCATGGCCGGTATGATTGCAAAAGCAGTCATTACCAACCCCATTAAGAGTCCAATAGATAATTTTCTCATGTATTTTCTCCTGAAACGAACATTTGATTTACTTTTCCGGCAACGCCGGTGTTTTCCTAATCCTCTGTATTAAATCGTCATAATCACTCTACCCACTACCGGTCTTCCAGCTGGATAGCTGCTGTGCGGATAGCCGTCTCTCAACCTTAATTGAAGGTTAAACAATAAAGACAGCATCGTCGGTGCGGCAGCGCACATTGGGGGGAGGAATTGCATTCGACCATGGAAGATTTGCAGGCGGGGAATCATCTGTTCTACGGCGAAATGTGCCGGCCGTTCGTGCGATGCCGAGCAGAGCCACTTAGGTTTTCGTGTCGGTCTCCGAGGACTATCTGCCTTTGCTTTCCGTCGGTCTGATACTCTATCCACCACCCGGGTGCTTCGCTTTCCCCGGGATTAGGTAAACATCAGTCGATCTCTATCAACAGGCCGAGGGTTTTCAGCCGCTGCGGATCCTGGAGGTCCAGGCGTTGCTTCAACCTTGTCACATCCTTACGCAAGCCTTCCGCTTCGTCCTGGAGGCCTGCGACCTTCTCCAGCAACTTGAGGATAACTTCGATTCCCTCTTTGTTGACGCCAAGAGCCTGATAGAGACTGATGGCTCTTCGCAATCTTTCGAGATATCGGCTGTCGATTCCAACGTGGCCATCAATATCGACGGTGGAAAAAAGTCCGAATTCGGCAAAGTCGGTGACCACTTCAAGATCGATTCGGAAGTGGGCACATATCTCGGTGAGCGGTATTTGTTTTCTCATATTCACGCATGTGCCTCCACGATTGGTTTCTTCCGAAGCATTGCCAATTCGCCGAAAAGCGCCTTTTCCCGCGCAGTTAGCTTTTCCGGTAGCTGGAGCACGACCTTCAAATAGAGATCACCTTGCCGGCCGGGACTTCCATAAATGGGGAACCCCTTCGCGGAAAGTTTCAAGACGGTGCCGTTCCTGGTTTCCGGCGGAATCTTTATCTGGAACGTACCGGAGAGGGTCGAGACCTTGAGAGAGGCTCCAAGAAGAGCATCGTATATGCTTACCGGAACATCCCGAAAGAGATCCGCACCTTCGAGGATGTACTCCGGATGCGGCTGAAGGAGAAAGGTGAGGTAGAGATCACCGTTTCGGGAGCCGTTGCTTCCGGGTGTTCCCTTGCCTTTGATCTTGATTGTCTGGCGATCCCAGATGCCCGGTTTGAGGTGAAGGCGGATCTGTCTGTCTCCGAGCTGGAGAGTTTTCGCACCACCGCTGAAGGCATCATCCAGGCTTATGTAAAGTTCGGCATTCAGGTCCGTCCCCGCGCGGTGCTTTGACTGCTGAGCGAAAATATTCCTGAAAAACTCGGATGGATCGGAAAACCCGGAAAAGACATCTTCCCATCCAGAGTTTTCCTTCCCGGGCTGTTGGTTGTCCGCTGTTGCGTACTTCGACCAATCGAAGGAATCGTCATGCCCTGCATTCTTGTGCTGCTCCCAATCCGAAACCAGTTGATCGTATTTCGCTCGCTTCTCGCCATCAGACAGGACTTCATAGGCTTCACTGATTTCAGAAAATCGGACTCCCGCGTTTTTATCGCCAGGGTTGACATCGGGGTGAAACTTTCGCGCCAGGATTCGGTACTGCTTTTTTATTTCCTCATTCCCGGCGGAACGCGGAACCTCGAGCGTTTTGTAGTAGTCTTTGTATTCCATATCGATTTCCTCAGATGGCTAAGTGAAATATACTCACAAATTCAACCGTTGGCGCAATTAGGCCGACCCACAGTATCGCTAACGCCCAACCTCGCGTTTTCTTCATCTGTACTATTTTGCGAAATAGCAATTTATGTGCGGTAGCGCACCGATTCGCTCCTGTTTTATCGTTACCATCACCCTAGAGAGGTGTACATGAAAAAGCTGATTTTGATTCTCCTCGTGACGATGATTTTACCAGTTGCAGTTTTTGCGGATGTCGGTATCGGCGGTGCCGCATTCTTCAAATCCCCGGTTCTCATCGGGCAGCCCGTCGTTACAGGAAGCGTGAATGTCAATCAGCTCAGTTTTGGGGGCGATCTACGGCTCAAGCTGGGCTGGTTCCAGGCGGAGGCTCTCCTGCTCTATTCGGCTGGTGCCAGCAGCAGCCTGAATATGTACCTGGACGCGGGTATTGCGCTGGACGTGGCGATAGTTCGTCTGTCAGTCGGTGCGGGGCCTAATCTTGCTACAAACTTCGGTGGTAGCCCTGCAGTGCAGGCCGGACTGAACGCAAAGGTGGGCGCGGACCTCATGCTGGGGCCGATTTCAGTCGGGGCCGCCTATATCATGGCGCTGGACCTGGAGAATGGCATCAGCCTGAAAACGAGTTCCGGACTTCTCGGTGTGAATGTCCTGTTCTGGATGTAGAGACGATCATATGACCGGCAATCCGTACCAGGAAAGCCGGTCATCAGTTTGGCCAGGCGGGAATGCTCGCCTGAGGCCGAAATGTTGCTGTGCTTCTCTCTTTGACCGTGTCGTTCTGGCCGGAGTTCCTCCTCGGTCAGTTCGACACGGATTTCGATTGCCCCGTCGTGGGGGGCTTATGAATATGGGAGCGTATGCCTGCTCCTTGTTTGTTCCCGGGAGACGCAGCCAGTGATCTCCTGCGTGCGCCTATCTCGCGCGCGTTTGATGTCGACTTGAAACGGAGGTTCGCTATGAAACGTCTCGGGCTCGCACTTGTCGTGCTGACTATTACTGCGGGTGTGGTTCTCGCCGCGCCTCTTCCCCCGGGTGGCCAGGAGATCAATCCACTTATGTCTCCGCTCTTTCTCGCCGGTTCGCCGAGCGTTACTTCAACCGAGTCACCGCAGGCTGACGTGATCAACCCCGCGGCGTCGGGAGGCGCTCAGCGGACCGTCCTTGATTTGAGTTTTGTGGGAATCACGAACGTGGCAGGCCCGATAAGTTACGATGGGATTGCCGCCAATCTCGGTCTCACGGCTCCAACAAACTACGGTGTCTACACAGTTTCTGCGCATTATCTCTCGACCGGGAGCAGTCTGGGACTTGGAACCCTTGGCATAGCAAACTTTTCATTTGCCAAGGATCTTTATCCCGGCCTACTGATAGGCGCGGGACTGTCACTGACGATTGGTCAGGGTCCGGCCCCTTCACCAGGAGTTGCGGGGAACACTGACTGGGGCCTCGGAGTCAACGTCGGATTTCTCGTGCTGTCGGGTGATCTCGGTATACTGAAGGACTTCCGCTGGGGTGCCGCTTTCGACAACATTGGTAAAGGTTTTTCTCCGGTGAACTCGCCTTACGCTGCGTACCCCGCACCGTTTACTCCGGAAATCGGAGTGAGATTTTCTCTCATCCGGACAAAGTCCATTAATCTCGGGTTCGACTGGACTTTGAGTTCCCCGACTTTCAGCGATGTTCGTCTCGATCTGGGAACTACATTTACCATAGAAGAGACGGTGAGTCTTCATCTCGCCACGGCGTCGAGTCTGAACAACACGCTCCATCCGCTTGACTATCCTCCCCGCTATTTTCCGCTGTCTGGCGGCCTCACCGTGCGATTTGCCACACAGCTCCCGGGAAATGCGAAGTACCTCGCCGACAGGGGATGGTCCCGCAGTGAGTTCCGTCCCACTATCTCGGTGACACCACTTGAAAATAGCGACCTTGCCATCGGAGCGGGTCTGAACATCGCACTTGGACAGCTGGATACCACTCCGCCGACCATTACTGAAGACTATTCGTCGCCGCAGTGGATCTCACCGAACAACGATGGAATAAAGGACAGTCTCGGATTGCCGGTTCGGATAGTGGACAACCGATTTGTTTACGGCTACAAATTCAAGATCGCCGCACAGGACGGCACAGTTGTGCGCGAGATCGACAACCCGGATTATCGGCCGGAAAGTCAGGGGGTTCAGAATGTCCTTGACAGGCTTGCGGCTGTAAAGAAGGGCATCCCGATTCCGTCAACTTTTGTATGGGACGGCAGAAATGGGACGGGGCAGGTCGTTCCCGACGGAACCTACACGTTCACCATCACCAGCTGGGACGAAAACGGAAACAGTGCTACGACTGCATCGCTTCCGGTCTACGTGAAGGTGACCCCACCGCAGCTTGCACTTCAGCAGGTCACCGGCAATAATCTGATCTTTGCGCCCGGCGGAACGGGGCTCAAGAACGCGCTGGAAATCACCCAGACCGGTTCATCCGACGTTGTGTGGACGGGAAAGTTCGTGGACTCGGCAGGGGCAACTGCACGGGAGATCGAGTGGAAGAACTCGGCACCGCAAAGTTTCTCCTGGGACGGCAGGGACAGTTCAGGAAAAATCGCCGCTGACGGCGTGTACGCATATCGAGTCTCTGCAACCGACCTTGCGGGGAACACTACAAGTGGTTCTATCGAAAATATCATAGTCAACACCCGTGCGACGCCGGTGCACCTCGGTATCAATCCGGCTGCTTTTTCGCCGGGAACCGAAAGCGCTGTGCAGAATATGACCTTCACCTTCAATGTTCCGGTCAGAACCGATGTGGTTTCCTGGAGCCTGACTGTGCTCGACGCAAAGGGCTCCGCCGTTCGGACTATTGCCGGCGGCAGCGACCTGCCGGCAACCTACGTGTTCAACGGAAAAACTGACGCCGGGTCCGTACTCGCCGAAGGGATATACCATGGAGCGCTCGAGGTACTTTATCGCAATGGACACAATCCACAGGCGAGCTCTCCCGCCATCACCGTCGACCTGACTCCTCCTGCCGCGAAGCTCACAGCAGACGTTCTGGTATTCTCGCCAAACGGTGATTCGCTTCGAGCGGATATGATATTCCACGCTTCTGCTTCTGATGAGGTGGTGTGGAATGGCACGGTGAAGAGTTCGAATGGAACTATCGTGAAGAGTTACTCCTGGGTGGGCAAACCGGATGCGACTATCACCTGGGACGGTCGCGAACAGAACGGAAGACTCGCGCCGGACGGCACATACGCGTTTGACGTTAATGCAGTCGACAAAGCGGGGAACGCAGGGAGTTCCAACTCCGTCTCGTTCACGCTGGACACCGAAAAAAAACAGCTGTCGCTGACAAGGGACTTCGATGCATTTTCCCCGAACGGCGCACGAAACGTTATACACCTTCTGCCTGATTTGAAGACCACAAACGGTTTCGTCTCCTACTCGTTTACCGTGGTGGACAAGAGCGGGAGTGTCATGAAATCCGAGCAGGGGAGCACTCCGCCCCCGGGTTCCATTGCCTGGAACGGCACCAAACCGGACGGTTCTGCTGCACCGGAAGGGTCTTATCGAGGCGAGCTCACCGCAAGCTACTCCAACGGAGATCGCCCCAGCGCGGCGACCGGCTGGTTCAGCCTCATTACCAGACTGCCGAAGGTGGAGGCAAATGCTGACTATCTTCTTTTCTCGCCGAACGGTGACGGTCAGAAGGACACCGTCACCTTCACTCAGAGTTCCAGCCCATCAACGAGCATCTGGAGCGGCAGGCTCGAATCCTCAGACGGCCAGACCGTACGTGAATGGCGATGGCCGGGGGCGCCTGCGAGTGTGAGCTGGGACGGAACCGATGCGTTCGGCAACGTCGTCGCAGACGGCACCTACGTCTACTCGATAGCGACAACCGATGAGGCTGGAAATGCGGCAAAGGCCACCGTCACAGGAATCGTCGTGGACAACCGGCCGACGCAGGCCTTCGTCACCGTGGACAGTTCGGGCTTCTCGCCAAACAGCGACGGAGTTGCGGACACCCTTTCGTTCTCCACTCTCGTGACCCTTGCGGACGGTATTGGTTCGTGGGAACTCGCATTGGTGGGCAGCGACGGCAAGACGACAAAAATCTTTACGGGCAGCGGGTCTGCTCCTCCACGCTCCATCCTCTGGGATGGCAGAAACAC
>Ga0307375_10002752_pt1 | contig 17763 bp, 7 predicted proteins | sample TR1MG_FD_202531 | JGI IMG/M metagenome (GOLD analysis project Ga0307375, IMG submission 202531) | Soil microbial communities from Risofladan, Vaasa, Finland - TR-1 | ecosystem: Environmental > Terrestrial > Soil > Coastal area > Acid sulfate soil | place: Finland: Risofladan, Vaasa | collected... | reverse complement strand
TTTTCAGGGTTCGGCGGCAAGGAGTGCAGAGAACCTTGCCGGAAAGATTCTGAAGATGCTGCCTTCGAAAGGCTTCTCCGTGGCGGTGCTGGACCTGAATGGGCGGCTTCGGCTGATCCAGGGCTTTACGGAGGACCGGAAGGCGGTGGAGCAGGCGATTCAGGCAGCGACGGCCAAAGACGAGTCTAGGCAGACCAAGGCTGCGGCGGTGGCGGAGAAGAACCTGATTGCCGTGGCGCGGACAGGAGCCGACACGACGGGCCAGCACGCTAGCATGAGGGAACGCGCAGAGGCGCAAGCGCTGCTGGCGGCGCTGGCGGACTCGCAGCAGATTGTGCAGGACCGCCACGCGCGAGTGTCGCTGGCCGCACTGCTGGCGCTGGCGCGGTCTCAGCAGCAGTTGAAACAGCGGAAGACCCTTGTCTACTTCACGCACAATCCGCAGATGGACTCCGCTGCCAAGGCGATGGTGCAGACGATTGTGGGAGCGGCGAATCGCGCTAGCGTACGCATTAACACCATTGACATGAACGCTTTCAACTCCGACGGGCAGCACCAGCTGAACAACGCCATGCTGAACGGGCAAGCCCCGTTCAGTCCAGCTGCTCAGCCGGTGCCGGGCAGCGGGGGCATGGCCTCTTCCGTCCCCATGCAGCAGGCTGCGGGCATGCCGGGCACGGGAGGCAGCGGGGCAAACTGGGGTACCTCCCAGGACGTGGCGATGGCAACCGGGTTCATGATGCGCTCCAATGAGTGGGCGACGTTCAACGGGCCGAAGGGTCCGATGGCTGACCTGGCAAAGGGTACCGGAGGCACGTACATTGACGCGCAGGACCGCACCAAGAAGCCACTGGAGCGGATGCGCGAGGACATGACGACCTATTACGAGGCGACCTACGTTCCGCCGATCCAGGACTACGACGGCAAGTTTCGCACCATCGGCGTGAGGCCGCTGCGCAAGGACCTGAACATCCAGACGCGGACGGGCTATTATGCGCTGCCTCCGGGCGCCGACGGGAGTATTCAACCGTTTGAAGCACCCCTTCTGAAGGCACTGAGCGCGCCTCAACTGCCGGCGGACCTGAAGTTCGGAGCGGAGGTGCTGCGCCTGGGCAAGCTGCCGGACGGAAACGCGAACAGCCTGGTGGTGTCAGTCCCGGTGGCGGAACTGGACACAAAGCAGGACCAGCAGACCGGGCTGTATTCCGCGCGCGTGGCCATTGTGGCACAGATCCGGGATAGCAGCGGCACGGTGGTGGAACACTTTGGCGAGGACCTGACACACCGCGGCGCTCTGGAATCACTGGACCGGAATGACAATGAGGAGATTGCGCTGCAGCGCCACTTTTATGAGACGCCAGGCGCCTATGTGCTGCAGGTTGCGGTGCTGGACCAGAACAGCGGCAAGATGAGCGCAGAGCGGGTTGCTTTTGAGATTCCCGCGGTGAAGGCTGGCCCTGCCGTGAGCGATATGGTGCTGGTGAAGAGCATGCATCCAGTGGCCGGGGCCGCGGATCCGTTGGAGCCGATGCGCTATGCGCAAGACGCCGTGACGGCCAACATCTCCGGCGAAGTGCCGGGCGGGGACAAGGATGTCTCGCTCTTTTTTATTCTGCACCCAGACCCAAATGTGACGGCTGCTCCGGCGCTGGAGATGCAGGTTATCCGGAACGGAAAACCGGGCAGGCGCACTCCGCTGCCGCTGAAGGTGGGCAAGACGCCGGGAAGTATCCCCTATCTGGCTTCGTTCCAGGGGAAGGCGCTGGCGCCGGGCGAATATGAGGTGAAGGCGATTCTGCAGCAGGGTGAAGCCACCGCGGTGCAGTCGGTCGCCTTTACGGTGGAAGGCAGCGGGGCCAGCACGGCGGCAGTGGAGAGTGAAGCCGCCACTGCCATGGACGTGAAGTACACCGCACCCGTGGGCATGAAACCTGCGCCAGGACAACTGACGATCAAGGCAGTTTCGAATGCGGCCCCCAGGCCGAGCGTTCAGGCCTTGCAGGACCTGATTGCCGATGCGCGGCAGCGTGCCGTGCATTACACGGAATCGCTGCCGAACTTCTTATGCGTGCAGGTGACCGACCGCTCCGTTGACCGCGAAGGCCGAGGCAACTGGAAGCAGAAGGATACGATTACGGAGCTGTTGCGCTATCGGCAGAAGGTGGAAACGCGGACCACGCTGGAGGTAAATGGGAAGGCGAGCAACACGGAGCGCGATGCGATGCCTGGAACCTTCTCATCCGGCGAACTGGGCGGCGTGCTGCGGGCGGTGTTTGAAGACACGGCCCACGCGGATTTCCGCTGGAAGGAAACCGACGCCCTGGAGGACGGAACAGTGCAGGTGTTCGCTTACAGCGTGGACCAGGCGCACTCAGCCTTTGGAGTGACCGGGTCCAACGGACGGCAGATTCTGGCGGCGTTCCACGGCGAGGTATTTCTGGACACGGCGACGCACAGCGTCCGGCGCATTACGCTGATCGCCGATAAGTTGCCGCGCAAGTTTCCCACGCATTACACGGCCATGCGCGTGGACTACGGCTACGTGATGATCAACGGGCATGACTACCTGATGCCGGTGAGTGCTGAGGTAAGCGTGGAGCAGGGCCGGCATGAGGCGGTGCTGAACTCGATACAGTTCCGCGACTACCGGCGCTTTGGTTCCAGCATGAAAATCCTGAACTTTGTTCCAGCAACGACGCCCTAGCCCGATGCGTGGAATGTGCCGGCAAGAGAAGCGACAGGCGCAGCATGAGGAGCCAGGCAAGCGTGTCGGCGAATGCTTTATTCTGAATGCCATGCGGTCCGCTATTTTTCTGCTGTTAGCTATGGGAGTTCCGGCCCTGGGGCAGGCGCCGCAACAGGTGCACGCGGCCGGTGTGGATCAGCTGCTGAGCCAGGGGATTGCTGCGCAGCAACGCCATGACTTGCAGACGGCGATTGCGGACTACCGCAAGGCGCTGGCCCTGCAGCCGGAACTGGCTGAGGCCCGCGCCAACCTGGGCGCGGCGCTGGCCGATGACGGACAGTTCGACGAAGCCATCAAAGAAGACACACGGGCGCTTGCCTCTGCGCCGGGCAACAGCGGCCTGCGGATGAACCTGGCCCTTGCCTACTACAAGAAGGGCGATCTTGCCCATGCAGGACCGGAGTTTGAACGAGTTCTGGCGGCGCGGCCCATGGACATTGCCGCCGCGGTGCTGCTGGGTTATGTGGACGTCAAGCTGGAGAAGCCGGAGGCGGCGGTAAGGCTGCTGGCACCGTTGGAGACAGGCCACGAGAACAACCTGGACCTGGAGTACGTGCTTGGCTACGCGCAAATCCAGTCTGGCGATGAGAAGGACGGGCTTCCGCGGATGGAGCGGATGGCGCGCACGACCAACGCCGTGGACGCCTATGTGATTGCAGGGACAGCGCGGCTGCATCACCGGGAGTTCCACGAAGCGCGCACGGACCTGGAAGCCGCGGTGAAGCTGAATCCGGCTTTTCCGGGTTTGCAGACGCTAGTGGGGCAGGCGCGCGATGCGCTTGGGGATACAGATGCCGCATTGCCGGCGTTTGAAGCGGCCGTGCGCCAGGACCCGCGGGACTTTACCGCCAACCTGTACCTGGGAACGATGTGGCTGAAGCAACGGGATTTTGACCACGCGCGTCCGCTGCTGGAGATGGCCGCGGCGCTGCAGCCGAAGTCGCCGATGGCCCGCCTGGAACTGGCGAAGCTGAATGGATTGACGGGCAAGTACGCGGAGGCGGCGGCTGCGCTGGAAGAACTGGAAAAGGCCGACCCTGGCTGGCTGGATCCACACGTAGAACTGGCAACGCTCTACTACAAGCTGCATCGCCCCGCGGATGGCCAGCGCGAACGCGACATCGTTGCCAAAATCCAGGCGCAGCAGCAGAAGGCAGGGCCGCAAAACGGCAAGTGAGTCGCAGTTATTTCGCCGGGACGCTGCCGGATGGCTCCGTGACCTTGAGGATCTGGTCTGCTTTGATGTTTGTGAGGGTTTGCACGATGCCGCTGGGCCAGGTGATGACGACTTTTTGGGCGACGGATTCCTGGCCGAGGCCGAAGTGTACCGGGCCGAGGCTGGACGAGGCGTAGCAGACACTTGAGGTCTGGTGGTTGTACTGCGCGCCGGCGGCAGTGACCACTTCCACGCGTGCGCCGATGCCGTCGCGGTTGGACTTGACGCCGTGCAAGGCAACGTCCAGCCAGTGGCCGGAGTGCGGACTGCGATTCATCCATAGCTCTGCGTTGTGATCGAGACTGGTGGCGACAATGTCGATGCGTCCGTCGCCGTCGAAATCGCCGAAGCCGCAGCCGCGATGGCGGCCGGGGGGCGCTGCGGTAAAGCCTGCTTCCTCGGTGAGCGCCTGCCACTTGCCATTTGCGCCGGGATTGCGAAAAACGGTGTTGGGCTCGGCAAACTTTGTGCCCGGGGGCCAGACGGAAGTGACGTGGCCGCGGGAGACGAAGAGGTCTTTCCAGCCGTCGTTATCGAAGTCGTAAAGTCCGGGGCCGAAGCCGGCCATGGACATGCTGGCGGCGCGCATGCCGCTGGGCGTGGTGACCTCAGTGAAGTCGCCCTTACCCGTGTTGCGATAGAGCGGGAAGGTTTGGCTTTTGAGCGCGACGTAGGCAATGTCGGGGTAGCCGTCGTTGTTGAAGTCGCGGAAGTCCGTACCCATGCCTGAAATGAGGGCTGCATCCTCTGCCAACGCCACATTCGCCTGGAAGGCGACCTCTTCAAATTCATTGCCGAGGTTGTGGAAGAGGAAGTCGTATTCCGAGTCGTTGGTAACAAAGATGTCCGGCTTGCCATCGAGGTCGTAGTCCGCCACTCCGGCGCCCATGCCCTTGCCGACGTGGTCGCGCAGGCCCCACTGCTTGGAGACATCCGTAAACGTGCCGTCGCCATTGTTGAGGAAGAGCTGATCCGGGAGGCCTTTGTAGTAGCGCGGATGGCAATACTCGGCCACGGTTTCCACCAGGCATTTGGGTTTGTCGGAATAGGTCCACTGTAGGTAATTGACGACGAAGAGGTCGAGCAGGCCGTCGTTGTTCACGTCTACCCAAGCCGCGGCCACCGCCCAGAGCGGGCCGAATTCCGGATCGTTCCACTTGTCCAGGCCGGCTTTGGCAGTCACATCGGTAAAGGTTCCGTCGCCGTTGTTGTGGTAGAGGGTGTTGCCGTGCACGCCGGTGACGAAGAGATCCGGATGGCCATCATTGTCGTAGTCGCCTACGGCTACGCCGACATCGAAGCCGTGGCCTAACAATCCAGCCTTCGCGGTCACATCGGTAAAGGTGCCGTCGCCGTTGTTGCGCAGCAGCATGTCGTTGTATTTGGGCGAGGACTTCTTGAGCGTGGACAGATCCGCGCCGTTGGCGAAGAAGATGTCCGGTTTGCCATCGCCGTTGTAGTCAAACACCCCTACGCCGCCGGCCATCGTCTCCGGAACGTTCTTGGCGGGAGTCTGGTCGCTGTCCAGCCGGAAGGGCAGCTCCTGATAAGTAAAGCGGATGGGCGAAGTGCGCTGGGCAGGTGGGGGCGCGGCTTTGGTCTGCGCCGCAAGAGTGAGTCCCGACAGAAGGAAGAGAAGAGCGAGAGGCCGATGCATAGGCAGCAACGAAAAAGGAGGTGGCGGTGCGCCACCCCCATTTTTGATTGTACTATCGGCCGGGGTGGCCGAGGCCGGGATCGGTCCGCAGATTAAAGGCCGCGCGGCGTGCATGACCAGAGAGGACCGAACTGCTTTATCCTTGAAGCATGCGGTTCTGTTGTGTGCTGCTGGCTCTGCTGGCCCTGCAAGGCGCCCTGGGACAGGCTCCCGCGAAGGCGCCGAGGGCGGACGTGGACGCGCTGGTGAAGAGCGCCGCGGCGGCGGAGAAGCAAGGTGATTTTTCGGCTGCGGTGGAGAGCCTGAAGAAGGCGCTGGCGCTGGATCCCAAGCGGCTGGATGTCGAAGCGGGCTTGGGCGATGCCCTCGACGGTGCTGGCCGGTTTGACGAGGCAATCGAGGTGGGCCAGCGGGCCGTTGCGCAAGCACCCGGCAATGTTGCGGTCCGGTTGAGTCTGGCGACGGCCTATTACAGAAGTGGAAATCTGAACCGGGCTCGCACAGAGTTTGAGGCGGTGCATGCGGCGGAGCCCGGAAATCTGGCCGCAGCGGTAGGGCTGGGCTACTGCTTCATCAAACTGGGCAAGGATGCCGAGGCAGCCGACCTGCTGATGCCGCTGGAGGCTGGCCATGAGGAGAACCTGAACCTAGAATATGTGCTCGCGTTTGCGATGATCCAGTCTGGTAGAGCGGAAGCGGGCATTCTTCGGATGGAGAAGGTAGCGGTTGCGCGGAAGTCACCGGATGCCTATGTGATTGCCGGATCCGCGTGGATGTATCTGCGCAAATTCAAGGAAGCACGGGCAGACTTGGAAGCGGCGGTGAAGTTGAATCCAGCCTTTCCGGGTGTGCAGACTCTGGTGGGACAGGCGCGCTATGCACTGGGAGATATGGAGAGCGCGATCCCGGCGTTTCAGACTGCGCTGCGTGCCGACCCCCAGGACTTTACCGCCAATTTGTATCTGGGAACGATACGGCTGAAGCAGAGGAATTTTGCGGATGCGCGCCCGCTGCTGGAACTGGCACTGCAAATGGAGCCAAACCTGCCCCTGGCGCGGCTGGAGATGGCAAAGCTGAACAGCATGACCGGGAAGTATGAGGAAGCGGCCGAAGCTCTGGAGGACCTGGAGAGGGCCAATCCCAGCTGGCTGGATCCGCACGTGGAGCTGGCTACGCTCTACTACAAGCTGCATCGCCCGGCGGATGGGCAGCGCGAACGCGAGATTGTGGCCAAAATACAGGCGCAGCAGCAGAAGGCCGGCCCGCAAGACGGCAAGTGAGCGCTGCTTCTTGACTGCGGGGTGGTGCTTGCGGCGGCAACCATCTGGATGCGTGCGCCCAGACAGGAACGCTGAAGGGAAATGCCGCGACGGCTAGGGCAACGCGAGAGAGCAGCGGCATGAGGACAGAGTAAGAAAGAGGGGTGGCTTGCGCCACCCCTCCAGGTAGATGCACTTCTGACGGATATCAGAAGTAGTACTTGGCTGCGAACTGCATCCAGCGATATCCGAGCTTGTTCTGCGGGGTACCGGTGGTAGCGGTGTTGGAGTTTCTCACCAGGGTTGATCCGCTGCTCAAGCCATTGAACAGCAGCGAGTTGTCCGAATTGCCGGCAAGGCCAAACTGGGCATTGGGATGGTTCAGCCAGTTGGTTGCCGAGATGCGGATTTCGATGCGTTGCGCGTCCGTGATGCGGAATGCCTTGAAGACCGCGAGATCGCTGCCAAAGTAGTGCGGCGTGCGGATGTAGGGCCAGATAGTCTGACCTTCCTGTCCGAACGTGGTTGCCGTTGGCGGCAGCGGTGCAGCAAAGCAGTTGGGGTTGAAGTACTGACCCTTCTTCAGACCCTTTCTGGGATCGCAGGTGAGGACGGGTTGGATACCGTTTTCGGGTTGGCTGGTACCAATCCATTGCGTCGGGCTGATCGAGAAGGTCTGGTTTCCGACGGGCACCTGGACGCCGTTCCAATCATTTGCGTACGTCTGGGCTTGCGGCGTGGGCAGCGTGATCGGCGAGTTGAGCACGTAACCCGAATTTTGTCCCGCACACCCTGGAGTGGGATCATTGGTACCGCAGTGATACTGCTGGTAGTTCATGTTCATGTTCGGCGACGTGGTCTGGTAGGGCGCTCCGTCCTGATACGTAGTGTAGCCGGAGAGCTGCCAGCCGTTGACCAACTCACCCAGAGCCCAGTTGTTGTGGATGGGCTTGGGCAGCTTGTAGCTGAACGAGAGGTTGAAGATTTTGGTGTGATCGTACTCGAGCGGTCCGTAGTTCGAGTCGAGATTGAACGGATTGACCACTGGGCCGTTGCCGTTGCCATTCGACGTGGAACCGTCGCGAGTGCCGAGCACCTTGCCAAAGGTGAAGTTGGTGAACAGGTACAGGTTGCCGGACTGCTTCTGCGCCGAAACCTGCAGAGAGTGGTAGTTGGCGTAGCCGCCGTGCGTCTGGATCCAGATATCGCCGTAGTTGTTCAGCGGGCGATAGTTCTGCGTGTTCACAGCGGCATAGGATTTTCCGGACGGCGCTGGCGCCGGGCCGTTTGGACAGGGTTGATCTGGCTTAGTGGGATCATTGATGCAGGTTGCAAGGTTCTCGTAGTTCCCGGTCTTGGGATCGGGCAAGAAGAACACGCCGTAGCCGATGGGGTTGGCGTCCTGAATGTGTCCGTTGGCGCCGTTCAGGAGCTGGTTGCGGCTCATGCTGCCCACGTAGGAGACCTCGACGACGGTGTGACCAGGCAATGCCTGCGCCACGCCGAAGCTCCAGGTATCCGCGTAGGGAACCTTGTTGTCGCCCATCTTGTCAGCCTTGATGCCGCTGGCGCCGTTCTGGTTAAGACCCTGGGGTACATTGACCTGGGTAACGGAATTGGCCGCGCAGCTTTCGCTCATGCCGCCCACAATGGAGTTGCACAGTGCGCCGCCCTGGATGTTGTAGCCGTAGAACCCGTTGACTCCGGCGGTGCCTGTGTTGTAGTCAAACGAGCCCAAGGGACCACTCATCGCGCCGCTGGCGTCATTGCCGGAGACCTGGTAACGATAGGTTCCGAAGCCGCCGCGAACGACGGTGTTACCGGTACCGAAGACGTCATAAGCAAAGCCCAGACGCGGATCGTACAGGAAGAGCTGGCTCTTCCAGCCCGAGTTGGGAACGTTGGATGCGATTTTGTGCCAGAGCAAGCCGGTGTTGGGCGGAGCGCTGGAGGTGTTGTCATAGGAGGAAGGATCCCAGACCTGGGTTCCGCCAATCTTGTCATACCACTGGCCTTCGTGATCGGCACGGAGACCGACGTTGATGGTCAGCTTGCGGGTGGCCTTCCAGGAGTCCTGCGCCCAGATGGACCACTCATGCCAGAGGATGTCCGGCACGGCGTCAATGTTGAATTCATCGTAGTTCTGGTTGCGGCCCATCAGGCGGTCCAGGACCACGTTGTAGGTTGAAGTCGACCCCCAACTCTCCACGTTGAAGTTGCCGTTGACGTCGCTGCCATTGGACTGGAGGTTCTCCTGGGCATCCCAGTAGAAGCCGGCCTTGATGGAGTGCGACCTGACAATCTTCGTGAAGGTATCGGTGATGGACGGGGCCTTGGAGGTCTTGCCGAACGAGTTCTTACCGTAGATACCGCTGTTGAAGTTGAACTGGTTGATGTTCGTGCTGCCGTCGTTCCATCCACCGTTGAAGTTGGGAATCTGGTCAGTCTGGTTGGAGGTGTTGAACAGGCTCTGCACCGGGAAGCCCAGCTTGGCACGGCTCACCCCGTCCGGGTTGGAGAGGGTGTTGGCATTCACGAACTTCGCATAAGCGAAGACGAACTCGTTGGTGGTGGTGGCGTTAAAGACGTGGGTGTAGTTGATCAGATAGAGATTTGCAGTTTCCTTGCCCGAGGGCTTGCCAGGGTAAGGAATGGTCCACTCAGGCGCCCACCAGATGGACAGCGGGTGCTCATCGGTCTCAGTCTGATACGCGTACGATCCCCAGAGCTTGTTGTTGTCGTTGAAGGCGTAGGTCACCTTGCCGGTGGCTTCCCAGCGGTCCACGGGCAGGCTGGGAGCATACTCGAAGTTGTTCCAGCCGTTGGTGGCGTTCGGGGTGATGTTCGCTGCCGGATTCAGGTCGGTGATGATCACGCCGTACGGATCGAAGTAGCTCGTCAGGTTCGGAACCGCTCCGGACCCGTAACCGCCCCAGGGGGACGTGCCGGAGTTGCAACCCTGCCAGCCGTCATCTGTTGCGCAAGGCAACGCATAGGCGGCGGGGTAGGTGTTCATCACGTGCTGGTCAATGCCCGCGTTGTTGAAGTCGCCGTTCCGCTGGTCAGCGGTGGGCACGTTCATGACGACGGGGTTGCTGTAGGGGTGCTGAATCATCTTTTCGTAGCCACCCCAGAAGAACAGCTTGTCCTTGTTGCGGTTGAAGCCCTTGAATGAAATGGGGCCGCCGACATTGCCGCCGATGTAATAGAAGTTCTGAGGGTAGATCTTGTTTCCCTGAGCCTTGTTGAACCAGTCATTGGCGTAGCCGACGGCGGTGTTGCGGGCGTAGAGATACGCCTCACCGTGATACTTCTGTCCGCCGCTTTTGCTGAAGGCTTCCAGAATGGCAGGTCCCTTGGCGTACTCAGCACCGTAGGAGGCAGAGAGGTACTTGACGCTGTCGGTCATATCCTGGTTGATGTTGGCAACCTGGGTGCCGGCGTTGCCGGGATCGATCAGGTTGGCGCCATCCAGAATGATGGAGGTTGAGCCATAGGGCTGGGTGCCGTTGGCAGAGAAGCTGCCTGCGGGGCCGTTGTTGGTGCCTGTCACCTGGCTGTTATAGGCCGAGCCGGCGCCACCACCGTTGTTAAAGGCGACGCCAGGCATCATCTTGATGAGTTCGGCGGCGTTGCGGCCAGTGAGCGTGGCGGAGTCGACCAACTCATTGTTGAGGGTTGCGCTGATCTCCGCGGTGTCGGTCGGGACTTCCGCGTTTTCGCCCGAAACGACGGTCACTGCCATCACATCGGAACTGATCTTGAGATGGATGTTGGGGACCGTGCGGGAGTCACCCTGGTTCAGGAGGATTCCGGTCATTTTGAAGGATGCGAAGCCTTTGGCTGAGACGGTGAGCGTGTACCTGCCAGGGATCAAGGCGGTCACCGAGAAGAATCCAGTGTCGTCTGCCTTCGAGGTACGAACGTCGCCTGTGGCGTCATTGGTGACCTTGACGTTCGCGCCGGGTACCCGGGCATCCGTCTGGTCGGTGGCGGTGCCGCTGAGCGTGGCTGTCAAGTTCTGAGCATTGGCGAAGGTAAATGACAATGCCAGAACTGGAACCAGCAACCAGGGAATCGTCCTGAACCAGCGTGACGCCGAATTTGAATTCGACGCTCTTCTGTTTCTCAAGAACATTTTTTGGTGCCTCCTGAATGCATTCTTTTCTGCCCAAACCTAACGTGAGGCTAAACCGTTTTGCTTCACGCGGTCCGTGGCCTTATATTTTGGAACTGGTAACCGATATCACAAGGAATATGCGACTTGCAAGTATTTTTCTTTTTCAGTTCGCCCTGTAATAAAACGATTCTTCACACTCTCCGTAAATTTGGATTTCTGACCACGAGCGGCGAAAATTTCTACAAAAAAGAGGATAAATTCGGGGGCAAAATGGGGGGTGTGGAGAGGGCTCGGAGGCAGTCTCGAGACCGGCTTTGGGCCTCAAGGGCGGAGAAACGGCCTGCCGGGGACAATCCCCTTGCCTTCCAGGACAGTTACGAGCCGGTCGGCGGCCTGGGCGGGAAATTTTTCCACCAGGCCGGAGGGCCAGTAGACCTCGAGGTCAGCTTTTGTCTCCTTTCCCAGGCCAAAATGCAGGCGGGGATCGTTCGAGGAGACGTAACTGGACTGGCTGAGGACGACCTGGGCCTGGGTTTTGCCCCCGTAATGGGCGAGCACGCGCGCCCCGATGGCGCTGCGGTTGCTTTTGGTGCCCTCAACGCGGACTTTGATCCAGTGATTGCCGGCAGGCGCATCGTTGCGCAGCAGCGAGGGCGGCTCGTTCTGATTCATTATGACCATGTCGATGTCGCCGTCGTTGTCAAAGTCGCCGAAGGCGCAGCCGCGGCTGACGTGGAGGGAATTGATTGCCGGGCCGGCGTTATCTTCCACACGGACAAAGGTGCCGTCGCCCCGGTTGCGAAACAGGATGCGAGGCCCCTTGTAAGGAAACTTGGGGTTGATGCGCTCCACCTCAGCGTAGACATTTCCCGTGACCCAGAAGATATCCGGAAAGCCGTCGTTGTCGAGATCGATGATGTCCGTGCCCCAGCTGACGTAATTGCGGGCGACGGCAATTCCGGCCTGCATGGCCACATCCTCAAACTCGCCTTTGCCGAGGTTGTGGTAGAGGCCGGCGGGCTGGACCTGGAAGTGCGTCTTTAGGATGTCGAGGCGGCCGTCGAGATCGAAGTCGCCGACGCCTATGCCCATTCCGGCCATCTCAGTACCGTCCGGACTGATGGCCACGCCGCGCATCAGCCCGTCCTCGCGGAAGGTGCCGTCGTGGTTGTTGAGCAGTAGCAGGCTGGGCGTGGTGTCGCAGGCCACGAACAGGTCCTGCCAGCCGTCGTCGTCCACGTCATAGGCCACGGCGGTCAGGCCATAGGAACCGCGGATGGAAGCGATCCCGGACTCCTTGGAAACGTCGGTGAAAGTGCCGTCGCCGTTGTTGCGGTAGAGCACGTGCTGTGGCGCCTTTAATCCTTTGGGACCGCAGGCGACGGGCACGCCCTCGTAGTTGCAGTTGGGAATGTCGAGCGAGGGCTTGGCGGCCGTGGCCAGGTCAATCTCTACATAATTGGCGACGAAGAGGTCGAGGTGGCCGTCGCGATTGTAGTCAAAGAACGTGCAGCCGGTGCCGAAGTGGGTGCCGGGGCGCAGCAGGCCTGCCTTTGCGGTGACGTCTGTAAAGGTGCCGTCACCGTTGTTTCGGTAGAGCTTGTTCTGGCCGTAGTAGGTAAGGAAGAGGTCTTCAAAGCCGTCGTTGTTGTAGTCGCCCACGCAGACGCCGACGCCCCAGCCGGCATCCCAGAGGCCGGCCTCGCGGGTGACATCTTTAAAAGTGCCGTCGCGGTTGTTCTTGTAGAGCCGATTGGAGGCGTCCGGCGGAGTGTCCGTGAGGCGGCGGCCACCTACGATAAAGATGTCCATCCAGCCGTCGTTGTCGTAGTCAAAGAAAGCGCAGCCACCGCCCATCTCCTCCACGATGTAGGTGACGGCCTGTGGAATGCCGTAATACATGGTGGAAGTGAGGCCGGCGCTCTGGGCTACGTCTGTAAATCGCGAAAAGGGTGGGGGCGGCGGAGCAGCGGGCGCGGGGCCGGCCTGAAGCAAACGGGGGAAGGCCGCCGATGCGCACAGGGCGGGAGTGGCCTTCAGCAGGCCGCGCCGGGTCCATTGGGATTTCCGCTCTGCCATCTCTGACTTCCGAGTCTCTCATCCGGGCGGCTGCAGCAGCAAACGCGGCCTGTGCAGCGAAGTGCACATTTCGGTGACGTGAAAGGAGGCCGTTCCGCAGTTCTGCCTCTGCACAGGGAAACGCCTCAGGGGCGAGCCGGCCGGGCGGCCGGATCCTGCGCCAGCTGGTTGCTCAGTTCGTGGGCCAGCGTGTTTGCGGGGTCCAGGCGCAGCGCTGTGGCCACGGCTTCCCGTGCCTCAGGGAAGCGGCCGGCTTCCGCAAGTTCGCCGGCGAGGTTGATCCAGGCCTCCACCCAGATGGGCGCGGCCTGCACGGCCAGGCGGAAGTGCTCTATGGAGCCAGCGGTGTCTCCGCTTTTTGAGAGCACATAGCCAAGCTGCTTTTGCGCGCCGGCCAGTTTGGGATCGATGCGCACAGCGGCTTCAAGCTGGATTTGCTCGCCCTCCATGTCTCCGGCGCGGTCCAGCGCAAGGGCCAGCTTGTAGTGGTAGTTAGCGCTGGTTGGGTCGGACTGGACGGCGTCCCGATAATGGCCAACGGCTTCCATGACCTTGCCTGCTTCGACCGACTTGTCGCCCTGGGCGGCGCTGGTGGCGGCCTCCAGCTTGGTCTCGTCAGTCTTCTTCATCTGTTGGAAGGTGTTCAGTTCAGCCTTGGCGCGATCATTCTCTCCCAGTCCGCGCAGGGCCTTGGCCATCTCGAAGTGGGCCTCCGGCTGCGGCGCGCCCAGGTCGATGGCCTTCTGCAGTTGCGCGGCGGCTTCCTTCCATTCATGCAGATAGTTGAGCACCACGCCGAGGTTGTAGCGCGAGTTGAAGAAGTTCGGGTCAATGGCTATGGCGGATTCCAGATAGGCTTTGGCCTGCGGATAGTTGCCCATGAAGCGCTGGATGATGCCGTTGAGGTAAAGGACCTCGGAGTCATTTGGCCGCGCGGCGAGCAATTTGGGGGCAATGGGCCGGGCTTCGTTGATGTGATTGGTAAGCACCAGAAGGCGGAACAGTTGGAGCTGCGCATCCAGGTTGCCGGGGTTGACCTGCACCGTGTGCTCCAGCAGCTTGATGGCTTCCAGGTTGCGGTTCTGCTTGACGAGGACCACGGTCATGGCATCGGCCAGCGGCAGGGAGGCTGGCTGCTGCTGCAGGGCGCGGTTGAGCACGGCACCTGCTTCGTCCAGATAATTGAGCGTGCCGAGCGCGCGGGCCAGGGTGATGGAGAGGTGCGGGTTGAGCGGCACGTTCTGCAGCAGCCCCACGACGCCGACGTAGTCCTGTACGTCCAACAGATCGGCGCTGAGGCCTTCGAGGGCTTGGTCAGAGTGCGGGTCAATCTTGAGCGCAGCTTTCCACTCCTGCTCGGCCTGGCTGTGCTTCCCAGCCTGATCATAGAGGTAGGCCAGCATGAGATGCGGCTTGAGGACGCCGGGGTCCAGCCGCGTGGCCTGCTCCAGTTCCGGCAGGGCCGGGCCGGTTTGTCCATCGCCGGCGAGGGCGAGGCCGGTGAGGTAATGCAGCTGGGCTGACCGGGGATTTGTGCGGAGCGCGCCGCGGAAGATGGGCACCGCGCAGGCGAACTGATGATGGCTGGCGAACCAACTGCCGAGCAGGATGGCGTTCTGCGCGGTGGGGTGTGCCTTGTAGTTGGCGGTGAGCGCCTGCGGTCCGTTGCAGGCCGCGTGCGCCGAGGTTGCCAGAGGGATGCAGGCAGCCAGCAGAATTCCACTCAACCCAGGTCCGCGCCGGACGCCCATTCCACCCATCTCCGCTGCCAGAATACAACAGCGCCGGCCTCGCAGTCGCCTGCCCGCAAGCCGCGAAAACAGCGCCGATCCGCGCAATCTGCTATTGCATTCCGCCATGGGCAAGATCGCGCTGATAGCTTTCCAGCGCATCCTGCAGACCAATTGCGTTCTGATTGTCGTGCTGCTCCACGGCCAGCTTGAGCGCCTGACGCGCCGCCTGAACAGCCTCTGCGGGGTGACCGGATTTGTCATAGGCCCGGGCCAGCGCCGCAAAGGCGCGCCAGTTTTGGCCATGGCTGAGTTCGATTGCCCTCAGGAAGGGCTCGATGGCGGCTGCGAAGTCGCCACGCGACTCCATGACCACGCCCAGATTGAAGCGATATTCGGCCGAGTTGGGCTCAAGCGCAATCGCCTTCCGGAGCTGCTCCACGGCCCCTGCCGCATCGCCGCTCAAATCCAGGGAAACGGCCAGGTGGTCAAGAAAGGTGGCGTTTTCAGGGGCCAATTCGCTTGCCTTGCGATACTCCGCCAGAGCGTCGTGCTCCTGGTTGTTGCCGGTGAGCACGGTGGCCAGAACGTAGTGCGTGAGAGCATCGTCCGGATTCTGCGCGATCGCTTCGCGGAAGGTCTGGATGGACTCGGGAATTCGATTCTCTTCCATCTGCTTGAAGGCGTCGTCAAACAGCCGGTAGAAATTCGTGGCCTGAGGATCGATCTTTTCCAAGCCATCTTCGGGAATGTTGACGAACTCCGGAATGTTGACGGCGCGGTTGTAAGCCGTCATGTCCTCGACAATGACCGGCGGCGTGTCGTGACCGTTGGCGTCGATGTGCGTGAGCATCAAGCGCGTGTAAGGCCCGCGAGCCTTGGAAGAGAATGCGAGCCAGTGCCCGTTGGGCGAGAAAGTATGCCATGAGTTCATGAGCCGCGTGTTGCAGGTCATGAGCCGGGCCTTGCCACCCGAGAACGGCACGATGAAGAGGCGGCTGTCCGGGCGCATCAGCAATCCATTCTTGTTCTCAACAAAGACGATCCACCTGCCGTCGGGCGAGACCTTGGGAAAGTCATTGCTAATGCCGTTGTTGGAGGCTCCTTCGACTGGAACCGCCGTGCCGCCGCGGCCTTCATTGAAGGGGATCTTGTAAAGGTCGTACTGGATCTGCGTCTCCTGGGGGTCGTTTGCGTGGAGCGGCTTGGGCACACCCGGCGGATAGGGATCGCGCGCCAATGCGCGGCTGAAGATGAGGTATTTGCCGTCAGGAGACCAGAAGGCGCTGGTCTGGACGTAATTTGGGTCGTCGGCCCCCGGCAACGGGCGCATGCTGTTCAACTTTCGGTCGTAATAGGCCAGGATTCCGCGCGTGGGAAAGAAGACCTGGGTAAAACTCAGATCGCGGTAGTTGGTGCTGTAGAGCCGGTCAAGAATGCCGGGCGCGAAACCGGGCTCCTGATTCTGGTGCGTGTTGCTGTTGTTGGGCGGGCCAATGGATGTGACGACGTAGCGGCCATTGGGCGAAATCTGTGACATGAACCCGAAGCGCTTGACCACGGGCGCGTTGTCTTTAACTCCGTTTGCGTGGAAGGAACTCCAGTGAATGACATCCTTGTTGCGGATTGTCATGAGCTTCTGCACGGGGACAATGGCGTAGAGTCCCTTGTCGTTCCTGGGGCCATCCAAGTCCAAGCCCATCATTTTTCCGTTGGATGAGAAGGAGTGGCAGTTGGCGCAGGTGGGCAGGTTCGTCATGACCAAGTGGCTTTTCGGCTCGGCGATGTTGCGAATCTCCCAGCGGATGAGTGGGATGGCCGAGGGTGGCAACGGCGTAATGGGCCCTTTCTGGTCTGGTGTGGGCAGCATGAGCGGCACGTCGCGATAGAAGATGGGCGCACCGACTGGATCGACCGAGGTGCGGAAGGTGACTTTGCCGGTGGAAACCGGAGTTTGGGAACCTTCTGCCAGCCCGGTAAAGGTGACGGTGGCTTTCGAGTGGACGGAGAGGCGCTTGATTCTGGCCCAGGTGACGGCGTCGGGACGCCAGGTGTGCGTGGAAGCCTGCTGGGGAGCGAGCCCTTGTGCCGGACCTGCTTGCGGATCGACATGGCCCATTTTCAGGAGATCGCCGGGCACTACGAGTTGGATGGCCGGCGCTTCCCCCGCAAAATGCACGGTGACTTTCCAACGCGTTGCGGCTGTGCTTGGGTCGTGCCAAAGGAAGTTGGGCGGAGTGATCTCCTGCGGAAATAGCGTGCCATTCAATGGGTAGTCCACCGAGAGGGGAACGACCGGAGCCGGCTGAGCCGCGCTTGTGTTACCGGAAGCGGCGGAGAACGTGACTCCACAAACGAGCAGGATGGAGACCGCTCCTGCGAAACCCGCAAACAGGACTCTGGCAGAACGTGACTTCATCGGCCTTCCCAACAAGGCGCAAGGATAGAGCGCGCACAAAAGGACGCGGTGTGTCCCAGATCACATTGGGTGGGTTGCGTCCGTGCCCGGGGAGTGGCCGAGCGGTGCTGTCGAGACGCATGACGGAGACGCCTGCACCACACGGCCCATCGCAACCCTCACAAGGGAAGTCCGTTGGAGGAAGGACTCTAAAATGGCAAGTTGCGAGGTACGCCCGCTGCCTTGCCCGGACTGGAACACGCCCTCCGGCAAACGGGGTAGAATTCCAGATAATCGTTTTATGAGAGGCCTGCTGCAGCGCTGATGAAGCAGGCCCCGGTGGAGATTGGGATGCGATTTGAGAATGCGATGTGCTTGGGAGTGATGCTGCTGGGGTGCGCGGCGCCGCTTGCCGCTTTCGGCCAGTTCCGGGCGCCGACCAAGGAAGAGTTGCAGATGACCTCGGACCCGAAGGCTCCGGGCGCGGACGCTGTCTACCTGTACCGGGAAGAGACCGAGGACGACCCGCATCACTTCCGAACTGTGTATGCGCGCATC
>Ga0307375_10002750_pt1 | contig 17766 bp, 20 predicted proteins | sample TR1MG_FD_202531 | JGI IMG/M metagenome (GOLD analysis project Ga0307375, IMG submission 202531) | Soil microbial communities from Risofladan, Vaasa, Finland - TR-1 | ecosystem: Environmental > Terrestrial > Soil > Coastal area > Acid sulfate soil | place: Finland: Risofladan, Vaasa | collected... | reverse complement strand
TCAAGGCCAAGCCGGCTTTATACCGCTTTTACGCCGAGCAGGAAAGCTTTAAGGCCAGCCAGAAAATAACCGAGCAGTCAGCCGCCGAAGGCACGATGGTTCACGAAGCCGCCGAGGCTATTCTTTTGGGCCAGAATCCGGAAGTCGACGACAAAATAAAACCGGCAATCGACGCTTTCAGAAAATTTCTGGAAATAAAAAACGTGCAGACGTCTCCGGAATACGTCGAGAAGCAGATTATGCATCCGCAGCACCGCTACGCCGGCACAATCGATGTTATGGCACTGATAGACGGAAAATTCGGCGTGCTCGACATAAAAACATCGCAATCGATTTATCGCGATTACAATCTCCAAACAGCCGCTTATATGGGCGCGCTCAAAGACCAATATCAGCATCTGCAAACGAGATGGATATTGAAGATAGACCAGATACAAACATGCGTCGAATGCGGAGCAACCAGGCGAACGAAGGGCGGACGGGAAAAAATAAGTTTCTGGAAAAAAGGCGCCTATTCAAACAGGGAAAAAATGAAAAAATGCGTCCATGACTGGTCGGAAGTCAAGGGCGACATCGAATTCGAGGAATTCCCCTACTGGCAAAGCGATTTCGAAGGATTTCTCGCGGCAAAGCGCCTGTGGGAATGGGAAGAAGAGGTATGGCTAAAAAAAATAGGTTATCTATAATTTTAAGGCATGCTAAATATCCTAAACGCTGCTCTCCATGGCAGCATGGCGCTTTTAACCGCATCGATAATCGGCGTTTTGCCGCCGATATTGCAGCTTCAAAACGAACTGCCTGCTATCGACAATAATCCTGCCGCCATAACCATCGCGCCGGAACAGCCGCTGCAGAATAAATTTCTTCCCGAAGTGCATCTTTCAATGGATGAAGTCATCGCGACGACTTCCATAAAATCATCCGCGAAAGAAACCGCTCCCATCGTTTTGTCGCTTCCGGACGTAAGGCTGAAATTCCCTCCCCTGCCGAAACCGCCGCCGCCCTCGCTGACGAAAAAAACTCAGCGGGCGCCCGCAGCGATTCGGCAAAGTTCCGCGCCCGTAATATCCGCTCCGGTCAAAGTTCTAACTCCGCAGGATGTTTTGAACGCGACCACATTCACTCTTAACCAGCGCATTGACGGACAGTATATCGTAATCCTGCACGCGAGAACCTCCGGCTACAGCGCGGACTGGGGATTCGCGGATAGCACCATAGGCGGCACGGCTTCGGTTCCCAAGATGAACATGTCCTATTCCTGCGACCCGCAATGGAATCCCGCTCCATACAATTCGGCAGACCAGAATCCGACTTTCGACATAGCCACTTCCTATAGCTGCAGCATTTCAATGACAGATGCTCTTTTGCGGACCGCTTCCAAAACAATTTCATTCCAGACCGGCGCAGGCAGGCTGTTCGTCACCTCATCCAATTTGGACACGCTTCTTAAAAGCGGCTCCGATGAGAATGGATTCGTATTCGATAACCAAAGCGGCAGCAAGATAATGATAAGCAGCCTGACCTTTGATGTTTACTTCAAATCGCTAAATGTTTCTTCTCCGATAATAATCCGTTTCGTAAACCCGGATGATTCTTCCTCCTATGTCGACTTTCCGGTTCAAAATCTGCCGGCCGACGTTTCCGACCCGGCTGCGAAATCCGCAACCGGAATGCAGGAATCATCATTTTCGTTCTCAATAAATCCGCATAGCCAGAGATTGCTGACGGTTCAGCTTTTCGGAATACAGCAGCTGATGACGATCGGAGTAAATCCGGAATTCAAAATAATGCTGCGCCAAATAACCACGGATAACCCGAGTTTGAAGACAACGCTTTTCTCTCCGTCCATATCTTGGAGCTGCATACCTTTCGACCCCATGAACTCAATAAGCAGCATTCCAACCGACCAAAACTGCAGGTAGCACGCTTTTTACTGGGAATTTTTTTCGATAATTATCGGCGCGTGGTTGAATTCGCGGTTGGCAAGATAGCCGAGCCCAAAACTGAGCGAGGCAACCAGAAAAATTATTATGCCGAAAATTATCTCCTTTTCGTAAAAAAGGGCCCAATTGCCGACTTTTGTTTTGATATCCTGAAATTTGTTCATTTAATTATCAGTTAACAGTCATCAGTCATCAGTTACCAGACATCAATAATCAGAATTTTTATGATAACTAATGACTATTTACTGATGACTGGTGACTATTCAGAAATTCAGATATTTTTCCCATTTTTCGTGAAGCTCTTTTGTGGCGCGAAGATCGCCTGCGTTGTATTTTGCAAGTTCAAGAAATTTCTTTTCGGCAAAAAGGCGGCCAACATCATCTCCGGTGACTCCGCTAGCTTTGGGGCTGGTTATCCCGAAAGCCCTGCTCCACAGGTGCAAACTCCCCTTCCGCCGCATGGCCCCGTAAAAAGAAAGCTGGTCAAGCAGGTCGATATGAACCGCTTCAAAGCTTTGTTGCGACAAATATCTACCGCGCATCAGGTCTTTGGTCGGACGGACTCCGTGAATTGCTGAACGAACCATCAAGAAAGGTATGTCAAACGTCCTTCCGTTGAAAGTTATGAAATAATTGTAGTTCTTCGCCCCTTCCCAGAATTTTTCAAGCATTTCTTTTTCCGAGCACTGCTTGAAAGTCATATTATTTTCTTTGGCGTCTTTTATCTTTTCCCCGGGCGCCTGGTAATAAACGACGCCTTCGTCTTTACCGCAATCAAGCACGCCTATGGCGACTATTTCCGCGGTGAGCGGCGAAAAACCGAGCCTGTTTTTTAGCTCATCGAGTTCTTGGCCATATTCGGCGCTGTTTTCCGAATCTTTTTTTATCCAGCGGGTCAGATTTTCCTGCGTTGCATTATCGAGGGAATCGAAGTCTTCCCCCACTGTTTCTATATCCAAAACGAGCTTATTTAAGTTTGACATTGGAGCCATTATAGCATAGAATTTTAAGACTTATCGCATGGCTGTCCGCAAAAAAAGGACACCAAAATTTAAACAAAATGGCACATACTAAATCCGGTGGTTCAACTAAATTAGGCAGAGATTCCGAAGCAAAACGGCTTGGCGTCAAAATTCAGGACGGCATGAAGGTTTTCGCCGGCCAGATAATAATCCGCCAGCGCGGTTCGAAATATATTGAAGGAATAAATGTGCGCCGCGGAGCCGACGACACTCTTTACGCGGGACGCGACGGAAAAGTTAAATTTTACGAAAAAACAAAAACGAGATTTGACGGTTCCCGCAGGAAAGCTACTTTTGTTCAAGTAATCTAGCTTTGGGCGATTAACTTAACCTTAAGCTCCGCCTTAATTCCTTTCTTCAGGTGTATCTCAATCTTATGTTCGCCCAGCTCTTTGAGCGGGCGTTCTAATTTTATCTCGGCTCTTTCCGTGCGAAGAAGGCCTGAATCCCTCAGTCCTTTGAGTATCATTTCTTTTGTCACTGAACCGAAAACTTCGCCGTTGCTTCCCGTCTTAACGGGAAATTCCAAATCGCGGTCTTTAAGAAGGCGGGCTATTTCTTCAAGGCGCTTCATAAGCTCGTGGTCTTCTTTTTCCATTTGTGTTTTTCTTTTTTCAAGCTCTTTAAGCGCTGCCGGCGTGGCAACGTCAGCCAGTCCTTTCGGGAATAAAAAATTCCTGGCGTAGCCGTCGCTTACTTCTTTTACATCGAAGCGATTGCCGATTTTTTTTATGTCTTCAAGAAGGATTACTTTCATATTTTAAAATTAGTTATTAGTCACTGGTCATCAGGCATCAGGCATTAAACATCGGAGAGTAGACAATAGGCATAAGTAATCAGGCATCAGAAAGTAAAACCCGTGTTTACTGATTACTGTTGAGCTATCTCCCCCCTCAAGACCTCGAGCGCCTTGTCTAGCTGAGGGTCTTTTTTATTGGCTATGTCATCGTCGGTCATTTTAACCTCCACATCAGGGTCTAATCCGCCATTTTCCAATATCTTGCCGCTCGGCAAAACCCAGTGCGCTATTGTCAGTTTAATGGTTGAACCGTCGCGCAGCGGAATAAGCTGCTGAACCGTGCCTTTGCCGAAACTTTTCTCTCCTATAAGTTTGACTCCCCTGTCGTCGCGCAGCGCGCCGGCAAGAATTTCCGAAGCCGAGGCCGAACCTCCGTTAATGAGAACGACTACAGGAATATTTTTTAATGCCCCGTTCCCTTCGGCATAAAGGCTTTGAGTGTCTCCGGTGCCGGATTCCTCTTTGACTATCAAAGTCTGCTTGGGCAAAAACCATCCGCCCAAGTCTACGGCGACGTCGAGATATCCTCCCGGATTATTCCTCAGATCAAGCACAATGCCTTTGGCGCCCTGGGACAGAGCTTTGTTGGCGGCATTGCTGAAAAGATAGCTCGCATTGGCGTTGAACTGATAAAGCTGGATGTAAGCGATATTTCCGCTTTCCATCGTCATATCCAAAGTAGGCACCATTATCGTCGCGCGCGTTATTTTGAAATCTCTCGGCTTATCCCAGCCGTCACGGAATATATTCAGCGTAACGTCGGTGTTCTCCGGTCCGCGTATAAGATTCACCGCCTCATCTATGGACAAGCCGTCGGTTGAAGTTGCGTTTATCTTAAGTATCATGTCCCCTGGCTTAAGTCCGGCGCGCATGCCCGGAGTGTCCTTAAGCGGCGCCACAACCACAAGCTGGTTTTTCTTCATTCCTATCTCGACTCCGATGCCGCCGAAGTTGCCCTGAACATCTTCCTGAAATTTTTCATTTTGCTGCGGAGGCAAAAATACAGAATAAGGATCATTTAAAGATTTAACCAATCCGTCAATCGCTCCATAAACTTCGTCCTGAGATTTTATTTTTGAAGCATTCAGATAATTCTGGCCGATTATCTGCCATGTTTGCCAAAAAGTTCCGAAATCCACCGAGGAAGGCTGGCCTTCGGTTGCATTGGAGACATCTTTAACTTCTACCGTCTGCGGGAACATTTTCCCGTATTTGTATCCAATGGCAAAGCCGCTGGCTATGAACGCAACCGCGGCGATTCCCGCGATTATGACAAGGCCTGATTTTTTATCAAAAATGGATTTAAATTTCATTATCTAAAGTTAGGTGGTTTTTATTTAACTATAGGCAATTTTACTGCCATATCGGCTCTTCTGCAAATAATCGCGGATAAATGCCGCGATTTAAAGGAAATCGAATTTGGCCAGCCTGATATATTCGGCGCCGCTGCGCTTCAAAACCGATTCGAACAAGTCCAGGCTTTTTGCCGTAAATCCCCAGCCGGCTTTTGGATTTATGGAGCCAACGCTTGCCGGCACTTCGGAAAATCTCGCCAGCGTTATGTGTCCGTTGAATTTTCTGTTTTCACTCTCGAACCCAATGCCGTTCTCGGACAGATTTTTTTCCAAAACACTTTTTATTTTCGCCAAAGCCGAAGATGTTTTCGCATCGGTCTCAAGCCAAATCATTCTTGGCTTCTTGCCCGGCGGAGCCAGTAAAAATTTTTCAAGAACTATTTCGGGACATTCGAATTCCGGCGCAGTTCGTTCCATGGCGGAAATTATGCGCGTAATATCGCCATCGTCCTGTTCGCCCAAAAATGAAAGGGTTATGTGCCAGCCTTCGGGATGCAAAATCCGCATTTCCGGAGGCAAATTCATCTTTTCAACGGCTTTGCCTATGGTTTTTATAAGAGGCGCCGGAATTTCCAGTGAAATAAAGAGTCTTCGTCTCATTGTTTAAGTTCAATAATAATGTTTTTAATGGTTCGATGCTACTCCTCCGGCAAAGCTTAGGACAAGTCGCTATGAATTGAAATTTTTTCCAAAGTCCTTAATAATGAAGCCGTGGGATTAACCGAAGATTACCTTAAAGAGCTTCAGAAGCGAAGCGGAGAATCCAAGGTTTACAAGAAATACCAGCTTGTCGGCCTTGAAATCGCCGACTTTCTTAAAGACCGGAGCCATAAATCACTTTACATAAAACTGGCGAAGGAAAACGACCCGGAGAGGCTTCTTGGCATAGCAAAAGAAATATCCCGGAACGGAAACATTAAAAACAAGGGCGCGTACTTTATGACAGTAGTTAAAGCATCAGGCATCAGACATAAGACATCAGGAAAAAAATCAAAGACATTAGGCACCAGGCACTAGACATCAGACATCAGAAAAAAAAAGATAAAATCTTTTCAGGAATTGAAGGTCTGGCAGGATGCGCATAAATTTACAATTACGGTATATAAAATAACAGAGGGATTTCCTCACGGCGAACAATTCAGTTTAACCATGCAATTAAGGCGTTCAACATCATCAATGGGAGCAAATATTGCTGAAGGATTCGGCAGGTATCACTTCAAAGAAAAAATAAAGTTTTATTTGAATGCCAGAGGTTCGGCAGTCGAATCAGAAAACCATATTCTATTAGCGAGAGATCTGAAATATATGACAATTGCCGAATCCGAGATACTATTGGATAATATGAAAGAAATTTTACGGGAATTAAACGGATTGATAAATTCAACCGGCAAAAAATCTTAATTCCTGATGCCTGTTAACTAATTACTGATTACTTAAATACAATGGAAGACAAAATCGTAACAATCGAGGAGAAAAAAGACGAAAAATTCCTGCGCAAGAAAACGCATAAATTCGATTTCAAAAAATATAGCCGCAAGGAAATAAATGACCTGATAATCAGGATGCGCAAGGCTATGAAAAAAGCCAGAGGCATAGGACTCAGCGCCAACCAAATAGGCTTGGACATAAGCGTTTTCGTCGCGCAGATACAAAGGAATGAGAATGACGAGAAATCGCTTACCGCGGGGGAACAAAAATTCTATGCCATATTCAACCCGGAAATAATAAAAGCTTCAAAGGAAAAAACAATGCTCGAGGAAGGCTGCCTGAGCGTGCCTTACATCTACGCGGAGGTGGAGCGCCCCGAAAAAGTCACGCTTGTCGGCTTCGATAAGAACGGCAAAGAAGTAAAAATAAAAGCATGGGGAATGCTGGCAAAAGTGTTCCAGCACGAAACCGACCATCTTAACGGAAAGATAATTTTGGACAGAGCAAAAAAAGTTTATAAAGTTCCGTCATCAGACCGCCTCAAAGAAAGGGAAGCAGGAATTATGAAGCAAGAATCATGAATGAATCGCCGGGTAAAATAAAAAATTTCACTGATTTAATAGCTTGGCAGGAAGCCCAAAAACTAGCCCTTGGAATTTATAAGATAACAGCCGGTTTCCCGAAAGATGAGCAATATTCTTTGGTCAACCAGATGAGGCGGGCAGCAGTATCCATCACCTCTAACATTGCCGAGGGATTTTCACGTAATTCATATAAAGAAAAAATTCAATTTTATTCCATTGCGCAAGGTTCAGTGACGGAATTGCAAAGTCAATTACTTATAAGCAAAGACCTTTACTATATTTCCATCAATGATTTTGAAAAGATGTTTGGCCAATCAACTTCTACGCATAAAATAATTAACGGGTTAATAAAAGGCGCCAGAAAAATAAACAATGACTGATTTTGCTTAATTCCCTATTCATGATTCCTTATTCTAAGTTTGTCTTCTTTGGCACTCCGATATTCGCCAGGCTAGTTCTTGAAGAACTTGTTGCGGCAAATATGCTTCCAGTGGCGGTTGTCTGCAACCCTGATCGCCCCGCAGGGCGTCATCGGGTGATAACGCCGCCTGATATAAAAAAATACATCCTCGAAAAAAGCTTATCCATTGAAATCCTCCAGCCGGAAGATCCTTCGCAAATTACCGAACATCTGTCACAGATGGCGCCTGATTTCTTTGTTGTAGCCGCGTACGGGAAAGTACTCAAAAAGAATATTCTTGATATTCCCCGTCTTGGAACAATCGGCATTCATTCATCTCTTCTCCCGAAATACAGAGGCACATCCCCTATCCATGGCGCTATCATGGCAGGTGAAACAGAAACCGGAGCCACCTTATTTGTGATGGACGACAAGATGGATCACGGTCCGATACTCGTGGAGCATAAAGTTCCCATCATGCAAAACGACACGCATGAAACGCTTTTCCCCAAAATCTGGAGTGGTGGCGGAAAAATGCTTGCTAAAATACTTCCCGATTTTCTTGACGGGAAAATAAAACCAATCGTCCAAGACGAAACAAAAGCGACATATACTAAAAAATTTACGAGTGCCGACGGTTTTATAGAGCCGCAGGATCTTGAAGAAGCGCTGAACGGCGACGAAAAAAAAGCGATTGCCGCCGATCGAAAAATTCGCGCATTCTCTGTTGAGCCCGGCGTCTGGACTCTTAAAGACGGAAAAAGGATGAAGCTTCTTGAAGCCGAATTGAAAGACGGAAAATTGATTTTGAAAACAATACAAAACGAAGGGCAAAAACCGATTAAGGTTTAGAGGTTCAAGTACATATAATCATTGTCGACATACTTGCCGCGGCGAAGAACGCTCTTCGGCAGTGAACCGAATTTCTTGAAACCCATCTTCTTATAAAGGCTCATTGCCACGGGATTATTCGCAAAAACATTAAGCGTTATCATTCTTAATCCTTTAAGATTTCGCACCGCTTCTTCAATGGTGAGAGCCATAAGTAACTTGCCTATCCCCTCGCCGCGGAACTTTTTCGTTATTCCTATATGGAACGAACCTTGCGAAGCAACCGCGTCGCTATCCTGCTCAACCGAAGCGGAGCCTGCGAGCTCTTTACCGGCAAATACCGCGAGAATAATTGTTCTTTTCTTTTCGATATTTTTAATTTTGTCCTCAAGCCATTTCTTTTCTTCTTCGATTTTGAATTTCCTGCCTTGAGCCAATATGAAAGTCCGCTCCTGCGAAAGCGCGTTGATGTATTTAAGAAAAGCGGCTACGTCGCTTGATTTTGGATAACGAATTATTATCGCCGTTCCTTTGCGGCTTATTCCCTGGAATACGATTTTTCCTTGTTTCATGTTTTAACTATAACAGGCGGCGAAATATGGCGCAAAACGGCCTGCTGAAAAAACATATCAATAAAATTTAACCGGGTCTTACTTTTCGAACAATGATATGGTATTATTTCAGTATATTACCTTTGTTCATATGAAGGCTGGATTAAAAGAAAAAGCAATAAGTCTGAGACAGGGCGGATTTTCCTACTCTGAAATCTTGAAAGAAATACCGATTGCTAAGTCGACTCTATCCTTATGGTTGCGCTCTGTTGATCTTTCTAAAAGACAAAAGCAGCGTATTACAGAAAAACGTCTTGCTGCCGCTTTAAGGGGCGGAGAGATTAGGAAGAATAACAGAATTTTAACCATTCAGAAAATTCATGAAAAAGCCGCTCGCGATATTCATAAAATATCAAAGCGCGAATTATGGCTGATGGGAGTAATGTTATATTGGGCAGAGGGTACTAAAGAAAAAGATAATCACCCAGGATGCGGAGTTCAATTCACCAACTCCGACCCCGATATGATAAAACTTTTTTTGCGATGGTTGTTTGAAATATGTGCGGTTAAAAGAGAAGAAGTTTATTTTGATATTTTTATACATGAAAATCATAGAAGCAACATAGGTAGAGCCATAAATTATTGGTCGGGAATAACCGGTTACCCAAGCAATTATTTTCCTCACATTTATTTCAAGAAAAATATAATAAAAACTAAAAGAAAAAATGTGGGTGATTCTTATTTCGGATTGATAAAAATACGCGTTAAAGCAAGCTCTAACTTAAGCAGAAAAATTGCGGGATGGACAAGGGGCGTGATAGAATACTTTCGATAAATTATCGGGAACAGTATATCTGCCGGCATCTGTCCCGCTTATGGCTGGGAGGTCGTCTAATGGTAGGACATGGGACTTTGAATCCCAGAATGAAGGTCCGATTCCTTCCCTCCCAGCCATGTGCGGGAAAACCAACTATGCGCAGGAGCCCTAGCCCGGCAGCCAGTATCTAATTTGCTACAATAAAAGCAGTTTTAATGACAGACCACTATCCTCTCTTAAAAACCCCAAATAAGCTATAATTAGCAAATGAAAATAACTTTCTTCGAAATAGCGGAATTGGAAAAAGCGCCGCTTACGGAACTTCTCCCCGGACACGAGCTGGTTTTTTACTCCGAAAAACTTACAGCCGAAAACGCGGCGCTCGCCAAAGACAGCGATGTCATTTCCATTTTCATAAACTCGCAGATAACCAAAGAGCTTCTGGACCTTTTGCCTAATTTAAAATTAATACAGACGCGTTCGACCGGCTTCGACCATATCGACCTTGAAGCGGCTAAAGCGAAAGGAATCCCCTGCTCGACGGTTCCGGCTTATGGCTCGCATACGGTCGCCGAATTCGCTTTCGCGCTGATACTGACCTTGTCCCGTAAAATCTTTATGGCAAGGCATCAGCTTATGGAAGGCGGAGGTTTCAACATACCTGCCACTTTGCAGGGTTTTGAGCTTAAAGGAAAAACTCTGGGAGTTGTAGGCACGGGACGGATAGGAAAAAATATCATAAAGATAGCCAAAGGGCTTGAAATGAACGTTATCGCTCATGATATTTATCCCGATGCGCAATTTGCCGCGGAACAAAAATTCGAGTACGCGGACCTGCCAACGCTGCTTCAACAATCGGATATCGTGACGTTGCACACGCCTTATGATGAAAAAAGCCACCATCTTATAAACAAGGACAACATAGGATTGATGAAAAAAACCGCGCTATTCATAAATACCGCGCGAGGAGCGCTCGTAGAAACCGACGCACTCATCAGGGCGCTGGAACGCGGAGATATCGCGGGAGCGGGCCTTGATGTTTTGGAGGGGGAACGCGAGCTCAAGGATGAAATCGTTCTTCTTAAAGGCGGAGCGGAATTCAAAGACTATAAGACGCTTTTTGAAAACCATGTTCTGATGGATATGCCGAATGTTGTTTTGACTCCGCACATCGCCTTCGACACCGCGGAAGGCGTTCATGAAATTCTCGAAGTTACCGCGAAAGATATCAACGGATTCGCCGGCGGAAATCCGGTAAATCTTTTGTAATCCGGTGTAAAAGCCGGAACTTTATTTTTGCGGCAGACGTATTATTATTAAGCAATGATTAAAAAAACCAGAGTCTTGCTAACAATAAGCGCAACGGCGGCCGCAATCGTCGGCATGTTAATTTCAGCTGGCAGCGCTTTCGCCGCGGCACCCACATTCGCACAATCGAGCTATACCATCGGCATTGGGCAAACGACTACGATAACGACGCAAAACGGGGTTTCCGTTTATATGACGGCAAATTCCGCTCCAAGTGCCGCTTCCGTTTCAACTAACGGAGCGCAAATCACATTGACGGGAATCGGGCTCGGCAACTCAAGCCTAACTTTCTGCGAAGTCGGCACGGCTCTGAACTGCGCGAATTTGGGAGTTATAGTGCAAGCCAATGCCGTGACGAACGTTTCCCTGAGCCAGAACAATGTTTCCCTGTCCGTAGGCAGCAACCAGTCAATCGCGATTTCGGGCGGGAACGGAAGTTATTCAATAGCGAGCAACTCCAACACTGCCGCGGTTTCAACAAGCCTCTCCGGCACCAACTTAACCGTCTCAGGACTCGCGGCGGGGAGCACAACTATCAGCATCTGCGACACGGCAAACAGCTGTGCTTCGCTTTCAGCCACAGTTTCTTCGGCGGCGTCCGGACTTACCTTCAGCGCGAACAATCTTTCATTGACTATGGGCTCGACGCAAATTGTCACCGTATCGGGCGGCAATGGCGCGTATAATATTTCGAGCACTTCCAATTCCAATATCGCGTCGGCAAGCATATCCGGCAACGCCGGCAACAACATTCTCGTGTCTGCCTCTTCCGCGTCCGGCAGCGCTTCGATAAATGTTTGCGATTCGGCAAACGTCTGCGGAACGCTTTCCGTGACAGTTTCGGCGCCGACTACCAACCAAGTCATCAGCTTCAGCGTTCCGAGTCCGACGCTCGCCGCCGGGCAAACACTTAGCGTTACGCTCACAAACACCGTTGCCGCCACGGGGTATATCGTTCTCACTAACACGGCCCCGGGCGTCGCCCAAGCCTCTTTGGACAACTCTAATCTTTCGCTTTCCGGCGTAAGCGCGGGAACGGATTTGCTCGTAATATGCACTATCGGCGGCGGCGGATGCAACCAGCTCAATGTGACGGTAACCGGCACGGGCACGGCTTCGGCGCCGGCCACAGCCGCAGCCCCCGCAACTACAACTGCCGCGCCGGCAGTAACCCCTACAACGGTGACGCAGCCGGGCGCCACTGTCGTATCTCCTCAAATACTTTCGCAGATTCAGAATATCAAAGCTTTGCTCGCACAGGCCTTGTCGCAAATACAATCGGCGCAAAGCCAGCTTGCCCAGCTTGAAACGCAGCTCAATTCCGCCAGCGCGAGCAGCGCCGGCGCAAATGCAAGCCTGTCGCCAGGAACTTTTACGGAACTTTTGGCTATCGGCTCACAGGATGACCAAGTAACCGCGCTTCAGAAAAAACTCACCGCTCTCGGATTTTACTCCGGTCCGGTGACCGGCTATTATGGCTCGCTCACCCGCGAAGGCGTTATTAAATACCAGGCCGCGCGCGGAATTACCGCCACCGGCTCGCTCGGCCCAAGCACACGGGATTCGCTTAACGCTGAATAAACGGCGGATAAAAAATCACGGGAAGCTTTGGCTTGGAGCATTTTTCCAAAGCACCCCTGAGTTATAGGATGCGCCGTCCGTCCAATAATTGATTGGCGGTTCGAATTCTTTTTTTATGTTTCAGAAACACCTGGCAGCCGGCAATTAAAGCGAGTTCAAGTCTGTGTCAATGGCGTTGAAGTTCGGGTCCTGAACGGTAACATTGTTCAAATCCTGGTTTATTGAGGCAGTGGTGTCATTTCCAGTAACCGCGCTTCCTTGGGGCGCTCCCGCAGGAACTCCCGAAGACGGCTGGCTCATCCATAACCATATACCAGCCAAAATAACGACTACCGCTACTATCAGATAAATTATTTTTTTGTCCATAAGAGTAATATAGATGTTTAATTATTGATTGGCTGTTGACGTCGCGGCCGTTGATGTCGACGGCTTTAATTCGTCAACTCCCGGGATTTGAGCCAATGCCACCGCCGCCTGCCGCACTGCGTCGCGCGCCGCTTTCACCGAATCTTCGGCATTCTTAAGATCTTTCTGCAATGCCTGGCGCGTTATCCCAACCACGCCTTTTAGCGCGGTGCTCGCCGTGCTGGTTGTGATGCCCAAAGAGTATATCTTCCCAGTCTGTGCGGAGACCGCAGTTCTTGCCGCCGCAATCGTATTCTGGGCATTAGTTATGGCAGAACGCGCCGCAATAACATCTTTGCCATTAGCCTGAGCGGTATCCGTCCGTGAAACTATTCTGCCCAAGATTTCAGCTATCTGATCAAGAACATTCGCGTAATGCGTCGTTATGCGAGTGTTGAGATCCGCTATATTCTGGTCAATGCGCTCGACCGCTGCCTTCTTGGCATTGTCTTTTATGTTCTGCAGGTCGGCTTTGAGCTTCGCGACGCGGGCTTGCGCGGCGCTTTGAACTTCCGCGCGCTTGGCTTCCACTTCCTTTTGGAAACTCTCGCGCTCGGCCTGAATCTGCTCCCGCATCGTCTGGCGGATACCCTGAACCTGCTGATTCGCCTGGGCGCGGATATTTTGAATTTCCTGCCTTACTCCTTCCCGACTACTGGTTCCGGTAGCTGGAGTTACTTGCGCCGCAGCCGGAAACGCGAACGCTAACGCGAATATTATGGTTAATATGTTTTTTATCATAGTTTCAATTATATCAACTTTCGGCTTTCGCAAAACGGGGGTTGTGGATAAATCTTTGCCTATCCTGCCGCAACATGTCTAGATTACTTTTTTCCGGCGCTATTCGCTTGAAGACTGTCCGTCGCACGAGCCGTTATGTTTCAGCCTCTGGCACAGCGCCATATATTTTCGCGCCGAATTTTTCCATGAAAAATCCTGAGACATTGTCCGTTCCATAAGGCGGGTCCATTCGCGCTTGTTGCGATAGCTTTCGTGCGCGCGCACCATTGTTATAAGAAGCGCCTGTGAATCAAATTGTTCGAAAACGAATCCCGTCCCTTTTCCGTGATGCGGGTCGAAATCCTCCACGGTATCCGCGAGCCCACCTGTTTTGCGCACTATCGGAATGCACCCGTAGCGCATGGCTTCAAGTTGAACAAGCCCTGCTGGTTCGAAATGCGATGGAATCAAAATAGCGTCGGCTCCGGCATATATCATGCGCGGGATTACATCGTCATATTCCAGATGGACTCCGACGCGGCCCTGATATTGTTCGGATATCTCTTTGAAGAATTTTTTATATTTGGAATCTCCGTCACCCACAAGCACGAATTGAAAGGACAGGTTATCAAGAAGGCTCTTGAGAATAGGCTCAAAAAGAGAAAGCCCCTTTTGTTCATCAAGCCTGCCGTTTATTCCGAATATCATCACATCTTCGTCTTCAACGAGGCCGAACTGGCGCTGAAGCGCCAATTTGTTTTTGTGCCGCGCCTTGAAATGCCTGTTGCTGTAGCGGGTCGCGATAAGAGTGTCGGATGACGGGTCGAACCGTTCGACGTCAATGCCGTTTAAAATGCCGACGAGGCTGCCCCTGCGCTCCTGCAATATTCCGTCAAGGCCCTCGCCGTATTCTTTTGAAGTGATTTCCTGCGCGTATGTCGGAGAAACGGTGATTATTTCATCGGCGTATAAAATTCCGCGGCGGATTCCATTCAGATATTTCATTTCTCCGAAAAACTGCGGAATCGGCTTTTGTCCGGAATCGGCGTCCATTTCCGAAATGAACGACGCGTCAAACGTTCCCTGGTGCTTCAGATTGTGGATGCAGAATATGGTTGCTATCCCTTCAAGCTTTTTGTCGCCGGCGTATTCAGTTTTCAAAAGATTCGGAATAAATCCCGTTTCCCAGTCGTTGGCGATTATGAAATCCGGCTTCCACTTGGAGAGCTTTATGAATTCTATCGCGGCGCGCGAAAGAAAAACCCAGCGTATGGTGTCGTCCGCGTAGCCGTAAACATTCGCGCGCTTTTCGAAAAATTCCATATTTTCCAAAAAATACGCGATTCCCCCGTCTTCGCCCGTATAGCTGAGAATATTTGAAATAAGAAGTCCGTGCGGGTCTTCTTGCTTTGTCGCGACACGCAAACGTTCTATTTCCTTTTTCATGGGAAATTTTTCGGCATCCATAGTCCCGTATTTGGGAACGAATACGCGCGCGTCGCACCCCAGTTCGCGCATCGCCCTGGGCAACGCCCGTAAAACTTCGCCAAGGCCCCCTACCTTTGCGAAAGGCGCCGCTTCGGCGCCGACAAACAGTATTTTGAGGGGGTTTTCCTTAACCTGAAGTTTTTTCATGCTTGTGCATTATACCGCAAAACGAGGATATACGCCATTATTCCAATAAAATCCTTGCGTTATTAGTGCATTTCAGACCCTGTCCGCCAAAAAACCTCCGGCTTGCAGTGCCCAGAGCTTGCTGTAAAGTCCGCCTTCCTTTTTCGAAAGTTTTTCGTGAGTTCCCTCTTCCCTTATCACTCCGTTGGCGATAACAACTATCCGGTCCATCTTGCGTATCGTCGAAAGTCGGTGAGCTACGACGATCGCGGTCTTTCCCTTCATCAATTTATCGAGCGCGTCCTGAACCAGCGATTCGGAATGCGAGTCCAAACTCGATGTCGCTTCGTCGAGAATGAGTATAGGAGCGCCTTTTAGCATGGCGCGCGCGATGGCTATGCGCTGGCGTTCGCCGCCGGAAAGTTTTATCCCCCGCTCACCGACATACGTTTCGTATCCCTGCGGCAATCCTTTTATGAATTCATTGCAGTGCGCGAGTTCCGCGGCGCGTTTAACTTCTTCATCCGACGAGTCAGGCCGCCCATATCTGATATTCTCAAGCAGTGTTCTGTGGAAAAGAATCGGGTCTTGCGGAACGAACGCAACGCTGTTTCGCAGCGAAGCCAGCTTTACATGCCGGATATCTTGTCCGTCGAGCGAAATTTTTCCTCCGGAAACATCGTACAGCCGCATGATTAGGCGCACAATCGTCGACTTGCCGGAACCGGACGGCCCCACAAAAGCCACTTTCTGCCCTCCGGGAATCGATAAATTGAATTTGTCGAGAATTTTTCTGGTTTCGTTGAAATTGAAAGACACGTTTTCGAAATTAATCGAGCCGTTTTTAATTTCAAGCGGCTTTGCGCCTGGAGCGTCGACAATATCTTTCGGCAGGATAACCATGTCCACCAATTCTTTCGCGTCGGCGAAGCTCTGATAAAAGTCGCGTATGACTCGCGAAAAATCCCACAACTGGCCGGAGAGCCCGATGAGATAGGATTGTATCAGGACGAAAGTGCCGATGGTGAAAATTCCCGACTGCCAGTAACCTATCGAAAAATAAAACAGAGAAAACTCCGCGAGAGTAATCAGCCCCGACTGCACGGCGTCGGTCGCGCCGTTCAGGTTCCACGTAAAGGCGGTAACGCGCGCCTGGTCGTCGGCAACCTCTTTGAAATAATTCGATTCCGATTTCTCGCCGTTAAAAAGCTGGATGGTCGTGTGGTTGGTCACCGCGTCCGAAAGTACCGCGGTACTGAACGATTCCGCTTCGGCGCGCTCTATGTCGTATTTCATTTTCCAGCGCGCGAAAAAATAGTTGAAAATGAGAAATGAAAAAACAAGCGCGATTATTATCAAAGCTATCGCCGGCTCTATGAGCCAGACGACGATTACCATTCCGACGATGCGGATAAAAAGCGGAATTACATTCCAGAACAAGCGGTCAGTCAGCACTTCAAAAGAACGGCTGAAGCGGTTTATGCGCTGGATGATGGAGCCGGTGAAACGGTTGGCGAAAAAAGTGTAGGAGTGCCCGAGAATGTAATCAAACGAGTTTTCCTTCAGTTTGGCCATCACTTTCGCCTGAAAGCCGGAAGCCAGAAAAGTAGCCGCGCGGTAAGCCGCCCACAAAATCCCGTTCAAAATAAGAATATAAAGTATCGTTTGGACAAGGAGCGGCGCGGTTTCCGCCCTGGTGGCGGAACCCGTCAGCAAATCGAAAAAATGCTTGTAAAGAATCGGGATGAAAATCGCCATTATGCTCGGAATCACCAGCAGCGCTACAATAAAAAAACCGACGGCTTTGTACGGCTGTATCGCTTTCCAATATTCTTTCAACACCTGCGTTTTTGTGGAATAAGTTTCCTCGCGGTGCCGCGCTTTTTTATACATTCTTTTCATAACAGGGCTTATATTACATCAAATAATCGGAGCGGCACAAGGGAATCGTTTTTAATCCGAGCGCGCTCGTTTTTACGGCGCAATTTGGTATAATAAAAGAATATAATAACAGAGCTAAATAAATACACTTATGTCTAAAAAAGATTGGATAGCTGTCGGCATAGTGCTTGTTATCGTCGCGGCCAGTTATTGGATAAGCGGCGGCTACGATTATAAAAATACGGGAACACCCGCGGCACCCGCGACAACGCAGCAGAATTCGATAGCGCCGGCTATAGTTTCCAAAGCCGAAGGATTTTACATCGGTTCGGCCTACGTAAGCATAGTCACTTATGACGGCAATGGATTTTCTCCCGCCACGATTACAATTCCAAAAGGCAGCGCGGTCATCTTCAGGAATTATTCCCCTAAGGAACTCCGCGTGGCTTCCAATCCGCATCCGACTCACGACGGTTATCCGACAAAGAACGGCTGCGTCGGCAGTACGTTTGATTCATGCAGCAACA
>Ga0307375_10002748_pt1 | contig 17771 bp, 17 predicted proteins | sample TR1MG_FD_202531 | JGI IMG/M metagenome (GOLD analysis project Ga0307375, IMG submission 202531) | Soil microbial communities from Risofladan, Vaasa, Finland - TR-1 | ecosystem: Environmental > Terrestrial > Soil > Coastal area > Acid sulfate soil | place: Finland: Risofladan, Vaasa | collected... | reverse complement strand
GTCCCCGTGGCGAGCCAGCGCCCGCTCAGTACCGGTGACTCGATCCGGTGGGGGACCAGGCCGGACGCGCTGCTGTCCTGGGTCGAGATCAGCAGCAAGTAGGCGGCGGCAAGTTATGCGCGACCTGCGGGTCCGCTACTGGCCTGGGACCTGCGCGCCGACGGCCGCCCGGAGGATTCCGCGCAGGTCCGCGACCTGGTCGGCACTCAGGTGATCAATGGGGCCCGGATCATTCGTGATCTCGTGCCAGAGGTCGTCTCGCAGGCGGCAGCCGTCCTCGGTCAGCACGATGCTCTTCACCCGGCGATCGGCGCTCCCCGGCTGGCGGGCGACCGCGCCGCGCGCCTCCAGCTTGTCGATCGGCGCGGTCAGATTCGACGGGTCGCTGCGCACCTGACTGGCCAGCGTGTGCATAGGCAGTCCCGCACCGGGCTGCAACTGCAGCAGAACCTTGGCCTGGATGACGGTGAGCCCGAAAGCACTCGCATGGGCCGAGAAGCTGGACTTCACGCGATCGGCGAGAAGCAGCGCTAGCCAGCACGCTTCCTGGACCGCGCCAAGGTCAGGGCGGGCCGGGTCCGCGGACCGGCTGACGGATGACATGTCTCTTAGGGTAGCGGGAGGCTGGGTAGGATGCTATCGTGGTTAGACACCATAGTCATGTTATATATTTATGGCAAGTTATATGAGTGTCCCGTATCATCCCCGAATCCACTGGAGCCGACATGGACCTGGGCCTGCGTGACCGCGTCGTTCTGATTACGGGAGGCACGTCCGGTATCGGCCGGGCCGCCGCGCGGGCCTTCGGGGCCGAGGGGGCGCGCGTTGCCGTCACCTACCGCCAGCACCTCGAGGCCGCGGAGAAGGCGGCGGCTGAGGTGACGGCGGCGGGCGGTGAGTCCCTGATCGCCCCGCTGGACCTTGGGGACGAGGCCTCCATCCGCGCTGCTGTCAGCACGGTGACCGATCAGTGGGGCGGTATCGACGTACTGGTCAGCAACGCGGTCGAGTGGGACGTGCCGGCCTGGGACGTGCCGGCCTGGGGCGCGAAGCTCTTCGAGGACGCGGCGGCCGTCGAGTGGCAGCGGATGCTGCGGACCAGCCTGGAGGGAGCCTTCCACGTCGTCCAGGCGGTGCTTCCCGCGATGCGGCCCCGGCCTGATGGCCGGATTATCCTGATGTCGTCGGGGGCCGTGGAGTACGGCATGCCCGGCGAGGCGGCGTACGGCGCGGCTAAGGCGGGACTGCACGGCCTGAACCGCAGCCTGGCCAGGGAAGTCGGGTCGTCCGGCATCCTCGTGAACGTCGTGATGCCCGGGCTTACCACCACTGAGCGCAACCTGGAGAACGTCCCCGAGGGGGTTCGCACCGCGCTGGCGGCCCAGTCAGCGAGCGGCCGTCTGTCCAGCCCCGAGGATGTCGCGGCTGTCGTGGTCTTCCTCGGCTCGGCGGCGAACGGCAACATCACCGGCGAGGTCATCAGGGTCACCGGAGGCATGTAAGAGACCGGGCCGCCTCGGGCGGATCGCTAGTTTCCCAGCAGCAACGGCATGTCGTGGCCGAACGTCTCTGGGGTCGTGCCCCCAGGATACTCGACATGCGCCAGGCCGTCCGGACTGTACGCGACCACGGTCGCGCTGTGCCGGACCGGGTAGTCGGTGCCGGGATCGTGTTCAACGGCGGCCAGGCTCACTCCCGCGGCTTTCTCGGCCGTCTGGATCTGGGCCCGGGTGCCGGTCAGCCCAATGATGTCCGGATAGAAGTTCTTCAGCCACGCGGCCAGCACGGGGCCGGTGTCACGCGTCGGATCTACCGTCACGAAGACCACCGCGATCCGGCGGCGCGCTTCGGGGCTTTGCTCGCGCACGGCTGCGGCGAGGGTGGCCATCGTGATCGGGCACACGTCCGGGCAGTGCGTGTAGCCGAAGTACAAGTAGGTCAGCTTTCCCCTCGTACCGGCGGAGAACGGGAACCGCAGGCCGCTGGTGTCGGTCAGGGTGAAGGACGGCTTGCGGACGGGATGGCTCAGCACGAAGCCCTGCAGCAGGCCGGCCTTCGCCGCGTGGCTCGCTGTCGCGGCATGGCCGGCGGCGCGGACCGGTGTCTGGGCGGCCGCGCAGCCGCCGAGGAGGATCACGAGCGCGCACGCGGCTGGCAGGAGAGAACGTGTCGTCATGGTCCAGCCTCTTGGGTCAGGTGCGCCGCCGGTCGTCAGCAACTGAGCTGAGCCCGGCACTCGCGCGTCGGCGAACGCTGAGGGTCACGCCGGCCATGGTGGCCCGGTCCGGTTTCCCTGGCGTCCCGTAAGAGTCTGCGCGGCGTCTGCGGCCCTGGCCGCACCGCAGGCTGGTCCCCGGCCGGGTGCGCTGGCCCATGCCCGGGTCGGCTTGCGACGGGCCTCGATCCGGCCCGGGCGAGACGGCTGGCAGACACCGCTATGGCGTCCCGTGGTCGGGCCCGGGTCATGCTGCGGCGTGCGGCCTCGGCTGAGGCGGCCTGATCGGCGCGGACGGAGCGGACCGACCTGGCCGATCGGCGCGTACTACCGGCAGGTGGAGGGATCGACAGATGACAGATCTTCAGGTCGGACCGGCGGAGGTCATCAGGAACCTGGTGCACGGACGCTGGAAGTCGCAGGCCCTGATCGTCGCGGTACGGCTCGGCATCCCGGAAGCACTGGCCGGCGGCGCCCTGGCCCTGGCGAGCCTGGCCCGTGACCTTCAGGTGAATGAGGATGCGCTCGGCCGGCTGATGCGGCTGCTGGTGGCCATGGAGGTCTTCGACGTCGAACCCGCTGGGCGCTTCGCGAACAACGAGGCATCCCGGTGCCTGCTTGCCTCCGACCAGCCGTTCAGCCTGCGCCTCGACGCCCTGCACACCCTCTCGCCGTCCATGTCCATCGCCTGGGACAACCTGGAATACAGCGTCCGGCACGGGACGAGCGGCTTTGCGCACGCCACCGGGATGTCGGTCTTCGAGTACCTGCAGGATCGTCCCGAAGAAGCTGATGTCGTCTACGAATTCCAGGCGGAGGCGTCCCGGTGGAACGTGGGCGGCCTGCTGGCCGCCGGCGTCCTGCCGGAGGCGGGGATGATCGTGGACGTCGGCGGCGGCAACGGCTCCACTCTTGTTGCGATCCTGGAGAGCCAGCCGGAACTGCGGGGCGTGCTGTACGACCTGCCCCTCGCCATCGACCGGGCCCGGAAGCGGATCGCCGACAGCGCCGCCGGCGCCCGGATTGAGCTGGTCGAAGGGAATTTTTTCAGGTCGGTCCCGGCCGGCGGTGACCTCTACATGCTCTCGCACGTGCTGCATGACTGGCCCGACGACCGGGCGGTCGAGGTGCTGCAGCATACCGCGGCGGCCATGACGCCCGGTGCCACGCTCCTGGTCACCGAGATCATGAAGCCCGAGCACGACAGCGGCTGGTTGCTGGCTTACCTGGACCTGCTGATGCTCGTGGGCCTGGGCGGCCGGGAACGGACCGCGACTGAGTACGAGGAACTGCTACGCACCGCGGGATTCACCGTGACCGATTCGCGGAATGTCGGCCAGGGTGGCTTCGGTCTTGGCCTGGTGACCGGTCGGCTGAGCTAAAGCGGGCTTCGCTTGCCCTTTGCCAAGACCATGGCTATGCTTCATTGCCATGGTGATGTACCTGTATTTTTAACGGATGGCCCTTGGTCCGCTGCGGCGGGTCACCACATCCGCGCATCCTCCGGAAAGCGGGCCTGAGACCCAGGCCGTGAATCGCCGAAATCCCACTGGGAGCTGTCATGCCTGACAACGAGTCGATTCTGGGCGGCAAGACCTACCTGGTCACTGGCGTGACCAGCGGGATCGGCAAGGTAACAGCCCGCCGGCTAGCGGCCACGGGGGGCACCGTCATCGCGGTCGCCCGCGACTCCGCCAGGGGCCAGTCCGCCGTCGCGGACATCCGCGGGCATGCCCCCCAGGGTCGTGTCGAGCTGCACGTCGCCGACATGTCCCAGCTCGATTCCGTGCGCAAGCTGGCCGAGCAAATTCAGGGCCGGTACGAGCGGCTTGATGTCCTCGTCAACAACGCCGGCGTCTCGAAGCAGGCGCGCGAGGTGACGGCCGACGGTCTCGAAATGACTTTCGCGACGAACCATCTCGGGCCTTTCCTGCTGACCAACCTGCTCCTCGACCAGTTGCGAGGCAGCGCGCCCGCCCGCATCGTGACGGTCTCCTCCTCCGTGCACAAGCAGGTCAAGGAGATTCCCTGGGACGACCTGCAGGGGGCACAGTCGTTCAACGGGCTGAAGGCCTACAACCTCTCCAAGCTGATGAACATCCTGTTCACCAGGGAACTGGGGCGGCGCCTGGCCGACCAGGGGGTCACGGCCAACAGCCTGAGCCCTGGCTTCGTCCACACCGGGCTCGGGCGCGAGGTCACCGGCGGGTTCGCGGTCTTCCTGAAGCTGAGCAGGCCACTGCAGAAATCCCCCGAGGCGGGCGCGGCAACCTCTGTCTACCTGGCCACATCGCCCGACGTGGCCGAGGTGACCGGAGGCTACTTCCAAAAAAGCGCGTCGGCGAAAACCAGCGCCCTGGCCCAGGATGACGAGGCCGCGGCTCGGCTGTGGCAGCTCAGCGCGAAGCTCAGCGGCCTCGCCTGACCGGGCCGCTAGCTCAGTCCGTAGCGGCCCGCCGCGCGCTCAGCGCGGTCAGGCCCATCCGGGGAGCCAGCGCCCAGGCCTGGGTGACGGCCATCCCTGCGCCGCCGAGCAACTCCCGGTATTCCGCCAGCGTCCGCTCACGGCCGCCCCATCCCGTGAGCATCAGGACGTCGAGGTAGGCCAGGACCAGGCTGGTCCCCACCTCGGGCAGCATGTTTTCCAGCACGAGCAGCTCTGAGTCCGGGGTCATCGCCGCCGCCACGCGACGCAAGATCACCGTCGCCTGGTCGTCTGGCCAGTCGTGCAGGACGTGCGAGAGCAGGTACACATGCCCGCCTGGCGGCACTTCCTGGAAGAAGTCTCCGGCGTCCAACTTCAGCCGGTCACGCACGCCAGCGGCCAGCCCTGCGCTGCTGGCCGCCGCGACCACCTCTGGCCGGTCATAGAGGAGACCCTGGAGCCCAGGCTCTCGCTCCAGGATCTGCGCCAGCATGGCGCCGTTGCCGCCGCCCACGTCCACTACCGTGCCCGTGGCCGGGAACCCGCGCCTGGCCTGCAGCATCGCGGCGTTCCGCTGGGTGACCTGAGCCTGGAAGTCGTGAAAGGCCTGAGCGTCGGCCGGATGCTCCTGGAGGTACTCGAAGACCGAGCCGCCGGTCACGTGCTGGAATCCGCCGGACCCGTGGCGGACCGCGTGCTCCAGGTTGTCCCAGGCGATCCTGGCCCAGGTCGCGAGCAGGTGTGCCGCCTCCGTGCGCATCGAGCCGGGCGCGCCGGCCAGCAGCAGCGACGACGCCGCGTTGTTACTGAAGTCGCCCTCCTCGCTCCGGCTGAACAGGCCACACTCCAGGGCCAGCGTCAGCAGCCGACGGAGCGCCTCTTCGCTCACCCGGAGTGTCGCCGCCAGCTGCGACGTGCTCGCAGATCCTTCCGCGAGCACGTCGGCCACGCCCAGCTCGAGCACCGCCCGCAGGACCTCGGCCCTCCAGCGCCCGTGAACGAGCCCCCGCACGAGGGACTGCCCGGCGCCGGCGGGCGGCCAGCCGCCCTGGTCGTGCCCCGCCCTGTCGCGGACTTCGGGATCGGTCCAGGTCTTCTGCTCCATTATGGCCTCCGAAATTGCTGATCAGCATGCGGGCCGGGCATTCCCGGGTAAATGTCTGATCGAATCTGGAAAACGCGGCTAGGGGTTGCCCTCAAGATACCGGCGCTCCTGGATGACGTCTACCCGGCTGGGCAGGCCGGGATTCAGTCCGATCTGGACAAGTGATTCAGGAGACTCCGGGCAGACATCTGACAGACGAGCCGAAGCCGCTGGCCTGTCAGAGTAAATGCGCAGGACGACGGCCCCCGCACCGTGGCGTCCGGCGCGATGAGACCAGGAGATGGGATACAGCGACGGGCGGGCGGATTATCCGAGCCACGTCAGAAACGATGAAGCAGTAGGGTAAGCGAGGAACTTATGTCGGGGAAGATAGACCACCACGTCGTCGAGATTCTTATCGAGGCGGCGGACGCGAGTGACGAGGAAATCGTCCAGATTGTTAATCGCGTCGGGCTGCAGCCGACCCTGGAAGTAATCTTCGGCGAGCTGTTCCTCGACATAGATACCGCCGTGGGCGTAGAGGAGGAAGCGCCGCTCATCGTGCAGTACGACCTGACCGTCGGGCCCATCGTGGTCACTCACCTCGTGACCTTCCGGGATGGCAGCCTGGAGGTTCAGCCCGGCGACTGGCGGTCCGGCGCGAAGGCCGAGGCCCTGGCCGCGCAGGCCCACTTGTGGCTGCGGCACACCCTGCTCGAGTTCACCGGCCTCTATCGGGCGGTCCTGGGCGCCGCCGCGGCCGGAGAGGACGGGCCCAGCTTCATCTCCCGCGCCCTGGTCAGCGCGACCCGGGTGGATTGGGGGGACTGGCCGGCGATCTTCGCGCGACGCGGCCGGGAGTGTCGCGACCTGAAGGAGCTGGCGGTGCGCTTCGGTGCCGATAAATGGGGCGTGCACTGGTATACCGATCGCTACGAACAATACTTCGGCGGACTGCGTGAGCGGCGGCTGAAGATCCTGGAGATAGGGGTCGGTGGCTACGGTGACCCGAAGCAGGGGGGCCCTTCCCTGCAGATGTGGAAACGGTACTTCCCGCGCGGCCTGGTCTACGGGATAGACGTGGCCGATAAATCAGCGCTCGAGGCGCAGCGGATCAGGACATTCCAGGGAGATCAGGCGGATCTAGGATTCCTTGAGTCCATCATGAAGGAGATCGGGCCCGTCGACATCATCGTGGACGACGGCAGTCATGTCTGCCAGGATCAGATCGCGTCCTTTCAGGCGCTTTTCCCGCACCTGCAGCCCGGCGGTTTCTATCTCATCGAGGATCTGCAGACGTCATACTGGCCGGGTTTCGGGGGAAGCAGCAGCGATCTGTCCGGCTCGCAGTCCGCGATAGGGTTCCTGAAGAGTCTGATAGACGGACTGAACTACGAAGAATTTGTCCCGCAGGAGGATCGTACCCCGTCCTATACGGACCGCAATATTGTCGCTATTCACTTCTTCCATTCGCTCGCCATTATCGAGAAAGGCGAGAACGCGGAGGGCAGTAGCGGCGCGTATCTTCCCGAGCGGATCAAGATGGCGGGATACCCGGTGGACCAGAGCGAGATTCGGCCCGACCAGTGGTGACTCAGTCTGCCACGTCGGCTCAGGTGGCCGAGGTAGCGGACGGGGTCATCGCGGTGATCGGCGGCGCGGGCATCGGCGGCCGTTCGAATTCCGCGGTGATCCTGTCCGAGGGCAGCGCCGCGGTGGTCGACACGATGCTCCTGCCGGTGATGGCCGGCGCGATCCTCGATGCGATATCCGGCCGGGGTGCCGAGCCCAGGCTGGTCGTCAACACGCATTCCCACACCGACCACGTGGGGGGCAACGCCGCCTTCCCTGGCGTGCCCGTCGTGGCGCACCCGGTGACCGCGACGCTGACCGCGCAACTTGCCGCCGACACCTCTTTCCTGGGACGCCTGTTCCCGGAGTTCGCGGCCGAGCTTGACGAGTTGCGCATCCGCGTGCCCACCGCGATCACCCCGGGTGACATAACTGCCGCGCCGGGAGCGTGCTGGCTCAGTTTCGGGCCGGCGCACTCCCGGTCCGATGTCGCGATCTGGCTGCCGCAGTGCCGGGTGCTCATCACGGGTGACCTCTGCTTCAACCAGGTCACGCCGCTGGCCTTGCCGCGGCATGCGGACATCGCGAACTGGATAGCGGTCCTGGATCAGCTGGCCGCGTTCCAGCCCCAGGTGGTCATTCCCGGTCACGGCCCGGTGGGCGGCCCGGAGGCGCTGACGGCCACGAGAGCGTACCTGTCCGCGCTGCTGTCGGCCGCTGGTGACGTGGCCGCCGGCCGCCTGGACACCGAACGCGCGATCGCCGGATTCGACCTGGGCGAGACGGCCGGATGGACGGAGCCAGGGCGGACCCGGCTGAACCTGTCCGTGGCGATAGCCGAGCTCGGTGGCGGGGCTGCGGATCTTCCGCCAGGAGTGCCGGCCCCCGTCCCTGTGGCCGCGGAGCACGTGCTGGCCGCGGGCAACGCTGCGACGGTCGCGGGAGCGGACGGGATTCTCGTCGACGTGCATCCGGAGCCGGCGGAGCTCCGCGCAGCGGCCCGTGGTCCCCGGACGGGCGGACACCACGCAGACGGAGGACAGACGTGATACGGGTCACCGCCCCGTCACTCTAGGAGCGTCCGCAGCTCACGAGAACGTATGGACAGGACAGGAGGCGACTGTGGCATCGGTGATGGCTAGCGCCACTCGTTCGCAGCGGAGGGCGGACCTGATCTCCTCGCCCTACCGGACGGTCGTCATGCCCGGTCCCGGTCCGGGTGACGACCGGCGCGATCTGCGCGCGCTCGTGGCCAGCGGCCTGTTCGGCTCCTACGTCAGCTACGAGTGCCCCGGCCGCCGGTGGTTCGCCGGGAACGTGCTCGCCGAGCTGATCATGACCGAGACAGCGATCAGCTGGCGGATCGTGGACGACGACTGGGTCAGCGCTCCGGTCGGGCGCCGCCCCCTGCGCCAGCTCGGCGACGTCGCCCGCGCCCTGCCGCTGCGAGACTACCGGCTGTTCGGCTACCTCGCCTTCGAGCTCGGCCGCCTGGCCGACGCCGACCTGGCGGACGACGGCTTGCCCGACGCCGACCTGGCCACCGCAGGGTCACCGGCCACCCTGGCGCACCTGATGGTGCCGCAAGTCGAACTGGAATGGTCGGCGGACGGGACCGTGATCAGGGCGGTCGACGACCTGATGACCGAGCGGATACTCGACCTCCTCCTGGCGCCGCGGGCCGCGGCCGGAGGCGCTCCGACGGCGGTGGACCTGACCCCGGCCGGCGATCGGCGGGCGTACGAGGCGGCCGTAGCCGCGGTCGTCGACGACATCAGGGGAGGTCTGCTGCACAAGGCGATCATCTCCCGCCAGATCGACGTTCCGTTCCCGGTCGACCTGCCGGCCAGTTACCTGCTCGGCCTGGAGGACCAGATGCCTGCGCGTTCGTTCCTCCTGGACCTCGGTGGCCGGCGATGCGCCGGGTTCAGCCCCGAGACGGTGGTCGAGGTCGGCCCGGACGGCGAGGTGCGGACCCAGCCGCTGGCCGGGACGCGGCCGCTGCGCCGCGACCGGGACGAGGACCGGCGGCTGCGCGAGGAACTCGAGTGGGACGTCAAGGAGTGCTACGAGCACGTCATATCGGTCCGCCTGGCCGCCACGGAGATGGCCGTCGTCTGCGACCCGGCGACCGTCGCGGTCCGCGGGCTGCTGGACGTGAAGGAGCGGGGGACCGTCCAGCACCTCGGGTCCGCCGTCACCGGCAGCCTCCGGCCCGGCCTCGACTCGTGGGACGCGGTGGAGGCCCTCTTTCCCGCCGTCACCGCCTCGGGGATCCCGAAGCGGGACGCCCTGCGGCTGATCGCGGCCATGGAATCGAGCCCGCGCCAGCTGTACGCGGGCATGGTGGGCATCGCGGGCAGTGACGGCTTCTTCGACGGGGCGGTCGTGCTGCGGTCCATCTTTCAGGACGAGAGCGGCACCTGGCTGCGGGCTGGAGCGGGCATCGTGGCGGACTCCGACCCGGCTAGCGAGTACGAGGAAACGACGAGCAAGTTGCGGTCTGCCGCTGGCTGCCTGGTGGCGGCGCTCGCCGACGGACGCCCGCCGGGCGTGACCCGAAACGATGCGAGGAGTGAGTCGATGCCGGATGCCGGTGAGCCGCAGCCCGTAGGTCCCGGCCCCGCCGAGGTGACCGCCGACGTCGTGGGCGATGCCCTCCACGAGGCGCTGGCCAACCTCGGGGTGGCCGAGGAGACTATCGTGCCCGCGGCGAGCCTGCGCGATGACCTGGAGCTGGACTCGATCGACATCGTCCAGGTCGAGCAGGACCTGACCAAGAAGCTGGGTGTGCGGGTGGAGTTCGGCGGCCACGCGGATCTCACGGTCAGCACGGCCCGCGAGCGGGTGCTGGGGCTGCTGGGCTCCGTGGACACGAGGCCCTGAGCGTGGAGGACACCCTGATCACGGCCGCTGGGCCGCCGCGGGCGGCCGGGCCTCTGGCGCTGCCGGGCTTCGTGCCCGTGCCGGCGGACCGGGCGGACCGCTACCGGCGGGCGGGGTACTGGACCGGCCAGACCCTGGCCGAGCTGATCCTGGACCGGATGGCGCAGGAACGCCCGGACCGCGTCGCCTTAGCGGCGGACGGCGGCCAGGTGACCTGCGGTGAGCTGGTCAGCTCAGTGGACAGGCTGGCTGACCTCCTGCACCGGTCCGGCCTCCGGCGCGGCGACCGGACGATCGTGCAACTGCCCAACCGCCCGGAGTTCGTGCTGCTGGTCCTGGCGCTGTGGCGGCTGGGTGCCATCCCGACCATGGCGCTGCCCGCTTACCGGGAGCATGAGCTGCGGCACATCGCCAGGGCGTCGGGCGCGGTGGCGCTCGCCGTTCCCGGTCGGCCGGCTCAGCTAGCCCGGGCCCAGAAGCTTCGCGTCGCGGAACCCTCGCTTGCGCACCTGCTCCGCATCGGGCCGCTGGACGGCGCCGACGCGCCGCGCCGGCCGGAGCCGGAGGACGGCGGCGCCGACGGCGAGCTGGCTCTGGACGGGCTCGGGTGCGCGCCGGCCGGCCGGGCGCAGCTGAGCGCGCCGCTGCCGACCTCCAGCGACATCGCGGTGCTCCTGCTGTCCGGCGGGACCACGGCCCTGCCGAAGCTCATCCCGCGGACGCACGACGACTACGGCTACAACGTCCGGGTCAGCGCGGAGATCTGCGGCGTCGGGCCGGAGACCGTGTACCTCGCCGTGCTGCCCGCGGGCCACAACTTCACCCTCGGCTGCCCGGGGATCATGGGCACCCTGCTGCGCGGCGGGCAGGTCGCCTTCGCGTCCGCGACCGATCCAGACGCGATCCTCGATGCGGTCGACCGTTACGGCGTGACCATGACCGCGATGGTGCCGACCCTGGCCGAGCGGGTCGCCGAGGCGGCGGCCCGGAGGGGCCGGCGGCCCGCCAGCCTCCGGCTGCTCCAGGTGGGAGGCGCGCGGCTGTTCCCCGGCCCCGCCCGGCGCATCGCCGAATCGCTGGGCGGCCGGCTGCAGCAGGTCTACGGAATGGCCGAGGGACTGCTCAACTTCACCCGGTTGGACGACTCGGCCGAGGTGGTGCTCGGCACCCAGGGCCGTCCGGCGTCTGCTGGTGACGAGGTACGGATCACGTCCGGGTCGGGCCAGGAGGTCGCTCCGGGGGAGGTCGGCGAACTGTGCTGCCGCGGCCCTTACACGATCGCCGGGTACTTCGCCGGCGGCGAGCAGAACGAGCTGGCCTTCACCCCCGATGGCTTCTACCGCACGGGGGACCTGGTCCGCCAGCGCCCCTCTGGCCACCTCGTCGTTGAGGGCCGGGTCAAGGACGTGATCAACAAGGCGGGCGAGAAGATCGCCGCGGCGGAGTTGGAGGCCCTCGCCCTGGGACATCCCGGGGTGGCGCAGGCGGCGGTGGTGGCCACGCCGAGCGACACCACCGGCGAGGGCGTCTGCCTGTGCGTCGTGGCCGCGGGCCCCGTGCCCCCCACGCTCCGGGACCTCCGGCTCTTCCTGGCCGGTCAGGGCATCGCCCGGTACAAGCTGCCCGACCGCCTTGAGTTGCTGGCCCAGCTCCCGTTAACGCCGATCGGCAAAGTTGACAAGGCGGCGCTGCGCCTGCGGATGACCGGGGCCGCCGAGGCGGACCGATGAACTGCCGAGCCGTCGGCGTGCGTGGCCTGAACTGGCTGGTACCCGAGCACCGGGCGGCGGCCGGGGCCAGGCCCGTCGTCCTTATCCATGGCGCCGGCGGCAGCAGCCGGCACTGGCGGTGGGTCAGCCGCGCGCTGCCGCCGGGGATCATCCCGCTGGCGGTGGATCTGCCGGGTCATGGCGAGAGCCCCGGCGAGGTCCCCGGGACCCTCGCGCTCGCGGCGGCCCGCGTTCAGGATGGCATCGCCGAGCTGTGCGGTGCGGGGCCGGTGGCGGTGGCGGGGCACTCGGTGGGCGGCCTGGTCGCGCTGCTCCTTGCGATGACCGGGCCGCAGCGCGTGTCGCACCTCGCGCTGATCGGCACGGCCGCCCGGATCGCTCCCCATCCGGGCCTGCTCGGCCAGCTGCGGCGCGGCGAGCCAGATGAGGCGTTCCTGCGCGCTGGGTTCTCCGCCGGCGTCCGGGAGGAGCGCGTGCAGCTGGTGCTCAGCGACCTGCGCCGGACCAGGCTGGCGCCCGGCGCCGGTGACTTCATGGGTATCAGTGGGCGAGACCTGAGCCCGGAGCTGCCCCAGGTCACCGCTGAGACGCTAGTGCTGATCGCGCGGCGTGACCCGGTGGTGTCGCCCCGCAAGTCCCGGGCCCTCGCGGCGGGCATCAGCGGCGCCAGGGCCGTCGTGCTCGACGGCGGGCACTACCTGACGATCGAGCGGCCGCAGGACGTCGCGGCGCACCTGGCGCGGCTCCTGGACGCCCGGCCGCCGGGCCCGGAGCCAGCCGTGGCCAGGTCGGAAGCTACGCGCAAGGGAGGTCGGGCTTGAAACGCGTCGTCATCACCGGGATCGGGGTCATCGCGCCTAATGGCGTGACGGTCGATCAGTTCTGGGACAACGTCCTGGCGGGGCAGGTGGCCATCGAGGACGAGCCGCTGATGAGCCAGGTGGGGCTCAAATGCCGCGGGGTCGCGCGCTGCCGCGAGTTCGAGCTCGCCGACCGCTGGTCGGCGCAAGAGGCCGGGCAGCTGGCGGGACTGGGCCGGTTCATTCAGCTCGGGATGACCGCCGCGGTCGACGCGGTCGAGAACTCGGGCTTGCCCCGGTCGGGCGGCGACCTGTCGGACGGCGGCGTCATGTTCTCGTCGGCCGTCGGCGGCGCGCCGGAAATGCAGGACCTGTACGAGCGCCTCACCGATGGCGGCTCGGGGCCCATCCGGCCGCGGCTCCTGACGGAGAGCGTGTACGACGGGATCTTCCTCGACTACCTGCCCGGCATGCTCGCGCGCCGATACGGCCTGTCCGGCCCGACCGCGGCGCTCACTACCGGCTGCACGGCCGGACTGGACGCCATGGGCCTGGCGGTGGAGCTCATCCGGCACGGCGAGGCGCCGTTCGTCGTCGCCGGCGCGTCCGAGTGCCCCCTCAACGGCATCAGCTACGCGACACTGGACGTCATTGGCTGCCTGTCCCGCACGGACGGCCCGGTACATAGGGCCTCGCGGCCGTTCGACGCCACCCGAGCCGGCTTCGTGATCTCCGAGGGCGCGGCCTTCGTGGTGGTGGAGGAGGCGGAGCACGCCAGGAGCCGGGGCGCGCACGCTTACGCCGAGGTGCTGGGGTTCGCCAGCACCTCTAACGCGCACCACATGACGGACTTGGCTGCCGACGGCGAGCCGATGGCGCTGACCGTGACGCGCGCGCTCCGCGCCGCCGGGGTGAAGCCCGGTGCCGTGCAGTACGTCAGCGCGCACGGCAGTTCCACGCCGCAGAACGACCTCTTCGAGACCAACGCCTTCAAGACTGTCTTCGGCGATTACGCGCGGTCGGTGCCCATCAGCTCGCTCAAGTCGATGATCGGGCACTCGCTAGCGTCGGCGAGCCTGATGGCGCTCATCGCGACCCTGGGCGCGATGCGGCGCTCCATGATCCCGCCCACCGCCAATTACGAGACCCCGGACCCGGCCTGCGACCTCGACTATGTGACGTCGGGCGCGCGGCCCGCGTCGCTGGCCACGACGCTGGTCGTGGCCAGCGGTTTCGGCGGCATCCACTCGGCCGCCGTCCTCGGCGAGGTGGCGTCGTGACCGGCATGATGCGCCGGCGCGTCATGCTCACCGGGCTCGGCGTGGTGAACGCGTCCGGGCAGGCAACGGAGCCGTTCTGGCAGAACGTGTCCGCCGGGATCCAGCGCCTGGGCCCGATCAGCGGCTTCGATGCCAGGGATTTCCCCGTCCAGGTGGCGGGCGAGGTCGCGGACTTCGATCCCTCGCGCGCTGTGTCGCGGCGCTTCATCGTGAAGACCGACCGGTTCACGCACTTCGCCCTGACCGCGACAGCCGACGCGATCGAGGACGCCAAGCTCGAGCTTGATGCAGAGGACCGCACCAGAGTCGGCGTGTGGTTCGGCAACAACACGGGCGGCTGGGACCTGTGCGAGCGTGGTTTCGTCGAGTACTACGGCGCGGGCGCCGACACGGTCAATCCGTGGCAGGCGACGGGCTGGTTTCTCGCCGCGCCGCAGGGATTCACCACCATCCAGCACGGCATCCGAGGACCGAGCAAGAGCTTCTCCGGTGACCGGGCCAGCGGCGCGGCCGCGTTCTACTACGGTGCCCGCGCGGTGCAGTGGGACGGCAACGACGTGGTGCTCACCGGCGGATGCGAGGCGCCGGTGTCACCGCTGTCCATCGCCTGCTTCCACAGCAGCGGCGACCTGAGCGAGGTCGTGGACCCGGCCATGGCGTACCGGCCGTTCGACCACGCCGCCGCAGGGCTCGTGGTCGGCGAGGGCGGGGTCGCCCTGGTCCTGGAAGAGGCCGGGCACGCGCGCGACCGCGGCTCGCGCGCCTACCTGGAAGTCCTGGGCGGCGCGCACGGCAGTGCCGCGGACGGCGATCCGGCCGGATACCTCCGTGTCCTGCGGCGCGCGCTGGACGACGCGGGCTGCGCGCCTGAGGATATCGACCTCGTCTTCGCCGAGGGATGCGCGGACAAGGCGGGAGACCGCTTCGAGGCGTCGGCGCTGGCCGCCGCCTTCAGCGGGCGTCCGACCCCCCTGCCCGTTACGGTTCCGAAATGCCAGTTCGGCCACCTCTACGGGGCTGCCTTCGGGACCGATGTCGCGTGCGCGGCGCTGGCGGTCCGCCATGGGATCGCCCCGCCCACGCCGGGGTTCAGCGATGGTGACCTGCCGTCCGGGCTGGAGGTGGTGGCGGCCGCCCGGCCGATGCGGATCGACCGCGTCCTGGTCACCTCGCATTCCCGGTACGGCAGTTGCGTCGCGACGGTGGTCGCCCGGCCGCCGACTGATCAGTGATGCCGGAAGACGACAGCAAGGAGGAACTCATGGCTGGGCACACCGATGACGACCTGTTCATCGCTGCTCCGTTCGGCCTGGTGTGGGAGACGGTCAATGACGTTGCGTCATGGCCCGAGTTGTTCGCCGGCGAGTACGCGGAGGCCGAGGTCCTGGAGCGCACCGCCGACCGGATCAAGTTCCGGCTCACAACGGCGCCGCGGGATGGCGCGACCTACACCTGGGTCTCCGAGCGCTACCTCGATCACGAGCGGGGCACCGTGAGCGCCCGCCGCCTGGACCCCGGACCGTTCTATTACATGCACATCTTCCAGTCGGTCACGCCTGCCCCCGGCGGCGTGCGGCTGCGCTGGGTGCACGACTTCGAGGTCCGGCCCGGCGCGCCGGTCACCGACGCGCAGATGCAGGAGCGGATCGGCGCATCCGCCAAGGTCAACATGCGGCGGCACAGGGACATCATCGAGGCCAGGGAGGCGGGCGCCGCCGCCGTCTCGGGAGCCGCCCGGCCGCCGGCCGCTCAGGGCGCCCACGGGGGAGAGTAGCGATGGCCGGGCACGTGGATATCCGGATGACTGTGAAAGCTCCGCTCCAGGCGGTCTGGAATGCCGCCAACGACCCGTCCGGATGGGCCGCGGCCGGGCATCCCGTGCAAGATCTGGAGGAGATTACCGACGGCATCCGCTTCCGTGTCATCGCGCCCGCGAAACCGGATGGCGGGGCGGATGGCGGGGTGCTGTCGTTCGTGGTCGAGCGGTATCCGGACGAGGAACGCAAGACGGTGTACAGCCGACGCCTGGGCTCGGCGGATTTCCGCTACAGCCACGTCTGGTTCGCGTACGCACCGACGGCCGAGGGCACCGAGATGCGGTGCGTGGTCGATTTCGAAATGACGGCCGAGGCGGGACAGACCGATCAGTGCCTGGCCGCGATCATGGAAAGCCAGATGCGCCGGAACATGGCTGCCACGGCCCGCCTCATCGAAGGATGACAAGGAGATTCAGCATGGGAACGGCGAAGCAGCTGGTGGACCGCGCCTGGGACGCGATCGAGTCGGGAGATATCGAGGGCCTCGGCGAGTTGTTCCACGACGATGCTGAGCTCAGCACCGCCGCGGGTGCGGGCCGCGGCTCGGAGTACGTCAAGCAGGTCTTCACTCGGCATCACGAGGGATACCCGGACCTGCGGCACGTTGTCGTGGACGCGATCGAGTCCGCCGGCGGCGACGCGGTAGCGCTGCGCCTGGCCTTCACCGCCACTCACCTCGGCGAGCTGCGGGGTCCCTACGGCACGGTCGCGCCCACCGGCAAGCAGCTGCGGTGGCGGTCCTCCGACCAGGTGCGCGCCGCAGGCGGGAAGATCATCTCGTGGCACGCGCAATTCGACCGGCTCACCATCCTGCAGCAGCTCGGGCAGCCCGCGCCGGGCCCGGCTGAGGGCGGGGCGGCCACCGCATTCGCGCGCGGCGCGGGAGCCGTGTCCCCGAACAAGGCCGTGCTCCGGCGCATCCTGGCGGAGGTCTTCGAGCTGGGCCAGGTCGAGGTGCTCGACGAGCTCCTGACGGCCGACTTCGTGAATCACCGGGTGCCGCCCGGTCTCGGGCCGGGGATCGACGGGGTCAAGGCGCTTGTGGCGCTGGAGCGTTCCGGGTTCCCCGACCTGGCCTACACCGTCGAGCATGAGGTCGAGGAAGGCGATTTCGTCGTCCAGGTCGCCATGGCGGAAGGGACGCACCGCGGGACCATATTCGGCGTGCCGGCCACCGGACGGCACGCGAGCTGGCGCCAGGTGCATATCGCCCGGATGCGGAAAGGCCAGATGTCGGAGCACTGGGGCGTGTCCGACCTGGCCTCGCTGTGGATCCAGATCGGGCGCGCGGCGCCGATCGCGCCGGTGTCAGGCCGGTCCGAGCAGGATGCCCCGGCAGCGCCCTAGGTCAAGCGCGGCGGGCGACCAGGACGCGGATTCCGGGCCGGCCCGGAGCGTCCTGGTCGCCGGTCACCGTCAGCCCTGCCTGCGTGAGCATCGCCCGGTACTCGGCGGCGGTGCGCTCGCGTCCCCCGCACAGCAGGAGCTGCGTGAGGTCGAGATAAGCCGTGAGGAGCCGGCCCTGGGGAGCGGCCCGGTCCGCGGCGAGCACGACCAGGTCGGATGCTGGCGACATCGCCTGCGTCAGCTGCCGGAGCAGCAGGAGCGCGTCGCGGTCTGGCCAGTCGTGCAGGATGTGCGGCAGGACGTAGACGCCGCCGCCCGGCGGCGCACGCGGCCGCCGCCGGCCGCCCGTCGCCCGGCCGCCCGCCGCTCGTCTGGCCGGAGCCGACGGGCCGTCACCGCGGGATCCGGCCCGGGCTCGCGCTGGTCCCCGGACACCTCCGCAGACACCTGGCAGACGGCCGGGGGCCGCCGGGCGGTGATCCTGTTTTCCGGGACGGCCCATGCGGTGGCGACCAGGCGGGAGACGGGGATGGCGGAGGCGGCACCCGACATCAGGTCGGAACAGGCGTGGCTGCCCGATCCGGAGCTCTGGCCGGACCGGATCTACTCGCTGCG
>Ga0307375_10002746_pt1 | contig 17772 bp, 18 predicted proteins | sample TR1MG_FD_202531 | JGI IMG/M metagenome (GOLD analysis project Ga0307375, IMG submission 202531) | Soil microbial communities from Risofladan, Vaasa, Finland - TR-1 | ecosystem: Environmental > Terrestrial > Soil > Coastal area > Acid sulfate soil | place: Finland: Risofladan, Vaasa | collected... | reverse complement strand
TCTAGGCGCCCTGTTTGCGGACGGCCATGAATTCGAATGCGCGTGCGATGTAATTCTTCAGGTCGCGCCTGTGTACCACTGCGTCCAGCATGCCGTGCTCCAGCAGGAATTCGCTGCGCTGGAATCCCTCAGGGAGCTTCTGGCGAATTGTCTGCTCAATTACGCGCGGTCCGGCGAATCCGATCAGCGCACCCGGTTCGCCAATGTTCAGGTCGCCCAGCATGGCAAACGACGCGGTCACGCCGCCGGTGGTCGGATCGGTCAGTACGGAGATGTAAGGCACGCCGGCCTGGTCGAGGCGCGCCAGCGCGGCGGAAATTTTCGCCAGCGTCATCAGGCTGATCGTTCCCTCCATCATGCGCGCGCCGCCCGAGGCCGAAATGATGATGATCGGAATCCGTTCCTTCGTCGCTTTTTCGATCGCACGCGTGATGGTCTCACCAACCACCGCGCCCATGCTGCCGCCGATGAACGAGTATTCCATCGCGCTGATGATCACCGGTTTGCCCATAATCAATCCGCGCGCATTGATGATGGCGTCTTTCAGCCCTGTCAGTTTCTGCGCGGTCTTCAGTCGCGCCGCATATGGCTTCAGGTCGGTAAACTTCAGTGGGTCGGTCGATGAGAGGTTCCCATCTTCCATGGTGTACTCGCCGTTGTCGAAGAGTTGCGCGAGGCGCGTGCGAGCGTCAATGCGGAAGTGCTTGTCGCACTTCGGGCAGACGTGCAGATTCTCTTCCAGATCTTTCTTCCAGATGATCTGCCGGCACTGATCGCACTTCACCCAGAGCCCCTCGGTCTTGACCTTGCGTTCACCCGAGGTATCGAAATCCTGCGACTGCCGCTTAAACCAGCTCATAAAGGCGGTTCCTGATATTTCGGTCATGGTTCCCGAAACTCAAACTCGTGCCGGAAACCTGTTGCGGATGATAATGGCGCAATCCCAGGGCGCGGAGTCAGTATTCGATTCCGCGCTGGGCCATGATCCCCTTCTGGTAGGCGTGTTTGACCTCACGCATTTCGGTCACGGTATCTGCCAAATCAATAATTGTCGGATGCGCATTGCGCCCCGTCAAGATGACGTGAACCATCTCCGGCTTGCGGCGTAATACCTCCGCCACCTTTTCCGGATCAAGCATCTTGTAGCTGATGGCGTAATTGATCTCATCGAGAACAACCAGGTCCCACTTCTCGGAGAGGATGGCCGCTGCGGCTTCGTTCCACGCCTCTTCCACCAGGCGAATATCTTCTGGATCAGTTTCCGCGCCGCCAACCTTCACGAAGCCGCGGCCCATCTGCTTCATCACAAAGCGGTCACCGAAGGCCTCCACGGCATCCAGTTCGCCATAGTGCCACGAGCCTTTCAGGAATTGCAGCATCAGGACTTTCATCCCGTTGCCGACGGCGCGCAGGGCTGTGCCCATGGCGGCTGTGGTCTTGCCTTTCCCTGGTCCCGTATTGACGATGATGAGTCCGCGTCTGACGTCGGCCATGGAGACATTGTAAATGGTCGCAGGGGGTAAATGCTCGGGTGCAGTCCCGAACGACGCTGGGGGCCGCGCCACGCCTCAATCTGTGGCACTAGGCACCTTCCCGAAAGCGGAGTGTGTATTGCCTTCAACGGAAGCCATCGATTGCAACTGCAAGTGCGTAACGATATGGTACCGCGTTGGACTGCCTCCCAGATCAATGGCTAAAAACAATGACTTGGGACAAAGGGGATCGCGTGTTTCTATTTCGGCCAGCAGCAATCGTTTTGTTTATTGCCTCGACCACCGTCTACTTACCGGGAACACCTCAATCCTCGAATGACGCACTCGACCGCGCCGTGGCTTCCATGCGGAACTATGTAACCGATATCACAGAATTACGGTTGAACGTGAGAAGCACCATTACCACTTTTGACAGGTCGGGAAAGATCGTACGAATTAAGCACACAACGCACAGATTTGAAGTGGACACGACGCGGCAACACGACAATACGGTAGATATGCACTTCACGGCGAAGAAGGTTGACCGGGGCGCAGGGTGGTTCCTCGTATGTACTGATACCGCCCTGCTTCCAGCAGGGTCTGCGTTTGTAGGACCCAGTTCGCGAAACTTCTTTCACGTGGTCGATGCAAGTGGTGCGACGACAACAGTGGACGGGGCGACGAGTGCCGACGCTAGCACGTTCGAAGTTGGGCCTGACGGATTTCGCCTCGCAGGTTGGCGCGGCAAGGAACGATGGGTTTTCGACAGCCATACCTTCGCTCCGCAACAATATAAGTTCGAAGCTCAGGGACTTCCACTGACAGACGGCAAGAAAACACTGCGCTCGTTCACGGTTGATCTGCAATTCCAGACGGTACTCCTGCCAGACCAAAAGCGTCCCTTTATTCTCCCCAAGAAAGCAGTCGCTGACTTTTCAATCAATGATAATCGGACCGTTGTCGAGAGTGAGTACACGCCAATTCCAGTCGGCAAATGAACTTCAGTGTCCGCCGTGGTAAGGGTGTCCCTTAAGAATCGTGAAGCCGCGGTAGATCTGCTCCAGCAGCACCACGCGCGCCAGTTCGTGCGGCAGGGTCATGGGGCCCATTGAGAGCTTTGCGCTTGCACTCTTTCGCGCTGCTTCGCTCCAGCCGTCCGCCGGACCAATCGCGAAGATCAACTCCTGCGTTCCACACTCCAGGTGATCGCGCAGAAAATCCGCCATGTCTTCACTGGTCATCGCACGTCCGCGCGAATCCATCAACACCAGCACCGGCGCGGTGCGCGCTGTTTTTTCGCGCAGACGCAGCACCGCTTCCTCGGAACCCAGCTCCAGCCCTTCGCACGCGTTATAGCGCGCGATCCGCTTCAGGTACTCCGCGGTGAGCGCCTGGATCGACGCTTCCTTCGTTTTTCCGATCCACGCAATACGCAGCTTCACGGTTGATCCCTGTCACGAACGCGGCGGCGAATCTTGAATACAAAGATTCGCACACCGCGCGTGAATCTGCTCTCGGGCTCGTGCTACTTCTTCTTACGAGGCGCCGGTTTCTTCTTCGCAACCTTCTTTGGCGCGGCTTTCTTTTTTGCTACAACCTTCTTCGCCTTCGGCGCAGTTTTCCTGACTACCGTTTTCTTAGCGACGGCCTTCGTCGCTTTCGCCGGTTTCTTTGTTGTGGCGGGCTTCAGCAGATCCTCTTCGGACACGTGCTTCGCCGACTTCCACAACCGCTCGAGGTCATAGAAGCGCCGCGAATTCGACGAGAAGATGTGGACCACGAAGTCCACGTAATCCAGCAGAATCCATTCCGCCGTCCCATAGCCTTCGCGGTGGTTCGGCTCGATGCCTGTTTTTGAAAGTCGCTCATCGACTTCGTCGGCAATCGCCTGCACCTGTCGCGGGTTACTGCCGCTGCAAATCAAAAAGAAATCCGTGAACGTACTGGATTCCTTTGGCAATTCCAGTAGGGCAATATCCTCGGCCTTTTTTGCCTTGGTCGCTTCCAGCGCGATTGCAACCTGTTGTCTCGTCTCTTTTGTGCTCATCAATCCTCTTATGGCTTGTGCTTACAGCACCCTTGCATTGAATGTCCGTTGGCGACAATTTCCCGTGCCGCTACCTCTTGCTGATCCCGGTAAAGCTTCATCTTGCGAATGTATTCCGCGACCGGCTCTCCAACAAATCTCTTGATTGGGCGGCCTGCATGCGCCGCCTCTCGCACTTGTGTCGCCGAGACCGATACGTTTACGTCGGGCAACAAGTGGATGACCGCCCCTTCGTACTTGATGCTTCCCACGCTCTTATTGCCGCGCTTTTTGTCCACGACTGGCGGCCGCAACTCCGGCGGGAGTGCGGCAACAACGTCCGCCAGCAAAAATCCAGGACGGTTCGCGACGATGAACTCGCACTCTCGCAATAGTTCCACCGGGCTGCGCCAAGTGCTGATCTCGAGAAACGCGTCAACTCCGATTAGAAAGAAGAGATGGTCGCTGGCCGGCATCTGTTGCTTGTAACGGCGTACCGTATCAATCGAATAACTGGCTCGCCCGCCCGCAAGCGTCACAACCTCCGGCGATTCCAGCAGCGACGGGACAAAATTCTTCTCTTCCGCCAGTGCCAGCGACAACATCGCATAACGCTGACAATACGATGTCAGCGGCCGCTTCTGTTTGTGCGGAGGGATATTCGCGGGAACGAAATATACGCGGCCGAGATGAAACTTCCCGGCCGCGGCGCGAGCCACGGAAATGTGGCCCTTGTGTACTGGATCGAATGTGCCGCCGTACAATGCGACGTTCATCGAGTATTGAGTGCCTTGCCTTCCTTGCGGCGATGCCTGACCTACCGATTGCCATTCAAAACATTCGCCGAGACCGCCATGGTGGCCCGGAAGGCGGTTCCGCGTCTACTTCTTTTTCGCGGTCTTCTTGGCGGCTTTCTTCGCCGTCTTCTTCACGGCCTTCTTCGCAACTTTCTTCGTAGCCTTTTTTGCAGCTTTCTTAGCAGCCATTTTTATTCTCCCTTGTTTTGATTTGGAATTACCGTCAACTTCAGCCGTGGTTGCGAACAACCGCGGACCGACGACGGTTTCGCCCGCCGCAGTGCGACGGCGAACTTCTTCAACGTACCGCTCCATGGCCCATGCAAGTTCCTTGATGCCCTGGCCGGTAACTGCTGAAATCGGATAAATCTCCAGTCCTTTGCGTTTCACGTAGCGTTGCAGTGTCGCCAGCTTCTCCGGGTTTGCCGCGTCAATCTTGGAAGCCGCCACGATCATCGGCTTCTCTTCCAAGCCCGCCCCAAAGTTTTCCAGCTCACTGTCGATCACTTCAAAATCTTTCACCGGGTCGGTACGCCCGCTCGCGTCGGAGACATCGACCAGGTGTACCAGGCAACGTGTGCGTTCCACGTGTTTGAGAAATTGCGTTCCCAGCCCTGCGCCTTCGCTTGCTCCTTCGATCAGTCCCGGAATGTCCGCGACGACGAAGCTCTTCACGTCCGGCTCTTCGCCCAGCGCCACCACTCCCAGGTTCGGTTGCAGCGTCGTGAAGGGATAGTCCGCGATTTTTGGACGCGCGGCGGAAATGCGTGCGATCAGCGTCGACTTGCCTGCATTCGGATAGCCCACCAGTCCAACGTCCGCCAGCAGCTTCAACTCCAGCCGCAAGTGAAGTTCTTCCCCGGGCTTGCCAGTTTCGCATTCGCGCGGAGCCTGATGCGTCGCTGTCGCAAAACGGGCGTTGCCTCTCCCGCCGCGGCCTCCGCGCGCTACCACAATGATTTCGTTCGGCTGCGAAAAGTCGTGAACCAGTTCACCGGTGTCTTCGTTGTAGACGATGGTGCCCACGGGAACCTTCAGTACGACGTCGTGTCCTTCGGCGCCGGTCCTGTTCGAGCCTTCGCCGTGCCGGCCACGTTGCGCCTTGTACTCAGGATTGAAGCGAAAGTGCACCAGCGTGTTGTGCTTCTCGCTGGCTTCCATGATCACATCGCCACCCCGTCCTCCATCGCCGCCCGACGGACCTCCGCGCGGAACAAACTTCTCGCGACGAAACGCCATGCAGCCGTTTCCGCCCGCGCCCGATGCAATCCGAATTTTTGCTTCGTCTACAAACATCCTCAGCCTTTCAAGATTACAACGATTCGCCGTCTATTTTCCATGGAAGAATGCGCGTCTGGTCCGGCATCGCTTCAAGGAATATCGTTGGTCGTCATGCGCAACTACTTCGATAACCGTAAATGTATTCCGCGCGACGGCTATTTCTCCTCGAAACAACTCACTGACCGGTAGAAAGATTTATATCGATAAATCCTTGTGCCGGACCGCGCCAGTCCGCCGCGCGATTGTCCTTTGAATAAAAAGAAAGCCCGGCGCTCGGGCCGGGCTGTTGTCTCGGATGCGGAAAGATTCCACAGGCCGTTTGCCTTGCGACGTCGTGCAAAGGCCCGCGTTGTTCGCTTCAGGTGAGTCTACGACTCCACTGGATCGACGGCGACAAACTTTCCCATCGTGCCGCGATCGACGAACTTCACGCGCCCGTCAATCTTGGCGAAGAGCGTGTCGTCCTTGCCACGACCCACGTTGAGGCCCGGCTTGATGCGGGTGCCGCGCTGACGGATGATGATCGTGCCGCCGGTCACTACCTGGCCGCCAAACGCCTTCACGCCCAACCGCTGCGCATTCGAGTCGCGACCGTTCTTGGAACTGCCTAATCCTTTTTTGTGTGCCATAACTCAACTCTCAAATCTTGAATGTCTTTTCCCAACGCCGCATGCGACGCAAAATCGGGAAGCTACTTTTTAGTGGTCTTCTTCGCTGCTGTCTTTTTTGCAGGGGCCTTCTTTGCAGCCGTCTTCTTCGGAGCCGCCACCTTCTTAACCTTAGCGGGTTCCGCTTCGATCTTCACTGGCTTGGCAGCCTTCGGTGGCTTCACGGCCACTTCGGGAGCCTTGAACGTCTGCCCGTCGAAGCTGATCTCCGCAATGCGCACTTGCGTGAACGCCTGCCGATGACCCTGCAACTTCTTGTATTGCTTCTTCCGTTTGAAGTGGAAGACAAGGATCTTGTCAGCTCGGCCTTCACCCAGCACGTGACCAGTCACCTTGGCATCTGCGGACTTGACGATATTGCCTTCTGTGCCGCTTACGGCCAGCACTTCGAAGTCAATGTTTCCGTCTTTTGCCGCTGTTTTTTCGATCTTAACAACGTCGCCCGGGGCGACACGATATTGCTTTCCACCTGCGCGGATCACCGCGTACATAGCAATGCCTCCAGTAACTTGCACTCCATTGCACACACCATCAAGGCAGATGGAGAGTCTTGAAATCTTCTGTGCGCTTGCACTTCCCCGAATCGCGGAACTTCTGTTCGTTTCTTGTGGCCACTGGGGGCCTGCTACGGGGTGCCCTTGAAGGGGCGTGGTAGTACAGGCAAACCATGAAATTTTAACGTTTTCAACAGGTCACGTCAAACTGGCCTTCCCGGCCTTGCCATAACACCCCGGGAGAAAAGCGAAATAAGGCTCCCGCGAACAACCGGATCTGCCTAGCGGCGTTGTGTTCGATAGCGCACTTTCATCATTAAAAGCAGAATCTGCAGTCCGAGCGTCACTCCATTCGCCACGATTACCGGCCAAGAGTGTACGTAAACTCCGTAGACGATCCACAAAATCACCCCGAGCGTGAATGCAACCAAGGTCGCGCCGTCAATATCGCCCATGGATTTTGTATGATAAGTACGCAACACCTGCGGCAGAAACGCCAGGGTCGTCAGCGTTCCGGCCAGGTACCCAACAATTGTAAAAACCATCGCCATCACTTCACCCTGACATCCTCTCCATTACATTCCACCGGCTAGAATCCAATCGTCCAGAAGAAGTAGACCGACATCGCCGCGCCAATCGCAATCACAATGTAGCGAACGTACCGCGAATTTACCTTCTGTGCAAAGTGCGCGCCGTAGTATCCCCCAAGCATCGCGCCCACCAGCATTAGAATCGCCTGCCGCCAGTAAATGGCTCCGCGGACGATAAATGCGATGATCGCAATTCCGTTGCAGATCGATGCCAGAATCGTCTTATAGGCGTTCATCGTATGGATGCTTTCAATCCCGAGCATGGATAGCATCGCCAGCATAAGGATCCCAGCTCCAGCGCCGAAGAAGCCGATATACGTCGCGATCACGAGCTGCGCGATGGCCGCTACCCACACTGCCGTCATGGTTCGTTTGTGCAGGTGCCCGGTGCGTGAGCGCACAAAGTTGCCAATCCGCCCGCTGGCCGCGAAGATCAGCGTGGCAGCAGACAGCAGATATGGAATCATGTGGAGAAATGATTTCTGCGGAGTCTTCAGAAGAATCGTGGCGCCGAGCAGTCCACCCATGGTTCCCGCCGCAATCAGCGGCAGCAGGAGCTTGCGATCCTCGGCTTTTATCTGACGGCGGTAGGCTCCCGCGCTGGCAACGGTTCCCGGCCACAACGCCATCGTATTTGTGGCGTTCGCATTCACCGGCGGGATTCCCGTGAAGAGCAATGCTGGAAAGCAAAGAAAACTACCGCCTCCGGCAACCGAGTTAATCGCGCCGCCGGCGACAGCGGCCGAAAACAACAACAGCGCGTGATGAATGGCGTGCGAGCCCATACTACGAAAATATCATCTCAGCACGCTTTGTCCTGTTCTCGGCCATCACAATCTGTTTAATTCCGTCTTCGTACGTTCACTCCGGACGTTGCCCGTGTTCAAAGTTGACTTCGGTTCCAGCAGCAGCACGTGCGCTTCTTCATCGGCAATCGGCAGGTGTTCCGTGCCTCGAGGGATGATGACGAATTCTCCAGGCGCGATTTGCAGCTCCGATTCTTCGCCACCCATGCGAACGCGCATCCGCAACGTTCCTTTCACTACGAGAAAGAGTTCGTCTTCCATTTCGTGATGGTGCCAGACGAACTCCCCGGAGAGCTTTGCCAGTTTTACGTATGAGTCGTTGATTTCGCCGGCGATGCGCGGGCTCCAGCATTCGGAGAAACTTCCAAATGCCTCTGCAAGGTTGATTACACGCAGGTTCATGTTTCCATTGTCGCAGACCTAATCTTTGCACTTCATCTTTATCATGTGAAAACGCGGCGGCGGGATCGGACCCATCGCGAGACACATCTATGGCGTCAAAGTGGCAGGCAGTATAATCGGTCGCCGTTCTTTGGAGGTGATCCCTTGATCCGTCGTCTGCTTGTGCTTTCGTGCGTGCTTTTTACGTCAGGCATGATGTTCGCCCAGCAGGTGCCCGCTCTTGATGCCGTGCAGGCACAAAAAGAAGTCGAACATTTTCTCTCCGATCTTGTTCGGATTGACACGCAAGACCCGCCCGGCAATGAATCGAAAGTAGCGCACTATTTACAGGGAGTCCTGCAACGCGAGGGTATTCCGAGCGAGATCGTCGAGCCGGTACCGGGTCGCGGATCGCTGATTGCGCGCCTCAATGGCGACGGCAGCAAGCGTCCAATCCTTCTCATGGCGCACGAGGATGTCGTCCCGGTGGATCGCTCGCACTGGACAGTCGATGCTTTCTCGGCCATTGTGCGCAACGGCGCGCTTTACGGTCGCGGATCGATCGACGACAAGGCGATGCTCGCTTCGAACCTTGAAGTCTTTCTGCAATTGAAGCGACTGAAGATTCCGCTGAGCCGCGACGTGATTTTTCTGGCCGAAGCCAGTGAAGAGACCGACTCGCCTGCCGGAATGAAAGTGATCGTGGATCGCTATTGGGACAAGCTCGACTGCGAGTTTGCGCTCAACGAAGGCGGCAGTTCGCTGATCGAGAATGGCCGCGTCAAATTCATGGCTGTCTCCACCGCCGAGAAACTTCCGCGATGGTTCTCCCTGGTTGCAACCGGCTCGAGCGGTCATGCTTCTATTCCTCGCGTCGACAACGCCGTTGTACATCTCGCCTCGGCAGTTGCCAGGATCGGCACATGGGAGACACCCGCACGGCTCAACGAAACCACGCGAGAGTTTTTCCAGCGCCTTGCAACAATCTCGCCGCCCGAAGAAGCTGCGTGGTATCGCAACGTCCTCGACCCGAAGGTGCAGGCGATTCTGCGCGTGCAGCAACCGCAGTATTACTCCATGCTGCGTACGTCGGTGGTTCCCACGATGCTGAAGGCCGGCTTCAAGACAAACGTGATCCCACCCACGGCGCAGGCGGAAGTCGATCTCCGTGCACTGCCGGATGAAAACCTGGTGAAGTTCCGCGAAGAGATGACGAAGATCATCAACGATCCGCAAATCAAAATCGTTCCATACGACAACACCTACTCGATGCCGGCCGCGCCGCCGAGCGGTATACACACGGCGATGTTCCTGGCGCTGGAAAAGGCGCAGAAGGAGGTCGCACCCGGCGCCACTACCCTGCCAATCATGACGACCGGCGCGACTGACTCGGCCTTCCTGCGCGCCAAGGGTGTACAGGCCTACGGCATCTCCGTTCCACACACGGAGGCCGAAAGCCGCACCGTTCACGGCAACGACGAGCATGTCGAGGTTAAGCAACTGGGTGTTTTCGTTCGCTATATCTACTCCGCCGTAACGGATGTGGCCGCAAAGTAGGCGCGCCGTAGACAACACAGGCCACGCTCCGTGCGTGGCCTTTTTCGTGTGCGGGAATCGAGTTAGAACGTCACGCCGTCTTTCTTCCGAGGATCAGCGTCTGCGGCATTCCGGCCAGGGCGCGGGCTTCCACGTGGGAGAAGCCGCTCTTCTTCAGCATGCCTTCGTATTCGGTGAACGTGTAGACGTCGCCTACCGGAGTGCCTGTCAGCATCGTGATCGCAAAGCCCGCTGCCGTGGGTGGCGAGACGCGGTCGTCATTGGGAACAAAATCGACAATGGCGACATGGCCGCCGGGGCGTAGATTGCGCGCGCACTTGTCGAGTAATTTTTCGTTCGTTGGAATGTCGAAGTGGTGGATGAAGTTCGGCAGCAGGATGGCATCGTAGTCGCCGCCAAAATCGACCTCGAACGCATCTCCGGGAAGTGTCGTGTGACGTCCGTCGAGCCCTGCCTTCGCTGCGTTCTCGCGAGCCACTTCCACCACGTTTTGCCAGTCGAGCGCCACGACGTGCGCCTTGGGAAAGCGTTGCGCCACCGAGATTCCCCAAATCCCATGCGAGGCGGCGATATCCAGAACGCGAGAGTCGCGTTCGGCGGGCAGCGGCAGATATGCCGCCATGGCCTGCGCCGCCGGATACATCAGCGGCATCATGCCGCGGGCAAATGCCACCCACATTTCATTTCCCGGATCGAGGCTTGGAGAGTTTTCGAGCACAGCTCCGCCGTTGCGCACCGACGAGGTAATCGTATTGAAGATCTCCAGCGCGCGAGGCGCCAGCAGGAATTCAATGGCACATCCGATGTAGGCCGGAGAGTGACGGTTGAGGAAGAACCGCGACTCCTCCGTCAGCGAGTACTCTTTGCCGCTCTTCTTGAGAAAGCTCAGGATGACCAGGTAGTCGCAGAGGATGCGAATGCCACGTTCTGCCGCCTTGCAACGCTCTGCAATCGAAGCGACATCGGTTGCGCCGTCCGCAATGGCGGTAAAGAGGTCCAACTCAATCGCCGCTTTGATTGCTGCGGAACGGTGGAACGCATGAACAGTTTCAAAAAAGTTATCGGGCTTGGGATGCGAATGCATCTCGGCAGTACTCATGGAACACCTCAGCAAGAGCAGTAAGTTTCTGGAGAATTACCTTGTCTGGAAGTCCTGCGGTTCGCGCAACGCCAGCCCCACGCTGGGTGCGAACCGAATATGTGTGAGAGTGTGAACCATGAGGCAGGGAAAATCAAGCGTGGAACTCTGACATTCCAACAGGAGTGAAAAGGCCATGCATGCTGCATGGCCTTTTCTTGTCCTTGCGTTTTGGTGTTCTCAGTTCTATTGCAGCAGCGTCGGTTCTTCTCCGTTGCCGTTCTTTTCATCTTCCGGGATGACAACCGCGGCGGCTACTTTATCTCCGCCTTCCAACGAGAACAGGCGGACGCCCTGGGTGGCACGACCGGCTTCGCGGATCTTATCAGTGCCCATGCGGATGATTTTGCCATACTGCGAGATCAGCATCGCTTCCGACTCTTCGCTGACCAGCAGGATGCCAACCACTTTTCCGTTCCGCTCGGTCGTCTTGATGTTGATGACGCCCTTGCCGCCGCGTCCGGTGAGGCGGTATTCGCCAACCGGGGTGCGTTTACCAAAACCGTTCTCGGTAACGCTGAGAATCAGGTTCGGCAGCGGGGCTTCTTCTTGTTCCCCCTCGGCTTTCTTCTTGCCGTTGGGCTTCGCGGATTTTTTCGGACCGCTCTCGCTTTCCATTGCAATGTCACCCGCCTTTGGAGTGACGGCCATTCCAACGATGTAATCTTTCGGGGCAAGGTTCATTCCGCGCACGCCGAATGCCGGGCGTCCCATCGAACGGACGTCTTCTTCGTCGAAGCGGATCGCCATGCCTTCGTGCGAGGCAAGGAAGATGATCTGCTGGCCGTCGGTGATTTGTGCCGTAACCAGTTCGTCGTTCTTCTCGATTCCAATTGCGATAATGCCGCGTGACATCACGTTGCAGAAATCCTTGAGTGCAGTCTTCTTCACCGTACCGTGGCGCGTGGCGAAGAAGATGCATTTACCTTCTTCTTCCAGATCGCGTACGTTGAGGAAGGCGCGCACCGTTTCGCCCGGTTGCAGCGAGACGAGGTTGCTGATGTGCTTGCCTTTGCCCGCCGCGCCAACGTCTGGAATTTCGTAGACTTTCAGCCAGTAGACGCGTCCGATGTTGGTGAAGATCAGGATGTAGTTGTGCGTCGAAGCGACGATCAGGTGTTCGACAAAATCTTCGTCGCGCGTCTTCATGCCGGTGCGCCCTGTTCCGCCGCGGCGTTGCTGGCGATACGTGGAGATCGCCGTGCGCTTCAGATATCCGCCGTGCGAAACCGTGACTGCCATTTGTTCGTCGGCAATCAGGTCTTCGAGCTCAATCTCCTTGGCTTCGTCCTGGATGATCGTCCGCCGCTCGTCGCCGTAATCTTTCCGGATCTGCTTCAGTTCGTCGGTGATCACGCCGCGCAGCTTCTTGTCGTTGCCGAGGATCGCTTCGTACTCGGTGATGCGATCGCGAATTTCCTTCAACTCGTTGACGATCTCATCGATGGAGAGGCGCGTCAGGCGATGCAGTTGCAGTTCGAGAATCGCGTCGGCCTGCCGCGTTGAGAACGGCTTATCCGGATTTATCTCCGGCGGCTTGCCCGTGAGGTTGATCGTGATCTTGCGTCCGCCAAAATAAGCGACAAGATTTTCACGGGCCTCTGCGCGATTGGTGCTGCCGCGGATGATGGTGATGACGTTGTCAATGTGATCGAGCGCAAGCTGGTAACCCTCTAACACGTGTTCGCGCTCGCGAGCCTTGTTCAGCAGGTATGCCGTGCGGCGTCGCACCACGTCGATGCGGTGATTGACGAAGTGCTGGATCGCCTGCACCAGCCCCATCTCTTTCGGCTGGCCGTTCACCACGGCCAGAAAGATCATGCTGAAGCTCTCCTGCATCGACGTGTGTTTGTAGAGCTGATTGAGAACGATCTGCGGTTCGGCCCCGCGCTTCATTTCGATGACGATGCGCATGCCATCGCGATCGGATTCGTCGCGAATATCCGAGATGTCGTCGATTGTCTTCTCGTTGACGAGATCCGCAATGCGTTCGATGAGCCGCGCCTTGTTCACCTGGTACGGAATTTCCGTAACAATGATCGCGTCTTTCTCTTTTGTCAGGTGCTCGATGGCAGCCTTGGCACGCATGATGAAGCGCCCGCGTCCGTGGCGATAGGCATCGATGATTCCCTTGCGTCCGTAGATGAATGCGCCCGTCGGGAAGTCCGGCCCCTGCACAACCGTCATGACTTCTTCCAACGTAGTGCTGGGTTTGTTCACCAGCATGATGCATGCGTCGAGGATCTCCGTCATGTTGTGCGGAGGAATATTCGTCGCCATACCGACGGCGATTCCGTTCGAGCCATTGACGAGCAGGTTCGGAAATTTTGTCGGTAGCACCGAAGGCTCAACCGTCTGATCGTCAAAGTTGGGAACGAAATCAACGGTGTCCTTATCGATGTCGGCCAGCATCTGTTCGGCCAGCGCCGTCATGCGCGCCTCCGTATAACGGTAAGCCGCTGGGGGATCGCCATCGACCGAGCCGAAGTTCCCCTGGCCATCCACCAATGGATAGCGTAGCGAGAAATCCTGCGCCAACCGGACCATCGCGTCGTATACCGCGCTGTCGCCGTGCGGATGGTATTTCTTCAAGCACTCGCCGACGACACCGGCGCACTTCATGTGCTTGCGGTTATGCATCAGGTTCATGTCCTGCATCGCGTAGAGAATGCGACGATGCACGGGCTTGAGTCCGTCGCGAACGTCAGGCAATGCGCGGCCGATGATCACCGACATCGAATAGTCGAGATACGACCGCCGCATCTCGTCTTCAATGTTGACGGGTTGCACGTTGGCGGCGCCCGGACCTTGTCCGTCGCCACCGAGAGGAAGTTGCGGATTGTTAATGTCGTCTGCCATGAAATGTCGTCTTTAGACCTGCTGCTCCTCGGGTAACCGACTCAAATCTCTGCGGCATACAGGAGACATTTTCTCCGGGTGTAACACACTAGCCACGCAGGCAGTGGAAGCATGCCTAACTACTTGCAATTACAGGATTTGGCCGTTAGAAGAGCAAACCAAATTATAACACGAGCGCATGGCTGGGAGCCACTCGACGGTCGTATGTAAGTGCTTGTATTTCTGTTAGTTACGGTATGGCGGCGACAACTGTTACGGTCACCAGGAGGAACCCGGTACATGGAAGTCCACACCGTTGTCGTCGTTGGCCTTAATGGTCGCCGGAAGGTTCAGGTCCGCGAGCGCAATCTTCGCATATTTTCCCGAGAGAACCAGGATGTGCCCGTTCACGATGGCGTAGTTCTGCACTTCGATCTTGTGTCCGTCGTGGAAGATCAGGATCGTCTCCGGTTCGTCGGAGGGCGTTGCGGAAATTGGCGCAGCGTGCTCCGTTGGCTGGCTCCCGGGCGCGGGTTGATTGTCGAACGAATGCGTGCCGTAATGCGCATCCTGCGAAGAAGTCGCTGGCACTTGCACCACGATCACGGTCGGCGCGGCGGGTTTGCTTTCCGGTTCCACGGGCGCGGGTTGCGTCGTATTGAACGTCCCGGCATTCGGAAGCGTGGTGTCTTCGACGTATACCGGACTCGGATAGACCGGATATCCGGTGTAACCGTAGTAGTAAGGGGTGTAGCCATAGTTATAGCCGCGCTGTGGAAAGTTGTTGCCGTCATGGTCGCGATCTCTACGCGGCGAGTCAAGGCGCATTCTGAATTGCGGAGCGGAGGGTGTAGAGGTGATGCTGGCGCGCGGCGTTGCCATCTTCATCCCACCCGTGTAGATGGACGCAGGCGGCATGGACGACTGGGCCAGCAATGCGGACGAAGCCAAGCCCAGAACCATCAACGCCACCGAATTGGCTAGCGCCTTCATACCAATTAGGATAAACCCACAGCACAAGCAAAGTTTCCCGGTCTTACCCGAAAGATGGCCTGCCTTGTCACTGCTCGCTTAACTTGGGAAATGGAAATGGACATCCTGCTGTGACGCGATGGCAATGCCGTCGCGGGTCGCGGGCTGGAAGCGCCAGTTCTCTAGGGCCGCGAGCACCTTCTCGTCCAAACCGTGTCCCAGCGCGCGGATCACCTTGGTTCCCGTAATGTTGCCCTGTGCGTCGATCGTCACTTCCACGATCACGTCGCCCTGGAGTCCGGCGGGCAACTCTGAGCGCGACACTGCCGGGTCCGGGTAGACGATGGGGAAGGCCGGACGGATTTCGTGACCAACCTCAGATCCATCGTAGAGCGATCCAAATTGCGTGCCGGCCTTCGCTGCCTTCTCGGGCGAGTCCTTGGGAGCATCCTTCTTGGCAAGCTGCGGAATCGCGCCGTGTTTGTGCGGCCGCACCAGTCTGATGGTTCGAGAGTTGGTGGGTGCGAACACCTTGTCGGGAGTGTCCTTGAGCGAGGCGCGCATGTCGGCCTTCCAGTTGTTGGCCAGCAATATTTCGGAGCGGGCAACTCCGTTGTTTCCCTGCAGTGCGAACGTGGGGGATACAAAGAGCGCTGCGGGACGGTAGAAAAGGAGAAGCAGAACTACGCCGTGAATCGCCACGGAAGCGAGACGAGGGCCGAGCCGTCTACTGTTATCTTTCTGCTCCGGTTGCAGCAGCATTTACCGCCATCCCCTGTGATCCATGATACCCGCGATCTACGCGCACTTCCAGAGAGACGTTTGAGAGCGCCCTGAGTGAGCAGGCGTTACATGCCGCGCGAGAAGATGCGCATCAGTCCGGCAACCGAATAGATCACTTGCGCCAGTATCGCTCCGTAGACAATTCCGGCAGGAATTGCCGGCGACTTGCTTTGCACCAGGTCGGTGAAGACTCCGGCGCTGAAAATGATGAGAAAGGGAATCGCGTAGAAGAAGTACAGTTCTCCGCCGGCGTGCGTCAGCGTCAGTCCGAAGACCAGCGCCAGCAGCGCGACGATCAGCGGGGCTGTGTTGCCGAAGAAGCGTGCGCGCCGCCAGCCGATGTAGGTTCCGAGGGCCACCACGAACGTGACGACCGTGGCCGGAGCGGCGGTGAAGAAGAAGTCGCCCAGCAGAGACGGAAGCGTGCGCGTGTGGAACATCTCGGTGCTGATGCCAAACCAGCTCGCGTGCTGCATGGCCGAGAACATCGCGCCGAAGCTGGCCGCGTAACTGACGTCGAGCAGCAACAGTGCGATCACGCAGGCCGAGAGGAAGATCACCAGAACGGCGGCGCGCCGGCGCGGAACAATCCACCACATGAACAGCACCGACGGAATCAGCAGCAGCGCCAGCGACCATTGCGCTCCGACAGCCACCGCGATGGCGACACCGAGGAGCAGAATGCGCTTCCAGTTCCAGAGCACGACTTCGCGCGGCGCATACAACGTGTGGGCCGTGGCGATGGCGGTGAAGACAATGCCGAACGCTCCCCAGGCGCCGAGGATTTCCGGGCCTGCCATCGAGCTGCGGGCGATCATGCCGGGGCTGAAGGCATAGAGGCCGAGCGCGATGTAGCCGCCATGGTTGCCGTAGAGGTGTCGCGCAACATACCAGAGCGAAATGCCCAGCAGGAACCCGGCAATAAGGAATGGCGTGCGGATGAACCAGCGGTGCTGATCGAGATAGAAGGGATCGAGCACCTTGCCGTGCGTGAGCACCGCGCCGGAGACGCCGAGCACGGAAGTCAGGCCAGTCATCGGCGAGCGTACAGCGTCAACCGCGACTGGCATGCGTTGCAACACGTCAACGCCGCGCAGCACGTAATCGGTCTCCACCTGCGAGAGCGGCACGTGCGAGATAAAGTAGGCGCACTGTCCGACAAAGACCGCGAGAAGAAGAAGGGCAATAACCTGCGGAGGACCGAAGCGTTCGTAAGTAAAGAACTTTTTCATCGATGACGAAAGGGAGACGCAGCGGATTTCATACCGCCGATTCCATGGGCCGGTTGATCACTCTCTATATAAGTTTGTATCACGGCGCGACCGGAGAGGCGAAGGGGGCGGCGTACGAACGGCGGGGAGGCCTCCCCGCCGTTGTTATGACACGCCTACATCCCGCCATGCACGCCGGAATTGCGGACGCGCATGCGGGAGACCGGTATGAAAAAAGGGGGCGGCAAGTCGCCCGCCCCTTATGAAGTACATCGGGTGCATTGCGATGCACTCATTGATACGGAAGCGGAAGCGCTTCGGTTCACGGTGAGCGGCGGCGCGACACACCCTTTCGGGTTACTTCTGCTCGTCGGCCGACGGACCGTACATGCCGGGAATCGCCACATCGTTGAGCCGCAGGTAAACGCCAAGCTGGGCGCGGTGATGAATGACGTGGTTCATGATGAGGCTACGGACAACCGCAGTGCGCGGCATCGAGAAAAATACCTGGTCGCCGGACTTCAGCGTCCAGACGACGGCAAACTGCTCGTCTGTGGCCTTGGCCAGCGCCTCGCGGCCCTCCTTCACGTTTTTGTCGAAGGCCGCCAGCAGCTCGGCGTTCGTCTTGGGCAGGAAGGGCTGATAGCTGCCATCCATGTTCAGCACTTCCACCTGCATGGTCATTGGAAGCCAGCCGGGCATTTCGGCGATGTGCCCGGCAAGTTTGTCGAGCTGCATCGACTTGGAATGCGGCTTGT